>Ga0137369_10001158_pt1 | contig 26162 bp, 20 predicted proteins | sample SagtaG_12_FD_104918 | JGI IMG/M metagenome (GOLD analysis project Ga0137369, IMG submission 104918) | Vadose zone soil microbial communities from Sagehorn Ranch, Mendocino, California, USA - Sage1_L_113_16 metaG | ecosystem: Environmental > Terrestrial > Soil > Vadose zone | place: USA... | reverse complement strand
CTCGGGTGCGCTCCCGTTCACTCGCCTGTACGCGAACCCTGCAAAACAGCTGTTTGAGCGAACGGGCGCGAACGGGCGCGAACGGTCGCTCGCATTTGCCATGCAGAAGGTCGTGGGTTCGAGCCCCATCATCCGTTCTAAACGTGCTGCAAATACCCGTGTTTTGTTCATCGCATTGACAACGATGAACAGAACTTTGTCCCAAGAACGCTTCGACCAGACCAGACCATGGTTGCAAACGAGCGCGGTCAGGCGCCGACTCCCGCCGCCTCGGCTGCGGGGAGGCAGACGATCGGCGCCCCCGTCGGCGGCGCTGATCGCGAGATATGCGAAAGGTTGGGCGCCTCGCCACCGGAGCGTGCCCCCTCGGCGGCGATCCCGCGGGCGACGTCGATCTCGCCGATCGTCCCGTCGATCTCGATGGTCACGACATCGTCGCCGGAGGTGGCGATCCGTTCTTTAGATGTGACCTGTTCGATTGCGCCGCCCTCCTTGACGCTCAGCGCGATCGCCTTGAGTGGAACCTGAACGCCCCTGACGAGGCTCTGGCGCCGCCGGCGCGAGCATCGGCGACAACAGCGTCTAGTTCATCGGTCGGCACTTCGGGACCCCCGCCAAGCGGCGCTTCTTCCGTGGCGAGAAGGCACGGGAGCGGTTCGACTGGGCCGAGCGCCAACTCGCGGGCCGCGCTGGACAGTTGATCGTCGTCGCCCGTTTCATCCCGGGCGGGCGCACCGCGGTCACGATCAGGCCGGAATGTTGCGGTTCCGCTGGAGGCGCTTCCTCGTCTTCGACGCGGTCGCAGCGGCCCTATGGGGCCCTGTTCCCCTCGCTACTCGGCTACTTGGGTGGCCGTGCATTCGAGAACGCCGCCTGGAAAGGCCTTCTGCTCGCACTCGCGCTGGGTTCGCCCTGGGAGGCGCGACCGAGGCCCTACGCTGGCTTCAACGGACGTTAGCGCAGCGCGAGGCGTCGTAGTCGGAGCAGGCGGCGGGCGGAGGCGTCCCGCCGGTCTCGCGGATCCAGGAGTGCAGCAAGTAGCTCTAGCCGCTGACCGGCGGCGCCCGTGAGTGCGACGGGATCGCTTCTGTCGCTCGCGTTCAGCTTCGCGATCTTGCTCGCGGGAGCGCAGCTCTTCCACGGGCGGCATCGAATGGCTGGGCGCCAAGCTCGAGCTCGGCCAGGGTGCGGTCGGCGGTCTGCTTGGGGCCGTGGCGACGGCGCTTCCGGAGACGTTGATCCCGATCGTCGCCATCGTCGGGGGCGTGGCGGACTCGCAGGAAGTGGCGACGGGCCTCACGCTTGTGCTCGCCTACGTTGGCTACGTTCAGCGGACGCTTCGCGAAGGCGGCGAGGTGGAAGCGGGGGAGACGATCAGGCCGCTCGCGTTCGAGCGGAGCAAGAGCGACTCGCCCAGGTTAGTGATGGTGATCGTGCAGTGCGTCGCCGCGCTCGCCGCGATCGTCCGCGGCGCGGACCTGTTCGTGAGGGCGCTCACCAACGTGGCCGAGGATGCGGGCGTCGAGCCGCTCGTGCTCTCGCTCGTGATCGCGCGTTCGCGACCGAGCTGCCGGAGAAGATCAACAGCTTCTTCTGGGCGCGGGAAGGCAAGGACACGCTCGCCCTCGGGAACATCACCGGCGCGATGGTATTCCAGTCGACCCTCCCGCTCGCCTTTGGGATGGCTTTCACGGACAGGCACCTCGGCAGCTACACGGTCGCCGCGGCCCTCCTGGCCCTCGCCGGCGCTGCGCTCGCCATCTTCGAGCTTGTGATTCGCAAGCGCTTCCTCGGCCGCGCGGTGCTCACCTGGGCGCTCCTGTATGCCTCGTTCGTCATCTACGTCGTCGCGACGCTGTGACTGCGGGCGCTTATAGGCAGACACAAAATCACCCAACCCGGGTGACGCCGACTCATCCCGTCGGGCGCGACGGTTCCGGCGTGGTAATTCAGCAGCGCCCGCGGGCAGCACCTTCGAAACCGAGCGCTTGTGCGAGCCGTGATTGTCGATGGCTACGGCGAGACCCCGGTCCCGCGAGCTGCCGAGGCTGATGAGCGCTGGAACGGCGGGGTGGCGTGTTCGCCCGGTTAGGCCGAGTCGTCGCCCACCAATTGGTCTTTCGCCTATTGTGACAACGTTTCTGCTCGCGTTCGTGAGTTGAGAGATCGCAGCGAGCCTCAGCCGGCATTAGCAGGCGGGCGTCCGACTCGAGAGGTTGGCTGTGGGAGATCAGACGTGGCGATCAGGCCGCGCATGTCGTGATCGAGATCAGCGGAACAGCCTGGTCGATGTCGAGCGTGGGGTGGGCACGAGCTCGAAGAACCGATCCCGGTGAAACCGGCAGTAGCTGTCGTGGCCGGGCTCGCGCGCCCAGCGGATCCAGTCCTCCGCGTTCCGTTCCGAGGCCTGTCGCAGCATCGGGACGAAGCCCGAGCCTACGGCGTTGAGCCGACCGGCGCCTGATCCGGCGAGCCATCGCTCCAGCGATAGCGGTGCTCCGGGCGGCCCGTCGACCCGTACCTGAGCGAAAGCTCGATCGCTCCTGACGCGCCGAGGTATTCCAGGTAGCGGCGCGCGGTGCCCCTGCTGATGCCCGCGCGGTCGGCGACGTCGACCGCCGAGACCTCTCCGTCGGCGGTGCGGACAGCTTCCATCACGAGCGCCAGGGTGGGGGCGGAGATGCCCTTCGGCAGTGACTGGCGCCCCTGCGAGCGCAGCAGGGAGAACATGTAGTCGATGTCTTGCTGGTCCGGCTCCCGGAGCCGCTCCATGCGGCGCCTGAGCGCGGCGTAGTTCTCGAGGCGTTCGCGCAGCGCGTCGAAGAAGAACGGCTTCACGAGGTAGTGGACGACGCCCCCGTGCATTGCGCTTCGGAGTGTGTCGACGTCCTTGGCCGCCGTGACGGCGATGACGTCAACCCGCGGCGCGTCCGACTGGCGGAACGAGCGCAGGACCTCGAGCCCGCTGATGTCCGGGAGGTAGATGTCGAGGAGCACGAGGTCCGGTCGCAGCCGCTTGACCTCGCGGATCGCGTCCTCGCCGGTGTGCACCTCGGCGACGACCTCGAACCCCGGCACGCGCTCCACATAGGAACGGTGGATGGAGGCCGTCATCAGGTCGTCGTCGACGACGATCGCGCGAATCATCCGGGCACCGCCTCAACGGGAGCTCGTTCGCGCGGAAGGAAGACGGTGAAGACGGCGCCGCCGTCGTTGTCGACGCTGACCCGGCCCCCCCGGCGCTGCGCCGCCTGGCTGACCAGCGCGAGCCCGAGCCCTCGGCGCCCGACGCCGCTGGCGATCTTTGTCGTGAAGCCGTCCCGGAAGATCTCGTCGGCGAGCTGAGGGTCGATGCCGGGTCCGGAGTCGCGCACACGGATGAGAATCCCTTCCGCCTCGTCGCGGACCGTGACCTCGATGACGCCCCGGCTGGCCGGCGAAATCGCCTCGAGGGCGTTGTCGATCAGGTTGCCAACGATGGTGACGAACTCGCGCGGGTCGCCGATGTTCTCCGGGAGCCGTGAATCCTCTGTGATGCGCAGCTCGACCCCACGCTCGGAGGCAACCGTTGCCTTGCCGAGCAGGAGCCCGGCGAGGACGGGGTCGCCGACGCTGTCCATGATCGACGCGACGAGCGTCTGGTGGACGAGCGACTCGTTCTTGATGAACCCGATCGCGTCTTCATAGCGGCCGACGTCGAGCAGGCCGGCGACGACGTGCAGGCGATGGGAGAACTCGTGCTGCTGGGCGCGAAGGGCGTCGGCCAGGCTGCGGACGTCGTTCAGCTCGCGCATCAATCCCTCGAGCTCCGTCCGGTCGCGAAGAGTGATTACTGCGCCGATGCTCTTGCCGCGCACGGAAATCGGCATGCGATTCACGACGAGCACACGGTCGTTGACGAGAACGACCTGGTCGCGGTCGCCTGCATTTCCGCTCATCACCTCGCGCGCGTGACCGGCCGGGACGATCTCGTCCAGACCGGGCCCGACAGCGTCGCCCTCGAGGTCGAGCAGCCTGCGGGCCTCGTCGTTGACCAGGGTGACCCTCCCGGCCCGGTCCGTCGTGATCGTCCCCTCGCGGATGCCGTGGAGCATGGCCTCGCGCTGCTCGAGCAGCGAGGCGATCTCCTCGGGCTCAAGCCCGAAGGTCTGCCTCTTGATCCGCCCGGCGAGGAGGACCGAGCCCAGAACGCCGAGACACAGCCCGAGCAGCGGCGGGATCAGGATCACGGGCAGGTCCGAGACCAGCTTCGCGGTGATGGCGCTCTCGAGCACCCCGACCGACACGAGCCCGATGATGCGCCCGTTCCGTCCGTAGACCGGCACCTTCGCGCGCATCGAACGGCCGAGCGTTCCCGTTTCGACGCCGACGAACTCGCGCCCCGAGAGCGCGACGCTGGGATCGGTCGAGACGCGCTGGCCGATCTTCTCGCGGTCTGGATGCGAGTAGCGGATGCCTTCGGTGTTGGCGACGACGATGAAGGACGCATGGGTCCGGCGGCGGATTCCCTCGGCGATCGGGTCGATGACCGCGGCGGGATCCGGCGCATAGAAGCCCCTCTGGATCGACGGCATCGCGCTCACCGACCTCGCGATCGCGAGCGACTGGTCTCCGGCACGCCGGTCGAGCTGGTGCCGCGCCTCGAACAGCGAGACGCCGAAGCCGGCGCCGACCGTCAGGACGATTATCGCGAGCTGGAGCAGCAGGATGCGAGTCGAGAGACGGGGTCGGCGCAATCTGCCCTTTCCTTTCACGGATTTCAGTCTAGGAGCCGTTCGCGCACAGGGGAACGAGCATTTATGGACAAAACGCCCGCAAAGACGGTTTTGAGCGCAATCGGCGCAAATATGGATTACGTCGCCAATGGTGCAAACAATCCCGCAGCAGCAGAAATGTATCGCTGCGGTAAACGGACAAAGGGGGATGGCCTTGACCAGTATCACGATACGTGCGAGACGCCTCGGTGTGCTCACCACGGTCGCTTTGTTGTCGCTCGTGGCGACGACGGTCGGGCGCTCGAGCACCACGAAGCCGCCGACGATCGCACAGCTCATCGCGGCCTCCAAGAAGGAATCGGGCCTGATCGTCTACGGCAACCCGCCCGGGCGAAACTGGAGCGCACTCGCCACCAAGTTCAAGGAGAAGTACCCGTGGATCAACGTCACGGAGTACGACCTCGACGACTCGACGATCTTCTCGAAGTACGCGGCCGAGGCGGCCCAGGGAAGTCGTACCGCGGACCTCCTGATCGCGAGCGCGCCGAACCTCTGGATCTACGCGCGCCGGAAGGGGTTCACGCAGCCCTATACGCCGTTCGGGCTCAAGAAGTACCCGAAGTGGGTCAAGACGTTCACGGGCATCTACGTGATGTCGCCCGATCCGGCCGTGCTCTTCTACAACAAGATCCAGCTCGGCGACAAGAAGCCGCACACCGTCACCGAGATCGCCAACGACCCGGGGACGTACGACAAGGTCACCGGCTACACGGTCGACAACACGTTCGGCTACACGGGCTACTACGGCTACGTCCAGAAGAAAGGGTGGAGCCAGCTGCAGAAGATCGGCCATCGCCTCCAGCCGACGACGGGCGTCGCCGCGCAGACGACGCTCGTGTCGCAGGGTGGCGCGAAAGTGGCGATCCTCAGCTCGCCGACGATTCGCTACCGCATCGCGACCGAGCCCAACCTCGCGAGGCTCCTCGACTGGTCGTACATCCGTGACGGCCAGCCGCTGATCCCGCGGGGTTTCGCGGTCACGAAGAAGGCCTCGAGCCCGGCATCCGCCAAGCTGTTCCTCAACTTCGTCTACTCGAAGGCCGGGCAGCAGGCGATGTGCGACGCCGGCTTTACCGCGTTCATGACCGGCTTCAAGCCGACGGGCGGCTGTAGGAACACGCTGGCCGACGTCTACAAGGCGGTCGGCAAGAAGAACGTCTACCTCGTCCCGACGTCGCGGAAGTTCGTGAACGCGAGACCGTCGTTCGCGTCTCGCTGGCACGGGATCTTCGGCTAGGAGTCGGATCGAGGCTAGCCCGTGACGACGGTCACATCGGAGACGGCGGGGGCGCTTCCTCTCCCCCGTCCCCGCCGTCCCCGAATCAGAGCCGGAGCGTTCCAATGGGGTATCTGGATCGCGCTGGTCGGCCTCGTCATAGGCCCGTTCGTCCCGCTCCTCTATGCATCGTTCCGCGACCGTCCGCTTTACGAGCCCGGCGGGGTCTTCAAGGTCGAGCCGTATCGCGAAGTGCTCAGCGATCCGGCGTTCTGGCATGCCGCGCGGAACACTTTCGAGTACGCCGCGATCACGACCGTGCTCGCCGTCCTCGGCGGCGCGCTCGTCGCGATCCTAGTCACAAGAACCGATCTCCCGGGGCGCCGCGCATTCGGCGCCCTGGTGCTGCTGCCGCTCCTCCTTCCGGCGCTTGGCCTGATCGTCGGCTGGATCGAGATCTGGGGCCCGGGCGGCTACCTGACCGTCTGGTTCGACACGCGCCTCCACATCAAGACGCTCGCCATCGACACGATCCTCGGGATGTCGCTGCTGGAGACCGTTCGCCTGCTGCCGGTGGCGTTCATGACCTGTCGTGCGGCTCTCGCGCGCACCGACGCCTCGCTTGAGGACGCCGCCAGGAGCGCGGGTGCCAAGCCGCTGAAGGTGATCACGAGCGTGACCCTCCCCATGCTGCGGCCGGCGCTCCTCAACAGCGCCACGCTCATCTTCACGCTCTCGCTCGCCTCGCTCGGGATCCCGTTGCTCCTCGGGACGTCCCACAACATCCAGTTCATCTCGACCTACCTCTATTACCACTGGACGAACGCGGCCACGCCGGACCCGCCTTCGGTCGCGGCCGGCGCGATGATCCTGCTTCTGATCGCCACTGCGCTGCTCTTCCTTCGGAACCGGCTACTGGGCGCCGAGGAGCGCTATGTCTCGGTCGGTGGCCGGGCCAACCGCTCGGCGCTCGTCTCGCTGGGCTTCTGGCGCTGGCCACTCGCGCTCGGCTTCGTCCTCTACCTCGTCTTCGGCACGCTGATCCCGATCCTCGGGCTCGCGCTGACCTCCGTCGTCACCGTGCTCACCCCCCTGATCGCGCCGTGGGAGCTCTTCACCTGGGAGAACTGGCAGGCGCTCGGGACTGGGCAGTTCCGGCAGGCGATCGAGAACAGCGCGCTCATCGCCTTCGTTGGCGCGATCTTGACGACGGCGCTCGTGACCGCCGCAACCCTCGTCGCGCACCGGTCTCGCTTCCACCTCCGCAAGACGATGCCGTTCGTGATGCTCTATCCGCGCGCGACCCCAGGGATCATCATCGGGATCGGGTTCTTCTGGGCGTACCTCGTGACTGGCGTGGCGGGCGACTGGCTGCGGAACAGCATCTGGGGGATCATGATCGCCTTCTGCGTCCGGAACCTGCCGTTCGCGTACATCGTCATGTACCCGACGATGGCTCGCATCGGCGAGGAGCTCGACCGGGCCGCGCGCTCGGTCGGAGCGAGCTGGTGGAGGACGAGCGGCCGGATCGTCGTCCCGCTGCTCCGCCCCGCGATCTTCGCCTCGTTCGCCTTGATGTTCATCGAGATCCTGAACGACTACGACCCGGCCGTCTTCCTCGCGAAGCCGGGGACAGATGTCATGGGGACCGTGATGCTCTCGCAGTTCCAGCAGGGATTTATTGGGCAGGTGGCCGCGCTCGCGATGGTGCAGGTCGCCGTGACCGTCATCGTTCTCGGAATAGGCGCCCGGCTCTTCAAGCTCGGCGCGTTAGGAGGTCGGCACGATGCCTGAGATCCACGTCGAGAAGCTCGTCAAGCACTTTGGCGAGCAGCTCGCGCTCGACGACGTCACGTTCCGGGTCGACGAGGGCAAGCTCTTCACGCTCCTCGGCCCGAGCGGTTGCGGGAAGTCGACGACGCTGCTCTCGATCGCCGGCTTCCACAGCCCCGAGCGGGGCAGGATCGCCGGGGGCGGCGAGGTCTTCTTCGACGCGGAGCGCCGCGTCAACGTCGCACCCGAGCAGCGCAATCTCGGAATCGTGTTCCAGTCGTACGCCGTCTGGCCACACATGACGGTGTTCGAGAACCTCGCCTTCCCGCTGAAGGTCCGGCGCGTGAAGAGGAAGGAAATCCGGGCGCGTGTCGCCGAAACCCTCGAGCTCGTCGAGATGGGCCAGTACACGGACCGTTATCCGCACCAGCTCTCGGGCGGCCAGCAGCAGCGTGTCGCCCTCGCCCGTGCGCTCGTCTACTCGCCGTCGGTGCTCTTGCTCGACGAGCCGTTCTCGAACCTCGACGCGAAGCTCCGCGAACGCGCTCGTAGTTGGGTCAAGGATCTTCAGTCTTCGCTCGGCCTGACGACCATCTTCGTCACGCACGACCAGGACGAGGCCCTCTCGATGAGCGACTCCGTGGCTGTGATGGACCGCGGCGTCGTCCAGCAGATCGGAGTGCCGGAGGAGATCTACCGGCGACCCGCAAACCGCTTCGTCGCCGAGTTCGTCGGACGCGTGAACCTGATCAGCGGCACGGTCACCGGCTTCGACGGGCGCAGCGTCCTCGTGGAGGTCGGCGATGCCGGTGTCGTGCTTCGCGCCACGGCGACCCGTCCTCCCAAGGCTGCGACGTCCGTCACGGTCGCGGTTCGCCCCGAGGCGGTGACGCTGGGCGCCGAGGGGACGCAGGTCTTCAACGGGACGGACACCTTCGTCGCGCGGGTGCACGCCGTCTCGTTCCTCGGGGACCACTACGAGTACGAGCTTGTAGCGGGGCGGCTGCCGCTCTCGGTGCAGGCCGCGATCCGGGTTCCGGGCGAGAACGTGCGCGTGCACATCCCGCCCGACGCCTGCGCGATCGTCGAGTGACGCGAATGGCGTGAGCAGGGAGTCGCTGAGGCTCTACCTCGCTCTCTTCGCGTTGACGGCCACGCAGACAGCCGTCTACATCGCGCGACCCGTCACGTCGTATCGCCTGCTCGCCATCGGCGACGGAGCAACGGCGATTGGATTCGTGACGGCGGCGTTCGCGCTCATCCCTCTCTTCGTCGCGATCCCGCTCGGCCGGTTCGCTGACCGTGGGCGCTCGAACGCCCTCCTGATCGGCGGAGCCGCGCTGCAGACAGTGGCCTGCGGTTTCCTGGGGATTGCCGAGACGACGGCGACGATCGCGGGCGCCACGGCGCTCCTCGGTCTCGGCCACCTCGCTCTCGCGCTCGGCGTGCAGCACGTCGTCGCGCGAGAGTCGGACGAGGCCGACCACGATCGCCGGTTCGCAGCCCTCACGGTCGGGGTTTCGATCGGGCAGCTCGTCGGCCCGCTCGTCGCGGGGGCCTTCCTTCAGGACCACGCGGGATCGTCGCTTCTGAGCGCCTCGAGGGACGCGATGTGGGTCGGCGCCGCCGTAGCAGGCCTCGCGACTGCGGCGTCGCTAATCGCGGCGCGCATCGGCGCCCCGGCGGTGGACGCCACCGCGGTTGCCATGGGGTCGGCGACCAGCTTGCGGCGGATCGTCGGGACGCGCGGGGTCTCCGCAGGCATCTTCGCGAGCATCGCCGTGCTCGCCTCCGCGGACGTCTTCACAGCGTACATGCCCGTACTCGGCGAGGAGCGCGGCATCGATCCGGGCGTGATCGGGATCCTGCTCGCGATCCGCGCCGGCGCGTCGATTGCCGCTCGGCTCGGGATCGTGTTCGTCGTCGAGCGAATCGGCCGAGTCCGCCTGATTTCGGTCAGCGCGCTCCTCGCCGCGGTCGCGATCGCCGCGGTCACGCTCACGGCGAGCCCGGTCGCGTTGGCGATCCTCTGCGTCCTGATCGGCTACGGCCTCGGCTTTGGGCAGCCGTTGACGATGACGCTCGTCGTTCAGCGGGTTCCGCCCGGATGGTCGGCGACCGCGCTCGCCGTCCGGCTCTCAGGAAACCGGGTCGGGCAAGTCGCAGGGCCCGCGCTTGCCGGGGTCGTCGCCGGCGGTGTGGGAGTGGGGGCGGTGTTCTGGCTCCTGAGCGCGACGCTCGTCGCGTCGGCGGTCGCGATCGAGCGGCCCGCCGCGCCCGACGACCACGAGCCCGAGCCCGAGCCGGCGGTGGCGATAGCGGCGGAGGTGGAGCTGGAGTGAATGAGGCGAAGCTTCGTCACCAGCGCTGCCCGGGTCGCGAGCTAAGGTGAGTCTCCCCTTGTCGCGGAGGGCTTGGAGCGCGGTGGTGCCTGCGGGGGATTGCTGCGCACCCGCCCGCGCCTATTGTGACGACGTTTCTTGTCCCCATTTTTGTCCCCGAATAGGCGAATCCAACCTAACGCTTCCGGAGCCAAAATTGCTCAGGTAGGGAGTTTCTTGGGGAGGCTGACTCGACGAGAGGGATTTGCCATGCAGAAGGTCGTGGGTTCGAGCCCCATCATCCGCTCTAAAGGGCCTGCAGATAAGCATGTTGCGTTTCTCCTCCTGACAACGCAGAAAGAAACTTTGTCCCAGAACGACGGCGGTTGGCCGGAGTCGCCAGCGCGTAAGAGTTCGCCGCCGACTGTGATCTGCGTGTCCCCCTCCGCATAGATGGCGCGGCCGGCGGCTGGTGGCGGAGCCGGTGCTAGCAAGGGTTACAACGGAGGCCGCCACGCTCATTGTGAGCGAGAAACACTTTCGCTACTTTCGCCCACCAGAGATCGAGTACGCCCTGGACAGCGAAGGCGTGGCGCCAGGCGCTCGGGGTGCCGGTCGTCGCTTTAGAACCGTTTGCCTACGACGGAACGAGGCCTAGCTCGGGCAACTGTTGACCACCTCGATCGCGAGTACCGTACTTCACAAGGTCGTCTCCTTAAGAACAGCGGGCGACTCGCCGCCGAACCGCCCGCCCGCGCAAGGACTCGCGTGGATGCGCTACTTACTCGGCGGGTGCGCTTCCCCATGCGATTTGAGCAAAGGTCACTGTGTCCGTCAGCTTCGACAGTTCCGAGCCGTCGGTGTTCACGGTCCACAGGGAGGTCTGGTTGTTGCGGTCTCGGCTGTTGAGGAGGAGCTTGGTGCTGTCGGGTGACCAAACCGGGGTCAAGAAGCCGGCACGGCCGACTGGGGTCGTGACCCGTCTGAGCCCGGTTCCGTTCGGATGGACGACCCACGCCTGGGAGAGACCGCAGCAGCTGCTGAAGGCAATCAGGGCGCCGTTCGGCGACCACTGGGCGGAGAGCGCGCCGACACCCGAGGGGGTGACCAGACGCAGGCCGCTCCCGTCGGCGTTCACGACGAACAGTCCGGTCCTGCGGCTCGACTGGTCGAACGCGGCGAACGCAACGCGTGAACTATCGGGTGCCCAGTCCGCCCCAACGCGATCGAAGAAGCCGAGGTCGATCACCGAGAGCGTTGGCGGACTCAGCTGGACCGGGTCGCTGCCGTCGGGCTTGACCGAGAACAGGGTGCCGTGCTCGTTCGAGTCGAACCGGGCGTACAGGATTCGCGAGCCGTCGGGCGAGTAGCCGTAGCCGATATCGAAGCCGCTGGTGGTGACCTGGACGAGGTCGCCCCCGTCGGACGATCGCACCGTGTAGAGCCCGTCGGCCCGATTCGCCTCGCCCTCGCTGTGACACAGAAGCCGACTGCCATCGGGAGACCAGTGCACGCAATAGAAATGCAGGTTCGGGTTCAGAAGCGTGAAGCCGGACCCGTCAGGGTTGGCGGTGGCCGGCTGGGGGACCCCCTCGTCCCCCTCCACGTTGAAGAGGTTGCAGAGGACCTTGCTGCTGTCTGGCGACCAGGTGTTGCAGCTGGTGCGCCCAACGGGTCCGACCTGATGCGGATCCGACCCATCGGGGTCGATCGTGACGCCGAAGTCCGGATTGAACTGGCCGAAGACGATCTTCCCGTTCGTGCCGGAGACGGTCGCCCCGGCGGGCAGCGTGGCGAGCGCCGCCAGCGCGGCCACACTCGCGACCAATCCGAGAGCGATTAGCTTGCGCATCGGTGTCCCTTTCGTCGATGGGTGCTTTCGCTGATTGGAGGCATACAGGGCTTCAGTTCCGCTCGCTCACTGCTGGCCGCCGAGCTTCAGCTTCCCGGAGAGCGTGGCCGTGGAGGTCGCGACGTTGACCGTGACGCCCCCTGAACCCCGTGCGCCGGCGAAGACTCCCGTGCTCGACAGCCCGTCGACTTCGTACGTACCGGTGATGACCAGGCCTGAGGGGGTCGGGCAGGCAATGCTGAGCTCGCGCAGGACGAGCACGCCCTCTTCGAGGACGATCCGTCGTGTCGCGGCGTTCGTCCAGCTTCCCGGCCCGCAGGGGGTGACCGAGCGGTCCTGAGTGATCCCGACGACGATCGTCGCCGCGCCGAACCCTTCCACCGTCCCGCTGCCGGTGTTGATCAGCTGGAGTGTCCCGAGGTCGGCGATCCGGTTCGTGATCGAGGCGGCGGACTCCGTGAAGGTCGCCTCGAGCCGGTTGCCGTCCGTCTGAGCTCCGGCCGCCGCGTGCAGCGCGAGCATGCTCGCGAGCGCGATCAGCGCCACGACCAGGAGCGAAAATCTACGCACCTTCTTCATCACGTCCTTCTCCTTTTCAATCGTGTGGCGAGCCAGGTTCGGCTCCTGCCAACTCGAGACGTCCACGTCAACCTGCCGCCGAACTCGCTCATGAAGCCTCCTTCTCGGCGATTGCAGTCCCGACAACGACGTGCGCCGCGCGAAGACCGCGGAAGGTCGGTTCTGGTCGCGCCGGCCCGCCGAGGGCCGCGATCGCGGGCGCGAGCCGCTCGGCCTGGAAGTATTCCCAGGCCTGCTCGCTCTCCCAGACCTCGATGGTGCGGAAGCCTTCGTCGGTGGGGCCGGCGACATGGAGGATCAATCCGGCCGGGGCCGGCTCCATCAGCGACGCGGCGACACGCTCGTACTGGTCCCAGCTCGCGGCCACGTCCTGGACGAAGGCGTAGGACAACGGCTCCTCCTTTCAGTCGGGGCCGCGTCCCGCTGCGGCCGACGAGCACGATGGAGGAGGCCGGTCTAGTCTTGGTATAGCCGCGCTCTCGCGGGCTCGTCCCGCACGCGCGAGAATGACCATCGAGCGGAGGTCGCACGGTGGAGATTCGGGTTCTGGGGCCGGTCGAGCTCGTCGCTGAGGACGGGCCGGTGCCGCTGGGCGCGCCGAAGCAGCGCCGGCTGTTGTCGGCGCTTGTCGTCCACGCGGGCGAGGCCCGTTCGGCCGACCTGCTGATCGACGCGGTCTGGGGGCCCTCGCCGCCTGCCTCGGCGGCAAAGCTGCTGCAGACGTACGTCTCACAGCTCCGCAAGGCGCTGCCGGCTCCGGCGCGAATCCGCACACGCGGGGCGGGCTACGCGCTCGAGCTTGAGGACGAGTCACTCGACGCGGCCCGCTTCGAGCGGCTGCTCTCAGAGGGCAGAGCCGCCTCGCGAGAGGGGAACCCTGCGCTCGCAGCCTCGTTGCTGCGACGCGCGCTCGGGCTCTGGCGGGGAAAGGCCTACGGCGACTTCGCCTACGAGGAGTTCGCGCGGGCGGAGGCAGAGCGCCTGGAGGAGGTGCGCCTGGCCGCGCTCGAGGAGCGGATCGAGGCGGAACTGGCGCTCGGCCGCCACGACGACCTGTTGCCGGAGCTGCGCAGCCTCGCCGCCGCCCATCCGGGACGGGAGCGTCTCCAGGCACAGGCGATGCTCGCCCTCTACCGCTGCGAGCGGCAGTCGGAGGCTCTCGATCTCTACACGGATGCCCGCGCACGCCTGCGTGACGAGCTCGGGCTAGACCCGAGCGCCGAGCTGCGCGAGCTGCAGAGGCGGATCCTCCAGCAGGATGCTGAACTTACGGTCGCCACCGTCACAGAAGCCGCGGCGAGCGCGCTGCCCTCGCCGCCGAACCCGCTGCTCGGCCGCGGCCGCGAGCTCGCAGAGCTGTGTGAGCTTCTGCTCCGCGACGAGGTGCGGCTGCTCGTGCTGACCGGAGCAGGCGGTTCCGGAAAGACGCGGCTGGCGCTGGAGGCGGCGCGCGAGACGGCGGCGTCGTTCGCGAACGGCGCCGCGTTTATCAACCTTGCGCCGCTGGGCGACCCCGCGCTCGTGGTCGGGGCGATCGCGCGCGCCCTCGGAATCCCCGACGTCTCCGGCCAGGACTCACTGCAGACGCTCGCCGCCGCCCTTCGCGCGCGCGAGTTGCTGCTCCTCGTCGACAACGCCGAGCATGTGCGCGCCGCCGCGCCGAGCTTCGTCGAACTGATCGCCCAGGCGCCGCACCTGACGCTGCTCGTGACCAGCCGCGTCGTCCTCCACCTCTCAGGGGAGCAGGTGTACCCGGTCGAGCCACTTGCCACGAGGGCGGCGGTCGCGCTCTTCCTCGAGCGGGCGCGCGAAGCCGAGCCCCGCTTCCAGCCCGACGCCGCGGACGAGCAGACGATCCAGCGGATCTGCGAGCGTCTGGACGGGCTGCCGCTCGCAGTCGAGCTGGCCGCGAGCCGCGTGCGCACCCTCACTCCCGTCGAGCTGCTCGACCGGCTCGACCCGCGCCTGCCGCTTCTCACCGGCGGCCCGCGCGATCTGCCCGCACGCCAGCGAACGCTGCGAGCAACACTCGAGTGGAGCTACGGGCTGCTTGCCGATGCCGAAGGCCGCGAGCTCTGCTGCCTCGCCGTCTTCGCCGGCGGGTGCACCCTGGAGGCAGCCGAGGCCGTCTGCGGCACCACGCTCGAGCGGCTCTCCTCCCTCGTCGACGCCAATCTCCTGCTCCGCGCCGTTACTCAGAAAGGTTCGCGCTACTCCATGCTCGAAACGATTCGTGAGTACGCGGCCGAGCGGCTGGACGCGCTCGCCGATGTCGAGGCGCTGCGCCGACGGCACGCCGACTACTTCCTGGAGCTGGCGCGGTCGGCGAGTCTGTCCAGCGAAGGTCGCGGGGAGCAACGGCATGACGTCGTCATCTCCGAGCAGGCGAACATTCGCGCGGCGATCGACTGGGCCGCGGCGGCCGGCGATGTCGCGCTCGCTCTCGAGCTCGTCGTCGCGCTCGAGAACTTCTGGACCACGAGCGATCCCGTTGAGGGCGTGCGCCGCCTCGAGACGCTACTCGGCCGGGCGGGCGATGTCCCGATGCCGCTTCGCGCCCGAGCTTTTCGGGCGCTCTGCAGCGCCGCGACGCTAGCCGGCGACCTCGAGCTCGCAGAGCGGGCCATCCGCGAAAGCCTCGAGGCGTTCCGCGCAGTCGGGGACGAGCTCGGTGTCGGCCACCTGCTGCACCGGCTCGGGGTGAGCGCCCTCAATCTCGGTGAGCCGGCTCGCGCCCGGGCGCCGCTCGAGGAGAGCCTGGAGATCTTTCGCCGCCACGGCTTCCGCAAGGGCGAGCTCCAGGCGATTGGCTCGCTCGGCTACCTCGCCCAGATGCAAGGAGACGCCGACCAGGCCGTGACCCTGCTCGAACAGAGCGCCGCCATGGCCGCCCAGGAGGGATTCACGTGGTGGCAAGCAACCACGCTCGGCAACCTCGCCGAGCTTGCGCTGGCACGCAACCGGCCCGAGGAAGCCGCTAGACGCGCCCGGCAGGCTCTCGGCCTCAGCCAACGGATCGGCGACCGGCAACTGAGTGTGTACGCACTCGCTAACCTCGCGTGCGTCGCCGCCGAGGACGGAGACGCGCACCGGGCGGGCCGCCTTTGGGGCGCCGTCGAGGCGGAAGAGGCGCGGCGGCCCCTCGGAGCGTGGGAGGGCGAGCGGGAACAGTACGCGGCGCGAGTTCTCGCGCACGCGGACGCACATCTCGAACAAGGCTTGCGAGAGGGGCGAGAGCTGCCGCTGCAAGCGGCAATCGAGGAAGCGCTCGGCCAGAGCGATACGCCGTGACGGCTGGGAGAAGCGCGAGCTCGGAGCCCTCAAGCACGAGCTCGGCGTCGGCGAACGGTACGCCGAAGGTGGAGAACACTGCGCGCACCGACGGCGGGAAGCCGTCGGCCTCCTGCCAGCAGTGCGCGAGCGCCTTCGCCGAGTAGCCGCTCTTCCACTGCTTGGCCGGGTCGGCCAACAGCGCGCGCCACGAGGCGACTCCCTCGGCCGGAACGACGACGCGGGTCGTTGTGCGGTCGGCGCGGGCATGGTCGAGCCGTCGCTTGACCGAGCCGTTCTCGGCGACGAGGTAGACGCCGATTGCGAGCCGCTCGAGTGCCTACTCGACCTCGTCGAGGAGCGCGCGATAGCGCGGTACGTCCGGAAGTGCGATCGCGATCTCGTGGTCGGCGTGCCGCGTTCGCGTTAGCGCCGTCGTTAGCAGCGCCTCGGCGAGCCAGTGCCCGCGCCTGCAGCGTTGGCGGGGTCGGCTTCGGCTGGCCGGCCTTCGGCCCGCGTCCGTAGGTCGTCGCCGGGAAGCCCTTGACCTCGATGGCCAAGCTTCGCTGCTTGTTAAGGGCGACGATGTCGATGCCGCGGGCGCGCGAGGCGGTGTCCGTCTCGGATTCGATCATCCAGCCTTCGTCGACGAGATGGGCGACGATGGCGCGCTGGACGTTGCCCTCCCAGAACCACTCTGACACGGCGACAGTCTGGCTATCGGATTGTGCGAGCGCTCCCCGAGGCCCGCCCTCGTCGGCGGCGAAAATGGGAGATCGGAGGGCGCCAGCGGACAGCACGGTGCGGTTCTTTCACTTTGGGCGCCGCCGGCTGGGGCAGCGGCGTCAATTGCGGCGGCCGTTGGCGAGATTGGCGACTGACTCGAGCGCGCGAGCGACAGCTGCATCAAGAATGACTGGCAGATCGCCCGCCGAGGTATCACCGGGTACGTCGATTCGGTGTTTCCGGCGGAGTTCGCTCTGAACCGCGGCGCGAACCTCTCGCTCAACGGGGTCGAGCTCCAGCATGAGGTCTCGCCGCGCTCTGTCCGCAACGGTGACAAGATCGGCGGCCGTGGTGGGATCGCCTGAGACGATCAGCGCTGCCGCCTCAATCAGAGCATCGACGAGAAACGCCGCATGTCCGGCATCGCGAGCGAGCTCGAGTGCCTCTTGGAGCGCTTCCTTAGCTGTCTCATGTCTCCCAAGCGAGCGCGCGGCCACGCTCAGGTTGAGGTCGGCGGACACGACGTTTAAGGCGTCACCCATCTTCCGACTCAAGCCACGGCTCTCATTCGCAAGGGCGAAAGCCACCTCAAAATCGCCCATCTCGAGAGCGAGGTACGCCCTGTTGGCCATCGTGATGGCAAGGCGTCTCTCGTCGCCCAGCTCGCGCAATAGCGCTTCCGTGTGCGCCAGAAGCTCGGCGCCACGTCGGAAATCCCGGCGCGCGAGCGCGATATTCCCTAGCGATCCGACAGCGCGCGCCTCAAGGAGTCGAAGGCCGGCGCCCTGCGCGACTGCGATGCTCTCCTTCGTCAGTTGCTCTGCCTGCTCGAAGTCACCCTGAATACGAGCGAGGAGGCCGGCGCCTAGCAACGCCCCCGCAACATGCGTAGGCGGCGCTCCTTCACGCTGCGCGAGTGCAGCACGTAGCCACCGGCGCGCTTCGCTGTAGTGGCCTTGTTGCTCCCAGAACCGCCACAGCGCTGACGCCAGGCGAAGTTGACGCGGAGAGCCGTCAGAGTAAGCAAGTGCAGCCCTGACGTTGTCGTGCTCGCGAGCGAGAAGCTTGATCCAGGTCGCCTCGTCGCTCGTGCCGACGCGTGACTCGGCACGCGCGGCCATTGCGGCGAAGTACTCCGCATGCGCCGCAGCTGTTGAGCCGTACTCCCCGGCACGCGCCAATTGCTCACCGGCAAACTCCCTGATCGTCTCGAGCATCCAGAAGCGCTCGTTCGTCTGCCGGACGAGGCTCTTCTCGACCAGCGATTGCAGCTTGTCCAGATCCGCGTCGCACACTTGCTCTGCGGCCTCCAGCGTGCAGCCGCCGGCGAAAATGGCCAGTCGGGCAAAGAGCTTCTGCTCTTCCTCTGACAGGAGTTCGTAGGACCACTCAATGGTCGCGCGCAGGGTTTGTTGTCGCTCGGGAGCGTCGCGGGGGCCGCCCGTCAGAAGCGGCAGGCGCTGCTTGAGCCGATCGAGGATCTGTGCGGAGGACAGTGCCTTCACACGGGCCGCTGCCAGCTCGAGCGCGAGCGGCAGGTCGTCAAGGCGCTGGCAGATCCCGGAGACGGCCTCGTCAAGTCGGAAGTTGGGCTTGACCGCCCTCGCCCTCGCAAGGAAGAAGCCGACAGCTTCCTCATGAACGAGTGGCGGCACCTCGTACTCCTGCTCTCCCATGACGTGCAGCGGCTCACGGCTGGTCACTAGCATCTCGAGCCTCGGGCAGGAGGCGAGCAGGCCGGCGATGTCCGGGGCAGCCTCAACGACCTGTTCGAAGTTGTCGAACAGGAGGAGCATCGACTTGTCCCCGATGTGCTCTGCGAGCCCGTCTTCGGCCCCGAGTGCCTGCCCGGCCGTCTCGAGCACGAGTGCGGCGTCGCGCAGGGGGGCCAGCTCCACCCAGCAGACACCGTGCATGTATTGGTCGGCCACTGCACCCGCTGCTTGTGCGGCTAGGCGCGTCTTGCCCGTTCCGCCCGGCCCGGTCAGCGTGAGCAGGCGGACGTCCCCGCGCGAGAGCAGGCCGAGCACCTCCTCCAGCTCATGTTCCCGGCCCAGGAAAGGAGTCGAGGGGACGGGCAGGTTCGTCTGGTGCAGGCTCTTCAGTGGCGGGAAATCGGTGTCGCCCAGCTGATAGATGCGCTCGGGCGCCGAGAGGTCCTTCAGCCGGTGGTCGCCGAGGTCGCGGAGCCCCTCTGTTCCAATCAGGGAGGCCGTCGACGCCGACACGAGCACCTGGCCGCCGTGGCCGCAGGCGGCGATGCGAGCGGCCCGGTGAACATCCACTCCCACGTATCCCTCCTCGGTCAGGAGCGGCGTACCAGTGTGAATGCCAACTCGTACGCGGACTGGAACGGTGGAGATCGCCTCCAGAGCGTCCGTCGCCGCCCGCAGCGCGCCGGGAGCGGTCGGAAAGGCGACGAAGAATGCATCGCCTTGCGTGTCCACCTCGACGCCGCGCTGGCGAGTAAAGGCTGCGCGCAGCATCCTGCGGTGGGTGGCAAGTGCCTTCGCGTAAGCCTCAGGTCCGAGGTCCTGCAGCAGCTTGGTCGAGTTCTCGATGTCGGTGAAGAGAAATGTGACGGTGCCGGTCGGCAGATCGCTCACGACCGAAATGATTCCGCGTTCTCGTCCCAGGTGCCAGTAGCGTTTGCGAGCCGCCGGTGAGCGGCTAGTTCTCTGACGCCGAACCCAAATCCACCGCCACCACCTCGAGCATGCCGGCCCAGACAGGCGCGGCGTCCATGACTTTCGCACGGAGGACGTCGCTTCCCGGGTGTGGGGTTTCAAAACCTGCGTTCCGCCTGCAAATCTGGATTTTCTCGGGACGTGAACTTAGTTTTGACACCCCACACGGGTCACGTACGAGGAGATGGCCGCCTTCTGGCCGACATCGACGAGCGAGTACGCGCGGCCGATGAACGAGATCCCCAAGGTCGTCTTCTCGAGGACGCTGGAACGCGCCGACTGGCCCGAGACGCGAATCGCCCGCGGCGATCTCAGTGAGGAGATCGGGAGTCTCAAGCGCGAAGCGGGGAACGATCTGATCGCCTACGGTGGCGCCACCATCGACCAGGGGCTGTCACGGCTTGGTCTGGTCGACGAGTACCGGCTCATGGTCCAGCCGGCCGCACTCGGCGCCGGCCTCCCCCTCCTGTTTAAGAATCTGTCCGCGCCGCTGCACCTCGAGCTCGTCGAAGCGACCCGTAGGGTTCGCAAACTCACGCGGCGGCTCTGTATTCGTGGATCAGTCCGCCGAGGAGGTCGCGCCGTTGCAGGTGTTCGCTCGGGCGGCGCGGATTGAGCGGGGTAGGCGCGCGGCCCTCGGGTGGCAGGAGGCGTAGGGCGCGATGAGGCCTATGCTCGTTGTAGTGCCGACGGTAGACGCGGAGCACGTGCTCGAGGTGGCGTCGGCCGAGGATGAGGATGCGGTCGAGGCAGTCGGCGCGGAGCGTGCGCACCCAGCGCTCGGCGTAGGCGTTTGCGTTTGGCGCCTGGGCGGGCGTGCGGATCACGTCGATGCCCTCGGTCCGGAAGACTTCGTCGAAGCCGGCGCTGAACTTCGTGTCGCGGTCGTGCACGAGATACCGGAAGGGATGCTCGTCGCCGAGCTGTATGGCGAGGTTGCGCGCCTGCTGGCTGACCCAGCGTCCGTCCGGCTTTGATGTACAGGCGATGTACTCGATCCGCCGGGTCGCCAGCGAGATGAAGAACAGGACGTAGATCCGCTGCAAGAAGGCGGTCTCGACGGTGAGGAAGTCGCAGGCGAGCACGCTCGCCGCCTGCTGGCGCAGGAAGGCTCGCCACGAGGAACGCGCCCGCCCAGGCGCCGGCTGAAGACCTGCTTCGAGCAGTACCTTGCGGACCGAAGTCGCGGAGACGGCGACGCCGACACCCTTGAGTTCGCCAACGATCCGTCGGTATCCCCAGTGAGGGTTCTCGCGTGCGAGGCGCAGGATCAGCGTGCGCAGCGAACGCTCAAGCGGCGGCCGACCCGACTTCCGGTGCGGGTAAGTCCAGCGGTGCCCGACCAGCTGGCGATGCCAGGATAGAAGCGTCTCCGGCTTCACCGGGAAGCTCGGCCAAGCGGCGCGTGGAATCGCGCGAGTCAGTGCCGCCAAGAGAGCACGATCAGCTCGCGTCAGCTTCGGCCGGGCGGCCTGCCGGCGCAGGATCGCCAGCTCGTGCCGCAGCACCAGGATCTCCTCCTTCGAGCGATGCCGCCGCGCCAGCAGCCACACCAGTGCGAACAGGTTCCGCACAACGAGATACAGAAACGACCAGATCAAGCACGGCCTCCCTCGACGATGGCGAGAAGGCCGACGCTACCGACGCCCGTTTCCAGCCCACGCGAGAGCCGGACGAGTTTTCGAACCCTACGCGAACAAGGGACGCAATGTGCGTCTCCCGGAGTGAGGCGAGACGTTCGATGGCGTAGTGATCCGCGTCAGGTGACCGGCTGCGCGATTCCTTGTGTTTTCCTCATAAGGGTGGTAGACACGGGGTGTCGGCAGGCGCCGACGGAGGAAGGAAGCGATGGACTTGGCAGTTCGGGTCGTGCGCCGGCAGGTACCCATCCTTGTGTCCCTGCTCGCCTTTGTCGCCATCGTCACGTTCGGCGGCGACTCGCGCTTCGAGTTCGGCGGCGAGGCTCGCGCAGCCACCTGGCTGCAGGGCGAAGCCGCGCTCAAGCGCGCCGAGCAGGCCGGGATCGACGTCGGCGCGGTGATCGAAACCGTGAGCCCCCGCGTCGAGTTCGCGCGAGAACGCCAAGGCATGCTCGTCTCGGAGGACCGCCTCTACCGTGCCCAGTTCGGCGCTGCCGGCTTCTCGCTCACCCTACGCCGGAAGCTGACCGCGCCTGAGCTCGCCTCGAGGGAAATGGCCGGGCGGGACGCTCTTCCGCCGAGGTCGACGGCCGCGAAGGACGCGGCGCGTCAGCGGCTGCTCCCTGGCCAGGCGATCCCCTTCGAGCGCGTGCCCGCCTTCGCGCAGTATCCGGCCTCCGATCCTGCCCCCGGCTACCAGTACGCGGCCGCGCTCGCCTTCGACGGCACGAACTACCTCGTCGCCTGGCAGGACGGCCGCTCAGGCGCGGGCGACATCTACGGCGCGCGCGTCAGCCCGGCCGGCGCCGTGCTCGACCCGGACGGGATCGCGATCTCGACCGCGGCGGGCGACCAAGAGTGGCCTGCGCTCGCCTTCGACGGCACAAACTACCTCGTCGCCTGGCAGGACGGCCGCTCGGGCGCGGGCGAAGACATCTACGGCGCGCGCGTCAGCCCGGCCGGCGCCGTGCTCGACCCGGGCGGGATCGCGATCTCGACCGCGCCGGGTGTCCAGCAGTATCCCGCGCTCGCCTTCGACGGCACGAGCTACTTCGTCGCCTGGCAGGACGGCCGCTCGGGCGCGGGCGACGACATCTACGGCGCGCGCGTCAGCCCGGCCGGCGCCGTGCTCGACCCGGGCGGGATCGCGATCTCGACCGCGGCCGACGACCAAGGCGTACCTGCGCTCGCGTTCGAGGGCACGAACTACCTCGTCGCCTGGGGGGACTGGCGCTCGGGCCAGATTGACATCTACGGCGCCCGCGTCAGCCCGGCCGGCGCCGTGCTCGACCCGGGCGGGATCGCGATCTCGACCGCGCCGATTCACCAGACATCGCCCGCGCTCGCCTTCGACGGTACGAACTACCTGGTCGCCTGGGCGGACGGCCGCTCGGGCACGGAGTGGGACATTTACGGCGCCCGCGTCAGCCCGGCCGGCGCCGTGCTCGACCCGGGCGGGATCGCGATCTCGATCGCGCCGGGTTACCAGTTCCTCCCGCCAGCGCTCGCCTTCGACGGTACGAACTACCTCGTCGCCTGGACGGACTGGCGCTCGGGCCAGACTGATATCTACGGCGCCCGCGTCAGCCCGGCCGGCGCCGTGCTCGACCCGGGCGGGATCGCGATCTCTACCGCGCCGGATTTCCAGCAGTATCCCGCGCTCGCCTTCGACGGCACGAACTACCTCGTCGCCTGGGATGATGCGTATGCCGACATCTATGGCGCGCGCGTCAGCCCGGCCGGCGTCGTGCTCGACCCGGGCGAGATCCTGATCTCGACCGCGGAGCCAGCGCCACCACCGCCTCCGCCGCCGCCGCCGCCTCCACCGCCTCCGCCGCCGCCTCCACCGCCTCCGCCGCCGCCGCCTCAGGCCCCACCGCCGCCGCCGCCTCAGGCCCCACCGCCGGTCCGCTGCCGCGTGCCGAACGTGCTCGGACTCCGGCTGGCACGGGCACGAGCGCGCATCCGGGCGCGGAACTGTCGAGTCGGCACGGTTCGTCGGGCCCGCTCGCGGCGCATCGGCCGCGTGATCTCGCAGCGGCCGCGCGGCGGCGTGGTACGGCCGCGCAACTTCCGGGTCAAACTGGTCGTCGGACGCCGGTAGCGACCTGCTGGAGCCTCGTAAGGATGAACCGTAAGCCCTATGGGCGGGAAGAGCACGAGTGGGAAAAGCTGACGGCAGCCGGTCTCGCATTCCTAATCGAACGAGCTCGTCTGCCGAATACGACGACGTACACAGAACTCAGACCCTCATACGGAGAACCGGCTTACCTGGCTTTGACTTCCGATCGCGCTGCGGTGGGACATTTGCTTGGTTTGATTGTCGAGCGCAACTACCCCACGACTGGCTTGATGTCCGTCTGAGCGGCTTGCCACATCGGTATCGGGACGAAGTGAAGCACGGTGGAGCCGCTCGTAAGGGGAAAGCGGTGAGGTGACGATCAGGATCGCGATCCAGGGCAGAACGAGACCCGCGCGCTGTTCGATTGCTCTGACCTCGACGGACGGCGGGCCCTGGAGATCCGCCGCGGTGACGGTTGCCTGGTGGCCCTCTACGCCGCAAGGACGGCACACGTCACGCCGGATCGAAGACGTTGCCGGCGACGACGCCGAGCGTCAGTTCGATCAGCGCGACCGTGATGCCGAACTCGACCGAGGCCATGCTCGCGACCGAGCACGACGGCGGCGAGAACGGCGGCACGTTAGGGCTCGCTGATCCGCGGTGTTGCCAGATCAGCCTAGGCTCTTTGTCCCAGACTTTGTCCCCGAATAAGCAGATATAACCTGACACAACCGGCCGCATAGTGGCTCAACCATGCGGTTCCTGCCTCATCACACCCCGGCTCGGGCGATGCCATGCAGAAGGTCGTGGGTTCGAGCCCCATCATCCGCTCTCAGAAAGCCCCGCTAGACGGGGCTTTTTGTTGCCTCGGTGGGAACCTCGATCGACTCGTCCCCCTCGATAGTGCCCATTCGTGCCCATTCGATGGCTCGGTCATAGGCTCGGAGGTGCGGCCCGGAGAGCCGCTCACGGCGCGTAATCGCCTGGGCGTACACACTCAAGGTGAAGCGCGCATCCGTGTGGCCGATCTGTGTAGCGGTGTAGCGGACATCGTCGCCGCAGACGCCTCGAAGACTCGCGTACGTTCGGCGGAACGAATGAAACGTAATGCCATCCAACTCAGCGATACCGTCCTTCGCCAGCTCGATGTTCGCTGCTTCAACGGCGGGCTTGAGAACGTCGCGCCTCAGGTTTGAATCGCTGTGCTTGCCTCCTGTCGACGTGGTCAGCACGTGGTCATCGGCCCCGGTGAAGAGCGACTCAGCTCGCCAGAGAACGAGCTCCTCACGCAGCGCCGAAGTCAGGTCGACCGAACGGACGCCCGCCTCCGTCTTCGCCTTGCCGACATGGAGCGTGCCCGTAGCGAGATCGACATGGCGCCAGCGAAGATCCAGCGCCTCCCCAATCCGTAGGCCGGTACCAGCGAGCAGGCCAAGCAGCACTCGACCGATGCCTGCCCGGTTCCCCGTCTTCGCGCTATCGAGCAATGCAGGCAGTTGTTGCGGCTCGACCCACGGACGGTTCGGCCTCGTCGACTTCAACCGCCGACGCTTGCCGCTCGCGGGGTTCTGCGCGAGCAGCCCGTACTCGACCGCCGTCTCGAGCACTTGGGCAAGGTCGCTCAGCGTGTGGTTGATCGAGTTGTTGGACAGCCCTCGCGGGGCCTTCTCGCCGCGCTCGCGTGCCTGGTCGTACTCCTGCCGCTCTTGAGCCTTCCCGACCTTGTAGCGATCGACTGCCATCGGATCGATCTCCGAGAGGCTGAAGTTGGCGAAGTGGGGGAGTAGGTGATTCGTGAGGGACCAGCGAAGATCGGCGATCGTCTTCTCGGCGAGTCCCTCTTGCTCGCGAGCGGCGAGCCATTCCGAGCTGAACTCGTGAAACGTCGGCTCGGCCTTCGGCTCCTCAACGACGGGCCCGCTTTCCGGCGCGCGCCAAATGCCGCGGCGAACATCGGCCAGGAGATTCGCGAGCTCCGTCTCTGCGTCCGGCCGTGTGTGGGCCTCCGCCGTAACGTAACGGCGCTTTCCGTAAGGAGGAAGACCGACGCCTTGACGCGGCCTGAACTGGCTTCTGCAGGCGCGGACGCCGACTCCCTTTGAGCTGGCCGCTCGGCAACGCAATCGCAGTCGCCCGACTTTCTCCCCATGAGGTTCCGTAGTTCCTCCTGAGCGTGACTGCGAGTTCCCCCTGATGTGGGACTCGGCCATCGGGCGGAGGCTGAGCGCGAGAGGAATGATCCCTCGACGAGCAAGGAGGGCGAAATGAAGGTAATCGCGGCGATAGCGGCCACGGTGACGGGACTTGCCGTCGCCTCTGGCGCCTCGGCTAGGCCGACGGGCGTCATGGTCATGATGCATGAGCCCGGCTGCCACGCCTTCTTCGTGAACGGGAAGTACATGAAGAAGCTGACGGTGCGTGGCCCGGCGAAGGTGTTCAACTACGACGAGGACGCGCTCATCGTGCGCGGCAACGGCGTCAGGATGAGGGACCGTGTAGGCAAGTACGTCCTGCTCCGACGCCCTGGCGTGTACAAGATCACGATGGTCAATCAGGAGGCGATGGACTACACGCTCAGGTTGACAGTGAAGTAGACGGCGTTTGCGGTCGGCGAAATCCTGGGGGTAGCACCGGGGGTAGCACCGGCGACAACATTTCTCGACCTCATGCACATCCGGCACAAGTGTTCTGGCTCAACCAAGAGGAATCGGCTTGCGGAGAGGGATGCGTTCGAATCCCTCATGCCCCCAGCGGGATTCGAACCCGCGCTACAGCCTTGAAAGGGCTGTGACCTTGACCGCTAGGTCGACCTCGAGGGCGAGGTCGACCTCGGCCGGCGGTACGAGCACGGCGGCACGCTCGAGCAGGCTCGCGGCGGCGCTGTAGTCCGCCCGGAACTGCGCGCGCCGGCCGGCGGCGGTCAGGCGGCGCCGCGCCGCCGCTGCCAGCGCCTCGTCGGAGGGCAGCCCGAGCTCGGCGCGGTAGCGGCAGACCTGCTCGAGGTGGTAGCCGAGGATCTCGTCCAGCTCGACGAGCTCGGCGCCGTGCTCCTCCAGCCAGGCGGCGAAGCGCTCGTGCAGCTCCGCTCGCACCGCCTTCGGGAGCGCGTCGTAGGCGGCGTCTCGGATCAGGAGGTGACGGAAGCGGAAACCGTCCTCGCCCGCGAGGTGGGACGTGTCCGGCCTGATCAGCTCCTTGCGGACGAGCGCGGCAAGGCGCGGGGTCACCTGCGTCTCGTCAGGTGCAAGCGCCTGGACGGCG
>Ga0137369_10001151_pt1 | contig 26213 bp, 24 predicted proteins | sample SagtaG_12_FD_104918 | JGI IMG/M metagenome (GOLD analysis project Ga0137369, IMG submission 104918) | Vadose zone soil microbial communities from Sagehorn Ranch, Mendocino, California, USA - Sage1_L_113_16 metaG | ecosystem: Environmental > Terrestrial > Soil > Vadose zone | place: USA... | reverse complement strand
CGAGCAGCTGCTGGACACGCTGATGAAGATCGTTCTCGAGAGCGCCGGCGCCGATCGCGGCGTCATGCTCGTCCCGGAGGACGACCGCCTCTCGCTCGTGGCCGAGGCGACGGCCCACGACGACGACGTGACGGTCCGGGTCGAGGCTCGGCGCTGGCGAAGCGAAACGACGCTGCCGCAGTCGATCCTCGACTTCGTACGCCGCAGCCGCAGCCAGGTGCTCCTCGACGACGCGCGCGAGGAGAATCCGTTCTCCGGGGATCCTTACCTCGCGCGCGAGCAGGCGAAATCCGTCCTCTGCCTGGCGGTCGTCCGGCACGGCGAGCTCGTCGGCGTCCTGTACCTCGAGAACACGCTCGCCTCGCATGCCTTCACGCCGGGTCGGCTGCAGGTGATCGAGCTCCTGGCGGCGCAGGCTGCGATCTCGCTCGAGAACGCGCGGCTCTACGCGGAGCTCGAGCGGCTGTTCACGCTCTCGCGCGATGCGATCGTGACCGCCGGCTTCGACGGCGCGCTCCGGCACGTCAATCCGGCCTTCGCGGAGCTGCTGGGCTACTCCGCGGACGAGCTCGTCGCACACCGCCTCGTCGACTTCGTCCACGTCGAGGACCGCGACCGCACCGCCGCCGAGCTCGAGCGCGTGCTGGCAGGAGCGGCGTCGATCGCCTTCGAGAACCGAACCGTCGGCAAGGACGGAACGGTCAGGTGGCTCGAGTGGACCGCGATCGCTGAGCCCGAGCGGGAGCTTCTGTACGCGATCGCCCGCAACGTCACGGAGCGGAAGCTCGTGGAGGCGGAGCACGATCGCCTCGAGATGGAGCTGCGTCAGGCTCAAAAGATGGAGGCGGTCGGCCGGCTCGCTGGCGGCGTCGCGCACGACTTCAACAACCTCTTGACCGCCATCAGCGGCTACAGCGAGTTCCTGTTCGACGCGCTCCCCGAAGGCCGGTTGCGCGCGGACGCGGAGGAGATCCGCCGCGCAGCGGAGCGCGCCGAGGCGGTGACGCGGCAGCTGCTCGCGTTCAGCCGCCGGCAGCTGGCGCAGTCGGTGATCATCGACCTGAACGAGGTCGTGACCGACATGTCGAAGCTCCTTCGTCGGCTGATCGGCGCCGACGTCGAGCTCGTCACGTTGCTCGCGCCCGACCTCGAGCGCGTCGAAGGCGATCGGAGCCAGTTCGAGCAGGTGATCGTCAACCTCGCGCTCAACGCCCGCGACGCGATGCCCCGCGGCGGCAAGCTCGTGATCGAGACCGCGAACGCGGCGGCGGACGCGAGGCTCCCTCGCGGCGACTACGTGCGAATCTCTGTGACAGACACCGGCGCCGGCATGGACGAAGAGACGCGCTCCCACATCTTCGAGCCCTTCTTCACGACGAAAGGCGTCGGGCGCGGCACCGGACTCGGCCTCGCCACGGTCTTCGGGATCGTCGAGGGGTGCGGCGGACGGATCTTCGTCGACAGCGACCTCGGCGCCGGAACCACCTTCGAGATCTATCTGCCGCAGAGCGAGCAGCCGGTGCCGCGCACCGAGCCGCCGGGCCGGTCGCGAGCTCGGCGGCGGGATCGGAGACCATCCTCCTCGTCGACGACGAGGAGATCCTCCGCGCGATGGCCGCGCGCGCGCTGCGCCAGCTCGGATACCGCGTGCTCGAAGCCCGGTACGGCACCGAGGCCCTCGAGCTCTGGCGCCAGCACCGCGGCGAGGTGGACGTCCTCGTCACCGACATCGTGATGCCGGGCCTGAGCGGCGTCGAGGTCGCTCAGCAGATCTCGATCGACCGGCCCGATGTGGCCGTCGTGCTGATGTCGGGATACGCCGACGCCGCCGCCGGCCAGCAGCTGCCGGTCCAGACTCAGGCCGTCTTCCTCGAGAAGCCCTTCACGCCACGCCTACTCGTCGACGCGGTTCGCGACGCGATTCGAAAGTGGTCCAAAGCGGTGCCGACGACGTGAGGCCGAACGTCCTCTTCGTGATGGCCGACCAGCTCGCGGCCGGCGTGCTCGCCTCGTACGGCGGCAGCGCCGACGCGCCTAACCTCGGTTCGCTCGCCGCGGAGGGCGTCGTCTTCGAGCGAGCGTATTGCAACTCGCCGCTCTGCACGCCGTCGCGGTCGTCGCTGATGACCGGGCAGCTGCCCTCGCGGAACGGCGTCTACGACAACGGCGCCGAGCTGCCGGCGTCGACGCCGTCGATGGCCCACTATCTCCGCAGCGCCGGCTACTTCACGTGCCTGGCCGGAAAGATGCACTTCGTCGGCCCCGACCAGCTGCACGGGTTCGAGGAGCGGATCACGACCGACATCTATCCGGCCGGCCTCCACTGGACTCCGGATTGGCGCCGCCCGCTCGAGGAGCGTCTCCCCTGGTACCACGACATGAGCAGCGTCCTGGAAGCCGGGATCAGCGAGGCGACGCTGCAGCTCGACTTCGACGAGGATGTCGCGCACTCGGTCGTGCGGAAGATCTACGACCTGGCGCGCTCTGCGGACGACCGGCCCTTCTTTCTCGTCGCGTCGTTCTCGCATCCGCACGACCCGTTCGAGGCGCCGCATGCGTACTGGGACCGCTATGACGACGGCGATCTGCCCGTCGTTCGCGCGGTGGCCGACGATCCGCACAGCCGGCGGCTGCGGACGATGTGCGAGACGGACAGGCACGACATCTCCGAGGAGCTGATCCGGCGCGCCCGCCATGGCTACTACGCCCTCGTCTCGTACGTCGACGACAAGCTCGGGCAGCTGCTCGCGGCCCTCGAGGCCACGGGCCTGCGGGACGACACGATCGTCGTCTTCGCCTCCGACCACGGCGAGCTGCTGGGCGAAAGAGGGCTCTGGTACAAGATGAGCTTCTTCGAGCCGTCCGCGCTCGTCCCGCTGATCGTGCACGCGCCGGGCCGCTTCGAGCCAGGCCGCGTCGCGCAGCCCGTCTCCCTGGTCGATCTCCTCCCCACCTTCGTCGAGGTAGCCGCGAGCCCCTCCGAGTCCAAGTTGCAGTCTGCAACTTGGAGTCCGGCCGCGCCGCTCGACGGTCTGAGCCTCGTGCCGCTCCTGCTCGGCGACGCCGGCGGGCCGGATCAGGTGGTAGCTGAGTATCTCGCCGAAGGAGTCTTCGCGCCGCTCGTGATGATCCGACGCGGGGCGTACAAGCTCGTCCACTGCCCTGACGATCCGGACCAGCTCTTCGACCTCGATGCAGACCCGCACGAGCTGACGAATCTGGCCGAGGCCGAACCGGAGCTCGCAGCGAGCCTCCGAGCCGAGGTCGCGGCGCGCTGGGACCTCGAGGCGCTGGCCGACGATGTGCACGCGAGCCAGCGCCGGCGCCTCGGGATCCTCGACGCGCTCGCGAAGGGCGAGCAGACGTCATGGGACTACGTCCCGCCGAGCGACTCCCGCTCGCGCTACGTGCGCGGCAAGAACTTCTGGGCCCCGTTCGCCGCGGCGCGCCTCCGCCCACCCACATAAAGAAGGGGCGCCGAGCGACCCGCCCGGCGCCCCCGAGACCCGCAGGCTCAGATCAGCTGAGCCACTTCTTGACCTTCGCCTGATTCTTCTTGACCCATTCCTCCGCCGCCTTGTCCGGCGGCTTCTTGTCACCGGCGATCAGCTTGGCGACGAGCTCCTGGTCGGCGTTCGTCCACGTGAACTTCTTCAGGAACTTCACCGCCGGCGAGTTGCTCTTCGCGAACTTCGAGCTGAAGACCTTCTCGATCACCGTGACGTCGTAGGCGCACGCGTACTGCTTCGGGTCGCCGCCCGCCTTCGCGTCGTCCTTGCAGCCCTTGAACCGGGGCGGCAGCTTCACCTCCGCGAGCTGGTACTCCTGGTTCAGGTACTGCGGCGTGTACCAGTAGAAGATGACGGGCTTCTTCTGCTTGTAGAGCTGCGTCCAGCGCGCCACCTGGGCCGGCTCGGCGCCGGCGGTGATGTGCTTGAAGTTGAGCCCGAGCGCCTGGATCAGCTCCTTGTCCTTCTGCACGTAGGAGGGGTCGCCGCCGAGGAACATGCCCTGAGAGCCGGACTCCGGCGTCTTGAAGATCTCCTCCTTGCCTTTCAGGCCCTTCCAGGTCGCGAACTCGGGATGCTGCTGCATCAGGTACTTCGGGATGTACCAGCCGATGTGGCCGTTCACACCGAGGTGCCCGCCGAACACGACCGTCTTCCGCTTGGTGATGTACTGCTCGTACTGGTCGACGTGCTGCCAGTCCTCGAGGACCGCGTCGACCTTGCCGTCCGCCATCGCCTGGTAGACGGGGATCTCGGCGATCTTCGTGATCTCGATCTTGCAGCCGAGGTTCTTTTCGAGCACGTACTTCGCGACGTAGACGTTCGCCGTCGAGCCCGCCCACGCGTTCTCGTTGATGATGACCTTGCCGCAGGCGCTGCTCTTCGCAGCTGCGCCACCCGCCACGACGAACGCCGCCCCCACGGCGAGTGCGAGAGCGGCCGGCACCCAGTACCGCCGGCGCGCCCGAACACGATCGAGCATGTCTCCCTCCTTTGACCTTTCGGCGCGCCTCACAGCGCACCCTGCCGTCGCGCCTGCCGATTCCCCTGTGTGACGCGGTCGAGCGCGATGCCGAGCGCGAGGATCGCGAGCGACGCCACGACACCCTCCCCGAACGCATTCCGCTGCAGCCCCTCGGTGACCCTGTATCCGAGTGCCCCGGAGCCGACGAGGCCGCCGATCACGACCACCGCGAGCACCATGATGATCCCCTGGTTGACGCCGAGCATGATCGCCTCGCGCGCGAGCGGGATCTTGACCTTGGTGAGGATCTGCCCGCGGGTCGCTCCGAAGGCGCCCGCCGCCTCGACCGCGTGCGGCGCCACGTCGCGGATCCCCGTCGCGACGAGCCGGATGATGACCGGCACCGCGTACAGGACCGACGCGATGATGCCGGGGATGATCGAGACCGGCATCAGATAGATGAACGGGATGATGTAGACGAGCTGCGGCAGCGTCTGAAATACGTCGAGAATCGGCCGCAGGATCTTCGCTACCGTCGGGCTCTCGGCCGCCCAGACGCCGAGCGCGAAGCCGAGGGCCACCGCGAGCACCGTCGCCACCAGCACCTGGGACGCGGTGTCCATCGCGGGCTCCCACTCGCCGATGAAGCCGATCGTGGCGAGCATCAGCAGCGCGGTCACGGCTGCGCGCAGCCCGCTCAGCACGAACGCGATTGCGGTCGCTCCCGCAACCGTGATGAACCATGGTGTGCCGATCAGAAACTGCTGCAGCGGCTGGAGGCCGTGCTCGAGCAAGTTGTTGCCGATCGGCGAGGTGATCCCGAACACGAACGAGCTCGGATCCTGGACGTAGTCGAGCACCGACTGGATCCGCGCGAGCAGCCATTCCTGGATCGTGGCGCTGTGCTCGCTCCCGCTGAACGTGTCCGGGTAGACGCCGCCCACGCCGAAGACTCGGGTCAGGAGGATCGTGAGCCCGATCGCGGCGGCAGTCGCCGCGGTGGCGATCCTGCCCCGCCGCCGGCGCCGTTCGGTGAGATGGCGGCGGACGGGATCGGTGCGGTCGGCGATCGCCTCGGTCGCGCGGTCGAGCGCCATCGCCATGATCACGATCGCAATCCCGCCCACAATGGCGAGCGCCGGGTTCGAGTAGAGACCGCTCGTGACGACGTCACCGAGGCCCTTGCCGCCGATCAGGCCGGCGATGACGACCATCGAGAGCGCGAACAGGATCGTCTGGTTCACGGACAGAAGCAGCATCCGCCGCGCGAGCGGCAGCTGCACCTTCGCGAGCAGCTGCCAACGCGTCGCGCCGAGCGCCTGCCCTGCCTCGACGGTGTTCGCCGGCACACCGCGGATGCCGAGAGCCGTGATTCGCACGGCGGGCGGAACGGCGTAGATCATCGTCGACACGACCGCAGCGCCCGGGCCGACCGAGAACAGGATCACGACAGGCATCAGGTAGGCGAACGCCGGCACGATCTGCATCGCGTCGAGCACCGGCGTGATCAGGCGCTGGAAGCGGTCCGAGCGGCCGGCGACGACTCCGAGCGGGATCCCGACGGCGAGTGACAGGGAGACCGCTGCGAGCATCAGCGCGAGGGTCTGGATGCTCTCCTCCCACAGCCCCATCGCCGCGAACGAGACGAACGCGCTCAGCAGGATCAGAGCCGCGCGGACGCCGCCGAACCGCAGCACGATCAGCACGCCGAAAGCCGTCGCGCCGATCCAGGTCATGCCGAGGAGCAGGTCGGTAAGCCAGCCGACGAGGTTGTCGACGAAGACTCGGAAGCCGTCGAAGATAGAGAAGACCAGGTTCGGGTTCTCGGCGCCTCGCTGGTCGAGCAGCCAAGTCTGGAAGCGGTCCAGGTGCCCGTTGAGCGTGTTCCACGCGAGCGCCTTCGGCCATGGGAAGTCGCCGTCCAGAGCCAGGTAGCCGACGAGCATCGCCGCGACGATCGCCATCGTTTGGCCCGGGCGGCCGCGCCACCATGGCTTGTGGGAGATGACGACGACGGCAGTCGGTTGCTCGATTGCGACGGACATCAGCCGCCCTCCCCCGCGATCGCCTCCAACATGGTGACGCGGTCGACGAGGCCGACCACGCGGCCGTTCTCGACGGCGCAGATGGGCTTCTCGCTCCGGACGATCACCGGCACGGCGTTCTTGACCGTCGTCCGCACGTCCAGCTTCGGCCCGTCTAGAGCCTCGCCCTCCTCGGGATCGCGCATGATCCAGCGAAGGGTGAGGACGCTGCTGCGCGGCACGTCGCGGACGAAGTTCTCGACGTACTCGTCCGCGGGCTCTGCAACCAGCTCCTCCGGCGTCCCGAGCTGCACGATCTCGCCGTCGCGCATGATCGCGATCCGGTCGCCCAGCCGCAGCGCCTCCGGCAGGTCGTGGGTGATGAAGACCATCGTCTTGCCGGTCTCGTACTGGAGGCGGCAGACCTCGTCCTGCATGTCTCGGCGGATCAGCGGATCGAGCGCGCTGAAGGGCTCGTCGTAGAGCATCACAGCCGGGTCGACCGCGAACGCCCGCGCGACGCCGACCCGCTGCTGCATGCCGCCGGAGAGCTGGTCGGGGAACTGATTGGCGCTGTCCTCGAGTCCGACGAGCCGGAGGATTTGGTGCGCCTTCGCGAGGCGCTCGGATTTGGGCACCCCCTGGATCTCGAGCCCGAACGCGACGTTGTCGACCACGCGGCGGTGCGCGAGCAGGCCGAAATGCTGGAAGACCATCGAGACGGAGTGGCGCCGCAGCTCGCGCAGCTCGCCCGTGCCCGCCGCCATCACGTCGCGGCCCGCGATCTCGATCTTGCCGGCGCTCGGCTCGATCAGGCGGATCAGCGTGCGCACGAGGGTCGACTTGCCGGATCCCGACAGGCCCATGACGACGAACACCTCGCGCGGCCAGACCTCGAACGAGACGTCCTTCACCGCCACGACGCAGCCTGTCTTCGCACGCAGCTCGCGGCGCGGCAACTCGGCGTCCGGCGAGCCGACGATCCGATCGGCATGCGGGCCGAACACCTTCCACACGCCTTCCGCCCGGATCAGCGGCTTGCCGGTCCGGTCGACGTGATGCGCAGGCGGTGGGGCTGGAACGGACGCTGTGCTCACGGTCTCAACACTCATATCCTCCACCCTTCGCTCGCTTAATGCACGCCGGCGACCGAGCTCCGAGAACTAAGACGTGCGGCCGCCTCGGTCAGTTCGCGGGCGCGCCGTGCTCGCGGGTCGTCCGGCGACCCTTCGAGGTTCACCTCGACCAGGCTCGCCGCCGCTCGTGCCGCCGCCTCGGCGATCAGCGCGCCCGTGGTCGCATCGCTCCGCAAGTTGGGATTGCCGTCGGCCGCGACGCGCAGGGCGAGCTCGGCCACCTCGACGGCCGCCTCGGCGATCTGGAGCGGGACCTCCGTCGCCTCCGAGAGCGCGTCTCGTTCGCCGGCGCCCTTCCGGCGGGCGGCGAGCAGCGCCTCGTAGGCCTCCGCGTCCCGCGGCGCGAGCGCAGCCAGCCGCTCCCGCAGCTCCTTCGCCCGCGCGGCGCTCGCCGGCCCGTCGGCCCAGTCGTGCGAGAATCGGGCAGACATCTCCACGAGTGCGGCGCCGAGCGCGGCTGTCACCGCTGCCACTGAGCCGCCGCCCGGAGCCGGCTCCTCGCGCGCGACCGCGTCGAGGAACTCGGTCAGCGGCAGGTCGAGATCAGAAGAGGCCAACCGTCCGTCCGTTCTCGTCGATGTCGACGGTCAGGGCAGCCGGCCGCTCGGCCAGGCCGGGCATCGTCTGCATGTCGCCGCAGAGGGCCACGAGCCAGCCGGCGCCCGTGTAGGCCCGGATGTCGCGGACCGTGACGGTGAAGTCCCGCGGCGCGTTGAGGAGGCTGGCGTCGTGGGAGATCGAGAGGTGCGTCTTCGCCATGCAGATCGGCAGGCGGCCCAATCCCTGTGCGGTGAATCGGTCGATCTTGTCGCGCGCCGTCTTCAGGAAGAAGACGCCGTCCGCGCCGTACACCGTCTTCGCGATCGCGTCGATCTTCGCGTCGATCGGAGCGTCGTCCGCGTAGGTGTATGCGAAGTCCGCGGGCTCGCGGGTGGCCTCGACCACCGCCTCGGCGAGGGCCGCCGCCCCGGCGCCGCCGCGCTCGAACCCTTCGTTCACCTCCGCCGCGTAGGCGCCGTGCTCGAGCGCGAGCTTCTGCACCGCCTCTACCTCGGCCTCCGAGTCCCCCGGGAACCGGTTGACGGCGACGACTGCGCGCAGCCCGAACGCCGCGACGATGCCGAGGTGGCGAGCGAGGTTCGCGGCGCCCTGCTCGATCGCGGCCAGCCCGCCGTCAGGGTCGCCGCCGTGGTGCTTGAGCGCCTTGACGGTCGCCACGAGCACGATCCCGCTCGGCTTGAGGTTGCCGACGCGACAGACGATGTTGAGGAACTTCTCCATGCCCATGTCGGAGCCGAAGCCGCTCTCCGTGACGACGTAGTCGCCGAGCTTGAGCGCGACGCGGTCGGCGACGACGGAGTTGTTGCCGTGGGCGATGTTGGCGAACGGCCCGGTGTGGACGAACGCCGGCTGGCCCGCGAGCGTCTGCACGAGGTTCGGCTTGAGAGCGTCCTTGAGCAGGACTGTCATTCCGCCGGCGGCGCGCAGCTGCTCGGCGGTCACAGGCTCGCCGTCGAAGGTGTGCCCGACGGTGATCGCGCCGAGCCGCTCGCGCAGGTCGAAGATGTCGCGTGCGACGGCGACGATCGCCATCGCCTCCGACGCCGCGGTGATGTCGAAGCCCGTCTCGCGCGTGTAGCCGTTCGTGCGGCCGCCGAGGCCGATGACGATCTGGCGCAGCGCGCGGTCGTTCATGTCGACGCAGCGGCGCCAGCTGATCGAGAGCGGGTCGATCCCGAGCTTGTTGCCGTGGAGGATGTGGCTGTCGATCATCGCGGACAGCAGGTTGTTCGCCGAGCCGATCGCGTGGATGTCGCCGGTGAGGTGGAGGTTGAGGTCCTCCATCGGCACGACCTGCGCATACCCGCCGCCGGCGGCGCCGCCCTTGATCCCGAAGACCGGCCCGACCGATGCCTCGCGCAGGCAGAGCACCGGGTGGGCGCCGACGTGTCCGAGGCCCTGCGTCAGCGAGACCGACGTCGTCGTCTTGCCCTCGCCCGCCTTCGTCGGCGTGATCGCGGTCACGCAGATCAGCTTCGCGTCGGGCGTGCCGGCGAGGCGGTCGAGCACGCTCAGGTCGACCTTGGCCTTGTGGCGGCCGTAGAGCTCGTACTCCTCCGGCAGCAGACCGGCCTCTTCGGCGATCTCGCCGATCGGACGGAGCTGAGCCTCCTGCGCGATCTCGAGCGACGACAGCGTATGCGTGGCCAACGCGACTCCTTCCGTTAGATCGACCGGGCAGCCGCCACGGGGCGGGACGTGACGGGGGTCAGAGGGTTCTTGCCGCGCAGGACGGCGATGGCGTTCCGCGCCGCGAGGACGGCCATGGCCGTGCGCGTCTCGAGCGTCGCCGAGCCGAGGTGCGGGAGGAGCACGACGTTCTCGAGCCCGAGCAGCCCTGGATGGACGGACGGCTCGTGCTCGTAGACGTCGAGGCCGGCGCCCGCGATGACGCCGTCCCGGAGGGCGTGGACGAGCGCGTTCTCGTCGACGACGGGGCCGCGCGTCGTGTTGACGAGGAAGGACGTCGGCCTCATCCGGCCGAGCGCGTGGGCATCGATCAGGTGCCGCGTCTCCTCGTTCAGGGGGACGTGGAGCGAGACGACGTCCGATGTGGTGAGCAGCTCGTCGAGCGGAACGTACCGCGCGCCCGTCTCCGCCTCGACCGCCTCGTCGGCGCGGCGGCGCCCGGAATAGACCACCTCCATGCCGAACACCCGCGCGCGGCGTGCGGTCGCCTGCCCGATCTGTCCGAGCCCGACGATCCCGAGCCGCTTGCCCTGGATGCCCGTCCCGAGGTGGAAGAACATGCTCCACGTCCACGTGCCGCCGGCGCGGACGAGCCGCTCGCCCTCGCCGAGCCTGCGGGTCGTCATCAGGATGAGCGCGAACGCGAGATCGGCGGTGGCGTCGGTCAGGACACCCGGCGTGTTCGTGAAGATCACGCCTCGCCGGGCGCAGGCATCGACGTCGACGTTGTCGTAGCCGACGGCGACGTTCGCGACCAGGCGGAGCTGCGGCCCGGCGGCGTCGAGGAACGCGTCGTCGATCCGGTCGTGCAGGAGCGAGACGACCGCATCGGCTCCGGCGACGGCTTCGTGCAGCTCCTCGATCGTCAGCGGGCGGTCGTGCGGCGAGACCCACGTGTCGCCGGCCTCGCGGAGGAGGTCGAGCGCAGGCTCCGGGATCCGTCGCGTGACGACGATTCTCAAACCGGCACGCGCTCCTCGAGCAAGAATCGCATCGACGCGAGCGCCTCCTCGATGTTCGCGAGCGAGTTCGCGTACGAGAGGCGCAGATAGCCCTCCCCGTACTCGCCGAACGCCGTGCCAGCGAGCACGGCCACGCCCGCCTCGTCGAGCAGCCGCCCCGCGAGCTCGCGCGCCGGCAGGCCCGTGGCGGACACGTTCGGGAACACGTAGAAGGCGCCTTGCGGAGTCACGCACGAGACGCCAGGCAGCGCGTTCAGCCCTTCGACGATCGCGTCGCGACGCCGGCGAAACTCGGCGCGCATGAGCTCGACCTCGTCCCGCGGGCCCGTCAGCGCGGCCACGCCCGCCAGCTGCACGGCCGGCGCGGTGCACGACACCGAGTTGATAAGGAGGCGGGTGATCGGCTCGACGAGCGCCTCGGGCAGGGCCGCGTAGCCGAGCCGCCACCCTGTCATCGCGAACGTCTTCGAGAAGCCGTCGAGCAGGATCGTCCTGTCCAGCAGGCCCCCATCCGAGCCAGTGGGGTGCGAGGCGATCGTGTCGTGCTGAGCGTCGTAGAGCAGCTCCGAGTACACCTCGTCGGAGAGGATCCAGCAGTCGTGCTCGGCGAGCAGCCGCGCGATCTCGACGTTGAGCGCGCGGTCGACGATGCCGCCGGTCGGGTTCGCGGGCGAGTTGAGGATCACGAGCTTCGTGCGCTCCGACAGTCGCTCGGCAAGGTCGTCGGCCGAGAAGGCGAACCCGCGGTCCTCGGTGAGCGGCAGCGGCACCGGCGTCGCTCCCGCCCAGCGGATCACCGACTCGTAGATCGGAAAGCCGGGATTCGGATAGATCACCTCGTCGCCGGGGTCGCACGTGGCGAGGACCCCGAAGAAGAGGAAGGGCTTCGCGCCCGGAGCGACGAGCACGCGCGCGGGGTCGATCTCGAGACCTCGATGCCGTGAGAGGTGCGCCGCGCACGCCTCGCGCAGCACCGGCAGCCCGGGCGCGGGACAGTAGTGGGTATGTCCGTCCCGCAGCGCCTGCGCGCCCGCTTCGACGACGTGGGCAGGCGTCGGGAAGTCCGGCTCGCCGATCTCGAGGTGAATGACGCGCCGGCCGAGCGCCTCGAGTGCCTTGGCGCGCGCGAGAACCTCGAACGCGGTCTCCGTGCCCAGCCTGTCGAGGCTCGCGGCAAGCATGTCAGTCCGACGGCAAGGTCAAGGTGCGAGTGGTAATCAACAGGGCACCGCAGTTAGAATACGACTAACACTGTTTCTAATATATCAGTATCATGTTGCGCGTCAACGCGCAGGAGAAGGGAGCTGGCGGGATGGCCCAAGCTGTTAGCGGAACGGACGGCACCCGCCCCGGAACATTGCTCGCCGACCGAGCCTACGTCGCGATTCGCGACCGCGTCCTGACCCTCCAGCTTCCGCCCGGCTCGCCGATCGACGAGGACGAGCTGATCCGTGAGCTCGGGATCGGACGGACCCCGATCCGGGAGGCGATCAAGCGACTCGCCCTCGAGGACCTCGTCACGGTGTATCCGCGCCGCGGCACCTTCGTCTCGGACATCAACATCACCGACCTCGCGCAGATCTCCGATCTCCGCATCCAGCTCGAAGGGCACGCGGCCTTTCGTGCGGCCGAGCGCGCGACCGCGGCCGATCGGGCGGAGGCGGAGGCGCTGATCGGCGAGCTCGAGGAGGCGGCGAGCTCCAACGACCAGGAGCAGCTGATGCAGGCCGACGCGGCCGTGCACCGGTTCCTCTACCGGTGCAGCCGGAACGTGTACCTGGCCGGCGCGGCCGAGCGGTACCTCAACCTCTCGCTTCGGATCTGGCACCTGGTGCTCGACCGCCTCGAGAATCTCGACGACAGCGTGCTCTCCAATCGCGAGCTTCTCCAGGCGCTGATCGCCGGCAACGCAGAGCGTGCACGCGAGCTCGCCGTCGACCACGTGGCGACGTTCGAGCGCGAGATGCGCAGCGTCTTGTAGTGGCGATCAGCACTCGCGACTACTCCTTCGTCGTCGGCGGCTCCTGGGTGGAGTCCGAGTCCGGAGCTCGCATGGAGGCGACGAGTCCGGCGACCGGCGAATCCCTCGGCACCGTTCCAGAGGGGACGCGCGCCGACGTTCAGCGCGCGGTCACAGCAGCGAGCGCCGCCTCACGTGACTGGGGAGCCCGGTCTGCGTTCGAGCGCGCCGCAGCACTGGAGCGCGTCGCGGACCTGATCGCCGAGCGCCGCGACGAGCTGGCGCTGACGCTGACGCTCGACCAGGGCAAGCCGCTGCACGCGGAGGCATACGGCGAGGTCGACGAGCTGATCGAGTACTGGCGGGGCGCCGCTGCCGACGCGACTCGCCTCGACGGCTCGATGCCGCCCTCGCACGACGCGTCGAAACGGGTGCTCGTCTACCGCGTGCCGCGCGGCGTCGTCGGCGTGATCACGCCCTGGAACTGGCCGTACACGATGCCGGCCGAGCTGATCGCGCCGGCGCTCGCGTCGGGGAACGCCGTCGTCTGGACACCCGCCACGTCGACCTCGGTGTGCGCGGTCAAGCTCGCGGAGTGCATCGTCGAGGCCGAGCTTCCGACCGGCGTCTTCTCGATGATCACCGGTCCCGGCTCCGTCGTCGGCGACGAGATCGCGGCCAACCCGGGGACGCACGCGATCGCCTTCATCGGCTCGACGGCGACCGGGCTCAAGGTCGCTACCCGTGCCGCAGGCAAGCCGCAGCTGCTGGAGCTCGGCGGCAACGGGCCGCTGATCGTCCTCGACGACGCCGACGTCGAGGCCGCGGCGGCGGCGAGCATCTCGGCGTCGTTTCTCTGCGCCGGCCAGTCGTGCACGGCGGGCGAGCGCTACCTCGTGCACGAGACGGTTCACGACGCCTTCGTCGAGGCGCTGGCGACGGCGGTCGCGCGGGAGGTGAGGCTCGGCGACCCGCTGGCGGCCGAGACGACGATGGGGCCGCTCAACAACGAGGCGACCGCGCAGAAGATGGACAGCCACGTCGGCGGCGCGCTCGAGCGCGGGGCGGAGCTCGTCGCGGGCGGATCGCGCGCGAGCGGCTTCCCGACGGATCTCTACTGGCAGGCGACCGTCCTCGATCGCGTGACGGACGAGATGGACGTCGCCCGCGAGGAGACGTTCGGCCCGGTCATCCCGATCTCGACGATCGCAAGCGACGACGAAGCGCTACAGACCGTGAACTCGTCCCCGTACGGCCTGCTGACGGCGGTGTGGACACGCGACCTCGCCCGCGGCCTGCGCTTCGCCGAAGCCGCGCGCGCCGGCTGGGTGAACGTCAACGAGTCGACGAACTACTGGGAGAGCCATCTCCCGTTCGGAGGCCGGGCCGGCTCGGAGTCCGGCATCGGTCGAGTCGGGGGCCGGCACGCGATGGAAGCCTTCACCGAGCTGAAGACGGTCGTCCTCAGCCTCCGCACCTAAATCCGAGCGCGGCCGTGCGGCCATGGCCGTTCCGGCCATGGCCAGGTACCAGGTACTGGGACACGGCCGAAACGGCCGTGCCCCAGCGTTGAAGAACGCGGCGGATGCGGCCGAAGTCAGTGGCGGCGCACTCTCAGGCCCTCGCGCACGAATTCCGCATATGCGAGCTGAGCGGCTCGCATGCCGTTTCCGAAGTGCGAGAGGATTCGTCCAGTGGTCAGAAACCGTGGCGCTGGTTCGAGTCCTGCCGTGGCGCGATAGCTGCTCCACGGCCAGTCCGCAGCGGTCTCGCAGAGTCCGGCGCGTGCGGGGTTCAAGACCACGTAGCGAGCGAGCTCGAGGAAGTGGCTGTCCGACTCCGCCAATCGGCCGTAGAAGCGGTTCTCGAAGACGTGTCCGTTGAAGTTGTGGCGGCGGTTGAACCACTTCGCATAGCCGAGGTTGAGCTCGTGCATCCCCTCCGAGATGTTCGGCTGCGGGGTCTCGACGACGAGGTGGTAATGGTTGTCCATCAGACAGTAGGCATGACAGAGCCAGCCTCGACCAACGACGGCCCGGTCGAGGAGCAGCATGAACCGCGCTCGATCGAGGTCATCCGTGACGATGACCCCTTGTCGGTTTCCTCGCGAGATGACGTGATACGTCCCGCCGGGCACCTGGGGACGAGGTAGCCGCGGCACGGGCCCACGCTAGGCAACCACGGGCACGAGGACTAGTGGCTCTTTCGGCCACATTCTGCACTCACTGGGCGGCCATGGCCGTTCCGGCCATGGCCGGGTACCTGGTACCTGGACATGGCCCGAAGGGCCATGTCCAGGGTGCTAGACGCCGCGCGGCGCTTCGTCGACGATCGCGACTCGCACGAGGTCGCGCATAGAGAGCATTCCTACGACTCGCTCGTCCTCCGTGACCGGCAGATGGCGGAAGCCGCCGTGGATCATCAGCACTGCGGCGTGAGCGGTCGAGTCCGACGGCTCGATCGTCTCCGGATGGGGCGTCATGCAGTCGGCGACCGAGGAGGCCTCGACGCCGCCCGCCGCCACCGCCGCCAGCACGTCGCGCTCCGTGAGGATCCCGCGCAGGCGTCCGCCTTCGAGGATGAGTGCCGCGCCGATCTTGTGCTCGTGCATCAGCTTCGCCGCGTCGCCAAGCGTTGCGCTCGAGTCGACCGTCACCAGGGTGCGCGTCATCGTCTCGCTCACCGGAATATCGACTGCGTTGGTCACGATCAGCCCCTCCTCTCTCAGTCGCCGAGCTCGGCTCGGCGACGGGTCACGTACTCGGACAGCTCCTCGCGAATCGCGTCGTCCAGAGGCGGCGCCTCGTACTCGTCGAGCGTCCGCCGCCAGATCTCACCCGCCCGCGCGGCCGCGTCCTTGCCGCCGTTCCGCGACCAGCGCTCGTAGTTCTCGGTCGACGACAGCAGCGGCCGGTAGAAGCACTCCCGAAAACGCTCGAGGGTGTGCACCGCGCCGAGGAAGTGCCCCCCGTGGCCGACCTCCTCGTGCGCCGAGAACGCGAGTGTCTCGTCGTTCACCTCGAGCGGTTGGAACTCGCTCTGCAGCATCCGGAGGATCTCGACGTCGACGATGAACTTCTCGTAACAGGAGACGAGCCCCGACTCGAGCCAGCCGGCCGAGTGCATGACGAAGTTCGCGCCCGCGAGGAACGTCGGCAGCATCGTCATCAGCGCCTCGTAGGCGGCCTGCGCGTCGACCGTCTGGCTCGCAGTCAAGCCGCCCCCGGACCGCCAAGGCAGGCCGAAGCTGCGCGCGATCTGCCCCGTACAGAGGAGTCCGATCGCCGACTCCGGCGTGCCGAAGCTCGGCGAGCCGGACTGCATGTCGGTGTTCGAGAGGAACGAGCCGAAGACGACGGGGCATCCGGGCCGGACGAGCTGCGCCAGAGCGATCCCGGCCAGCGCCTCCGCCATCTGCTGCGCGAGCGTCGCCGGCACGGACACGGGCGACATCGCCCCCATCAGCAGGAACGGCGTGATCACGACCGCCTGGTTCGCCTTGTTGTACTCGAGCATCGCGCTCAGCATCCGGTCGTCGAACCGGAGCGGCGAGTTGGCGTTGATCAGCGAGATCGTCGCGGGCCTCTCCTCGATCGTCTCGCGGCCGCCGAAGAGGATCTCCGTCATCCGGATCGTGTCCGCCGCGTTCGGGCCGGAGGTGACCGACCCCATGTACGGCTTGTCCGACCAGGTCTGGAGCGCGAAGACCATGTCGAGGTGGCGCGAGTCGAGCGGCCGGTCGTTCGGCTCACAGATCGTGCCGCCGGGCGAGTCGAGCTGGTCGAACGACTGCGCGAGCTTCACGAGGTTCTCGAAGTCGGACATTGCCGCGTCCCGTCGCTCGAAGCCGTCGCGCACGAACGGGCAGCCGTAGACGGCCGAGAAGACCATCCCGTCGCCGCCGATCCGCACCGTCCGCTCCGGGTTCCGCGCCTGGAGGTCGAACTCACGGGGCGCCTTCGCGACCTGCTCGAGCACGAACTCCGGATCGAGCTTCACGACCGAGTCCTCGACCGTCTGGCCCGCCTTGCGGAACTCCTCGACCGCCTCGGGCAGCAGGAACTCGACGCCGAGCTCGGAGACGATCCGCCGCCAGCCGCGGTCGAGGGCCTCCATCGATTCCTCGGAGAGGATCTCGTAGCGCGGCATCTTGTTGACGAGCATCGGGCTCCTTTCAGGCGGCGATGGTCGTGGAGACGAGATCTTCGAGCTGTGCCTCGAGGCCGCGATCTCCGACCTCCTGCACTTCGAGCCGGAGTCCGAGCACACGCGCGGCCCGCTCGGCCTCGGCGTGCAACTCGACGGTCGGCTTCTGCGCGAGCCAGAGCACGCGCGTATAGGCCCGGAAGTAGTCGTCGCGGAGCTCGGGGAAGCGGTCGAGGCCGAGCGGCCGCACGACGCTCGCGTCGAACGTGCGCACGAGGAAGTCGGTGAGGAAGTACGTGCCCGGCTCGGCCTCGAGGGCGTCCGCGACCTCGTCCCGCGCGAGCACGTCGTAGCAGGTCGCGCCACGAAGGCGCCGGACGCCGAGCTCTCGTAGCACGTCGTCGAGTGCACCGCGCGTGCCGCATTCCGCGTATCCCACGGCGAGGAGGTCGTAGCGATCCTGCAACGCGCGAAGCTCCTGCCGAACGGCGGGCGCGATCCGCTCCGGCCGGTTGTGCAGCGCCGGCGGCAGCGGATGGATGTCGATCGACCACCCGCGGCGCCCCGCGATCTCTCGGATGTGCAGGGCCAACGCCCCGCACGCCACGACACCGACCCGGCTCATCTCGGAAAGGTCAGCTCCTCGATGAACAGGTCGTTGTAGTCGGCGTTGCCGGACGCCTCGACGTACGCCACCTCGTCCAGGATCGCCAGCGCGGCGGCGCGCTCCTGCACCGAGAGCGCGGCGATCTTGGCGCCTTCGCCCGCGACGTTGCCGGCGGAGACGATCCGCGTCAGCGGCAGCTTCGGGACGAGCCCGATCTGCACGGCGCTTGCGGGCGTGAGGTAGGCGCCGAAGGAGCCGCCGAGCAGCACCTGCGTTATCTCCGACCCGTCGATCCCGAGCTCGCGCAAGAGCATTTGCCACCCGGTTGCGATCGCAGCCTTGCCTTCCTGGAGCCGTCGTACGTCGACCTGCGAGAAGTAGATCGCGTTCGCCGGGTCGTCACCGCGCCATGCGAGGACGAAGACGCGCTCCGCGTGCCCCTTGGCGCTTTCGACGGTGACGAACCGGGGCGCGAGCCCAGGGAACCGCTCGGCCGTCTCCTCCGCCCCCGCGAGCCGCCCCGACGGGTCGAGCAGCCCTTCGCGCAGCAGCTCGGCTGCCACGTCGACGAGGCCGGAGCCGCAGATTCCGGTCGGCTCCTCGTCGCCGATGACCTGGATCTCGAGCTCGCCGTCGACGATCTTGACGCCCTCGATGGCGCCCGGAGCCGCGCGCATGCCGCACCGGATCGACGCGCCCTCGAAGGCGGGACCTGCCGGAGCCGCCGTAGCGACAACACGGCTGGACGAGCCGAGGACTATCTCGCAGTTGGTGCCGACGTCGATGAACAGTCTGAGCCGCCGATCGCGCGTGAGCCCGGTTGCGAGCAGCCCGGCGACGATGTCCGGACCGACGTACGCGCCCAGCGCCGGGAACGTCACGGCAGGTGCGCGCTTGTGCACCGTGATTCCGAAGTCGGTCGCGCGCGCCGGCGGCAGCGTGCGCGACGCGACGATGAAGGGCGACATCCCGAGCGGCTCCGGGTCGATCCCGAGCACGAGCTGGATCATCGTCGCGTTGCCCGCGACGACGATCTCGTAGACCTCCCCGAGCTCCACCTCTCCCTCCTCGCAAACCTCGCGCGTGAGCTCGTCGAGGGTCTCCTGCGCGAGCCGCCGGAGCTCGCCGAGCGCGCCGGCGTCGATCATCGTCGCGGAGATCCGCGCGATCACGTCGGCGCCGAAAGGTTGCTGCCGGTTCAGTCTCGAGCGAACTGCCAGCGGCTGCCCGGTGGCCACATCGAGCAGGGTCGCGACGACCGTGGTCGTGCCGAGGTCGTAGGCGATCGCGAAGCGCCGCGCGGCCGTGTCGCCCGGCTCGACGTCGATCAGCTCGTCGTCGACGATCACCGCCGTCACGTCGTAGTTGGCCTTCCGCAGGACGCCGCCGAGCACGCGCACGACGTCCAGAGACACGCGCAGCTCGAGGTCGTCCATCGCCGCGAGCACGCGTTCGAGGTCGGACGCCTGATCCTCGAGCGACGGCTCCGCAAGCATGAGATGGCGCTTCTGGACGCCCGGCCGCAGGATCACATGGCGGCCGACGCCGGCCAGCGCCGCCTTCGGGCGCGTCTGGAGCGGCGGCACGTCGACGACGAGGTCTTCGGTCGCCAGGCACCGGCACGCGAGTCGCCAGCCGCCGCGCAGCTCGTCGGGCGAGAACGCGCGCGGGTCGAGCGTCGAGATCGCCGCCTCCCCTTGGGTCACGCGCACGCGGCACTTCTTGCAGGTGCCGTGCCCGCCGCAGGTCGAGTCGATCGCGATCCCGTTCCAGCTCGCGGCGTCGAAGATGGTCGTCCCGCTCGGCACGCGCTGCTCGCCCATGAAGCGCGTCTCCGAACCGATGTCCTGGAAGCGGAGCAGAACGCGGGCGGTGCCCGGAGCCTCGTCGCGCGGCCGACCGTTCACGTGAGGCTCCTCCATCGTGATCACGTCGCGGCCGCTGCCGCCTGCTTCTGCCTGTGATTCGCGATCCAGCGCGCCCCCCACTCGTCGCGGCCGAGCAGGAAGTCGGTCGCACGCACCGCCTCGACGCACTGCGGATTGCGCGCGTCCATGATCGCGCTCGTCAGCCCATGGCTCTGCGCGACGGCCAGGAACGCGGCGCCGAGCGTGTGGCGCCCCGGCAGCCCGAACGAGGTGTTCGAGGCGCCGCAGGTCATGTTGACGCCGAGCTCGTCGCGGATCAGTCGCACTGTCTCGAGGAAGAGCGTCACGGCGCGCGGTTCCGCGCCCACGGGCATCGCCAAAGGATCGATGACGATGTCCTCCGGCGGGATGCCGTGGTCGCCGGCGGCGGAGACGATCTTCCGCGCCACCTCGAGCCGGCGCTGAGGCTCCATCGGGATCTCGTCGTCGTTCGCAAGCCCGATCACCGCAGCGCCGTGGCGAGCGACGATCGGCAGGATCTGCTCGAGCCGCTCGTCCTCGCCGGTCACGGAGTTGACGAGCGCCTTGCCGTCGTAGGCTCCCAACCCCGCCTCGAGAGCCTCGATGATCGAGGAGTCGATGCACAGCGGCAGGTCGGTGAGCTCCTGCACCAGGGGAACCGCCTGCCGCATCAGCTCGACCTCGTCGGCCAGGGGGTCGCCGACGTTGACGTCGAGCATGTCGGCGCCGCCGGCCACCTGCTCGGCGACGTCGGTCTCCAGCTGCGACAGATCGCCGGCCTGGAGCTGAGCCTGGAACGCCTTGCGCCCGGTCGGGTTGATCCGCTCGCCGATGACGCAGAACGGCTGACCCGAGCCGATGACGACCGTCTTAGACCGCGACTGCAGAACGGTATCCACTCGCCTCCCTTTCGACGCGCTTTGGTATGCCCAGCCGCGCGCAGAGCCGGGCGATCCCGGCCTCGCGACGGAAGCTGATCAGGTGCAGGCCCGCGACCCCCGGCATCGCGCGTACGCGATCGGCGATCTCGCAGGCGAGCTCGAAGCATTCCGCCTCCGGGTCGGCCGCCCGCTCGCAGCGCTCGATCATCTCGGCCGGAACGGAGATCCCCGCGACGTGCTCGTCGATGTAGCGCAGCGATTTCGGCGAGCGGACAAGGCAGATCGACGGGATCAGCGCGACCTTGTCAGCGAGCTCCTTGGCGACGGCCTCGGCCAGGAAGCGCTCGAGCAGGTCGAGCTGGAAGCACACCTGCAGCTGGAGAAAGCGTGCGCCCGCGCGAACCTTCTTGAGCGCGCGATCGACGCGATAGTCGAACGGCGGCGCGCCCGGATTCTCGACGGCGCCGATTAAGAGGTGTGGCGGCGGCTCGATCGCGCGCCCGGAGAGGTAGTGGCCCCGCGCCATCGCCGCGGCGGTCGCGATCAGCTGGGTCGAGTCGAGGTCGAAGACGCGCCGCGCCTCCGGCTCGTCGCCCGCAGTCACGTCGTCGCCGGTCATGCAGCAGACGTTCTCGATCCCGTGCAGCACCGCGCCCGCGATGTCGGCTTGGAGCCCGATCCGGTTGCGGTCGCGGCAGGCGAGCTGCAGCACCGGCTCCATCCCGAGCTGCTTGAGCGCGATCGCGACCGCCACCGACGAGGCGTGCGCGTGCGCGGCGGTGTTGTCGGTCGCGTTGACGGCGTCGACCCAGTCCTCGAACGGCTCGAACCGCTCGTGAACCGCATCGAGCCCTCCCGTGTCGATCGTCAGCAGCTCCCCGGTAACGACGAAGCGGCCCGCGGCGATCGCGTTCTCAAGCCTCGACATCCCACCCCTCCGGCGTCTGCTTGTCGCGCTTCGTCAGGTAGTTCCGCCACGAGGAGGTGCCCCAGAGCCGGTTGTCGACGGGCGGTCGCAGATCGTGGATCTCCTCCGACCAGGGCAGCTTCTGCGAGCGCTCGACGGCCTTCAGCCAGACGCAGCGCATCTCGGGCTTGACCTCGCAGCCGCCGTCCGGCCGGACGCCGCCGCAAGGCCCGTTCCGGAGCGTCTTCGGGCAGTTCATCGGGCACGTCAGCCCCGTCGAATGGAGCACGCACTGCCCGCACATCTGACAGCCGAAGGTCGGGCCCTTGACCGCCTTCTCGACCGCGGCAAGAACGCCCATCACGCCACCGCGGCGCTGCGAGCTCGCTCGATCAGGTCCTTCGCCAGCCGCACGGCCGTCGAGGCGTCCGACGCATAGCCGTCCGCGCCCACCGCGTTCGCATATTCCTGGGTGACGGGCGCGCCGCCGACCATGACGATCACCTTGTCGCGCAGCCCGGCCTTCTCGAGGGCGTTGATGTTCGCCTTGAACATCGGCATCGTCGTCGTTAGGAAGGCCGAGAAGCCGACGATGTCCGGCTCGTGCTCGACCACCTGCTCGACGAACTTCTCGGGCGCGACGTTGACGCCGAGGTCGTAGACGGTGAAGCCGGCGCCCTCGAGCATGATGTTGACGAGGTTCTTGCCGATGTCGTGGACGTCGCCCTTGACGGTTCCCATCACGAACGTCCCGATCGGCTTGGCGCCGGTCTCCGCGAGCAGGGGGCGCAGAAGGTCGAGCGCGCCCTGCATCGCGCGCGCCGCGATCAGCATCTCCGGGACGAAGAAGTCGCCGCGCTCGAACCGGGCGCCGACCTCCTCGAGCGACGGTATGAGCGCGTCGTAGAGCATCTTCTCGGGCTCGAGGTCTTCCGCGAGCCCCTGCTCGGTCAGCTCGCGCACGGTGGGGGCGTTGCCCACGAGCGTGTTGTCGTAGAGGCCCTGGAGGATCTCCTCGTGCGTCATGCAGCACCTCGCTTCGTGTCGTTGTACCCGAGCCGCGCGGACAGCTCCGCGGCGTGCTCCATCAGCAACGTGCCGAACTCGTCGATCCGGGCCGACGACAGACGGATCGTCGGCGCGGAGACGCTGAGGGCCGCGAGCACCTCCCCTTCCGGCCCGTGCACCGGCGCCGCGACGGCGACCAGCCCCGGCTCCAGCTCTTCGAAAGCGGACGCGTAGCCACGCGCGCGCACCAGCGCGAGCTCGGCCTCGAGCCGGTCTGGATCGGTGATCGTCTCTCGCGTGAACCGCTCGAGCTCCCCACGTGGCAGGCGGGAGACGCCGAACGCGAGGAAGACCTTGCCGTTCGCCGCGCAGTGGTAGGGGATCCGGCGCCCGACCCAGTTGGTGGAACCGAGAAAGTGCCGGCTGTCGCGCTGGGCGAGATGCTCGATGCCGGTGAGACCCGGGATCGCGAGGTTGATCGTCTCGCCGCTGATCTCCGCGAGCCCGTCGAGAATGTCGTCCGCGAGCGTCACGAGATCGGCCCCGGTGCTCACCCGGCGCCCGAAGCGGAACAGGACTGGCCCGGGGCGCAGGCTGCCTCGGGCACCGTCGCGCTGGACTAATCCCTGCAGCTCCAGCGCCCTGAGCAGCCGGGACGCCGTGCTCTTCGGGAGCGACGCCGCCTGGGCGAGCTCGCCGACGCTTACCGGTTCGTCGCTCTCGAGGACCTGCACCAGCAGCCGAGCAGCTCGGTCGATGGACTGGGTGCCGTTCTGATTCGACATAAGGCTCATGTGGTGGAACTTGCGTTCCACTATGCGATCTTAGTTCCCAGTCGCCGCCGGCGTCAACCCTCGCCGACTCTGATATATGTCCCATATGCTAGAGGCCTCGCGAGCGGCGGACGTAGCGACCGTTCTCGCTACCGCGCGCGCGTTCGCTCGAGACGAGCTGCGGCCCGTCGCACTCGCCTACGACGAGACGGAGGAGTTCCCCCGCGAGCTGCTCGATCGCGCCGCCGAGCTGGGGCTGACGTGCTACGACCTCCCGGCCGAGTACGGCGGCGGCGGGATCTCGAGCCTCGTCGACTGCTGCCGCGTGATCGAGGAGCTGACGTGGGGCGACAGCCCGATCGCGCTCGTGATCGGCCAGGGCGGCTTCTTTGCCGGCCCAATGCTCGCACTCGGCAGCGAGGAGCAGAAGCGGCGCTGGCTCCCGCGGCTCTGCTCCCCGACGCCTCCGGCCTGCGCGGTGGCGATCACCGAGCCCGGAGCAGGTTCCGACGCGGCGGCCATCACCACGCACGCGCGTCGCGTCGACGGCGGCTACGTCTTGAACGGCCACAAGAAGTTCATCGGGAACGCCCCGGTGGCAGACCTCTGCGTCGTCTTCGCGACGGTCGCCCCCGGTAGCCGCTCGAAGGGGATCACGGCGTTCGTCGTCGAGCGCGGGGACGACGGCTTCGCCCTCGGCGATCGGCTGCCGAAGATGGGAAGCCGCTGCTTCCCCGTTGGTGAGCTCCACTTCGAGGATTGCTACGTGCCGGACGACCGAAGGCTGGGAGAAGAGGGGCAGGGCTTCTCCGGCCTGATGCAGGTCTTCGAGCGGGCGCGCGTCCAGCTCGCACCGAACTCGCTCGGAATCGGCCGGGCGGCGCTCGAGCACGCGGTCGCGTATGCGAAGGAGCGGGAAGCGTTCGGGCAGCCGATCCACGAGTTCCAGGCCGTCTCGTTCCGTCTGGCCGATGCGAAGCTGAAGCTCGATCAGGCGCGCCTGCTGATGCAGCACGCCGCGGAGCTGGCCGACGCAGGCGAGCCGTTCGGAACCGAGGCGGCGGAAGCGAAGCTGGCCGCCTCCGAAGCGGCCTGGTTCGCGACGTGGGCCGCGTCCCAGACACTCGGCGCATCGGGCTAGGTGCGCGACTCACCGGTTCAGAAGTGGCTACGGGACGCACGCCTAGACGCGATCTGGGACGGAACGAGCGACATCATGCGCCTGATCATCGCAAGAAGCCTGTTCCGAGACTGACGCACCTCCGCGCGTCCTTCGATCCCAAGTTGCAGACTGCAACTTGGCGGTGTGCGGTGCGGCGAGCTACCTCGACTCGGATGCGAGAGCGGCGACTCGTTCGAGGGCCGCTCGCTCTTCGTCGGTCAGCGGGCGTGAACGCCCCGACTCGGGATCGCGCGCGACGAGCACAGCCTCGGCCTCCGCAGCCAGCTCGCCGTTCGACGAGAGAATCTCCTCCCGCGTCGTCACGCTAGACGTGCCGAAGCGGGCGAGACTGCACCGGGCGACGATCGTGCCATCCGCCAGCGTGAGCTCGCGGCGGAAGTCGATCGAGGCGCGCGCGAGGACGTAGCTCATGATCGCGCTCGGGTCGTCGTGCACCCGCGCGAGCCATTCGTCGCGGACTTCTTCGAGGTACGTGAGGTACACGGCGTTGTTGACGTGGCCGTAGACGTCGAGGTCGGCCCAGCGGATCTCGATCTGCTTCTCGTGGACCATCAGAGCTTGTCGCGTGCCGCGTCGGTTTGGGACAGCATCCCGTACGCGAGCCGCTCGATCAGGATCCCGGCCTGACGTGACGATTCCGGCATCGCGTCGATCGCCTGCTTCGTCAGGGAAACCGCGAGCGCGGGCAGCTCCGCCATGCGCTGCGCCAGCGCGAGCGTGCGGTCGAGTGCGTCTCCGGCGCGGACGACCTCTGTGACGAGACCCGCGGCAAGCGCCTCCCCCGCGTCGAGGCGGTCGCGCAGCAACGTCAGCTCCTTGGCGCGAGCCGGGCCGAGGAGGCGCGTCAGCCGCTGGGTCCCGCCCGAGCTAGGCAGGATCCCGAGCGAGACCTCCGGGAAGCCGAAGACCGCGGTCTCGTCGGCGATCCGGAAGTCGGTGGCCAGCGCGAGCTCGAGGCCCCCGCCGAGGCAGTAGCCCGAGATGGCGCTGAACGTCGGCTGCGGCAGCGAGGCGACCCGCTCGTACACGTCGCCGGTCTCCCGGTAGTAGGCGGCCACCGCCTCCGGCGTTCGGTCTCGCAGCTCGTTCACGTCCGCGCCCGCGGAGAAGGCCCGAGCGCCGCCCGTGACCACCACGCACGCGCTCGACCTCAGCTCGTCCGTCGCCAGCGCCCGCTGCAAATCCCGCTCGAGCTCCGTCGAGAGCGCATTCAGCTTCTCGTGCCGCTGCAGCTCGAGCACGCAGACCCGGTCCTCGCGACGGACGCCGACGAGGCTCATCGAAGGAGCTCCTCGAGCTCACGAGCTGCAGCGACCGCCTTCCGGCCGATCCTGGGCAACCGCTTCGCCGGCACCCGATGCTCGGGGCCCCAGACGCTGACGACCGCGAGCGGGCGCTTCTGCTCCGTGAGGACCGCCGCGGAGGCGCCGAAGAGCGTCGGCTCGAGCTCGCCGACGCAGACGCTGTAGCCCTTGCGCCGCGCCTCGGCGAGCTCCGTCTCGAGGCGGCGCCGGTCGGTAATCGTCGTCGGTGTGTGCCGCTCGAGCCGGGCGGCGAGGAGCGCGTCGCGTTCGTCTTCCCGGAGGAAGGCCAGGAACGCCTTGCCGGTCGAGGTGGCGTGCAACGCGACTGCCCTCCCCAGCCAGTTCGGGGCCATGACCTGAGGCGCATCGACCTGATCGACGTACACGAGGTCGGCGCGCTTCGCGACCGCGAGGCTCGCGGTCTCGCCGGTCTCGAGGGCGAGCCGCTCGAGCACCGGCCGTGCCCGACGGACGAGCGGCTCGTGGTCGCCGACCGCGGCGATGCGGACGAACGCGTAGCCGACGCTGTAGCGCTGACTGACCGGGTCGCGCTCGACCAGCCCGTGGCGCGCAAGGGTCGAGAGCAACCGCCAGGCGGTGCTGCGGTTGAGGCCGCACACCTCTGCGAGCTCGATCACCGTCGACGGCTGCCGGCTGTCCGCGACCGCCTTCAGGAGCGCGGCAGCGCGGTCGACCGACTGGATCGTCGG
>Ga0137369_10001147_pt1 | contig 26250 bp, 33 predicted proteins | sample SagtaG_12_FD_104918 | JGI IMG/M metagenome (GOLD analysis project Ga0137369, IMG submission 104918) | Vadose zone soil microbial communities from Sagehorn Ranch, Mendocino, California, USA - Sage1_L_113_16 metaG | ecosystem: Environmental > Terrestrial > Soil > Vadose zone | place: USA... | reverse complement strand
CGTGCTCCTCGATCTGGCGGTAGTCGTAGCGCTCGCCGCCGGGGCGCGGGCCGGCGATGTCGACGCCGACGATCCCGCGCGGCGCGTAGCGGATCGCCTTGTCGACGATGATCGCGTTCAGCTCGGCGCTGAACGTCCGGTCCATCATCAGGATCAGCCCGGCGCGCACCTGCGGGTATTCGAGGCTCGCCCGGTCGAGGCCGCGGATCGCCGCCATGATGATGTGGTCGAGGTCGCGCTCGCCGCCGCGGTTGCGCTTCATCGGGTTGAAGCGAAGCTCGAGTGTCGTGATCCGCTGCGAGCGGTAGGCGCCGCCGATCGCCGCGTGCACCGACCGCTCGACGGCGAGTGGGCTGGACTGGATCAGCTCCGTCCAGTGGTAGATCCGGTCGAGCGCGTCGAGGTTCGGCACCCCGCGCGGGTCGGAGACGGTGACCAGCCGGTCGAACTCCCAGTAGTCCTTGACCGGCAGGGCGATCCCCTGCTCGTGGGCGAGCGACCAAAGGATCTCCGACGCGACCGAGCCCCCGAGATGCGTGTGGAGCTCCGCGAGGCCGCCGTCGATCATCTCTAGCAGGTGACCGGAATCTTGGGCAGCTTCGCGTGCTTGACCTGCGGGGGCTCGCCGTGCTCGACGAGGTACTTGAATGCGGCGAGGGTTCTCGGCCCGACGCGGCGGATCTGGTAGCGGACGATCGGTTCGAGCAGCTTGCCGAAGATGCCTCCCTTCAGCGCGAGCTCGGCCCGGCTGGTTAGGAGTGTTCTCGAACCCTCGCGCTGAACGGCCCATTCGTTCAAAGCGCATTCAACGAGCGGGATTCCCGAGCCCTCGTAGACGAAGGAGCGGCCTTCGTCCCATGCCAGCCAGCGCTCCTTGATCGTGATTCCCCCGGCCAGATCACACGTTCGCTCTGCGCCCACACCCTGGGAGACCTCACCCTCACACCGAGCGTCCCTCACGGCTTCCGACCAGAGCCGGATATCCTCGAGCCTTGCCAGGGCCGCCCACACCTCGTGAGGGGGTGCGTCGATGCAGACGGATGCCGAGAGGTTGATCATGCCGGCCAGTATGGCGTTAAAAGGCGCCGACTTCCCGCTGGTCTCGGTGCGCGCGCTCGCGAAGGAACGTGAGAACCGCGTGGACGCGTCGGTTCTCTGTCGCCTCGGCGGGAAGGTCGAGCTTGCGGAAGATGCTGCGGATGTGCGCTTCGACGGTCTTCGGCGTGACGTAGAGCTGCTGCGCGATGCCGCGGTCCGTTCGTCCCTCCGCGAGGAGCGCGAGCACCTCGAGCTCTCGAGACGTCAGCTCGGCGAGCGGCCCTCCTGCGGCTGAGGGGGCGACGGGTTCGGCGGTTCGGCGCAGCTCGAGCTGGGCGCGCAGCTCGGTCTGGAGGCGCGCGTTCTCGAGCGCGAGCGAAGCCGCGGCGGCGGCTGTGTCGACGAGCTCCGGCTCCTCGAGCAGCGACGGGTCGTACACGAGCGCCGCGAGCGGCTCGCCGTTGCGCTCGAGGTGCTTCACCCCCCGGTCGTCCGGCAGGTCGACGGCGCGTCCGCCGAGGTCGACATAACTGTCGGCGAACCAGAACGCGACCTCCATCGACGGGTCCCCCAGTGCGCGGGCGAGGGCGTCTCGCAGCACCGTCGGCGACATCACGCCTCGGCTGAGCTCGACCACGAGCTCGCCCAGGGCGGCCCGGTGGAGTTGCGTTCTCAGCACCCCGACGAGGAACGCCAGCGGGATCGCCGTGTAGACGAGCTGCGCCCAGTCGAGCGCCGTGTCTCCGGCCGACGACAGCGAGACGTCGAGGTAATCGCGGGCGATCGAGACGGCCGCGACGACGAGAACGGGCGGGCCTGCCCAGAGCACGGGCGCGATCGCCCGCCGTGCCGCCACGGTGGCCGTGCGCCACCGCTCGACGACGACGAACACGATGCCGAGCAGCACGACGATCGCCACTGCCGACAGCGGGTCGTTGGTCGCCTCGATCAGCTCGCTGAGCACGTAGCCGCCGAGCGCGAGCGCGTACGCCGTCCAGACGAGGGCGCGCTCGAGGCGTGAGCGGGCGGCTCCGTGCGGAAAGACGATCACCTGGTGTGCGATCAGCGCCAGGAAGACGTTCTGCGAGAGGTCGCTCAGGTGGCTCGGCACCGACGCGCCCCACCAGTCGAAGTCCCGGCCGAACCAGATCGTGCCCGTGAGCATCATCAGAAGTCCCGTCCGGTTCTCCGGCCGCGCCTTCCAGGCGACGAACCCGGCAGCGAGAAACGACCAGCCGATCGCGACGTGCACCGCGACCGGAAGCGTCAGCGCCCCGGGCTTCCAGATGGCCAGGCCGATCGCGTAGACACCGAGGACGGCGCCGAGTGCCGCCAGCGCGAAGCGAAGACGCGCTGCCCGCATAGGCTTATCGTCTCATAGCCGTCTAAGAACTCGAATCAGAGTGAGACCCTTATCGCGTCGTCGCGGCTGCTCTCCCGCCCGACAGAACGACAGTGCGACGTTGCTCTCTCGAGGAAGCCTGTCCGTGCGCGCCTGTGAACCGGCTGCGCGAGGGTTTCGGGTAGCGGGGCTTCCGCTTGACAGGAGGGCGCCTCCGCGCCACCCTCGGTGCTGCGGGCGAGCGTTGAGCCGAAGGGGCTGCCATGCAAACGGATTCGTCGCACTCGCCTTCCGCGCACGTGGGGCTGGTTCGGCTGCCGGGCTCTGGCGCTACGCAGTGAAGTCGATGACGGAGGAGGAGTTGAACGCCGCCGAGGTCACGGAGCGCGGCCTCGGCGGGGTCTATGCCGAGGTGATCGCGGGCGGAGCGATTCGCCGCGGCGATTCCGTCACGATCGTCTGACTGGAAGCGAGTGAACGCGAAGCTAGAGGAGGCAGACGTGGAAACGCAGCCAACCTCGCTCTACGAGCGGCTCGGCGGCATTTACAGCATCGCTACGGTTGTCGACGATTTCATCGACCGGATCATGGTCGACGACCGGTTGAACACGAATCCTCGCGTCGACGAGGCGCACCACCACGTGGCGCCGGCAGGGTTCAAGTACCTGGTGACAGAACAGGTCGGCGAAGCGAGCGGGGGGCCGCAGCGGTACACGGGTCGTTCAATGGAAGACACCCATCGCGAGCTCCTGATCACCGGAGGCGAGTGGGACGCCTTCATCGACGACTTCAACCAGACGCTCGACAAGTTTGAGGTACCGCAGCAGGAACGGTCGGAGTTGCTCGCCATCATCGACAGCACAAGAGACGCCATCGTTGTTGGACCGGCGTCCTGAACCAGAGGACAATCGATCCCCCAATCTGCGCGAAGGTGGTCGAGCAGCAGCGCGTGCAGCCGCTCCCATACACCAGCCCGCTGCCACTCATCCAGCCGCCGCCTGCAGGTCGCGCCGACCCAAATCGACTTCTAAGGGAAATCCCTGAAATCGCGGCAGACTCGGGATTTCATCGATGCGCTGAAGCGGGCTCCGGCCTAGCGTCGGTCGGGTCATCCACCGCTCGAAAGGAGCCCACCATGAAGAAGTCCCTCGCCATCACGCTCTCGGCCGCCACGCTCATCGTCGTCGCTGCGCTCGCGACGCTCGGCGTCCTCACCGCCTTCGCGGGCCAGAAGTCGGGACTGGAGAAGTCGAACGCGACGCGCTGCGGCCACATGAACGCCGCCGCGTTCCGCGACGTGAGCGACCCGAACTACGGCGCGCGGCTGGCAGAGCTCGGGCGCTGCCGGACCTCGTATCGCGACTGAAACCGGACGGAAAAAACCTACCGCGAAGCACCAGGTTGCACTGTCGCGCCGTCTCGCTGGCGGATCATCGGCTGGTGACGGCCTCGTGACGCGGGAGCGAGTCGAAGTAGCCGGGCCCGTACCTCTTGGGGTAGTAGTCCGTCGTGGCGCTCCACCCGATGTCCTTCGTAGATGGGATGCGATGCGACAGATACGGCCATGTGCTCGGCGGCGGGAGGGTGCCGGTCATCACCAGGGTGTTGCCGTGGATCGCCGCTCCCGCATCACGTACCGGCTGAAGCTCGTCGCCTTTCGCTGTGCGGGCGTCGTAGCCGACTTCGAGTCCGGCCGTCCGGCGGAAGCGCAGCGAGGCGCAGCATGAGGAGCTGCTGGCGTCCCTCAGCGTGATCGTGACCTGGAAGATGCCGTGTGCAGGAGGTCCGGCGAACGTGAAGGTGGCGCAGATAGTGCGACCATCGATCTGGACGGCCGCGCGTGTGATGTCGATGGCTGAAAGCTCCGGTGTCATCCGAGCGATCGGCGCGGGTCGCGAGCCAATGTCGTGGGTGAGGATGTCGCCGGCGGGATCGTCCACGATCGTCGGCGCGCTCGTACACTCGATCGGCTGACCGGCAGGCGCTGTGACGGGTGGGGGAGCCGGCGGGGGATTGGGAGGCACGTTTGTGGGCCGCTCGATCAACACCGACGTCGACCGGCTAGCGGCTCCCGATCGTAAGTACGCCGTCGCCCACGCAACGTCCGGCGGCGGGAGAAACTCGGCATAGGTGATCTCCGTACTACCACTGGCGCCGTGCACCCCCACCTGTTTAGTGGAGGGCGTCACTCGCGGATCCAGGCCCTTGCGTACGGCGACGACAACCGCAACCGGTTTGCAGTCGGCCGGAAGGTCGCGGAACCACCACTCGACACGGGTCGTGTGTTTCGTGACTGCGACTGCTCGCACCCCGGGCATCGGCGGAATGACGATCAGGCGCTGCGTCGGCTTACTCCCGTCGTGGAAGGTCGCGAGGACACGCTCGCAGCTGGGGCTCGGATTGGACTCGTGCGTCGTGGGAGGCGCCGGAAGCGAGTGGACCGTGCCGTCCGGCGCCGTTACCTCGACTCTCGGCCCGGGGGCTGAGGGGTCGACGATCGGGTACGCCTCGTTGTCGGTCCTCGCGGAGCCTCCGCAGGCAGCGAGGCTCAGGAGAACGAGGATCACGCCCGCGCTGCACAGCGGTGGCAGAAGCTTCACACCGTTCAGTGCATCACGCCGGCGACACGCCGACAAGGCATCAACCTCAGCAGTCGAAATACGGAGCGCGAGTACGATCGCGCCGTGCGTTCCCGGCCCGAGCGACTCGAGCGGCTTCCCGTCCAGTACTTCGGCACCCTGGTTCGCCGGGTCGCCGAGTTTGCGGCCACCGAGGGTGAGCCGGTGGTCGACCTCGGGCGCGGCAATCCCGAGGTCGGGCCTCCGGCTCACGTCGTCGAGCGGCTCGCCGAGGCTGCGCGCGACCCGCTTTCGCACGGGTACGCGCCGTTCCGTGGGCTGCCGGCGCTGCGCGAGGCGATCGCCTCGCGCTACTGCGACGTCTATGGCGTCGAGCTCGACCGCGAGCGCGAGGTCGCGATCGTCCCGGGGACGAAGACGGCGATCATCGAGCTCGCCCTATGCCTCGCCGAGGCGGGGGACACGATGCTTCTGCCGGACCCGTGGTATCCCGACTACCTCTCGGCTCCCGCGCTCGCCGGCGCTCGGATGGAGACGCTGCCGCTCGATCCCGACGCCGGCTGGGCGCCCGACTTCGACTCGGCTCCCGCTGCCTCGGTCGCGTACCTCTGCTACCCCTCGAACCCCGTCGCCCGCTGCGCGCCCGAGGGCGTGTTCGCGGCCGCCGTCCGCTACGCCGAGCGAACCGGAGCCGCGATCGTCCACGACTTCGCCTACGGCGACCTCGTCTTCGACGGGCGCGCGCCGCAAAGCTTCCTCGCCGAGCCCGGCGCGAAGGAGGTCGGGGTCGAGATGTTCTCGATGTCGAAGACCTACGGCATGGCCGGCTGGCGGGTCGGCTTCGTCGTCGGCAACGCCGAGCTCGTCGAGCGGATCAACCTTCTCAACGACCACTGCCGCGTCGGCGTGTTCATGCCGGTGCAGGAGGCCTCGATCGCTGCGCTCACGGGGCCGCAGGACTCGGTCGCGGCGCGGACGGCGAACTACGAGCGGCGCCGGGCGCGCGTCGCCGAGGCGCTCGACGTGCCGCTGAGCGAGGGCACCTACTACGTCTGGTTCCGGCTGCCGAAGGGCTGGACGGCCGAGCGGCTGCTCATCGAGGCTCGCGTCGCGGTCGCGCCTGGAGAAGGCTTCGGGCCGAGCGGGGCCGGCTACGCGCGCATCTCGACCTCGGTCACCGACGAGGCTCTCGACCTCGGGCTCGCCCGGCTCGCGACGGTGTTGAAATGAACCCGGTGCTGGCGTGAAGATCGGCATTGTCGTCCCGTTCTCCTGGAGCTACTGGGGCGGCGTGATCGAGCACGCCGAGCACCAGGCCGACGCGCTCGAGACGCTCGGGCACGACGTCCGCATCATCTGCGGCCACGATCCGCCCGGAATCAAGACCAAGCTCTTCCACCCGCGCACCGGCCGCCACGGGAGCCTGCCGGCGCGCGTCATACCGGTCGGCCGCTCGGTCGTCGTGCCCGCCAACGGGTCGCTGCCGAACATCATCCTCAGCGTGCCGACGAGCCGGCGGATCCGGCGCGCGCTCGAGCGAGAGCGCTTCGACGTCCTCCACCTGCACGAGCCGATGACGCCGGCGATCTGCGTCGCGACGCTCGCCGCCGCCCGCTGCCCGCTCGTCGCCACCTGGCACGCGGCCGGCAAGCTCGGCTGGATGAAGATGGGTGTCCACATGTGGGGGTTCCTGATCGACCGGATCGACGAACGGATCGCGGTCTCGGAGCAGGCGCGGGCGACCGCGGCGCGCTGGCTCCCCGGCGACTACGAGGTGATCCCGAACGGCGTCGTGATCCCCCCGGCCGCGGATCCGGCCGACCGTCAGAATCACCTCGTCTTCATCGGCAGGCACGACCCGAGAAAGGGGCTCGCCGTGCTGCTGCGCGCGTGGTCCGAGATCCGGCGGCGAACGGGGGCCCGGCTGCGGCTGATCGGCACCGATCCGCTCCAGGCCCGGCTCCTGCTGACGCGGCTGCGGGTCTCCGACGACGGCATCGACATCCTCGGCATCGTCCACGAGTCGGTGCTGACGGACGAGCTGCTCGGCGCCAAGGCTCTCATCGCGCCCTCACTCGGAGGTGAGAGCTTCGGGATGGTGCTCACGCGCGCCTTCGCCTGCGCGACGCCCGCCGTCGCCTCGGACATCCCCGGCTACGCGGCCGTGATGACAGGGGAGACCGGTGTCCTCGTCCCTCCGGGCGACGTGCGCGCACTGGCGGACGGCGTCGTCGAGCTCGTCGAGGACGAAGGCCGGCGGCAGGCGCAGGGCGCGGCCGGACGGCGGCTCGCGACGGAGCGGTACTCGTGGGAGGACGTGGGGCGGCGGCTCGATGCCGTCTACGCGAGGGCGGTCGCGTGAAGTACGTGCCGCGCAACCCGTGGGTGCGGACGGCGCTGATGCTCGTGCCGCTCGCGGGCGTCGTCGCGCTCCTCTGGTTCCGCGGGCCCGAATGGCGGCTCGTCGGCGATGCGTTCACGGTCGTCCGCTGGCGCTGGGTGTTTGCCGCGATCGGGCTGAATCTGCTCTCGGTCGTCCTACGCGCGGTCGCCTGGGACACGGCACTGAAGCAGGCGATGCCCCCACCGCACCCGCGTTTCCGCAGCGTCTTCTCCGCGTTCGGGGTCGGCCTGTTCGCGAACGCCGTCCTGCCGGGTCGGATCGGGGAGCTCGCGCGGGTCGCCGTGCTGCGCCGCCGGCTGCCCGGACGCGAGGGGATGTGGCCGACGCTCGTCGGCTCGGTGTTCGCGCACCGCATCTTCGACCTCTTCCCGGCGGTCGTCCTGATCGTCTGGGTGCTGTTCACGGCGAAGATCCCGCACTGGGCGCTCACGAGCCTCGCGATCGCCGTCTGCGCCGGTTTTGTCCTGTTCGCCTTCGCCTTCGCGAACGCGCGCGTGCACCATCGCTCGAGGCTCGAAGGGCTCGGGACGGTCCGGAAGCTGATCACCCAGGCACGGCATGGCCTCGGCGTGATGCGACGCCCGCTGCCGGCGCTTGTCGCCGTCCTGTTCCAGTCGGCGGGGTGGGTCTGCCAGCTGCTCGCCGTCTACACGACGATGCTCGCCTTTCACATCCACAGGCCGCTGCCTGCCGCGGGGCTCGTGCTGGTGTTGATGAACGTCGCGACGATCTTCCCGCTCTGGCCGGGGAACATCGGGCTGCTGCAGGCGGCGATCGCGCTGCCGCTCCGCTCCTCGTACGGCGTTGCCACCGCCCGCGGGTTTGCGTTCGGGATCGGGCTGCAGGCCATCGAGGCCTCGGTCGGGATCGGAATCGGGCTGATCTTCCTCGCTCGCGAGGGGCTCTCCTACGCGATGCTCAAGTCGATGCCGCAGGCGACGGAGACCGAGGAGGAGCTGGTCGAGGAGTCCGAGCCCGAGCGTGCGCGCGCTGGCGTCTCCTAACGCGCTCAAGGGCGTCCTCTCGGCTCCCGAGGCGGCGGACGCGCTCGTGCGTGGGTTTCGGCGTGGCGGCGTCGAGGCCGGCGCGGTTCCGGTCGCGGACGGCGGTGACGGGACCGGCGAGGTGCTCGCCGCGGTGCTCGGTGGCGAGTGGCGGACGGTGCGGGTCGCCGATCCGCTCGGCCGGCCTCACGAGGCGCGCTGGCTCGTGCTTCCCGACGGGACCGCGGTCGTCGAGGCGGCCGAGGCGATCGGGCTGCGACTGCTGCGGGTCGAGGAGCTGGATCCGTTTCGCGCCACGAGTCGCGGCCTGGGCGAGCTGATGCTCGCCGCTCTGGAGGAGCGGCCGTCGTCGTTGCTCGTCTGTCTCGGCGGGAGCGCCACCGTCGACGGCGGCGCCGGATTGCGTGAGGTCGTGACTGCGCTGCCGGCCGGCACGCGGGTGGCGTGTGACGTGGCGGCGCCGCTGCTCGGTGAGCGCGGGGCGGCGCGCGCGTTCGGCCCCCAGAAAGGCGCGTCGCCGGCGACGGTCGAGGAGCTCGAGCGGCGGCTTGCGGCGATCCCGGAGCTCGAGCCGTACGCGGCGCTACCGGGAGCCGGGGCGGCCGGCGGGCTGGGCGCGGCGCTCGCGGCCCTCGGGGCGACGCTCGTTGCAGGCGCGGAGCTCGTGCTCGACGTCGTCGGCTTCCGGGAGCGACTCGCCGGCGCGGAGCTCATCGTCACCGGCGAGGGGATCGTCGATCGGACGACGGCGGACGGCAAGGCGCCGTCGGCCGTTCTCGGGGCTTGCCGGGAGAGGGGCGTTCGGTGTGTCGTCTTCGGCGGACGGGTGGTCGAGCCGCTGGCCGGCGCGGAGACCTACGAGCTCAGCGGGCGCCCGGAGTCGGCCGCCGAGGATCTGACGGCGCTCGGCGAGGAGCTGGCTGCGTCACTGGTGCGCTTCGCGTAGCCGGTGTGCCAGGCCTTTGAGCAGGCCCCAGGCGATCTCGCCGTTCCCCTCGACGAGTGGCCGGAACTCCCACGACGTCAGGCCCCAGCACTTGAGATCGGTGGACGCGACGACGGTCGCCGTCCGGATGCCTTCGTCGATCAGCGCCACCTCGCCGAAGTAGTCGCCGGGGCCGAGCGTGCCGCGCTGCTCGCCGCCGACGGTCACGTTCGCCTCGCCCGACTCGACTACGAAGAAGCCGACGCCGCCGGCGCCCTCCTCGGTGACCGTCTGGCCCTCCGTGAAGGTGCGCTCCTTGAAGCTGCGGGCGATCGTCTCGAGCTGATGGCGATCCAACCCGGAGAAGAGAGGGACGCGCTCGAGGAACTCGACCGGCGCGGACATGCGGCTGATCTAACCAGATTCGTTGTTGTTTGTCGCGCGGCGGGCCAGTTCCTCGATCCGGCCTTGCGCACCGTCGAGCCGCACGCGGCAGAGGCGGTAGAGCTCCTCGCCGCGCTGCCAGAGCGCGAGGGTCTCGTCGAGGTCGACGTCGCCGCGCTCGAGCCGCTCGACGATTCGCTCGAGCTCCTTCTGGGCTTGCTCGAAGCTGGGTTGGGTCACTCGACCCGCGCTCCGAACGAGCCGTCGGCCACCTCGACGGCGATCGGGTCGCCCGGCGAGACGGCGGCGGCGGAGCGGACGATCGCGCTGCCTGAGCGCACGATCGCGTAGCCGCGCTCGAGCGTCGCGTGCGGGGAGAGGGCGCGCAGGCGTCCGGCGGCGTGCTCGAGCCGCGCCCGCTTGCGCTCGACCGCCAGGAGCGGTGCGCCGCGGAGCCGGCCGCGCAGCGTCTCGAGCCGTTCGTCGCGGCGCTCGAACGCCCGGCGCGCCCCTCGGCGCAGTCCGTCCCGGGCGCGGTCGAGCCGGGCCTGCAGCTCGGCAAGGTCCGGGACGACGAGCTTGCCCGCGAGGCTAGGAGTCGACGCGCGGACGTCGGCGGCCAGGTCGCAGAGCGGCGTGTCCTGCTCGTGACCGACCGCGGAGACGACCGGCACCGGACAGGACGCGATCGAGCGAACGAGCCGCTCGTCGCTGAAGGGCAGGAGGTCCTCGAGGCTGCCGCCGCCGCGCGCGACGACGATCACGTCGCAGTCGGCCTGGCACAGCGCGCTCAACGACTCGACGACGGCAGCGGCGGCCTTCGGGCCCTGGACGTACGTCTCCGCGACGAGCACGTTCGCGGGCGGGAAGCGGGTCGTGATCACCGTCAGCACGTCGCGCTTGGCGGCGGCGTCGTTGCCGGTCACGAGGCCGATCTTGCGCGGCAGGAACGGCAGCGGCCGCCTACGCTCCGGCGCGAACAGCCCTTCCGCGGCGAGCTTCTCCTTCAACCGCTCGACCGCGGCGAGCAGGTCGCCCGCGCCGAAGCGCTCGATCGAAAGCGCGCGAAGGCGCAGCTCGCCCCGCTGCTCGTAGAGCTCGGGCCGGCCGTAGACGTGGACGCGCTCGCCGTCACGGAGGTCGAGCCGCAGCCCGTCGAACTGGCCGCGCGGCATCTGCACGACGACAGAAGCGCCGCCGCCGGGATCGCGAAGCGTGAAGAAGACGCTCGCCCAGCGCTCCTGTCGGCGCAGCTCGGCGATCTCGCCCTCGACCCAGACGGTCGGTAGCCGCGCCAGCCAGACAGCGACGCCCTGGTTGAACGCTGCGACCGAATAGACCTTCCGATCGCCGTACTGGACGGCCTCGACCTTCATCGGCCCAGCATGCCACGACGTGCTTGACAGAAGTGTGTCGACGTGTAGTATGCGCACATACGATAAGCGCACATACGAAAGGAGAGCACGATGTGGTCGTTCGAGTACACGCAGGAGACAGTGGCGGAGCCGGAGGCGATCTGGGAGCTCTGGAGCAATCCCCCCGGCTGGACACGCTGGGACGAGGATCTCGAGGAGGTCACGCTCCAAGGTGCGTTCGAGGTCGGCACGCCGGGATCGCTGAAGCCGAAGGAGATGGATTCTGTGCCGTTCGTGCTCACGCGCGTGGAGCCCGGCTCCGGCTACACCGACGAATCGACCTTGCCGGGCGCGGTGCTTCGCTTCGACCACGACCTCGTCCGGGAGAACGGCCGGCTGCAGATCGTCCAGCGCGTGACCATGACCGGGGAGGCCGCCAACGAATACTTCGCCCAGTTCGGGCAAGGGATCGTCGTGGAGCTGCCCGACGCGCTGCGCAAGCTGGCGGCGCTGGCCGAGGCGTCTTGAGCGACGCAGGCGAATCGCCGCCGGTCAGCCCCGGCTTCCTGCTGTGGCACGCGACGCTGCGCTGGCAGCGGCTGATCGCGGCGGCGCTCCGGCCGCTCGAGCTGACGCACGTCCAGTTCGTCCTGCTGGCCGTGCTCTGGTGGTTCACCGAGGTCCGCGGCGAGCGCCCGACGCAACGGGCGCTCGCCGACCAAGCGGGGACCGACCGGATGATGACGTCGCAGGTGCTGCGGGCTCTGGAGGGGCGTGGTCTCCTCGAGCGCCCGCAGCACCCGACCGACTCGCGTGCCCGCGAGCTGCGGCTGACACCGGCCGGGGCGGACCTGGCCGTCCGCGCGATCGAAGTCGTCGAGGGCGTCGATCGCGCCTTCTTCTCGACGGTTCCGGAGGAAGGCGGCCTCGAGCAGACGCTTCAGGCACTCGCGGCCCTCGAGCCCGAGCGGCCGGTGCCGCGCAACGTCACGGACGGCTGATCAGCGGCGGCGTCAGCGTGATGCCCATCACGGGCACGACACGACCCCACGCATTCGGCGGGTTGTCGCGCAGCCAGAGGCCGCCCAGCTTCTCGTAGAAACCGACGGCATGCGGCTCGGCTTCCCACTCGGGCCGCTTCGCGCCGAGCTCCCTCGCTCGCTCGACGGCGAAGCGGAAGAGGCGCGAGCCGATTCCCCGTCCGATCCAAGGAGGCTCGACCCACAGATCGTCCAGGAAGCACACGTCGCCGTTCGAGATCAGCGCCGCGAAGGCAATCGCCCGACCCTCGACCTCGGCGACGAAGACGTCCTTTGCACGGATCGCCTCCGGCGAGAAGTCGCCGTGCGCCGCCCACTCTCGAACCCAGCCGGCGTGGTAGCCCCAGTAACGCTTGGCCGCCTCGGCGATCTCTCTGAGGCGCTCGCCTTCGTGAGGGTCGGCCGGGCGGATGCGCATGCCGGCATGCATAGCCCGCGCCGGACGGGCAGGCGCTAAAGCAGGATCTCGGCCGCGGTCTCGTACTTGCAGCCGCGGAGGATGAGGTCGACGGCCTGGTGGAGGTCGACCTCGCTGGCGGCGAGCCTCTCCGCGAGCGGCAGCGGATACCCGGCTTCGATCAGCACGTGGAGGCGCCAGCTCTCGACCTTTGCGCGCTCCGAATGCGGTTGCTGTTCTAGCGTGTGCGCCATTTCTGGAATCGCCTCTTTCCGCGCCTACCGGCTCTGTTTCGTGCTCTCGTAGACGAACCCTCCACGGGAAAGTTGGATCGCTACCCCCCTGAACTTAACCCTCGCCTGTTAGGACGAAGTCACACGTTTGTGCGGAATTCCGCAGGACGATTTGTCGGATTTCCCACAGGACGAGCCGGCGGTCCCAGCCCTTCCCTTGCGAGACGATTTCGGGAGCGTTTCGAGACGATTTCAGGAGCGTGATCGGAGCGACTCGGCAAGCTCGTCGAGTCGGTCCTCTGCCTTCGAGATCGCCTCGTCGATACGGCGCGAGAGGTCGTGCAGCCGCGCTTCGAGCACGCCCCGCTCCGACTCGGTGTCGGCGGCGAGCGCCTCGAGCCGCTCGCGCAACGCTCGCTCCGCGTCGTTTGCATGCTGCTCGAGTGACGTCGCGAGCTCGTCGCGCTGCCGGTCGAGCGAGGCGCGGAGCGTCGTCAGCCTTTGCTCGACGCGATTGGCAGCGGCGTCTGCGGCCTGTGTCAGGCGCTCCGTGATCACTCCCTCGGCCTCGCGCGTGAAGCGCTCGACGGCGAGGTCGAGCTCGCGGGAGAAGCGACGCGCCGCCTGCTCCCGGGCCGATCGCGCCACCTGCTCGAACTGGTTCTGCACATCCTCGGAGTAGCGGCCGGCCGCGCGCGAGACGACCCGCTCGAGCGCCTCGACCTGGCGCCGCTCGACGTCGGCGAGCGCGCCCTTCAGCCGCTCTGCGACGTCGTTCGCCTCGCGGCTCGCCTGCTCGGCCAGCTCGTGCTCCCGGCGGGTCAACCGCTCGGCGACCTCCTGGAGCGCGCGCCGCCGCTCCGACGCCTGCTGCTCGAGCTCGGCGCTCGCGGCGCTCGAGATCTCGACCGCCGCGCGCGAGAGGTCCTCGCGAAGCTGCTGCAGGGCGACCTTCTGCTCCTCGGCCACCGAGTCGAGCGCGTCGGTGTCCGTTCCGATTCGCGACTCGATCTCGGCCAAGAGCTTCTTCTGGCGCTCGCTGACGCGCCGCAGCTCCTCGGCCAGCGACTGCTGGGTGCGCTCGAGATCGGCCGCCCACGTGGCGATCCGCTGCTCGATCCGTTTCTGGGCGCCCGTCAGCGCCTCAGAGAGCTTGGCGGTCGCCTGGCGCTCGTGTGCGGTGACGAGCGACCGCCGCTCCTCTGCATGACGGCGCTCCTCGTCGGCCAGCAGCGAGATCGAGTCGGCGCGGGCGCGTGCCAGCGTCGCCGTCAGCTCGTGAGAGCGCTGGACGAGCTCGTGCTCGACGACCTCGTCGAACATCGCCTTGCCACGATCGAGCTCGGCGTCGAGCGACGCGAGCCGGCTGAGCGACTGCCGGAGCGCGCGCAGGCTCCAGACGAGCGCTGCGATTGCGGCTGCGGCGACGACGGCGAGGACGACGGCGACTACGGTCATCGCTGCATCGTACGGATCAGGTCAGGCGCAGTACCAGCAAGGCGGCGGCGAGTGTGGATACCGCGACGGTCAGCGAGCGCAGCGCGAGCTCCGGTGTTCGCATCAGCGTTTCCTCGGTCAGCGGGTCGCGCGCGCCGCCTGCGAGCTCGACCTCGCCTGTCACCGCGAGCACGCTCCGGCGGACCCAGCGCACCTGTGTCGACAGCGTCCGCTGGGCCGAGCTCAGCGCAGCGGCGAAGAGTGCGGCGAGCACGGCCTCCAGCGTGAGCCTCTGCGCCTCGACGAAGTAGCCGGTGAGCACCGGGAAGGCGCCCCAGGCGAGCGCGAACCACAGGTCGGAGTGAAAGCGGCCGCCGCAGAGCTCGAGGTTGTAGGCGCAGACGAGGAAGCCGCCCGCGGCGACGAAGACGAGCAGCCAGAAGCCCCATGCGATCGCGGCGCCAATCCCGATCGCGACTGCGCCGCCGATCGAGACCACTGCCAGCGCGACGAGCGTCGTGCTCGCGATGCGCGTGCGGAGCGGCCGGCCGTTCAGCTCGTCGAGCGCGTGCGCGCCGATCCCGAGCGCAAGCGCGAATGCACCCAGCGCCCAGAGCAGCCGGTCCTCGTGCACCTGCGGCGCCAGCGAGGCGCCAATCGCGACGTAGCTCAGGTGCCAGAGCGTGTAGGGCGGGTGGAGGAGCGTGACGTAGTCCCGCCAGCCGCCCGGCGCCAGCGCATAAAAGGCAGGCCTGGCCTCGCTCACCGCTTGCGGCCCCACACGACAACCCCGCCGCCGAGGCTGAGGCGGCGGGCGCGCACGTCGCAGATCCCCGCCTCGCGCCAGACTCCGAGCAGCCGCTCGGGCGGGATCCGGCGGTAGAAGTCTCGGATCGACGGCCCGAGGAAGCGGCCGACAGCGCGCCAGCCCGGCGAGATCAGCCGACCGGCGGCGGGTAGGCCCGCGCGCGCCCAGAGCTCCCAGAACGGCCTGTAGATCCCCGACGGGACGGCGAACTCGAGCATCGCGATCGTCCCGCCGGATCTGACGACCCGCACGAGCTCGCGCATCGTTGCGGCGGGATCGTCGACGTAGCGAAGCAGGTAGGTGAACGTGAGCGCGTCGAACGTCCCGTCCTCGAAGGGCAGACGCTCTGCGCGCCCTTCGACGAGCCGGATCTGCTTCGCAGCCGCCGCGAGCTGGACGCGCCGTCGGCCGACCTCGAGCATCTCGGCGCTCTGGTCGATCCCGACGACCGCGCACCCCTTCTGGCGCACGAGCTCGATCGCGACGGCGGCGGTGCCGGTGGCGACGTCGAGCACGGTGCTCGTCGGGCCTGCCTCCACGCGCGAGGCGAGGAAGCGCCGCCAGCGTCGGTCCTGCCCGAACGAGAGCAGGGCAGCGTAGCGATCGTAGGTCGGCCCGAGCGGCGCGAACAGCTCCTTCGCGTGCGTCGTGCGGGCCGTCTCCATTGGCGTCGGAGTCTATGCTGGCGCGGTGTTTATGCTGGCGCCGTGGAGCTCACGAGCGAGCTGACGCGGATCGGCGGCTCGGCGCTGACCTTCGCGGACGACGGCGAGGAGCTCGCGGGCGTGATCCCGGCCGAGCCGTACGCCGGCCGGCGGGTCTATCTCTGCGCGTTCCGCGACGGCGACGAGCGAGTCGGCTGGCTCGCGCTCGACGCCGAAGGCGCTGCGACTCGGGAGCGCGCGCTCGTGCGTGAGACCGCGTCGATCGTCGCGCTCTGCGAGCTCGCCGAAGAGAACGCCGGCGGGGGCCAGCTCGAGGAGCTGCGTGCGCAGCTCGTCACGCTTCGCCTGACGGAGAACCCGCCGGGGATCGAGGAAGCTGAGACGGCGGCGCTCGCGCTCGAGCAAGTGCTCGGGGCTTCGCCGCGGGTCGCGAGCCCGGAGTACCTCGACACGATCGGCGCCGCGACACGGGAGCTCGAGCTCGCCCTCGGCGGGACGGGACCGTCGCCGTTCAGCGAGGCGATGAAGGGCAGCGTCGAGACGGTCGAGCTATTCGTCGGCGACGTGGAGGACGGTTACAAGCTGGCGCTTCACGGCTGAACCTCGTGAGGCGCAGATTCAGTCGGTGTCGCTCGGCGGTGAGGCCCCGATTGTCGGCTGGCCCCCCGCGTAGCCGGAGACGGCGGTGTCGAGATTGAAGAGGGCGCCAAAGCGCCGCTCGCTTCGACGCCAGGTGTCGAAGATCCCGACCTCGTTCGTATCCGGGTAGACGCTGACGTTGGGCGCGTTCAGCTCGCTCACCACGAGTACCCGAACCGGCTGATCTGTTTGGTTCGAAAATCCGTGCGCGCCTCGCTCGCCTCGCGGGAAGCCGACAATCGAGCCCTCGTCGAGTTCCTGTTCGCCCTCCGACGTTCGCAGCGTCGGTCGGCCGGCGATGACGATCAACGCCTCCTCGTTCTGGAGGTGGTAGTGGAAGACCATTCGCTCGCCGGGAGCAAGCTCGTACAGGCTGATGCCGATCTGCTCGCAGCCCGCCTGCGCACCGAGAAGAGCGCGACGCCAGTCCTCGCTGTCCCCATCCCAGTGCGGCACGTAGATGTTGGCCACCGGTCCAGAACTCTAGAACCACTCCGTAGCCTTTCGGGCCATGGCCGGGTACCTGGAACTCCTTTCAAAACGAAGCCTTGACCCGTCGGGCCGCGCTGACGGGGAAGCGTCATTTCGAAAGGAGTTCCTGGTACCCCGACTTGCGGCGTCGAGCGGGGCTACAAGCTGCAGCTCGACGCGTGACCGGCACAATCTCCCAAAATGAGGAGAGGACTGAGAAATGGAAGGTGGCTTCAACTTCCCGTTCGGCGGCGACCCGGAGGATCTCCTGCGTGGTTTGCGCGAGTTCGCCGAGCAGCAGGCGGAGACGGTGCAGGAGGCCCAGCGCGAGCAGTTCGCGACGCTGACGCTCAACACCGCGGTCGACCTCACCGCCGCGGCGCTGAAGCGCGTCGAGACCACCGGTGCCGTCGACGAGCAGGCGATCGCCCTCCGCGACGCCATGAGGGTGCTCTTCCCCGAGGCCGTCGCGTTGGTGAGCGCGGCCCGCCAGGGCTTCATGCGCGAACGCTGACGCGCTGGAACGCCGCTCGGCGCGGGCGTAGGATCGAGGCGACGACGCACTCCCCTTGAAAGGAGGGCACATGCTCGAATCCGTCCGCGTCACCGTGAATGGGCGCGCCTACGAACGGGAGGTCGAGCCCAGGATGCTGCTCGTGGACTTCATCCGCGACGAGCTCGGGCTGACCGGGACGAACATCGGCTGCGACACCTCGCAGTGCGGGGCGTGCACCATCCACCTCGACGGCAAGGCCGTGAAGTCCTGCACGCTGCTGGCCGTCCAGGCCGACGGCGCCGCCGTCACGACCATCGAGGGGCTCGCGACCGACGGGAAGCTCCACCCGATGCAGGAGGCGTTCCGCGAGGCGCACGCTCTGCAGTGCGGGTTCTGCACGCCGGGGATGATCATGACCGCCGTCGAGCTCGTGGAGCAGGGAGGCGAGCTCACCGACGACGACATCCGGCATGCCCTCGAAGGGAACCTCTGCCGCTGCACCGGCTACGAGAACATCGTCCGAGCCGTCCGCGCCGCGGCGTCTCCGGCGACCGTCTGAGGAGGACGCGATGGCGACCCAAGTGATCGAGACGACGAAGCTCGTCGGGGCACCTGTCAAGCGCGTCGAGGACGAGCGCCTGATCACCGGTGCTGCGAAGTTCCTGGACGATCTGAAGCTGCCCGGGATGGCGCACGTAGCGATCCTGCGCTCCCCCTTCGCGCACGCGCGGATTCGCAGCATCGACACCTCGGCGGCGGCCGGCGCACCCGGCGTGATCGGCGTCTTCACCGGCAAGGACTTCGAGAGCCTCAATCCGCTGCCCTGCGCGTGGCAGGCATCGGGCACGGAGAATTTCGTGAATACGCCGCGGGCGCTCGAGATCGAGAGGGTCACCTTCACCGGCGCGGGTGTCGCGGCGATCGTGGCCGAGACGCGCGCGCAGGCCGAGGACGCTCTCCAGCTCGTCGAGGTCGACTGGGAGCCGCTCGACGTCGTGGTGGACGCCGAGCAAGCGGCTCAGTCCGGGGCGATCCAGATCCACGAGAACGCGGCCTCCAACGTCGTCATGGACTGGGAGTGCGGCGACGCCGCGGCGACCGACCAGGCGCTGGCGGAGGCCGACGTCGTCGTGCGGCAACGACTGGTCAACCAACGGCTGATCCCGACGCCGATCGAGCCGCGCGGCTCGGCCGCAGACTTCGATCGTGCGACGGGGCAGTACACCGTCTGGATGACGTCGCAGGCGCCGCACGTGATGCGGCTGCTGATGACCGCCTTCGTCTTCGGAATACCCGAGACGAAGATGCGCTGCATCTCGCCCGCGGTCGGCGGCGGCTTCGGGACGAAGATCTTCCTCTACCCGGAGTACGTGCTCATGGCCGCGCTCGCCGAGCGGATCGGGCGGCCCGTCAAGTGGATGGAGACGCGGATGGAGAACTACGCCGCGACGACGCACGGCCGCGACCACATCACGTACCTCGAAGTCGGGGCGAAGCAAGACGGCACGATCACGGCTCTGAAGGCGAAGACCTACGCGAACCTCGGCGGCATCCTGTCGACGATTGCGCCCGGAATCCCGACGACGCTCTACGGGCGCATGCTCTCGGGCGCCTACAAGATCCCGAACATCCACTGCCAGGTGCTCGGCGTCTACACGAACACCGGCATGGTCGACGCCTATCGCGGCGCCGGTCGGCCCGAGGCGACCTACGTCGTCGAGCGGGCCGCCGATCTCGTGGCGGCCGAGGTCGGGCTCGACCCGGTCGAGGTGCGGCGCCGCAACTTCGTGCCGCGCGACGGCTTTCCTTACGACCCGAAGATCCTGGCCGGGCTCTCGTACGACACCGGCGACTACGAGAAGGCGCTCGATCGCGCGCTCGAGATCGTCGACTACGAGGGCTTCCGGCGCGAGCAGGAGGGGGCTCGGCGGGAAGGGCGGTACCTCGGGATCGGCTTCTCCAGCTACGTCGAGATCTGCGGGGTGGCGCCGTCCGCGTGGATCGGCACGGGCGGACAGGGCTGGGGAGCGGGGCTCTGGGAGAGCGCCAACGTCCGCGTTCACCTGACCGGGAAAGTCGTCGTCACGATCGGGACGCAGTCGCACGGTCAGGGACACGAGACGACGGTGGCCCAGGTGGTCGGCGACGAGCTCGGGGTGGCGATGGAGGACATCACCGTCGAGCACTCGGACACGCAGGGCACGCCGTTCGGCTACGGGACGTACGGGAGCCGGAGCGCCGCGGTCGGCACCGTCGCCGCCTACCGCAGCGTGCAGCGCATCAAGGAAAAGGCGAGGCGGCTTGCCGCGCACATGCTCGAGGCGAGCGTCGACGACATCGAGTACGCCGACGGGAAGGCGTTCGTCACCGGCTCGCCCGAGCGTGCGAAGACGATCCAGGAGATCGCGGGCGCGGCTGCGCTCGGCTACGACCTGCCGGAAGGCGACGAGCCCTTCCTCGACGACACCGCGTACTACGATCCGCCGAACTGCACGTTCCCCTTCGGCACCCATATCGCGGTCGTGGAGGTCGACGGCGAGACCGGCGAGGTCGAGCTGCGGCGCTACGTTGCCGTCGACGACGTCGGGAAGACGATCAACCCGATGATCGTCGAGGGGCAGGTGCACGGCGGCATCGTCCAAGGCGTCGCGCAGGCGCTCTGGGAGGGGGCCGTCTACGACGAGGACGGACAGCTCTTGACGGGAAGCCTGATGCACTACGCCATCCCGAAGGCCGGGTTCCTCCCGAAGCTCGAGACGGACCGCACCGAGACGCCGACGGACGTCAACCCGCTCGGGGTCAAGGGCGCCGGCGAGACCGGGACGATCGCCGCGACGCCGGCGGTCGTCAATGCGGTCATGGACGCGCTCGCGCCCCTCGGGATCAGGCACATCGACATGCCGCTCACGCCCGAGCGGGTCTGGCGGGCGATGCGCGAGGCGAGAGGCTAGGAGGCCACATGTACACGATGCGACCCCAGGCATTCGAGTACCACCGGCCCGAGAGCCTCGAACAGGCACTCGGCCTGTTGACGGACGTCGAGGACTCACGGCCGCTCGCCAGCGGGCACAGCCTCCTGCCGATGATGAAGCTCCGACTGGCGGCGCCTGCCGCGCTCGTCGACCTCGGGCGGCTGCCGGGGCTGGACGAGATCGCGCGGAACGGTGACTCGCTCACGATCGGGGCGCTCGCGACACACGCGAGCATCGCGGCTTCGGATGTCGTACGGGAGGCTTGTCCGGTGCTCGCGGAGACGGCGGCGATCGTCGGCGACCGCCAGGTGCGAAACCGCGGGACGATCGGCGGCAGCCTCGCGCATGCGGATCCGTCGGCGGACTATCCGACGCTGATGAAGGCGCTCGGGGCGACGATCACGGCGACGGGGAAGGGCGGGGAGCGGCAGATCGCTGCCGACGACTTCTTCCTCGACATCTTCACGACCGCGCTTCAGCCGGGTGAGCTGGTGACGTCGGTGAGCGTGCCGGCGACGGCGGCGGGGGACGGTGCGATCTACCTCAAGCACCGGCATCCCGCCTCGAGCTACGCGGTTGTCGGCGTGGCCGCTGCCGTCGGCGTGAACGGGTCGTTCTCGCGGGCGAGGCTCGTCGTCGGCGGGGCGACCGCGCGGCCCGTCGCGGTCGAGGCGGTGAGCGAGATGCTCGTCGGCCAGTCGCCCGGAGAGGGCGCGATCACGGCGGCGGCCGATGCGGTTCGCGACTCGCTCGACAGCCCGATCGGCGACACCTACGCCTCCGGCGAGTATCGCGTCCAGCTCGCCGTCGTCATGGCGAAGCGAGCACTGACGGCGGCTGTCGAGCGGGCGCGGGGCTAGCGGCATGAGTTGCCAGCCCTGCTCGACGCAGTTCAAACGGCACCGCGCCAAGGTGCCGGCCGACCGAGCCCTCGCAAGGGCCCGCGGCTAAGCCGGAAACGGCGCGGGCGGCCTCGTGCCGCCCTCGCCGTTTCCGGACATGGCCGGAACGGACGCGGCGGGCTCGTAGAATGGCCGCATGGCGCCCGGCTCGATCGACGAGCTCGAACACGCGCTCGGCGAGGCCTCCTTCCTGCCAGATCGTGGGCTCGCGACGGCGCTCTTTCTCGCCACACGGCTCGAGAAGCCGGTCCTGCTCGAAGGCGAGGCGGGGGTCGGCAAGACCGAGGCGGCCAAGGCGCTGGCGCGCGTGCTCGAGGCGCGGCTGATCCGACTCCAGTGCTACGAGGGCCTTGACGTCGCGCACGCCGTCTACGAGTGGAACTACGCGCGGCAGCTGCTCCACATTCGCGCCGCGCAGGAGGGCACCGTCTCCGAGGCAGAGCTGTTCGGTCCCGAGTTCCTCATCCGTCGTCCGCTGCTCGAGGCGATCGAGAGCGACGATCCGGTCGTGCTGCTCATCGACGAGGTCGACCGGGCCGACGAGGAGTTCGAAGCGTTCCTCCTCGAGGTCCTGTCCGACTTCCAGATCACGGTGCCGGAGCTCGGGACGATCGCGGCGCGCCGAAAGCCGGCCGTCGTCCTCACCTCGAACCGGACGCGCGAGCTCCACGACGCCCTCAAACGGCGCTGCCTCTACCACTGGATCGACCACCCGTCGCTCGAGCGGGAGGTCGCGATCGTCCGGTTGCGCGTGCCCGAGGCCTCCGAGCGGCTCGCCACGCAGGCCGCCGCGTTCGTGCGCGGGCTGCGCGCGCGCGACCTCGCCAAGACGCCCGGTGTGGCCGAGACGATCGATTGGGCGCAGGCGCTCGCGGCTCTCGGTGCGGACGAGCTCGACGCCGGGATCGTCGAGACGACGCTCGGCTCGGTTCTCAAGGTGCCCGAGGACCTCCGCACCGTCCGCGACGGACAGCTCGCCGAGCTGCTCGCGGAGGCGCGGACAGGTGGCTGACCCCGTCCTCCGTCACGTCGTCACCTTCGGTCGCGTGCTGCGCGAGGCCGGCCTCGAGGTCGGCCCCGGCCGCCTGGTCGACGCCGTCTCCGGACTCGCCGAGGTCGAACTCGACCGCCGCGACGACGTCTACTGGACGCTCCGCTCGACGCTCGTCTCGCGCCACGACGACCTCGAGCTCTTCGACCGCGCGTTCCGCGCCTGGTTCGACCACGCACCGCTCGAGGCCCGAGTGGGCGTGCCGCCTGCGGCCGTCTCCGTCCACGAGACGCGCGTCGGCTCGGGGCGCCCGGGAGAGGCGCGTGCAGCACGCGACGCCGACGCCGCCGGCGGCTGGAGCCCCGTCGAGGTCTTACGCCGAAAGGACTTCGGCACGATGACCGAGGACGAGCTGGTGCGCCTCCGCCCTCTGATCGCCGAGATCGCCAGCTCTCGGCCCAACCGACGCACGCGCCGCCTGCGGCCCCATCCGCGCGGGCGCGCGCTCGACCTCCGGCGGCTCGCACGCCGCTCGCTCGCAACCGGCGGCGACCCCGTGGAGCGAGCCTTTCGAAAGCGGACCGAGCGACCGCGACGGCTCGTCCTGCTCTGCGACGTCTCGGGCTCGATGGAGGCCTACTCGCGCGCCCTCGTCCTGTACCTCCATGCCGCCGTGGGCGCCGGCAGCGGGGTCGAGGCGTTCGCGTTCGGCACTCGACTCACGCGGCTCACGCCGGATCTCGCCGCCCGCGATCCCGTGAACGCGCTCGCCGCCGCCTCGGCGCGCGTCGTCGACTGGTCCGGCGGGACCCGAATCGGCGCGTCCCTCAAGGAGTTCAACGACGAATGGGGTCGACGTGCCCTCACGCGTGGCGCGATCGTCGTCGTCTGCTCGGACGGCTGGGAGCGCGAGGACGCCGATCTCGTCGGCCGCGAGATGGCTCGCCTGGCGCGCGCCGCGTACGCCGTCGTCTGGGTCAACCCGCTCAAGGGGAGCCCGCAGTACCAGCCGCTCGCCGGCGGAATGCGCGCCGCGCTGCCCCACGTCGACCGCTTCCTCTCGGGACACGACCTCGACAGTCTCGCGGCGCTCGGCGGCGTGATCGCCGGCATCGAGCGCAGGCACGCCGCCTAGTCGTAGGATGCTCGGGACGCCATGAAGGAGCTAATCGACTCGATCGATCGGTGGCGCGGCCGCGGCGACCAGGTCGCGCTCGCCACCGTCGTCGCGACCCGCCGCTCGGCGCCCCGGCCCGTCGGCGCGAAGCTTGCGATCTCCCAGCACGGCGAGATGTGCGGCTCGGTGTCCGGCGGGTGCGTCGAGGGTGACGTCTACGAGAACGCGCGCGAGGTTCTCCAGTCCGGAACGCCGAAGCTGCTCACGTACGGCATCTCGGACGAGGAGGCGTGGACGGTCGGCCTCCCGTGCGGCGGCGAGATCGACGTCTTCGTCGAGCGCCTCCAGTGATTTACGAGCGCCTGAAGCAGGTCGTGGAGCGGGAGGAGCGTGCGGCGCTCTTCACCGTCGTCGAGGGCGAGGCGCTCGGCGCGAAGCTGCTCGTCCTCGAGAGCGGTGAGACGCTCGGTGACGGTACGGCCGAGCTCGCCGAGCGAGCGCCGGAGCTGATCCGCCGGGGCCGCAACGAGCTGCTCGAGCTGCCGGGCGGCCGCGTCTTCTGCGAGATCTATCAGCCGGCGCCGCGCCTGCTCGTGATCGGGGCGGTGGACACGGCCGAAGAGCTCTGCCGCGCCGCGAAGCAGCTCGGCTGGCGCACGATCGTCGCCGACGCGAGCGGCAAGTTCGCGACGAATGAGCGGCTGCCGAGCGCCGACGAGATCCTGGTCGCGTGGCCTGACGAGGCGCTCGCGCGAGTCGCGCCAGACCACCAGACCGCGGTCATCGTCCTCACGCACGACGACAAGTTCGACACACCCGCGCTGACCGGCGCGCTGGCGACCGAGGCGTTCTACGTCGGCGCGCTCGGGTCGCGGCGCAACCAGGAGCGCCGCCGCGAGCGGCTCCTCGAGGCCGGCGTCGCCGAGCACGAGCTCGACCGGATCGTCGGTCCATGCGGCCTCGACATCGGGGCGAACACGCCCGCCGAGACGGCTGTCTCGATCTTGGCGGAGATCCTCGCCGTTCGAGCCGGGCGGAGCGGCGGTCGCCTCTGCGAGTCGCGCACGCGCATTCACGCAGAGGTTTGAGACTCGAGCAGGAGTTCAGGGTGGCGGCGCCGCCGGAGACAGTGTGGCCTCTGCTGCTCGACTTGGAACGAATCGCACCATGCATGCCCGGCGCCGAGGTCGCCGAGCGGGTCGACGAAAGCACCTACAAAGTCAGCGTCACCCTGGCGCTCGGCGCGCTGAAGCTCGTCTATCGTGGCGAGGTCGCGATTGCCGAAGCGGACGAGGAGGGCCGGCGGACCGTCATCGAAGCGAAGGCCGCCGAGGCGCGTGGGCAAGGGACGGCGCGCGCGACGATCAAGACGACGCTCACGGCCGAGGACGGTGGCACCCGCGCTGCCGTCGTCACCGATCTCCAGCTCACCGGCCGAGTCGCCCGGATGGGCCCCGGAATCGTCGAGGACGTCTCGAAGCGTCTTCTCGGCGAGTTCGCGGCCTGTCTCTCGCAGAAGGCTGCGGCCGAGGCCAGCACGCCACCCGAGCGCACACGCCCGATCGGCGGGCTGCGGCTGATCGCGCGACTCGTCGGCGCTCGGCTGCGTCGACTCTTCCGCGGTTAGGATCGCGGCCGGGTGACGCTGCTCGACCGAGCCATCGTCAAGACGCTGCCGGCGGTCCCGAGGCCCGTCGTGCGCCGGCTCTCGTCGCATTACATCGCCGGCGAGTCCCTTGTCGACGCGGTCGTGACCGTCAAGCGCCTGAACGCCCAGGGGAAGCTCGCGACGATCGACGTCCTGGGCGAGGAGATCGCCAACGTCGCCGAGGCGAAAGCGATCGCGGGCGAGTACGTGGAAGTGCTCGACGCGATCGAGCGGGAACAGCTCGAGGCCAACATCAGCGTCAAGCTCACCGGCTTCGGGCTCAAGCTCGGCTACCAGGTCTGCAAACGCAATCTCGAGCGCGTCGTCGGAAGCGCGGGCGAGCGCGGCATCTTCGTCCGCATCGACATGGAGGACTCGACGACGACCGACGACACCTTGCGCCTCTACCGCGAGCTCCGGTCGGCCGGACACGACGTGGGCGTCGTCCTGCAAGCCTCGCTCAAGCGGACGCTGGCGGACGTGCACGGCCTGCACGACGTCCGCGTCTGCAAGGGGATCTACGTCGAGCCGGGCGAGCTGCAGTTCCGCGACCCGGACGTCGTCCGCGACAGCTTCGTCTCCGTCGTCGAGGCGCTCGTCCACGAGGGCGCGTACGTCGCGATCGCCACGCACGACGAGGCGGTCATCGAGCGTTCGCTGGCGCTGCTCGAACGCGCCGGGCGCAGGCACGACGAGTACGAGTTCCAGATGCTGCTCGGCGTGCGCGAGAGCATGGGTGACGAGCTCGTTCGCGCCGGCCATCGGTTCCGGATCTACGTGCCGTACGGGCGGCAGTGGTACGAGTACTCGCTCCGGCGTCTTCAGGAGAACCCGAAGATCGCGCGGTATGTCGCCGCCGACACCCTCAGGCGGCTCGTGCCGGGGCGCTGAATCGTCAGACGCGCTGCAGGTGCGTGTCCTTGAAGTGCGTCGGGTACTTCATCCCGTAGCCGAGCAGCCTGTCGGCGCCGATGTGTGCGAGCCAGATGAGGGCGATCTGGACCGGGGTATCCGCGTCGGCGAGGACTCCGGCAACGCCCAGCGCGATCGGGGCGGCAGTCGTGTGGACGCTGTCGTAGGCCGCCGCGCCGACCCGTGATCCGCCGAGGTATCCCAGGATCGACAGGTCGGGAGCGAGCAGGCAGACGACGAGGAGCACCCAGCCGAAGCCTGCGTGGAAGTAGAGGGCGAGCGCGCCGACGAGCAGGCCGAGGCCTTCGAGGTGGAGCAGGAGCTTCGGTAGCCGCTCGAGCACATTGGCGCATTCGAGGCCGCCTGTCGATCACCTCCGGACGGCCGATGGATCGACCTCGACGAACGGATGCCCCGGGTCCGGCACGACCTCCGGATGGAGCAGGTGGGCGAGCTGGACGACGCCATCTGCGAGTCGCGGCCCTGGCCGG
>Ga0137369_10001137_pt1 | contig 26347 bp, 25 predicted proteins | sample SagtaG_12_FD_104918 | JGI IMG/M metagenome (GOLD analysis project Ga0137369, IMG submission 104918) | Vadose zone soil microbial communities from Sagehorn Ranch, Mendocino, California, USA - Sage1_L_113_16 metaG | ecosystem: Environmental > Terrestrial > Soil > Vadose zone | place: USA... | reverse complement strand
CTGGAACGCATCCGGATGCAATCTGCTCAGAGTGATAAAGTGGCCGCTGCCAATGTAATCATTAAGAACACTGGATCCTATGATGACTTATGGAGACAGGTTACTACCACCTGGAAGAAAATCGCTCCAGCAGGCGATACCTTACCAGCGATTACAAAGACAGAACCTTCTAGCAGTTTCTCCGTTCAGCGTGGGCGCCCACGCGATTCTGAAGCAATCGCCAGGCTAATTACACACCTGAGCAAAGGCGAACGCAAAGTATCATCTGAGGATGTGATGGCAGACTTTGGCGACAAAGCCTTCATGCTACTACAAATGGACGGTAAGCCTGTTGGCATTGCAGGCTGGCAAGTGGAAAACCTTGTTGCACGAACTACAGATCTATATTTAGCAGAAGGCATTGAGCCCACCAAAGCATTCGAGACATTAATCAAAGAAGTTGAACGCGCTTCCAAGGATCTTCAATGTGAAGCCTCCTTGCTTTTTCCCCAGGGAAGTCTTTCTAAGCAAGATAGAGTTTGGAAGAGCCTTGGTTACGAACGTCGCACACCCGATGCGCTCGGTGTGCAGGCGTGGCAGGATGCTGCACATGAATCCATGCCTACGGATAGCGCACTGTATTTTAAACAACTTCGACAGGACCGCGTCCTGAGACCAATTTAAATCGCGGCAGATTTGATCGGTAGTCATAAATTGGCAGATTAGGCATTCACGTGTGGCCGCCGATCACCAGGGCGCCAATTTAACTCTGATCTGCTGATAGATGACAATTAAAAACTGATCAAATTATCGTGACTGAATTCCTCAATAACCTTTTCTTCATATTTCAACGTATCGACTGGCTGAGTGTCGTAGATATTTTGCTGGTCACGATGATTTTTTTTAGTGTGCTTTACACGCTGCGCGATACGCAAGCGATGGCTCTCTTGCGCGGCATGATTCTGATCGTTGTGCTTATTGTGCTGTTAACTAGCCTGGTTAACTTGCCGGCTTTTTCATGGCTCGCAAAAAATTCCCTTCCCGCCCTGCTGGTTGCCATCCCAGTCATTTTCGCGCCAGAGATCAGGCGTACTCTAGAACGCATTGGTCGCGCCGGGACCCTCTGGCCTGCCTCCTCTAAATCCAATACCGCCAATCTCGAAGAGACCGTACATGCGGTGGTCAGTGCTGCTGCCCGGCTTTCAGCACGTCAACACGGTGCTTTAATCGTCATGCAACGATTGGATAACTTGGATGAATATGTGCAAACGGGTGTGCAAATGAATGCACGCGTCACACCGGAATTGTTGTTGCAAATTTTTTACCCAAACACGCCTCTGCATGATGGAGCAGTTATCACCGTAGGCTCAAAGGTGGTTGCAGCTGCGTGTGTAATGCCACTTTCTGCAAGCGGAATTCTTAATCGCTCTCCTGACCGGCAAATGGGATTACGTCATCGCGCGGCCCTAGGTATCTCAGAAGCCAGTGATGCAATCGCGGTTGTAGTCTCGGAAGAGAGCGGTGCAATTTCAATCGCGCATGCCGGCCGTATGCTGCGCAGACTTGACCCTGAACGACTAGAGAATATTTTGATCGCCTTCTTCCGTCCAGGCAATATACCACGTAGAAATCAGTTTCTTGAAAAATTATTCCCAGGCCTGTTCACACGGAAAGAAGAGTAATGCATGTGGCGTTGGATAGTTAATAATTACCGCACATTTTTCTGGGCGTTTGCACTTTCGGTGGCTGTCTGGGTTGTTGCAGTAACATCCGCTAATCCTGATGAAACACGCGCCCTCTCAAATCCAGTACTTATAGAAATTGTCGGGCAAGATCCTAGCCTTGTAATTAGTACAGACATTCCAACCGTTGTCGAATTGACCTTGCGCGCGCCTAAGTCCGTTTGGGAGCAAATTGATTCAAATCCTCAAAGCGTGCGTGCCATTCTTGACCTCGCCGGTTTGAGCGCAGGTGATCATACACTCAACTTACAAATACAGATCAATGCGCGGCCTGTGCAAATTGTATCGGCCGTTCCTAACTCAGTTACACTTGTGCTTGAACCATTAGCTACACGTACTATGGATGTTGAACTCAATATGGCAGGTGAACCCGCGATCGGTTATCAAGTGGGTGATGCAATTTTGGATCCCCAAAAAATCATTATAGCTGGAGCCCAGTCTCGAGTCGACAAAGTGAAGCGAGCACGTTTGTCCTTAAGTCTGGATGGAATTCGTGAAAGTGTAGACGAGTCTTTGCCAGTTGAGATCGTTGATGAGCAAGGCCAGCCAATTACAGGCCTCTCTGTCTCTTCCGCTTCAGTGCATGTCACTTTGTTTGTTAGCCAGCAAGGCGGGTATCGTGATATGGCAGTAAAGGTGACCGTCACAGGACAAGTTGCCTCAGGATATCGCTTGACGAACATTTCCGTCATTCCACCGGTGGTTACCGTCTTCGCAGGAGATGCGGAATTGGTGAGTAGTATGCCAGGTGTGGTGGAAACGCAGCCGCTTGATTTGCAAAATGCAGACGCCGATATCACAACGCGTCTCGCGTTGAATCTGCCTGCTGGAGTTTCCGTTGTTGGTGAGCAGACTGTTTTGATTCAGGCAGGAGTCTCGCCAATCGAAAGCAGCCTGACGCTCGCCGATGAGAAAGTGCAAATCCTCAACCTGCCCCCTGGCATGACAGCGCAGGTCTCTCCTCCAGTTGTGGATGTAATCGTTTCAGGTCCACTCCCCTTGCTGGATACGTTGACCCGGCAGGATGTGCGTGTGACCGTAAATTTAGATGGTCTAGGAGCAGGCATCCATCAATTGACCCCCAAAGTGGAAATTTTGATCTCCAATGTTGTTGTAGAATCTATCTTACCAAGTACGATTGAAATAATATTGACCAAGACCGGTCCGCCCTTACCAACAGCAACTCCTTAACCTCCACGCCTCAGCCCTTTCTCATTTCGCGGAGGGAGACACTAAAAAGTATGCCCAAACCTATCGTCGTTCTCGTTGGCAGACCCAACGTTGGAAAATCGACATTATTCAACCGTCTCGCTGGTGAACGCCTCGCCATTGTAGACGATACTCCCGGCACTACGCGTGACCGGCTGTTTTCCGAGTCCGAATGGAATGGCCGCGCATTTAACATTGTGGATACGGGCGGCATTGATCCGAGTCAGGGTGGGAAAACGCCACTTTCTATTGGATCGGCAGATTTTATTGATGAAATTCGCCAGCAGGCACAGGTGGCCATACAGGAAGCAGATGCAGTCTTATTTGTCAACGATGGTGAGACTGGAATAACACCAGCCGATCGCGAAGTGGCTGAAATCCTGCGCCGTTCACAGAAAAAACTTCCCGATGGGAAATTCTGGCCGCCAATTTTCGTCGTAGTGAATAAATGTGAAAATGAACAACGTCGTGCACAGGCAGCTGAGTTTTACGAATTGGGGTTGGGCGATCCCTATCCTGTCTCAGCTGTGCATGGCACAGGCACAGGCGATTTGCTGGATGATCTGGTAAAAGCTTTCTCTGCACACGAGACAGAAGAGGAAGATGACAGCGTTAAGATTGCAATTGTAGGCAAGCCAAACTCGGGCAAATCGAGTCTGCTCAACAGATTGGTTGGAGAAGAACGGGCTATCGTCAGCTCTATCCCAGGCACAACGCGCGACTCAGTGGATACCAAGATCGAATACGATGGGATTGAAATTACTTTGATTGACACGGCTGGCATCCGCCGGCGGGGCAAAATCGAGCGCGGAGTGGAACAATACAGCGTATTACGTTCGTTCAAGTCGATTGAGCGCGCAGATGTGGCCCTGCTGATGATTGACGCAACGACAGGAATCACATCCCAGGATGCTCATATCGCCGGTTTTGTTCTCGATGAATGGAAATCCTGTGTAGTGCTGGTCAACAAATGGGACGCTATGGAGAAAACCGCGACCACGATGGATGAATATACAGCTATCATCCGCCGCGAACTGAACTTTTTAGATTACGTACCGATTTTGTTTATTTCCGCCAAGACAGGCCAGCGCGTGGACCAGGTTCTGCCGATGGCCTTGCGCGTACAGGAAGAACGGCTTGCACGGCTAAGTACATCAAAGATCAATGCCATTATCCATAAAGCTCAGGATGCACACCCTCATCCCACTCATGCCGGGCGGGCATTAAAAATGTTTTATGGCACACAGGTAAGAAGCGATCCGCCGACATTTATGATTTACGTCAACGAGCCGAAATTAATGCACTTCAGCTATTTGCGTTATCTTGAGAATCAAATCCGCGCCGAATATGGATTTTTGGGAACACCGATTCGGATTGTAACGAAGGGAAGACGGGATTGATAATGTAGGTGACAGCAGCTGCTGTTACCTACATTATTATTTTGGCCCCCACGAAGGCGCGTACCAGTCGGTATCCAGTGATAAACCAGGGGCAGAGAGAATCTTTTGTTCCAATGTTTCCAGATTGATCGAAAATAAATGCCCGCCCGTCGCAGAAGTCGTCTCTTCAACAAGCAAATACTTGCCATCTGGCGAAAACAGAATGCGGCCGACAGTTACACCTTTATACAATTGCTTTAGGCCGCGGCCATCTGCCAGCGCGTGGCGCTTATAAGCATTGCTTGTTGAATCTGCTCGGATGTAGAGTCAACTGTCAAAATCACTGATTCAGGTTGAGGGTCTAATGAAGAAGCGGGAGTTAATTCGACAGGTGCATTACTTGTAGAACAGGCAGTCAATGAAAATAAAAGAATAGTGACTAGTAGTTTATATCCGCGATGCATTCAATCTCCTTAAATTCTCCCACCCTCCCCCAAATCGGGGGAGGGCAAAGTTGATGGTAAAAAGTCTCGCCGCCAAGTTTGGCGGCGAGATCCACATCTTATGGCGGAGTGTTCGTGACGGTCGGCGTAGTTGTTATTGTGAGAGTGGGCGTTGCTGGTGTATTGGTAATTGTAGGAGTCTGTGTTGCTGGTGTGTTAGTAATTGTAGGAGTTTGTGTTGCCGGTGTGTTGGTAATCGTAGGAGTCAAACTCGGAGTTAGCGTACTAGTTGTTCCACCAGAAGCGGAATTGAAAATGATCGGTGCGATCCATACAGCGCGATCGCCAACTGGTGACCCATTAGCAAGGATTGTTAGGATAAACTTGATATCCTGGTTGACAAAGGTCGATAGATCAACATCTGCCTGGCCGTTCAAGCCTTCATATACTTCATGAAAAGCCCACTTTGTTGCAATGGTAGAAGTGCCAGCGACATTGTAATCCAATCGGAAAATCACATTGCATGAAGTGAAGCCGCCTTCGCATCCAACGGTTGCGCGGAAACGGTCACCTGATTTGACGTGATACGCTGGATAGATGCCCTGAATGTAACCATTGTTGACGTTTTGTGGGAAGGTCAGTAAACCGGGACGAGTATCAAGCGTGCCATTTTCCAACTTGGGCGTACTTTGGTAAAGGACAAAGCCTCTTGCATCACCATCCGTCCCCGGGCATGGAAGTGGTGAACTGCTGGCGCCACTGAACCACGATGCGGCGCAGAAGTTAGCAGCAAAATCGTAGCTTGAACCGGCAATGGGTGTTGATGGCGTGGCGGGTGTTACCGGAGTTGAGGGAGTCACTGGCGTACCGGAAACTCTTATATCGACCCACCACGACTTTGTTCCGGTAGATCCGATGCCAAATGGAACACCGCTTGCATTCTTAAATTTCCAAAAGCCGCGATAGGAACCTGCAGTAGCTGGAGCGGTGAGACGGACCGTAACATCTACCGTCTGGCCTGGAGCGACCGTAGTCGGCATCGGAGCCGTATCAGGGCCACCCATCTTTTCACCCGAGTCGAACATAAGCTGGTAACTGGTCGTCCATGTACATGTGCCAATGTTCTTCAAGCGCCAGGTCTTGTCGAAGACAGTGTTCGGTGCAAAGGTGGTGCCATCGGGCACATTGACATCTGCAATGAATTGAGCGCGGTCACAGCTTGATGGCGGTGGGGTGGTTGGTATCGGGGTTGGTGGCGTGCCAGTCACTGTGGGAGTGATTGTTGGCGGAGTTCCACCACCTAGCCTAAAAATGATCGGGTTGCCCCATATAGCCCGGTCCCCAACCGGTGACCCAAATGCGGAGATGAAAAGAATAAACTTGACATCTTGTCCGGCAAGCCTGCTTAGATCAAGGTTGGCGTTATACGTCAATCCCTCATACTTTTCTCGGAAACTCCAGAAGGTGATGACAGCGCCTGAACCAATCTGATAATCGAGACGATAGGCTACATAACAACTTGTGGAGTTAAACTCACACCCAACCGTGGTTTGGAATCGGTCACCACTTTGAACTCTGAAGGCAGGATAGATCGCCTGAATAAAACCATTGGTCACATTGTTGGGCGCAAACAACATCCCGGGTTGTGAGGCTTCAACGCCGCTTTCAAATTTGGGTTTATCGAGCTTGAGTGCAAAACCACCGGCATTCCCATCCGTACCAGGAAAGCTCAAAGTGCCTGCACCACTTGTCCATGTAGCAGAGCTCGCATTCGCGGTGAAGTCAAATCCAACATTACTCGTGGACGACACATTAATCTCAGCCCAGAATGCTTTATTGGCTGTAGATCCAATGCCAAAGATCACACCTGAAGCATTTTTGAGTCTCCAATAACTAAAGTAATGACCAGGTGCGCTTGGCGCAGTCATATCCACGCTCAAGTCTACGGTTTGACCTGGATTAACCGTAATCGGGAAGTTGACAGAGGCGGGCGCGCCTAAGGCATCGCCGCTATCAAAGACCAAAGAATAACTGGTGGTCCACGCGCAGGTGCCAATATTCTTAAGTCGCCAGGTCTTTCTGAAGGGCGTCCCGACTAAAAAGTTTGTGCCGTCTGGTACAGTGACATCGGCGATGAATTGCGCCCAGTCACACACGGAAGCCACAGAGGCACTCCCTGATGCAGACGCCGTGGGGACAAGTGAAGCCATCAACGCCAGCAGAATCAAAAGCGAAACCAACTTTAATCGTGGGTACATAGGGTCCTCCTTACAAATTCCTCTCAACAATGACGGCTAATCCCGTCATAAAGTTCCGCGTGTTGACTATACGATGTTTCAAGTATAACTTTTCTTTGACAAATGTTCAATATTTCTCGAGGGCTAATTTTATAGAAAAAAAGACCGCAAAGAGGCCTCTTTGCAGTCTTTTTCAATTGAATCTAGTATCGCGTTTATGAATCATTTGCTTAGAAGTACATGAGAACATAAGAATTCTCGTTCCTAAATTCTAGTATATATCTTTCTCCATAATCATTTCAATAGAAATTCTACTTTTTCTACATTACACTATAATTGCAAAAATGGCACGTGTCATCCTGCATATTGACCTTGATGCTTTCTTCTGCGCCGTGGAAGAAACACACAATCCGGATTTACGCGGCAAGCCATTCGCAGTGGGTGGCAAACCTGACGAACGTGGTGTGGTTGCATCATGCTCTTATGCAGCGCGTCGAAAAGGAATTCGTTCAGCGATGCCCATGTCGCGAGCTGTCCGTTTATGTCCAAACCTGATCATTGTTCCCTCGCGGCATCATTTGTATAGTGAAGTCTCAGACCAGGTGATGGAAAGACTGCAAAAGTTGACTCCTCTACTCGAACAGATTTCCATCGATGAAGCCTTTCTCGATATCACCGACCTGAGTGAAGACCCAACACGCCTCGCGCGTGGACTTCAAGCTGGCATCCGCGACGAATTACATTTGCCTAGCTCTATCGGGATTGCCTCCAATAAACTTGTGGCAAAGATCGCAACTGAAGTTGGTAAAAAAAGTGAAAAAGGAGATAGTCCTCCGTTTGGCTTGACGATTGTTCCCGCAGGAGAAGAAGCCGCGTTCCTCGCGCCTCTTCCTGCGGATATGCTCTGGGGCGTAGGACCAAAGACTTTCGCCAAACTCATTGAGCTCAACATGAATACGATCGGCGATATTGCCAATTGGCCTGAATCAGACTTGATCCGTCGTTTCGGAGAAAATGGTCGCGATTTGGCGCGGCATGCCAAAGGTCTCGACGAAAGACCGGTTGTCACGGAACACGAGATTAAATCTGTTAGCCAGGAAACAACTTTTACACGTGACGTCCGCGATGATAAATCTCTTGAGAAAACGTTACGTGAACTTGCATTAGAGGTGGGTAGGTCATTGCGAAAAAATGACTTGAAGGGGAAGACCATCAAACTTAAAATCCGCTGGCCAGATTTCACAACGCTGACGCGACAAATCACTCTCCCCCAACCCACTGATAATGATGATGAGATCATCAGAACTGCCATGAAATTATTGCATGAAGTCCGAAAGCCGAATCAAGCTGTTCGATTGATCGGAGTTGGAGTCAGCAGCTTTAGCTCACCGATCAGGCAATTATCCTTATGGGATGTTGACGATGAAAAATCACGCAAACTACAGGATGTAGTCGATAAGCTACAGGAAAAATATGGAAAGCAGGTAATTACACGCGCAGACGATTTAGAAGATTCATAAGCCGGTAAACTAATCATCCATCATTTTGTGATATTAGGAAGAAAATCACTTGCCGAGTCAGAACATAAATTCTAAAATATATGTGGGAGGCTCGTATGAAAACACTCGATTTAAAAAAACAATTCAAGCACTTGTATGCTCCATCCGCAAAAAAAGTGGAAGTGGTGCAAGTACCGCGACTGCAATTTGCGATGATTGACGGTGCCATCGAAAAGGGACAAGCACCTGGTACCTCGCCCGGCTTCCAGGAAGCTACGCAAGCTATATATGGGATTTCATATACACTCAAGTTTATGCTTAAGAAGCATAAGACGAATGCGTTTGACTATCCCATAATGGCTTTGGAAGGATTGTGGTGGGTGGAAAATGGCATGTTCGATATTACTGTAAAAGACAACTGGTTCTACACGTTGATGATCATGCAACCAGAGGTTATCACACAGGAATTGTTCGATGAAGGTTTGGCTGAAGTTCGCAGGAAGCGTGGAGATAGCATCGCTCTCGCAAAATTGAAACTCACTCATTTTGAAGAAGGACTGGCCGTGCAAGTGATGCACATTGGACCTTACGCGACAGAACCTGCTACAATCGAGCGTATGAAAGAGTTTATGAATGAGAATGACTACCGCGATTGCGTCGGATTCGGCGGCAAACATCATGAAATTTATCTCGGCGACCCGCGTAAAGCTGATCCTACCAAACTAAAGACTGTGCTTAGGCACCCGGTTGAGAAGATATAAAACGCTATTCATGGAGTCCAACGTCTCCGACGTTGGAGGTTTCTAAAACCGAAGTCTGGAGACTTCGGACTCCATCGTTAAGGTTGATACCTATGACTGTAAAAACCCTCTCCATCCCCCTCAGCACACGCGGTAACGCGGATATTCACGACATCACCGTTCAGGTCGCAAGTTGTGTTGCTCAAAGCGGACTAAAAAATGGGACAGTGACTGTCTTTTGTCCCTCTTCTACAAGTGGGTTAACCACAATTGAGTTTGAATCAGGTGCCTTGACGGACTTAAAAAGATTATTCGATGAGATGATTCCCTCAGATCGCGAGTATGCACATAACGCCCGTTGGGGCGATGGAAATGGTCACAGCCATCTGCGTGCCAGCATGCTTGGCCCATCATTAACAATCCCATTTGTCGATGGACGCTTGACGCTGGGTACATGGCAACAAATTATCTTCGTAGATTTTGATAATAGGCCACGAAAAAGGGAATTGGTTTTACAGATCATTGGAGAATAATTTTTGGTCTGTTATTATCATCCCGATAGATCCGCGGTTGGATTATGCAAACACTGCCAGCGCGGACTTTGTACAGATTGCGCCACTCTCGTGGATGACGCGCTCGCATGTAAAAATCGCCACGAGGGACAAGTCCGCGGGCTGGAACAGATGACCGCACGCAATATATTACAGGCTCAACGAGTTGGCTCATCTTATCTTCGCAACGCGATATTTTATGGATTGGTTGGTGTACTATTTTCGGGGTTTGGGATTATGCAACTTCGCTTCTTGGGATTGCAGGCCGTTTTCTTTTTGATGATTGGAATATTCCTGCTTTACGCCGCGGGAGCAAATTATTTCGAGAGCAGGAAATACAAATAAATCTTTGATAATCACAGAGTCCAACGTCGGGAGACGTTGGACTCCTTTTTAGTTGAAACCTCGCGGTAAATATTTACGTATACAGACATAGAAAAATCTAAGGAGATTCAAAATGTCTGAAACTTACAAAACTCTTACCCGCAGTGTCACCAATCGCATGGTGGCAGGCGTATGCGCTGGTCTTGGTGAATACTTGAATATTGACCCAACCGTTGTGCGCCTGCTGTTCGTACTTGGCTTCTTCCTCGCCGGTCCAGGTATAGTACTAGCCTATATAATCATGGCTCTCGTCACGCCTGAAGAGACAAAGGCAACACAGTAAATACGTAGGGACGGGCAGCTGCCCGTCCCTACGTATTTTTCATCTTGCTAGCGAAATAAAGACATCTTCCAAAGTTGGCTCGCCGCGTTCTATTTTTTCGAGCTCCACTCCTTGAGATCCCAAAGCTTGTTTCATCGCTTCAGGCTGGACCTTTTGACTGATCACGCGTAAATGATCACCTGCCAACCCGACGCGTTCTACACCATCCACATGTGACAACAATTCAAGTCCGCGCTCTAATGGATGAGCGAACACTTCCCATACGTCGCCTTGAATAATTGACTTTTTCAAATTCGTCGGTGTATCCATTGCCAGCAATTTGCCGTCGCGCATGATGCCGACGCGTTCACAGTATTCGGCTTCGTCCATGTAATGGGTTGTCACCAATATCGTCACGCCGGTTTCTGCAAGTTCATAGATCAAATCCCAGAACGCGCGGCGAGCTGTGGGGTCAACTCCGGAAGTTGGTTCATCAAGGAAGAGCAGTTTTGGCTGATGGACTAGCGCAATGCCAAGTGATAGCCTCTGACGCCAGCCCGTGGAGAGATCACGCGTCAGGGTAGATTCATGTCCCTTGAGGCCGACCAGTTCAAGGGTCTGCATGATGCGGTTCTTGTCCATAATCCCATAGACTCCACCGTAAAATGTCAAATTCTCAAGGGTCGTTAAGTCATCATAAATTGCAAATTTTTGCGACATATATCCCGCGCGCGCACGGACTTCTTCGGATTGGTTGAAAACATCGTAACCAAGGACAGTCGCTTTGCCATCGCTGGGTTTGAGCAGACCAAGCAACATGCGGATGGTAGTGGTCTTGCCCGAACCGTTGGGGCCGAGATAACCCACGACTTCACCGGGTTCAACAATAAAGTTGATGTGATCAACGGCAACAAAATCGCCAAATTTTCGTGTCAGGTTTTCAACAACGATAACAGGATGATTCATACGTTTTCCTTGGTAATTGAAGACCTAATGATTTCAGCTTTTTGCAATCGTCCCATTTTTTCATAAGCACTGGCTTCGTGCTCAAGCGAAAGCACAGGGACATTTTGCCTGCGCCAACTTACCCATCTTCGTACAGGTAAAAGATCGAGTGGCGGTTCCCATAAGCCATCTGATCGCCGGTGACGAATATCACCTAATAATTCAACCTGCAATCCATCGATTTCAGCTTGACCATGGTAAGACCAAGTATGTTCTGTTTCCCAAACATGCACAGGAACGCTCATATAATCGACCCATCTCTTTTCAAGAAGATAAATAGAAACTGTATCTGTTTGTAAATCCAAATCATTTACAGAAATATCCACACCTTGTAAACGCAGCCCGGCGCTCCCGGTTAATACCCAGAAGATATCGGCTGGAGGAATCATCTCTAAAATCAAAGATAATACTTGAGCATGTTTCTCAGGCAGGTCAAGCATGGCTTTCACTAGATTGCTCCGATAAAGCAATAAACACATCTTCAAGGGCAGGTGGGACGGAACGAAATTCGTTCACGTTGCCACCTGCGTTTTCAATTTCTTTGGGCAAGCGATCAAGAACAACTTTCGACTTGCCTGCGCGCACCCGTAAGTGCAAGCGATCACCAAACGCAGCCACATCTTCCACATCTGAATCTTGATGAGCAACATGACGCAAAACGTTGAGCGGTTTGCCACGCAACTCAAGGACTCGATCTACTAAAAGCGCACGCAGATTGGAAGGTGTATCTTCGGCAATGATGCGACCAGCCTTCATAAAACCAACCCGGTGACAGCGTGAGGCTTCGTCCATGTAAGGAGTGGAGATTAAGACCGATACTCCGTCCTGAGTGGAGCGTAGCGCAGTCGAAGGACGTGTTATACCATTGGCCTGCGCTTCGACTTCGTTCGCCGCAGAACGGCTCGCTCCGCTCAGCGCGGAGGTGGAAACTAACCTAATCACTAATTGCCAGAAATCCTGCCGTGTGACGGGGTCAACTCCTGTAGTTGGTTCGTCGAGCAACAATAAACGCGGCCTTGTGACGAGTGCGGAGGCAAGGCCAAGCTTTTGCTTCATACCGCCTGAGAGTTGACCGGCGCGGCGATCTTTGAAGTTAGCAAGGCCGACGAAGTCAAGAATCTCCATCGAGCGTGGCAGCCATTCAGACTGTGAAAGGCCGCGTACTTCTGCAAAAAAACGGATGTTTTCCAAAACCGATAAATCTTCGTACAACGAGAACCGCTGGGAGAGATAACCGATCTGCGAGCGGGCATGTTCGACTTGCTTCAGCACGTCATATCCGCAAACGTTGATCTCGCCCGTATCAGGCCGCAACGCGCCAACGAGCAATCGCATGGTCGTCGTTTTGCCCGCGCCATCAGAGCCGACCAAGCCATAGATTTCGCCTGATTTGACCTGAAGTGAAACGCCGTCCACAGCGCGGGTTTCGCCAAAATGCTTACTGAGATTGGAGGCTTGAACGAGATAGTCAGTCACAGTTAGTTCTCGCTAACTTTATTTGAACACCACATCCGCTGGCATACCAATCTTAAGTTTGCCTTCGGTATTGATTACCTTCAATTTGATTGCATAAACTGTACTACTGCGACCTTCGACGGTTTGGACATTGCGCGGAGTGAACTCAGCCTGATCTGCAATATGAATGACTTCCGCATTAAATGTTTCGCCAGGGAACGAGTCAACCTGAACTTCAGCCTGCTGGCCAAGTTTAATCTGTCCATAACGATCTTCGGGCACATAGACTGTGATCGTGATATTGCTCAAATCCGCCATAGTCAGCGCGGTCGCCCCCGGCTGGACAAATTCACCAGGTTCCACATTGCGAGTAAGGATCACACCGTCCATCGGCGCAAAAACTGTCAACTTTGCAATCTGAGCATCAAGCAGCGATATATTTGCTTTGGCTTGTTCTATCGCTTTCTGGCTTTGATCGTAGGCAGCCTGTGCCTGAACTACCATACTTTGTGCCGCAGTTACACTGGGTGACTGTTCACCAGTCTGTAGTTTGCGTAATTCATCTAGCGCTATATAATACTGTTCTTGTGTCACTGCAACCTGTGCACGTGCATTCAACACATCTTGCGCAGCCTGGGAACTAAGCAGATCATTGTAAGCGAGCTGTGCTTCGTCCAACTCTGCTTGCGCTGCATCATAGAGCGCCTGTCCTACGTCGGAGAGATTTTCATCTCCAATACATCCATAAACCAAGTTAGTGATGTGGGAATTATCAAGATGATATCCCTCGTTAGTTCCACAGTGTGTACGATTATATCTACCAACTGGGATATCAGCGTCAGTGGAGTTTTGTGCGCGGTTATTGACATCTTGCTTAATTAGGTACGATAATCGCGCGTTCAAGAGGCGCTCCTCAGCCTTCAAAAAATCCTCCGAACCCAAAGACGAACTCATCTTTGTCAGGTTTGCTTGTGCATCATCCAATGCCTTTTTAGCCGCATCCACCTGAGTCTGGGCAGCTTGAATCTGCTCTGCACGGGAGAAATACCAACCAGGCTGATCAAACTGCTTAGGATCCTTTTTGAACCAATCTTGTAGGCGCGTCTTTTGATCCTGAGCTAGAGCCGCCTCCAGGGCGATCTGATACTGGTCTTGTGCTGTCATCAAGGCAGTTTGTGCGGTTTGACTGCCTGCAGTTGCAGAATCGAGGCTTGCCATAGCCACCTTGCGTTGCTCTTGAAGCAAGGTATCATCCAGGCCCACCAGAGTATCACCTTCTTTAACAGCCTGGCCTTCCTGAACTAGAACTTCTTTTACTTTGCCAGTCATTTCTGGTGAGACGTTGACCATCGTAGCTTCAATACTTCCTGAAGCTGCGAGCGCGCCATTTGTACCACCGCTCAAGGCGCGAATACCATAATAGCCGCCGACTAATACAGCAATGATAATTAGAATAATCACAGGGATAGGGGGTCGTTTACGTTGCATGGTTTACTCCTTTTTACAGATTCCGAAGTTTCCGACTTCGGCCAACATTAGTCTAATCTCTTGCGGAAACGGAGAGAGGCAGCGCCCATGATCACAATGCCGAAAATGGCAAGGGCAATAATCTCATTTTGAATGGCTGGCGCACCGACTCCTTTTAGTAAAAGTGAACGGATAATCACGAGGAAATAACGGAGAGGGATCGCGTACGCGACAACCTGTAAGAATTTCGGCATAGCATCGAGGGGAAAGAAAAAGCCTGAAAGGAAGATACTTGGCAGCATCGTAAACATGACTGTCAAAAAGGCCTCTTGTTGAGTATTGGCAATTGTCGAAGCGAATAAGCCGATGCCGAGACTAGAGAGCAGTAGTAAGCCAGATGTGGCAATAATGAGGCTTATATCCCCTCTGATTGGGACCTTGAACCAGAAGTGTCCGATCAGGAGTACTTCCATCGTGTCGAAAAAACCCAGAAGAACATACGGAACGACTTTACCGATAACCAGTTCCCATGAACGGATGGGCGTGACGATCAACTGTTCAATTGTGCCGCGCTCCCGCTCGCGAACAATCGCACTGGCTGTGAGCAGAGCCGTAATAAAATACAGGATCATGCCGATCATGCCGGGGATCATAAAGTAAGCGCTGACGAGGTCCGGGTTGTACCAGACGCGTGTTCGGACTTCGAGCGGCGGTTTGACGGTTGCAGCTCTACCCAGATGGGAAGCTTGTTCTGTTAAGACCTTGATGGAGTAAGACTGACCGATCAAATTCGCCGTTGAGAGCGCGGTAGAACCCACGGTGGCATCAGAACCATCCAAAACCATAGAAACTTGCGCATCCCCTTCCAGCAGGCGGCGGTCATAATCGGGCGGGATGATCAGAGCTGCGCGCACATCACCACCTTCTATAAGAGTCTGAATATCTTCTTCAGATTGAACATTGTAGTCAATTCTGAAATAATCGGCGGCGCGGAAGGCATCCAGCAGGGCACGCGATTCGGGTGTGCGGTTCTGATCCCAGACAGCAATAGGAACGTTCTTCACGTCTGTGGTCGCTGCATAGCCCAATAGAAACAACTGGACAATGGGCATGACAAGGATCAAGCCAAGCGTCCGCGGATCGCGAAAGATTTGAATGAATTCCTTACGAATGATTGATACTAAACGTGAGTTCATGCTGTCTCCTTAATTACGCCATGCAGGTAAATATCCACAAAAAGGTCGAAGCTATTTTTAGGCATTAACTTGGCGACAATTGAATCTTTAATAAACAGTTCAGTAATGTAGAAGGAAAAAAACATGCCAAGAAAAGAACGCACCAGGATTGGAGGAGGAATCTTCCTCAGATTCTTGCGAACACGGACCACTTGCTCAAACATGGGAAAAAGCTTGGGAGCAATTTCGTTTATTATGTTGGATACATGCTTCCCGTTGAATTCCACAAGCTCAATAAAAATCAACTTGAGTAATTCAGGTCTGCTGCCTAATTCGGTGACCAGTGCATGTGAAGCGTTGCGGATAAGTTCTTCTGCTGTATCACCCTTTGCAGCAAGCACAAGCGGCAGGATTTGCTTATACGGGTGTTTATCAATAATGATGGCAGCAAAAATATCCTCTTTGCTTGAAAAATGGTTATAGATGCCGCCAAGCGCGAGTTCGGCTTTATCAGCAATCTGGCGCATAGACGTAGCATGATAGCCCTGGTCCATGAATAACTCAAACGCGGCTTCTTCAATTGCAAGCCTCGTGATATCCCCTTTCTTCAGAACATCATTAGTTTTAGTAGACATAATTCTCTGCCTTAAGAAATGAACGAACGTTCGTTTTTATTTTACCCTATTGCAAGAATTTGTCAAGAGGAATTTGGAAGAATTCGAGAGTCTCGAGTGTGGACTCCAGAACCTCAATTTTTCGGAATGGTAAAATCCATCCCATGCTTCCCCTCACAAGAGTCGAAAAAATAATACGGCAGGATCTCCACCATAACGTAATAGTAAATTTGCTGGAGGGCGGTCTGTTCGGCGCTGCGTTAGGTTTTGCCTCCTTCAGCACCATCATTCCCCTCTTCGTCGCTTCGATGACTAATTCCGCGACCCTGATCGGTCTAGTACCAGCGATTCATGGCGTGGGCTGGCAATTGCCACAACTGTTCACGGCGGGTCATGTTTCACGCTTGCGTCGCTATAAACGCAATGTGTTACTAATGACTATACATGAACGCGTTCCTTTTTTGTGTATCGGTGTTACTGCTTTGTTCATCCCAACTATTGGAGTTAAAGCCAGCCTCATCCTTACGTTCATTTTTCTTACATGGCAGGGACTCGGCGGTGGATTTACCGCTAACTCCTGGATATCCATGATTTCCAAAATCATACCATCTGAGTTTCGTGGAACGTTTTTTGGATCACAAGCCTCCGTCGCCAACATCTTAATCAGCATTTCCGCGGTTGGGGCGGGATACCTGCTCGGTTGGCTAGCTTCTCCTCTGGACTTTGCGGCCTGCTTCCTCATCGCATGCATTTTCTTCACCCTGTCATGGTTCGCGCTTGCTCAGACGCGTGAACCTGAAGATACTGAAAAAGTCATCGACGAGAACCAGCCTCCGTTTTGGCAGGAAGCAAAACGAATTTTGAAACAGAATCGCAATTTCGATTGGTTTATCACAGCGCGTTTTCTTTCGCAATTCGCTACCATGGGATTCTCGTTCTATATCCTATATGCTCTACGCCGTTTCAATATGAACGAAGTAACGGCAGGTTATCTCACCGCCTCACTCACAATTTCGCAGACGATTGCTAATGCAGGCATGGGCTGGCTTGGCGACCGCATTGGTCATCGGCTTATGTTGATTCTAGGAGCAATCGCTGCATTGTTAAGTTCAACACTCGCGTGGTTCGCAATATCCATCGCATGGTTTTATCCCATCTTTATTCTTGCAGGTCTTGCCAATGTTTCCATATGGACCACCGGCATGACAATGACAGTTAACTTTAGTGGTGAAAAGGAACGTCCGCTTTATATCGGCCTCTCGCAGACACTCATCGCGCCAGCTACCATTATTGCTCCTCTACTCGGTGGTTTTATCGTGGACACGATCAGTTTTAAGTCCACATTCGCATTTTCAGTAATTATCTCTATCCTAGTTACCATTATTCTGATCTTACTTGTTAAAGACCCGCAAAGACATGGAATAGCTAGGAGTACTATCGTCCAAGTTGAAGATAATATCTAAAACAAATTACCAAGGAGTAACCAACTATGTCTCTGATTCAAGAAAAAGCAAACCAAGCTATTGAGATTCTCAAAGAACAAAATGTAGATCTGTGGTTGACGTTCGTTCGCGAGACGAGTGGTGTGCGTGACCCTGCCCTCGATTTACTCATCGGTCCAAACGATCTGACGTGGCTCTCTGCCCTCATCCTTACTCGCAAAGGTGAAAAGATAGCAATCGTTGGCAATTTTGAAAAGAACGCGATTCAAAGACTCGCTGTTTTTGATGAAGTCCTAGGATATGACACCTCCATTCGCGAACTTTTGCGCGATACTATTGCCCGCCTCAACCCTGATAAGATAGCCGTCAACATCTCCGGCAACAACGTCCATGCTGACGGTTTGACCCACTCCATGTACGAGCGATTGCGCGATTATCTCGATGGGACCCCCTATGCGGATAGATTGACCAGCGCCGAAGCAGTCATCTCCGCCATGCGCGGCCGAAAAACTCCAACTGAGCAGGCATGCATCTATAAAGCGGTTGAAATCACGGATAAGATATTCAAGAAAACGTTTGACTTTATAAAAGTTGGCATGACAGAAATCGAGTCGCCAGGTATATGCAAAACCTCGCGCGTGAGTACAGCGTCGGCCTCGCCTGGCCTGAAGAGAATTGTCCTGCGGTCAACTTTGGGCCTGATTCACCGATTGGTCACAGTGGTCCAACCGAGATTGAACTTCAGCCCGGCCATATTCTTCACTTTGACTTTGGAGTCAAATTCGAAGAGTTTTGTTCGGACATTCAACGAGTAGCCTATTTGCTCCGCCCCGGGGAAACATCTGCCTCACCGGAAGTCCAAAAAGGATTTGATACGATCCGAGATGCCATTGAACGGGCTCGAGAAAAAATGAAGGTTGGCGCGCAAGGCATAGAGATTGATACTATCGCGCGCCGTACAGTAATGGATGCAGGCTATCCAGAATACATGCATGCCCTCGGCCACCAACTCGGAAGAGTTGCACATGATGGTGGTGCATTGCTGGGGCCGTTGTGGGAAAAGTATGGTGACACGCCGAATCAAAAGCTAGAAACCGGACAAGTCTTCACAATTGAGCCAAGTCTCACTGTCAGCGGTTTTGGACTGATTGGTCTCGAGGAAGATGTGGTAATGAAAGAGAGTGGTGCAGAGTATTTGGGTGAGCCGCAGAGAGAGATTGTGCTATTGAAAAGTTAAGAGCGTTATCTTGTTGCAAGGAGAGTGCTCGCCTGCCCCAATGCTTGTTCGGGGTCTCGGCAAATTGTTATCTATCTTGAGTGGCTATAAAATCAATCCGCTCATCGGCGCGGCCGGTATCTCGGCTTTCCCGATGGCAGGCCGCATCGCTGCAAAGATGGCGAACGATGAAGACCCAAATAATTTTATTTTGATGCCCACACTAGTAATGGGGATATAAGTTAATCAAGAACTTTTTCCTGATACACTGTGACGCGGTTTTTGCCGCGTCTCTTTGATTCGTAAAGCGCCTTATCTGCTGCATTCAAAACATTTTCCCCATCTTTCCCATGTTCGGGAAAAGAAGCAAGGCCAACCGAAATGGTTGCTTGAAGTTCCTGCCCGTTGAACGAATTTTGAAGTAACTGAAATGCTTTACGCCACTGTTGTGCACGCCTGCGCGCTCCATCCGTTGTGGCGTTTGGCATCACCACGACAAACTCCTCCCCACCATAACGGCAACTCACGTCACTTTTACGGGTATTGGCCTGCAGGATATCTCCCAAGGATTTCAGGATCATATCTCCTGCTTTGTGTCCATAACGATCGTTGAAACTCTTGAAATTGTCCACATCAATCATGGCAATGCACATACTTTTTCCGTCACGGCGTGCATGGGCAATCTCACGGTCCAGGCTCTCTTCCAGAAAGCGGCGATTGTAAAGGCCAGTCAATGAATCGCGTATGACCTGGACTTGAAGTTCCTCTTTTAGTTTCTGGATTTCATTCATCTGGAATTTCAGACGATGATTGGCGTCCTGCAAATTCACTTCTATTTGTTTCCGCTTGGATATATCCTGTTTGACCGCAATAAAATGCGTGATCTCGTTATGATCGTTACGGACCGGTGCAATCGTCATTTCTTCAATATAGAGCTGACCGGATTTGTTTTTATTGACAATCTCACCATGCCACACTTCGCCGCCCAAGATCGTCTGCCATAATTCGCGATAAAACGTTTCGTCCTGAACGCCGGATTTAAGCTTCGATAGTTTTTGCCCGATCATCTCTTCAGATGAATAACCGCTCACCAGTGTAAATGCAGGGTTGACCCAAATGCACTTCCCCTCACGGTCTGTGATCACAATTGCATTCGCGGCTGCATTCAACGCAGCGCTCTGTAGATCCAACTGTTTTTGAGCGATGAGAAGAGCTTTTGTCGCGTTGTAGCGCCCAATCACTTCCCATAAAATGATGCTCAAAAAAACCAAACCAAAGATGATAAAAAGGGCAATGAGCCCCTGCCAGTTATTCATTTCATAATTATACGGGATATTGGGATATATGAGATTGTGCGATATAATTCAAGTTGTCTGACAACTTCCCCCGTAGGAGATATCCCTAAAATGACCACAATCGACCTGACCATTCAAAAGGATCGCCGCGCCCGCGCTATTCAACGCGCACGTGAGCGCAACATTATTATCCCAACATACGCCCAGATGAAAGACCCTTCAAAGATTCCCGCAAAATTTAAGGAAGAATTGAAGAACATCGGACTCTGGGATGTTCATCCGCGGAATTTGTTCCGCATCAACTGGCACAACGAACCGAGCGCTTCAGGCGGAACCTTTGGCGGAGTCAACTGCCTGGAGCTTCCATCTTCGCTGACAGGTGTTCCAGCGCGCATTATCGTTTTAGTCGGAAAGTGGTTCCCGACCGGCGCGCATAAAGTCGGCGCCGCGTTTTCCTGTTTGGTACCGCGACTGGTCACAGGTCAGTTCGAACCGACAACACAAAAGGCAGTATGGCCATCCACAGGGAATTACTGTCGAGGCGGCGCGTATGACTCAGCTTTGCTTGGATGCGAGTCGATTGCGATTTTGCCCGAAGGCATGTCCAAAGAAAGATTCGAGTGGCTGTCTAAGATCGCAGGAGAGACAATCAAAACTCCGGGGTCAGAATCAAACGTAAAAGAAATCTTCGACAAGTGCTGGGAGTTACGTAAATCTGGTCAAGACCTGATGATCTTCAACCAGTTCGAAGAGTTTGGCAATTATCTCTGGCATTTCGAAGTGACAGGTCATGCTATGGAAGAGGCGGTCAGAGAAGTAATGGGGCCAAATGATCGTTACCGCGGGATGGCTTCCGCAACAGGTTCGGCAGGGACTATTGCCAGCGGCGATTACATGAAGAAACTCTTCCCCGATAGCAAGATTGTTGCCAGTGAAGCTCTACAATGCCCCACCTTGCTCGAAAACGGATTCGGTTCACATCGCATCGAAGGTATCGGCGATAAGCACGTACCGTGGATCCATAACACGAAAAATACAGATGTTGTGGTTGCCATTGACGATAACGCAGTCGTAAACATCTCGCGCTTGTTCAACGAAGAAACAGGGCGGGCGTATTTGGTTGAAAAAGGTGTTCCCGAAGGGATCGTCAACCAGCTTGATTTGCTTGGCTTCTCTGGAATTTCAAATGTGCTGAGCTGCATCAAGGCTGCGAAGTATTACGAGATGACTGAGAACGACATTATGATCACAATCCTGACTGACTCGATGGAATTGTATCGTTCACGCATCCATGAGATGCATCAAGAATATGGTCAATACACGGAAAAAGATGCTGCCGCAGATTTCGCCCGCTACCTGCACGGTCAATCCACAGACAACATGCTCGAACTCCGCTATCCCGATCGCCGCCGCGTGCACAATCTGAAATACTACACCTGGGTGGAACAGCAAGGCCGCACCTACGAAGAAATCCAGGACCAATGGTATGAGCCAAACTACTGGACAGATGTCCAGAAGCAAGCAGATGATATTGATGAGTTGATCGTAGAGTTTAACCAGGAAGTTGGATTAATGTAATTGTGCGAAATTCGTTCGAGGCGGGTCTGAGACCCGCCTCGAACTTTTAACTCGAAATGTCAACTTTTCGTCTTGCATTAAGTGCTAGAATCACTTCATATCATAACATTCAAGGGAGACACGATGGCACTTATTCAATTCACTCGCAACTATCATGACCAAAGCACAGATGCTGGTTTCCAGTTTGAGTTTTGCTGCGATCGTTGCGGCAATGGCTATCAAACGAACTTCGAAGCTTCTGCCACAGGCAGCATCTCAAACGCGCTGGATGCAGCCAGCAGTTTGTTCGGCGGTGTCTTCGGCAACGTGGCCAGTGCGGCACGGAACGTCCATTCTGCAGCTTGGGAGAAAGCTCATGATACGGCTTTTGCCCACGCTATAGAAGAGGCTAAACCTCATTTCCATAAATGCAAACGCTGCGGTCATTGGGTAGATGATGATTGCTGGAATGATGAACGTAGCCTTTGTAAGGATTGTGCTCCAATCCTTGAAGAGGAATACTCGTCAATTCAAGTCCAGGCTGCTATTCGAGATGCTCAGGAAAAGGCCGATACGGTCGATTACGTCTCCGCCGATAAATTTAAACAAACCATTGTTGGGACTTGTCCCCATTGTGGTTCAAAGGTCGATGGTGGCAAATTCTGTCCAAACTGCGGCAAACCATTAGCTGCTGAAAAGTTCTGCATAAATTGTGGTGCAAAGATTAAAACTGATACTAAATTCTGCCCCGAGTGTGGAACGAAACAATCATAGATGTAAAAAATATCAGCCAACAGGTTTCGGAGTGCAAAATCGAAGCAACTTTAACGAGATCTGAATATTAAACTCAAACCCTTGTTTCTCTAATGATAGGAACATGGGTTTGAAATTTTTTTGGCCAAAATATACTACATAAACTTGGCTATTAAGCTCTCTGGCTGACGTATAATTGTCATTATGCTTCAACCAACTTCTCTCGTCCTCGTTTGCCTGATGCCAACGCCGCGAGATATGGAAATCGCGCGGCTACTCGGCTGGTACCGTATCCCGCTTCGCACCGCCCCCAAAGTTGTCGCAGTGGACTATCTGGCCTTTTACCAACCCTCGACATTTGGCGAACGCGGCGGACAGATCGAATTTATTGCGGAAGTACGCGGCCACGAACTGACGACGCGCGGCGAGTTGTTAAAAGATGAGGCTGACCACCCACACGCAAAAGAGGAATATTACAAGGTCCAACTGGGTAGCTTGGAAAAGTTATCTAAGCCCATCACAGCGGACAAATGGAAGAGACTAACTTTCCTATATACGACAGGAGAATATTTGTTGAAAGCAAAGACTATAAACGATCTAGTCGTAGATGGAGATGAGCGCCAGGTTCTATGGAAGTCACTGCGTGAACGCGCAGAGAATGAACAAACATATAAAACGGATTTACCTGAAACGGATATTCCACCAGAAGTGCTGATTGCCTTGCTTGGTATAAAAGAAGTCCAATCCCCTTATGATTCAATGGAACAAGATAATGACGACTTTGATTAAAGGCGGTACATTGATCACGGCTTCCGAAACATTTGAAGCAGATATTTTGATTGGAGGCGAGCAGATCATTCAAATAGGCAAAGACCTGAAATCAGAAAACGCGGAGGTCTTTGACGCCACTGGCAAAATAATCATGCCCGGTGGCATTGACCCGCACACTCATTTCGACCTGCCGATGTTTGGAACGGTCTCTTCCGACGACCATTATACCGGTCATAAAGCTGCAGCGTTTGGTGGGACAACGACTGTGATGGATTTCGTTGTATTAGAACCAGAAGGCTTCAAACAATCTGTTGACTTATGGATGATGAAAGCCGAAAAAGCCGCGATTGATTATTCCTTCCACATGAATTTGACAAATTTCGATGAAAAGATTGCAAAGGAAATCCCCTCGCTTCGAGAGATGGGGATCACAACACTCAAGGTCTTTACCGCTTACAACGGACGTTTGCGTCTCGATGATGGGAGTATTTTCAAGGCTTTGCGAATTGCCAAAGATAATGGCATGTTGGTCATGGCACATTGTGAGAATGGCGATGTAATCGAGACATTGATCCCGGAAGCATTGGCCGCTGGTCACACCACGCCCGAATGGCACGCGTTGACGAGACCAGCCTGGGGCGGAGTCGAATCTACTTTGAGGGTGGCAGGCATGGCGTCCGCTGCGGATGCGACTGCTTACATTGTCCATATGAATGTGGGCGGCGAGGTCGACATGCTTCGTTATGCGCGCGAGCGCGGTGTCAAAGTCATGGGCGAGACGTGTCCTCAGTATTTGTTCTTCACGATTGACCATTTGCGCCGTCCCGATGGCGCGAAATGGATTTGCTCGCCGCCAATGCGGAGCGAAAAAGATAACGCGCGCTTGTGGGAGGGACTGACCAACAATACAATGCAAACCATTGGCACAGACCACTGCCCGTTTTTCTTTGATGGGACGAAACCGATTATGTATGAAGGTAAGGAGGTTGCGATTCCCGGCAAAGAATTGGGCAAGGACGATTTTACCAAGATCCCGAATGGCCTGCCCGGTGTGCAAGATCGCTTGCCGATTATGTGGACCTATGGGGTGCGCGCCGGAAAAATTACCGCGAATCAATTCGTTGCATATATGAGCACAAACCCGGCAAAGATCTTTGGTTTGTACCCACGCAAAGGTGCACTCCTCCCTGGTTCCGATGCGGACTTTGTGATTTGGGATCCTGAAAAGCGTGTGAAATACGGAGTGGCTTGTTCACACCAACGAACGGACTACAGTTTGTATGAAGGCTGGGAGTTGGTGGGTTATCCTGAAAAAGTATTTTTACGTGGCAAGATGATTGTAGATGGAGATAAATGGTTGGGTAAAGCAGGAATGGGGATGTTCTTAAAGCGTGAAGAGGGCACTTTCATATAAGTTGGAGAAGGAACCTATGTCGGAACATACTTGTGAGGCTGTAGTCGTTCATTGCATGGATTTTCGTCTGCAACATTTTCTCAATGACTGGCTTACGAAGCGCTTTGGGATACGGAACTATGATCGGATTTCGTGGGCAGGTGGGGTCAGGGACTTTTCCTCTATTCAAAATCAGATTCAAATGTCATACAAGCTCCATAACATTAAGAAAGTAATCCTGATCAATCACGAGGATTGCGGGGCATATGGACCGACGGGCACAAAAGAACGCCACCTGAGCGACCTTGCCTATGCTGAGCATGTGGTCCAATCTTTACATCTGGATGTGGAAAAATACTATCTTCACCTCAATGGTGAATTTGAGCAAATTGCATAGAGAAATATCAGAGCTTTTTAGTTATCCAAATTTTTATTGAGTTGCCAGTAACTCTTTCAAACGCGGATGGTTTGCATACACCCCATGATATTTCTCAGGCATCATGACGGCTATTCGGCACATGATTTCATCGGTATATTGCTTGAGTACTTTGTCGCGATTTTCTCGCGGTAGAGGGGGCAGCGTGAATGCCGGGCCAGCCTTGAGGTGGATATGATTACGGCGAAACCGCTTTACATTTCCCCAGAATATTTTATCTTCTGTGCCCCAAATCGCCACAGGCACAATAGGACGGTTGAGCTTAGTCGCGAGGTAACTCACTCCAGGTTTGCCCTCAATCATTGTGCCGACGCGTGAACGCGTCCCTTCTGGAGCAATGAGAAGAATATTGCCTTCCTTCATGATATCCAATATTTTACGCATGGCCTTAATATCGGGATTAAAGCGGTCAATGAAAATAAAGTTGAAATATTTTCCAATCCATTTTAGAAATGGATTTTCCTCCCACTTTTCAGCCACAGGGGTATACATATCCCAACGGTCGAGAGCGTAAAAAGCAAGGGCAGCATCAGCGATACCAAGGTGATTGGTGGCAACCACAAAACTCGTATCTTTTGGCAGATACTCGTAACCGTTCGCATCAACATCTGCGAGGAGATTAATTACCGTCCGAACCAGCCAGCGGATAAAGTATTTCATGGAGTTCCTCATTCTTGCGAGATGTTATGTATGTCCCGCATAATTCTTTGTGTAAAACGCCTATACCCCATTAACCCACGGGATGGTTGGCGTTGAGTGAGTTCTTCAATAATTCCTTCAAACGCGGATGATTAGCATAAACCCCACGATATTTTTCCGGTAACAACGCGGCAATCCGGCACATGATTTCGTCTGTGGCTTCGCGCAAAGCCTGCTCGCGTCCTTTCTTTTTAGGTATTTCAACAGAAAACGGTTTACCAGCCGTAGCTATAATGTATGAACGACGAAAATGCTTGATATTTTCAAGTACAGCGCGGTCTTCAGTTCCCGTCACAGCCACAGGTACGACAGGATAGCCACTTTTGCCTGCTAGAAAAGCTACTCCTGGCTTTCCTTCCTGCAAAGCTTCGGTTTTCGAACGCGTACCCTCCGGCGCAATCACCATTAATCCACCTTTTTCCATGCGCTTGAGAATTTCGCGCATCGCAGAATAGTCCGCTTCGAAACGGTTGAGCCAGATGGCATTGACGGTACGCCCAAGCATCCCATAAATAGGATGTTTCTTATATTTTTCCGCAACAGGCATAATAATATCTTCTCTATCAACTGCGTAAAGCAGAATAGCTGTATCGAGCCGACCAAGATGATTTGTAGCGAGAATGTAGTTTTCCTCAGGAATATTT
>Ga0137369_10001133_pt1 | contig 26381 bp, 22 predicted proteins | sample SagtaG_12_FD_104918 | JGI IMG/M metagenome (GOLD analysis project Ga0137369, IMG submission 104918) | Vadose zone soil microbial communities from Sagehorn Ranch, Mendocino, California, USA - Sage1_L_113_16 metaG | ecosystem: Environmental > Terrestrial > Soil > Vadose zone | place: USA... | reverse complement strand
CACAAGCACGGACATCCCCGTGAACAGCGAGCTGATGAAGACGATGACGACGATGACGATCTGCCAGCTCACGCCGATGGCGGCGTTGGCGGTGTAGCCGACGAAGTTGCCGACCATGACGTGATCGATGATGCCCTGAAGCCCCGCGATGATGTTCTGCAGCATCGTCGGCCAGGCAAGCCGCCAGACCGCCGGACCAATGGGCCCTTCGACGATGGAGCGGTCGAACCGCTGCGTCGGTTTCGGTACGGGTGCCGCGACGACCGGGCCGGACTCCGGGACAGTCGATAGGCCAGTCGCGATCGCGGGCTCTTTTCCGTCCAAAGAAACTCCTCCGGGTTGCAACCCTCAGCGTTCTTCGGCAATTCCGATGATTGCCAAATCACTCCAACGTACGGCTCGAGATCGATCGTCGTTTCGGGACTTCACAATCCGCCCCGGCGGCGCCAGAAGAGGCGGGTTTCGCCATACATTGAACTAGGATCGGGTCGTGCGCCTTCCCTTCCCTTCGCCAATCGCGCCCATGTTGTCGCGCGCAGCCGATGGGCTGCCGGAGGGCGAAGGGTGGCAGTTCGAGCCTAAGTGGGACGGCTTCCGGACGCTGGTGTTTCGCGACGACGATGAGATCCTGCTCCAGAGCCGCGACGAGAGGCCGATGAACCGGTATTTCCCCGAGCTCATTGAGCCGCTGCGTGCGGCGCTCCCCGCACACTGTGTCCTCGACGGCGAGATCGTCATTGTCGGGAAAGGGGGGCTCGACTTCGAGGCGCTGCTCCTGCGCATCCATCCGGCCGCGTCGCGCGTGAAACTGCTGGCCGAGCAGACGCCGGCATCCTACGTCGCCTGGGACCTCCTGGCGCTGGACAGGGAGGACCTGCGCGAGGTACCGCTCGCGGACCGCGGCGGGAACGGCTCGAAAGGGAGCTCGCCGGCGCGAAGCCGCCGGTGCATCTCTCACCGGCGACGCGCGATCGCGCCCTCGCGCGGGACTGGTTCAGCCGATTCGAGGGCGCCGGGCTCGACGGCGTCATGGCCAAGCGTCTCGATGAGCCCTACCGCGCCGGCGAGCGAACCATGATCAAAGTCAAGCACACGCGCACGGCAGACTGCGTGGTCGCCGGTTTCCGCTGGCACAAGAACGGTCCGGGAACGATGGTCGGCTCACTCCTGCTCGGCCTCTACGACGACGAGGGCACGCTGCACCACGTCGGCGTGACCGCGGCATTCACCACCGCGGTGCGCAAGCAGCTCGTCACGGAGCTCTCGCCCTTGAGAGAGAACGCGCTCGAGGGCCACCCCTGGCGCGGCTGGGCCGAGGCGGAAGAGGACGCGGCCGCGAAGGGGCAGCGCCTGCCCGGCGCGACGAGCCGGTGGAATCGCGGAAAGGACTTGAGCTGGGAGCCGCTCAGGCCTGAGCGTGTCTGCGAGGTTGCGTACGACCACATGCAGGGGACGCGCTTCCGGCACGCCGCCCAATTCGTGCGCTGGCGTCCCGACAAGCGACCCGAAGAGTGCCGCTACGACCAGCTGGAGGTCACGCCGGCCTACGAGCTGGAACGCGTCTTCGGCGCGCGCGGCCGCTCGAGGCCGGGCCGCAAGCCGCGTTAGCAACCTGTCCGGGTAATCGTCGTTCTGGCCTTGGTCACGCAAGGAGCGCGTCCAAGTACTCGTCTCAGTCCCGGTCGCGGCGCGCGTAGTCTCCCGAAGTAACCGAGGGAGGAGGCGCGCGCCGCGGAAGCGAAGCGCTAGCGCGGGATCAGGTGAGCGATCGAGGCCGCATCCGGCCGAGTCGCTCGCTGGTGCGCCCAAAGGCGCAGGTCCCACGCTAGCGCGCAGCGACGGGATCGTAGTCCGGATCCGGCGGTTCCTGGTCGGGTCGTTCGGATTCCGGAACGCGGCGCAGGTTTATTCGGATGCGTGTCCACGTGCTCGAGCGGCCGCGCATGGAGTCCACGAGGACGTCGTCCTCATGGAGCCGGGCAGCGGCATCTGGATGGCGGGCCTTCCAGCGCTCGAGGCCGGCAAGCGCCTCGTCCTTGTGTCTCGCGTTCGCGACAGTGACGAGCGGCTGGCTGGATCGCCGGCGGCCGGCTTGTTTCCCGGTGTCGGTGCTCTTTCGCCGTGACGGCGCGACGCGCGGCGGCTCGCCGCCCTGCTTCCTGTAGTGTGGCGGCCAGGGCGCGTCGCCCAGGCCCGCGGCTTCCTGCGCGGCGGACAGCTCCAGCAACCCCTCCAGTGATCCCGCGGAGGCGTCGATACCGGCCGCCGCGTCGCCGCGCCGGGCCAGGCGCTCCGGCGCCGTCTTGAGCGTGAACGCCGCCGGGTCGCAGCCGGCGACCTCGTCCCATCCAAGCGGCATCGACACGCGCGCGTCCGGCGTGGGCCGCACCGACCAGGCGGAGGCCACCGTGCGGTCTTTGGCGTTCTGGTTGTAGTCGAGGAAGACGCCGTGGCGTTCCTCCTTCCACCACTTGCTGGTCGCCCGCTCGGGTGCGCGCCGTTCGACTTCGCGCGCGAGCGCCAGCGTTGCGCGCCGTACCTGGTCGAAGCTCCAGCGCCGCTCGATCCGCACGTTGACGTGCATGCCGCGCGATCCGGAGGTTTTGGGCCAGCCGGCGAGGCCGTGCTCCACGAGCACGTCGCGAACGATGATGGTGACCTGCCGCACTTCGTCCCAGGCGACGCCCGGGCCGGGGTCCAGATCTACGCGGAGCTCGTCGGGATGATCGAGGTCGTCGGCGCGCACCGGATGCGGGTTCAGATCAATGCATCCGAGGTTTACGATCCAGAGCAGCTGCGCCGCGTCGCGCACGACGACCTCCCGCGCCGTCCGGCCCGACGGAAAGTGCAGCTCCACCGTCTCGATCCATTCGGGGTGCTGCTCCGGGGCCCGCTTCTGGAAGAAGGGCTCCTGGTCCGCGCCGTTGACATAGCGCTTGAGCACGATCGGGCGGCCGGCGATCCCCCGGAGTGCCCCCTCGGCGACTGCCGCGTAGTACCTCGCCAGGTCCAGCTTCGTATGGCCGGCCTCGCGAAAAAAAACCTTGTCGGGATTGGTGATCGCGACCTCGCGGCCGGCGACCTCCAGGGCGGTCCCCTGATCCTTCCCCATAGGACATCCTTGCCAGATTCGGCCTCGGCGCGCAAGGCAAGTCGAGCGCGCCTGGCGGCTTACGTCGCACCCAATCTCGTCGTCGCTCACTGCTTTCGCGAGATCGTTCCTGCCTTTGCGAACAGGGTGCAGACTGAGACCCCCTGCATCTGCACAGCGTGCGTGCGCGTCTGCCCCTTGAATCGGTACTCGACCCTGGCGTCACGCTCCTTCTCTCTAAGTATTCTCGAACCGGAGGATGGATTCGGTCTCATTCGTCCGCCGCCGCCTGGTAGCTTCCGCGTGCCGCCCGAGAAGGGATGGAGGAGCGGCTCGACGGGTGAGAAGATGTTCCAATGAAGGAAACGGAGGGCAGCGCGCGCCTGCCGCCGGGACAGGTCCTCACGCACAAGTGGCCAGTCCTCACCTACGGGGAGACGCCCCGCGTCGATCTGCAGACCTGGACCTTCCGGTGCTTCGGCATGGTTCAGGAGGAAGTCTCTTGGACGTGGAAGGAGTTCCTGGAGCTGCCGAGGGTCGGGGTCACGTCCGACATCCACTGCGTGACGCGCTGGAGCCGGTTCGACAACCGGTGGGAAGGAGTCGCCGTTTCAGAGATCCTGCGCCGGGTGAGCGTCCGGCCGGAAGCGGTCGCCGTGATGGCTCACAGCGAGGGGGGCTACACGACGAACATCCCCCTGGCGGGCCTTCACGATGAAAGCGCGCTCCTGGCCTTCAAGCACGACGGACAGGACCTGCCCACGGAACACGGAGGCCCCTGCCGGCTCGTGGTGCCGAAGCTCTACTTCTGGAAGAGCGCCAAGTGGATTCGCGCGTTCGAATTCCTGGACGTCAACGAGCCGGGGTTCTGGGAAGTCAACGGCTATCACCTCCACGCCGACCCCTGGGAGGAGGAGCGCTACTCCGACCAGGAGACCGACGCCATGCAGCGGATGCGCTCAGAAGCGGCTCGCCGCCTCCGCGGCCGATGAAGACTCGATGATTTGACCTTCCGATGAAGCTGATCTCCGTCAACGTCGGGCTTCCACGAGACGTCACCTGGCTCGGCAAGTCTGTGCGAACGTCGATCTGGAAGAGCCCGGTCAAAGGCCGGATTCACGTTGCGAAGCTCAACCTGGACGGCGATCAGCAGTCGGACCTCTCCGTGCACGGCGGGCTCGACAAGGCCGTGTACGCCTACCCAGCCGAGCACTACCCCTATTGGCGCAGGGAGCTCCGCGACATCCACCTTCCCTGGGGAGCCTTCGGAGAGAATTTCACCACCCAGGGACTTCTGGAAGGTCAGCTCCTGGTTGGAGATAGGCTTCGCGTTGGCTCAGCCGAGTTCACCGTGACACAGCCACGAATGCCGTGCTTCAAGCTGGGAATTCGCTTTGACAGCCCCGCGATGGTGAAGCGCTTTCTTCAAAGCAACCGCACTGGCTTCTATCTGGCCGTCTCTCGCGAGGGAGAGGTCGGCGCCGGTGATCCGATCGAACGCGAAGAGAACCGGGACAGCGGGCTGACAATCGCCGACATCGTGAGTCTCTACACCTCGGACGCCGAGAACCAGGACCTTCTGCAACGTGCTACGAAGCTTCCCGCCCTTCCCGAGGGCTGGAAAGAGTACTTTCGCAAACGACTTTGGAACGCCGATTCATGATCGCAAGGCCCTTCAAACCACGTCGCCCTCGCGCGTCGCGCTGGTGCGCGCCCGCTGCGGGCTCCCGCGGCGCAAGGCCGATGCGCCCGCAGGCGCAGGTCCCGGCCGAGCGGGAGCGACGGTGAGCTCGCCGACGCCCGATTTCCCGCTGCCGATGTCCGCGCCGGCCGAACAGGTGTTTCCGACGCTGACGCCGGAGCAGGTCGCGCGCGTCGCCAGGCATGGGCATGCCCGTGCGGTATCGAGCGGGGAGGTCCTGGTGCCGGCGGGACATCAGGCCGAGTCGTTCTTCGTCGTCACAGCGGGGTCGATCGAGCTCGTTCGGCTGTCGAAGGATGGCGAGCAGTTAGTCGCGGTTCTGAGGCCGGGCCGGTTCACGGGAGAGATCAGCATGCTCTCGGGACGTCAGGCGCTCGTCAGCCTCCGGATCGGCGAGCCGGGAGAGGTTATCGACGTGAAGCGGGACGATCTCCTCGCTCTCGTCCAGAATGACAGCGAGCTCGGCGACATCTTCCTCCGGGCATTTATTCTTCGCAGGGTCGAGCTGATCGCGCACGGGCTCGGGGACGTGGTTCTCATCGGATCGAATTTTTGCCAGGCGACGCTGCGTGTTAAGGAGTTCCTGACCCGCAACGGACATCCCTATTCCTTCGTCGACCTCGACCACGATTCAGGAGTACAGGACCTGCTCGACAAGTTCGGCGTCGGAGAAGGCGACGTGCCGGTGCTCATCTGCCGCGAGAACGTGGTGCTTCGCAACCCGACCAACCTGCAGATCGCCGACTGTCTGGGGTTCAACGAGACCGTCGACCAGGCGCTCCTCCGCGACGTTCTCATCATCGGCGCGGGGCCGGCCGGCCTCGCGGCGGCGGTGTACGGGGCCTCGGAGGGACTCAAGGTCCTGGTGCTCGAAGCCGAGGCGCCGGGCGGGCAGGCCGGCTCGAGCTCGAAGATCGAGAACTACCTCGGGTTTCCGACCGGAATCTCGGGCCAGGATCTCGCGGCAAGGGCGCTGACTCAGGCGGAGAAGTTCGGGGCGGAGCTGATGGTCGCGAGGGGGGCGAGGCGGCTCTCCTGCGAGAGGAAGCCGTACGCGATCGAGATCGACGACGGTTCGCCCCTCCTGGCGCTGACGGTGGTCATCGCGACCGGCGCGCGGTACCGGAAGTTGCAGGTCGAAAACTTGGAGCGATTCGAAGGCGCGGGAGTGTACTACTTCGCCACGCCAATAGAAGCGCAACTGTGCCGCGACGAAGAGGTCGTCGTCGTGGGCGGAGGAAACTCAGCGGGACAGGCTGCCGTGTTTCTGGCACAGACCGCGAAGCGCGTGCACGTTCTCGTCCGTGCTGCGGGACTGGCCGAGAGCATGTCGCGATACCTGATTCGTCGGATTGAGGACAACCCCGCCATCATCTTCCGGCCGCGAACGGAAATCGTGGTTCTCGAAGGTTCCAACTCTCTCGAGCGCGTGAGGTGGCGCGACAACGCAACGGGGGTCGTCACGACTCACGACATTCGGCACCTCTTCTCGATGACCGGAGCGGTCCCGAACACGGGCTGGCTCGACGGCTGTGTCGCGCTCGACGATGCCGGGTTCATCAAGACGGGGCCGGATCTGTCGGAAGAGGATCTCGCGGCGGCGCGCTGGCCGCTCGCGCGGCCCCCGCATCTGCTCGAAACGAGCCGCCCCGGAGTGTTCGCGGTCGGTGACGTGCGCTGCGGCAACGTTAAACGCGTCGCCTCGGCGGTCGGCGAGGGCTCGATCGCAATTACGTTCGTCCATCAGGTTCTTCACGAGTAAGGAGAGGGCCGGTATGTCTGACGCCGCCTGCGAACCCCTCGTCGCGTCTGCGGAGCCAGGTGAGCGTTGGATGTTTTGCTATCCGGACGACTTACTCCTCGAATACTGAGGATGCTCATGACCGAGGACGCAAATTCCGGGAAGAAGGCCGACCAATAGGCGCTTCGGTCCCGGGGATTGCGAGAAGAGACCTTCTTGAAGCTGGTCCTCGACGAGACTGGCGAAGGAGTGCGGGTCAGTCCTCGTCCAGGTACTCCTGGGGGACGTCATCCTCGGGAACCTGCCGCGTGCGGACGCCGCCCTTGTCGGCGTCGGGAGCGTTCTCGACGCCGCTGATGATGCCCGCCTCGAAAGCCTGGCCCTCCTCGAGCAGCTCCTCCACGCTCTCCGAAGCGGCGAGCTCTTCTCTCGACAGACCTTCCGTATCGCCGGACTGACCGCCGGCCTCCGGGCCGAGTCCGCGCTCCTCCAGGGGCGCTTCGACTCGTGAATCGGCCCCGCCGAGGTCGCGCCTGGATGTCGAGCCACCTTTCGTTTTCCTGCCGCTCTCTTTCCTGGCGGTGGCCTTCCTGGCGGGCGTCTTCTTGGCGGCGGTCTTCTTGCCTCGCCGTGCCTTCACCCGTCTCCGGGGCGCGCGCTTCGCGGCGGCCTTCTTCTTGCGGGACGGTGCTCTCTCACGGTGTTTCTTCTTCTTCGCCATGATGGGACTCTACATCCACCGGCTTCTGTCAGCTCTGGAGCAGTGCGACCGTGCCGACACCGCCGTCAGCGCAGACGCTGACGACGGCGCGGCTTCCGGACGGCATGGCCGCGAGCTCTTTGAGCGACTGGCTCAGGATCCGTGCGCCCGTGGCCCCGAACGGGTGTCCGATGGCGACGCTGCCGCCATTGGGGTTGACGCGGTCCCGGGGGAAAGGGCCGAAGGTGTGGGGTACGCCCGACTTCTCACGGACGTACCGTTCATCCTCCAGGGCCTTCACGTTGCACAGGACCTGGGCCGCGAACGCCTCGTGGATTTCCCAGAGGGCGACGTCTTCGTAGCGGAGCTCCTGGCGCGCGAGAATGCGCGCAATCGCAGCCACCGGAGCCATCAGGAGCCCCTCGCGGAAGATGTCCACCGCCGCCATTTCGAAATCGACGAGCCTGGCGCGCGGCAGCCTCGCGGGAAGGCGGGAGAGCCCCTCGTCCGTCGCGATCCAGAGGGCGGCGGCGCCGTCGGTCAGCGGCGAGCTGTTTCCGGCCGTGAGAGTGCCCTGCCCGCTCGAGGGATCGAAGACGGGTCTCAAAGCGGCGAGCTTCTCGGTCGTCGTATCCCGCCGCGGGAACGCGTCGCGCGAGACTTTTTCCACCGGCACGATGAGGTCGTCGAAGAAACCGGCATCCTGCGCGGCGATCGTCCTTTGATGGCTCTTGAGCGCGAACTCGTCCTGCTCGACACGCCCGATCCTCCACTCGCGGGCCATTTCTTCGCAGTGCTCTCCCATGCTTTTGCCGGTCACGCGGTTCTTGATTTCTGGGATGGAGAGCCGGATGTCCCGCGGCCGGAGCGCGGCGGCGACTCCGAGCTTCCGCTTCAGACCGCGCCCCTGCCCGAGCCGGCGAAGCCAGTCGGACAGGTTCTGCCCGAGGCCGATCTGGACGCGGCTCATGCTCTCGACACCGCCGGCCAGGGCGAGGGCGTGCCCGCCGCGCGCCAGCAGGCCGGCAGCCTCGAAGGCGCCAACCATGCTCGTGCTGCACTGCATGATGGTGGTGAAGCTCGGCACATGGGGGTCCAGTCCGGCCTTCAGCCAGACCTCGCGCGCGAGGTTGCTGTAAGCCAGGTTCAGCACGACGGATCCCCAGACGGCGAAGTCGATCGAACCGGTCGCCTGCCGCGCCATGGCCTGGACCACCGGAACCGAGAGCGCGAGGGAATCGCGGCCGGCGAAGGGCCCGTCGACGCGGAGAAACGGGGTGCGCAGCCCCGCCGCGAGCCAGATTGCCGGGCCGGCGGGCGCCCTCATTTGACTATTCTGCACGAGCTCTCCCCGACGGGAGGCCGGCGGCAGCGGAGGCCGCCGCCAGCAGAGCGAGCCCCGCCGCCACGCCCGTCACCAGCCGGAACGACTCTCCGAACGAGCGGGCGATGGCCTCCTGAACCCGCGCGCGCTCGACTTGCGAGAGGGTCGATGGCGCGCGCGCGGCGCCCAGCTTCCGGCGCTCGGAGGCGGGAACGATTCGATCGGGAGCCGCGAAGCCGGCCTCCGAAAGCCTCCGCTCGAGCGCTCGATCGAAGTGACCCGAGGCGACCAAGCCCAGGACGGCGATCGCCAGCAGACCGGCGACCCGGGCGACGGCATTGTTGATCCCGGCTGCGGCCCCGGTTTCCCGCGCATCGACAGCGTTCAAAACGGTTGCGGTCAGGGGCGCCACCGTCAGCGCCATCCCGAGACCAAGTACGCAGAGCGGAGGCAGCACCGTCGCGGCGTAACCGCCGCTCGGAGAGGAGAGCGCGAGGAGCCCGAACCCCGCCGCCGCGAGCGAGGGACCGGCGGTGAGAGGCAGCCTGGCACCGAAGCGGTCGGAGAGAGACCCCGCGACCCGGGACAACGCGAACACGATCAGCACGAGGGGGAGGAACGCCGCCCCGGTCGCCGCCGGCGAATATCCGCGGACCTGGATGAGATCGAAGGGGAGGAAGTAGAACGCCGCTCCGAGCGCCGCGTAGAGAAAGAAGGTGAGGAGGTTTGCCGAGGCGAAGGCACGGACGCGAAAAAGAGCGAGTCGCGCCATGGGATGGTCGCTTCCACGCTCGACGGCTCCGAAGGCCGCGAGCGCCGCTACGCCGGCCGCAAGTGAGCCCCAGACGCGAAAGTCAGACCAGCTCCGGCCTGCCGACTCGATCAGCCCGAATACGATCCCCCCGAGACCGGCGGTGGCCAGCAAGGCGCCGGGAATGTCAAGCCTTCGCGCCTCCGGATTTCGGCTTTCAGCGACCTTCGTCCGCGAGATCGCGAGCACGACCGCGGCGATCGGCAAATTGATGAAGAAGACGGCGCGCCACGAGACGGCCTCGACGAGCCATCCGCCCAGAACGGGACCGACGGCGCTCGCGATCGCGGTCAAGGCCGACCACGAACCCACCGCTCGGCCCCGTTCTGCAGCCGGAAAGCCCGCGCCCAGCAGCGCCAGACTCGAGGGAACCAGAAGCGCCGCCGCGATTCCCTGCGCCCCCCGCGCGGCGATCAGGATCGCCGGTCCGCCCGCCAGCCCGCACGCCGCCGAGGCTGCCGCGAACAGGGCAACGCCGATCTCGAAAATTCGCCGCCGACCAAACTGGTCCGAGAGAGAGCCGCCGGCGAGAACGAGGGACGACAGGAAGAGAGCGTATGCCTCGACGACCCATTGAGCGGCGGCCGCCGATGCTCCAAGGCTCTTCTGGATCACGGGCAGCGCGACGTTGATCACACTGCCGTCGAGAAAAGCCATACTCGAACCGAGCACCGCGGCGGCGAGGATCCACCGCGACGCTCCGGGCTCGAGCGCCGCCGCTTGTGGAGCACTGAGAAGGATCCCCTCGTCGCAGGGGCCTCTTGCGGCGACGCTCATCGCGTGCGGGCACTCGGCGGGCCGGGATGTCACGCGCTTTCCTTTCCGAGACTCGGACTTCACTCGAAGTCGAACGTTCCCGGTTGGCTCATAGCAGGGTGCAGGCCTCGGCGAATTCCAGGCGCGGGCCGCGCGGGAAGAGCTTCGACCGGTCCCCGTGGCCGAGATTGCACAGGAAGTTGGACTTCACGTGACCCGCGGGAAAGAACTCCTGGTCGCAGCCTTCGCACTCCTTGCCCGCGCCGAAGAACTCCTCGTCCACTTTCGCGCTGTCGAACCCCGACATCGGGCCGCAGTCCAGACCCAGTGCGCGAGCCGCGATCATCAGGTAGGCGCCTTGGAGCGACGAGTTGCGCTTGGCCGTGACCTCGACGAGCTGCGGATTGGTCGCGAAGAGATCGCGCATCTTCGGGCTGTGCGGGAAGAGCCTCGGCAGCTTCTCATGGAAGAGGAGGTCGTAGGCGATGATGACCGTGACCGGCGCGGTCCGGGTCTTCTCCACGTTGTTGGGGGCCAGGGCTGGAATCAGCCTTTCCTTCGCCTCCCGCGAGCGGAGAAAAACAAGACGAGCCGGCAAGCAGTTGGCGCTGGTAGGTCCCCACTTCATCAGGTCGTAGAGCTGCCGGAGCTCTCCGTCCGTGATCGGTTCGTCGAGCCAAGCGTTGTACGTCCGTGCCTTGCGAAACAACTGATCGAGCGCTTCGTCGCTCAGGACCTGGCTCATAACTCCCTCCTCTCACCGCCGGTCTTCGGCGAGCGAACGATTCCCTTCACGCGATGAAGACCGTCTTGATGTTCACAAACTCCCGGATTCCATAGGCGGACAGCTCGCGCCCGTAGCCGCTCTCCTTGATTCCGCCGAAGGGCAGGCGCGGATCCGACCGCACGGAGTCGTTGACGAAGACGCAGCCGCTCTCGATCAGATCGGAGGCAATCCGCTCGCCGCGGGCGAGATCGCTCGTGAGGACGGCGGCGCCCAGCCCGAACACGGAGTCGTTGGCGGCCGTGATCGCCGCCTCCTCGTCCTTGACGGGAATGATCGCCGCGACCGGCCCGAACAGCTCCTCTTCGTAGGCCGGCATTCCCTCGCGCACGTCGGTCAGCACCGTCGGAGGGTAATAGGCTCCCCGGTCGTCGGGGATCGCTCCGCCGAGCAGGCAGCGCGCGCCCTTCGCGATGCTCGCCTCGACCTGACGGTGTAGCGCGTCGCGCAGATCGTGCCGCGCCTGGGGACCGATCTGTGTGTCCTCCCGGAGCGGGTCGCCCATCCTGGCGGCGCTCATCCGCTGGACGAAGAGCTCTTCGAAGCGTGGACGGATCTTCTCGACGGCGATGAAGCGCTTGGCCGCGATGCAGCTCTGACCGCTGTTGATCAGCCGTCCCTTCGCGCTGACCGTCGCGGCGAGCTCCAGGTCGGCATCCTCGAGGATGAGATAGGGATCGCTCCCGCCCAGCTCGAGTACGGTCTTCTTGAGCATCTCGCCGGCCTTGCGCGCGATGGCCCGGCCCGCCGGCCCGCTGCCGGTCAGGGTCGCCGCACGAACCAGAGGGTTCTCGATGACCGCCTCGACCTGGCCGCTGCCGATCATCAACGTGCGGAAGAGATTCTCCGGGAAGCCGGCCCGGCGGAAGATGTCTTCGATCGCCAGCGCGCAGCCCGGAACGTTCGACGCGTGCTTCAACACGGCCGCGTTGCCCGCCATCAGCCCCGGCGCCGCGAACCGGAAGACCTGCCAGAAGGGGAAGTTCCAGGGCATGACGGCGAGCACCACGCCGAGCGGGTTGAAGGTGACGAAGCTCTTGCGCGCCTCGGTCGCGATCGTCTCGCGGGCCAGGAAGCTTTCGGCGCTCTCGGCGTAGAAATCGCAGACGGAGGCGCATTTTTGCGCCTCCGCGACCCCCTCTCGCACGGGTTTGCCCATCTCCCGCGCCAGGAGGCGGGCGTATTCGCCGGCGTTGCCGCGCAGGATCGCCGCCGCCCGGCGCATCGGCGCCGCCCGCTCAGCGAAGGATCGGCGCCGCCAGCCGAGAAACGCCGCGTGGACGTCTTCGATGATTCCGGCTGCGACCGCCGGCGTCATCTCATCATGAGTCGCGACAACCTCACCGGTTGCCGGATTGATGGCACGGATCGTCATGGCCATGGTCCCTCCAGCGACAGGTCAGCTTGAACGCGCTACACCGATGGTGCAATCGGAAAGGGGTTGCCGGGTTCGAACTGGTCTCCGGAAGCAACGTTGATGCCATTGCTCCGTCCTTGAAAGTGAGCAGTGACTTTTCGCTTTCCTTTCCTCCGTCCGAGCGTAAACTCCGGACGAGCATGATCCCGGAAGTTTTCGAGTGCCCGCGCTGCGAGAGACAGTTCGTCATTGACGACGTGCCGGAGGAGGGGAGCGAAGAGGTTCACTGCCCGCAGTGCAGCCGGTTTCTCGGCGTGCGGGATATCGCGTTCGTCCTGCGCTCGGAGTTGGACGAGCTGATCGAGCGCCTCTCCTACGAGAAGGATCGCCTGGAGAAGGACGAAGCGATTTACGGCTTGACCGACTGCGATGCAGAGATGAAGTTCTACGGCCGCGAAATCTCGCGAGTGATCCAGGTGCTGCGGTCCGCTCTGAAAGACTTGCGCCACCTGAGAGAAGACTACCGGGTCAAGAACTGACCCCGATTGGGCTCTTGACGAGAGCCCGCGTTCGCCACTCGTGCCGTAGGGGCGGCCGTTTGCGGCGGCGGACCCGCCGCATGTCGCGTCCCTCGGCCGCCTGTCGCGGCCGACGACGCTCGGTAGTCGGCTGCCCGCCTCCCGTTGTCGTCAGATGTTCGTTGTGGGGCAAGCCCCTCCCCTACGGCGCCAAGGAACCAAGGCCGCCTTCTCCGCAACACTTATGCCGGAGTGTGGGGCCTGATTGCTTCGAGGAACCTGCGCAGGCGGCGCAGCGCGGTCTCTTTTCCGAGAAGGGCGACGACGTCGAAGAGGGGAGCGCCGACTGTCGTGCCGGTCAAGGCGAGGCGCGTGGGGTGGATGAGCTTGCCGGCTGAGACCCCCTCTTCTTCCGAGACGGCGCGCAACGTCGTCTCCAGAGTCTCGGTCCTCCAATCCTCGAGCGCGGCGTATCGCGTCATGAGTTTCTCCAGGAGCGCCGGCGTCTCGCGCTTGATCTGCTTCTTGATGCCGTCCGGGTCGTAGTCGTCGGGATCGTTTGCGTACATCGAGAGCGCACGCCCCATTTCGATCATCGTGCGGGCGCGGGTGCGGTGCAATTCGATCGCCTTCAAGGCCGATTCGCACTCGGGCACGACGGTTCCGGCGGAAGCCGTGGCGGACATGCCGGTGATCGCGACCGAGCGGGCGAGGAGCTCCTCCGCCGGCATCCGGGCCATGTACTGGGCGTTCATCCAGAGGAGCTTCTCCGGGTCGAAGACGGAGGGGGAGGCCCCGACCCGCTCGAGCGAGAATTCCAGTTCCATCTCTTCGCGCGAGAGCAGCTCCCGGTCTTCCCCCGGCGACCAGCCGAGGAGCGCGAGGAAATTGAAGAGCGCTTCGGGAAGGATTCCCTGGTCCCGCCACTCCTCGACCGCTGCCGCTCCGTGACGTTTGGAGAGCTTCTTGCGGTCCGTGCCGAGGATCATCCCGAGGTGCGCGAAGCGGGGGACAGGGACGCCCAGCGCGCGAAAGAGCGCGATGTGCTTGGGCGTGTTGGCCAGGTGGTCGTCGCCGCGTAGGACGTGCGTGATGCGCATGTCCGCGTCGTCCACGCAGACCGAGAAGTGATACAGCGGATGGCCGTCCGAGCGCACGAGCACGAAGTCGTCGAGCGCCTCGGCTGGGAACTCAACGCGCCCGCGGATGAGGTCGTCCACGACGATCGTCTCGTCGGGCATCGCCAGTCTCACGACGAAACGTTCGCCCGCTCTCGCCCGGCGCTCACTCTCCTCCGGCGTGATCTCGCGCCCGGCTCCGGAGTAGCGATAGGAGCGCCCGGCAGCGTCGGCCTTCTTCCTCTCGGCGTCCAGCTCCTCGGGTGTCTCGAACGCGCGGTAGGCCCTTCCCTCGGCGATCAGGCGTTTGGCCGCCGCGCGGTAGAGGTCGTAGCGCTGCGACTGATGGTACGGGCCTTCGTCGTATTCGAGGCCGAGCCATTCCGTGGCGGAGAGGATCTGCGCCGTGAGCTCTTCCCGCGAGCGCTCGACGTCGGTGTCCTCGATGCGTAGGATGAACGTGCCCTGCTCCCGGCGCGCGAAGAGCAGGTTGTAAAGCGCCGTCCTCGCTCCGCCGACGTGGAGCGAGCCCGTCGGCGAAGGCGCGAATCGGACACGGACGGAGGACGCGTTCGACAAGGCGCCGATAGTATGCGATCTCATGTCTGAAGCGCCGGGCCCGCGGTCGAGGCGTCTGCGCGCCGACGCGGTGCTCGTGGCCGTCACTGCAGTCTGGGGCTCTTCCTTCGCCGTCGTTAAGAACGTGTTGGAGGTTTCGCCTCCCTTCGGATTCCTCTTCTGGCGATTTCTCCTCGCGACCGGGCTGATGGCGCTTCTCGCCGCGGGACGTCGAACGTCGGGAAGAGCCGGTCTGTCGCGCGACGGGTTCGTCGTGGGACTCCTTCTCGCGGCCGGCATGGCTCTCCAGGTTCTCGGTCAGACGGAGACGAGCGCGTCGAAAGCGGCCTTCCTGACGGGGCTCTCGGTCGTTCTGACCCCGTTCGCGGCGTATCTGCGGACGCGCAAGCTTCCCTCACTCGAGAACGGCGTCGGCATCACGCTCGCGTCGGGGGGATTCTTCGTGCTCACTTTTCCGCGGGCGGGGGAGTCTTTTCACAGGGGCGACATTCTCATGACCGCCTGCGGAGTGGTCTTCGCCTTCTACATCGTGGAGCTCGCCGAACGATCTCCGCGCCACGACCCGATCCTTTTCACCGGGATCCAGCTCGCGACCGTGGCGAGCATCGCGCTCTGTCTCATGCTCGTCCTGAGCTCGCCGGTCTTCGCCGGTTTGCACGCGGCAGCGGTCGAGTCGCGGCCGATCGTCTGGGGAGGTGTCTTCCTCCGCGGCGTTCTCTATCTTGGCTCGATTGGAGCCGTCGGGACGTTCCTCGGGCAGACCTGGGCCCAGCGCCAGATGTCCGCCACCCATGCGGCCATCATCTTCACCCTGGAGCCCGTCTTCGCCGCGCTTCTGGCGGCGTGGCTGCTCGGCGAACGCCTCGGTCCGCGCGGCGCCGCGGGGGGCGTCCTGGTGCTCGCGGGGGTCATCATTTCCGAACTGCGCCTTGGGAAGAAAGGCCCGACCTCTTCCTTGTCATCCTGAGCGCAGCGAAGGATCTGCTCTCGAGCTCGGGAGAGCAGATTCTTCGGCGCTCCGCGCCTCAGAATGACAGAAGAGCGTGACTCAGTTCAGCGGGAATGTCAGCGTGTACTCCCAGGACCCGCGGCCGACGACCATGACGAGAGTCGTGCGGCTCTGGTCGCGCGAGAGGACCTTGTTGACGTCGTCGGTGTCGGCCACGGCCGTGCCGTTCAAGGCGAGAAGAGTGTCGCCCGATTCGAGTCCGGCCTGCGCCGCGGCGCCGCGCGCGTCCACGATCGAAATGCGAAGACCGCCCCGCGCGGGACGCACGGACATTCCGAGACCGCGAAGGACGCGTACCCCGTAGTCTGCGGGGGGATCCTGACCCGAGAGAGTAACGGTCCGCTCTGCGGAGCCGCTCTTGAGAACGATCTTCATCGGGCGGCCGGGGCCCCGAGTCGAAAGCGTCGTCTCGAACGACTCCTGCGAATCGATGGGCGTCGAGTCCACGGCGACGATCTGGTCGCCCGGCCGGATTCCGGCCCGCTCGGCGGGGGAGCCGGGATCCACGCTGCGGATGCGGAAGCCCTTGCTGCGTCCCTCGTCTCCGCGCGAGGCAACGGTGCGCCCGTGCAGCCCGACCCAGACCGGTTTGACGTGGCCGAACTTGACGAGGTCGGAAACGATGCGCCTGGCGCGGTCCACCGGGATCGCGAACCCGATGCCCTGCGCGCCGCCGATGATCGCCGTCGCGACGCCGATCATGTCCCCCTGCACGTTGACGACGGGACCTCCGGAGTTGCCCGGGTTGATGGGCGCGTCGATCTGGATGAAGTCGTTGTAGACGCGCTGGTTCTCGCCGGGAACGCTCCTCCCGAGGGCCGAGAGGACGCCGGCCGTGACGGTGTTGGAGAGACCGAAAGGGTTCCCGATCGCGACGACCGTTTCGCCGATCAGGAGATCCGAGGAGGTGCCCAGCTTGATCGTGGGCAGCGGGGCGCCCGGTTTCTTGACGCGCAGCACCGCCAGGTCGTTGTCCGCATCGGATCCGATGACCTCGCAGGCCAGCTCCTGCCCCGTCTTCGTCGTGGCGACGATCCGCGAGGCGCCGGAGATGACGTGGTCGTTGGTCAGGATGATCCCCTTCGGGTCGATGATCACGCCGGAGCCGAGCGACTTGGCCGGCCGCGGATCCATCCCGAAGAAGAAGGTGTCGAACACGGAGCGCGCACGGCGTACGGTCTGCTCCGCGGCGATGTTGACGACGGCGGGAGCGACTTTTTCGACGACTTCCACGATCTCGCTGCGCCGCGAGGGGAGGGGAGAAGCGAAAAGGGGAGCCGCGAGCGAGGCGAGGGTCAGGAGAACGGCGGAAATGCGTCTCTGTCGTCTTCTCATCGGGCAGGAGAACGGGGCGGGGGACCGGGCCATTCCGAGACGAGGGATGGCGCCGGACTCCCCCTCACCCCGGCCCTCTCCCGGGGGGGAGAAGGAGAAGAAAGAGCCCCGCCGGGGCGGGGCTCATCCTGATCGTTCTTGCTCCGGTCGCTACTTGGCTTTGACGTCGATGGTCTCCTTCTTGGCGCCTCCGGAGCCCGTGCTGATCTTGATCTGACGAGGCTTGGCCTCCTCGCGCTTGGGCAGCTCGATGTGGAGCAGGCCGTTGGCGAAGTTGGCCTGGATGCGCTCGCGGTCCACGTTGTTGGGAAGCGTGAAGGAGCGGACAAACTGTCCGTACGAGCGCTCCATCCTGTGGAACGTGCGCCCCTCCTTCTCGACCTCGCTCTTGCGCTCGCCGCGCAGGGTCAGCACTCCGCCCTCCATCTGGATCTCGATCTCATTCTCCTTGAAGCCGGGAAGCTCGGCGGTCATGAGGATCCGGTCCTTTTCCTCGACGATATCAACCGGCGGAATCCACGCGCCGACGGTCAACTCCTCGTCGTGTTCCCGGCGCGGCAGCGCGCCTCCGAAGATTCGATTGAAGCGATCGGGCAAGGAACTCAGTTCACGATAGGGGTCCCAGGTTACGAGATTCATGTTCTCCTCCATGATTGGTTAAACGACCACTGCTTTCTCCAAAGACTTCTTTCGGATCTCGACGGGACCGCCGCCCGGCTGCGCCGTGACTTCGACGGTGTCTCCGGCCGCGATCTCGTTCTTCAAAATCCTTTCCGCCAGACCATCCATCACCTCCTTCTGAATGAGCCGCTTCAGGGGCCGGGCGCCGAACGTCGGGTCGTACCCGCGCGCCGCCAGAGCGTCCTTCGCCTTCGACGACCAGGTCAGGGAGATACCGCGGTCGGCGACCGTGCGGGCGAGCTGTCGGAGCTGGATCTCGACGATCTGCGAGATCTCTTCCCGCGACAGGCGGTGGAAGACGATCACGTCGTCGATGCGGTTGAAGAATTCCGGCCGGAAGTGTCGGCGCAGCGACTCCTCGATCTTCGCCTTGACGTCCGCCTCGTCCATGGCGCTCGCCTCGGCGATCCACTCCGAGCCCAGGTTCGACGTCATGATGATGACCGTGTTCTTGAACGACACGACCCGGCCCTTGCCGTCGGTCAGGCGTCCGTCGTCCAGGACTTGCAAGAGCACGTTGAAGACGTCCGGGTGCGCCTTTTCGATTTCGTCGAACAGAACGACCGCATAGGGGCGGCGCCTGATCGCCTCGGTCAGCCGGCCTCCCTCCTCATAGCCGACGTATCCCGGGGGGGCGCCGATCATTCGGGCGACGGAATGCTTCTCCATGTACTCGGACATGTCCAGGCGGACCATTGCCTGCTCGTCGTCGAAGAGGAACTCGGCCAGCGCCCGGGCAAGCTCGGTCTTTCCGACGCCTGTCGGTCCAACGAAAAGGAACGACCCCAGCGGCCGCCGCGGGTCCGACAGGCCAGCCCGCGATCGCCGCACAGCGTCCGACACGGCGCGGACGGCCTCCGCCTGTCCGACGACGCGCTCGGAAAGGCGCTCCTCCATCTTCAGGAGCTTCTGCGTTTCCGCCTCGAGCATTCGCGAGACCGGGACACCCGTCCAACGCGAGACGACTCTGGCGATGTCTTCCTCGGTGACCTCCTCCTGGAGCATCGGCTGCCCCTTCTGGAGATCGGCGAGGCGCGTGTTCTGCGCCGCCAGCTCCCTCTCGAGCTCCGGCAGCCGCCCGTACCGCAGCTCCGCGGCGCGCTGGAGGTCGCCCGCCCGCTCGGCCTCGACGGCGGCGTTGCGAGCCTCCTCGATCGCTTCCTTGGTCTGGCGGATTTTCTGGATGGATTCCTTCTCCGCCGACCATTTGGCACGCAGCCGGCTCGAGGTCTCACGCTCCTCCGCGAGCCGCTTTTCGATCTCGCTCAGCCGTTCCTTGGCTTCCCTGGTCTTCTCCTTCGAGAGTGCGCGCTTCTCAATCTCGAGCGAAACGATCCGGCGCTCGATCTCGTCGATCGCCTGCGGCATCGAGTCGATCTCCGTCCGGAGGCGGGCCGCCGCCTCATCGATGAGGTCGATCGCCTTGTCGGGCAGAAACCGGTCGCTGATGTAACGGTGCGAGAGCTTCGCCGCGGCGACGAGTGCGGCGTCGGTGATGCGGACGCCGTGATGAACCTCATAGCGCTCCTGGAGTCCCCGGAGGATCGCGATGGTGTCCTCGACCGAGGGCTCCTCGACGTAAACGGGCTGGAAGCGCCGCTCGAGCGCGGCGTCCTTCTCGATGTATTTCTGATACTCGTTCAGGGTCGTCGCGCCGATCGCGCGCAACTCGCCCCGGGCGAGCGCCGGCTTCAACATATTGGAGGCGTCCATGGCGCCCTCGGCGGCTCCCGCCCCGACGAGCGTGTGCAGCTCGTCGATGAAGAGAACGACCGTGCCCTGCGCCTCCTCGATCTCCTTCAGGACGGCCTTCAGCCGGTCCTCGAACTCGCCGCGGTACTTGGCGCCGGCGATCATGGCGCCCAGGTCGAGCGCCACGACGCGCTTGTTCTTCAGCCCCTCCGGCACGTCGCCCATGTGGATGCGCCTGGCGAGGCCCTCGACGATGGCGGTCTTTCCCACGCCCGGCTCGCCGATCAGAACCGGGTTGTTCTTGGTGCGCCGCGACAGGACCTGGATGACCCTGCGGATCTCCTCGTCGCGGCCGATGACCGGGTCGATCTTGCCGCGCCGTGCCAGATCTGTCAGATCGCGCGTGTAGCGTTTCAGGGCCTGGTACTTGTCCTCGGGGTTGGGATCGGTGATGCGCGTGGAGCCTCGGAATTCTTTCAGCGTCTTCAAGAGCGCGTCCTTCTGGACACCGGCTTTCGACAGGCGGCGGGAAGTTTCGCCGGCATCCGATTCCGAGAGGGCGATCAGAAGGTGCTCGGCCGAGACGTACTCGTCCCCGAAGTCCCGAGCGATCTCGAAGGCCCGGTCGAGGGCTCGTGTCAGCTCTCGCGAAGGCGCCGCGTCGGCCGATGCGCCGGAGACCTTGGGCCGACGCTCCAGATCCGATTCGACTTCCGCGGCGAGCGTTTCCGGGTTGACGCCGAGTTTCTGGAGGATGGGAGCCGCCACCCCCTCGCTCTGGCGAAGCAGGGCGAGCAGTAAGTGGTCGGGCGTCAGCTCGGCGTTGCCCCGGGCGCGGGCGTCCCGCTGCGCCTCCTGGATGGCCTCCTGCGATTTGATTGTGAGTTGGTCGAATCTCATCAGATGAAACTTTCCAAAAGAAACCCCGCCGGAGCGGGGTTCCGCAGTCTTTGGCTGCGGGTTACGAAGCGATCGACTTCTGCTCCTTCTCGCTCTTGCCGCTGCCGATAGGGATCTGGCGCGGCTTGGCTTCCGGCTTCTTGGGCAGCTCGAGCTTCAGCAGTCCGTCGGAGAAACTCGCCTTGACGCTTTCGCGGTCCACCGAGGCCGGCAGGGTGAAGGATCGGCAGAACTGACCGTAGGAACGCTCGACGCGGGTGAAATTGCGGTCCTTCTTCTCGGACTCACGCTTGCGTTCGCCCGAGATCGTCAGCACGTCTCCATGGAGCTCGACGTTGAGGTCCTTCTCCTTGAAGCCGGGCAGCTCCACTGTCACGGAAATCTGATTCGCGTCCTCGGAGATGTCCGCCGGGGGCAGCCAAGCGCTCGAAGTCAGAGTGTCGTTCTCATCCCAGCTGCGCAGGAAATCCCTGAACAAGCCGGACACCGGAAAGTCGGTACCGGTCAGGGAAGGACGCAGGCTGGTCGTATGGAACGGATCCCAACGAGTTAAACTAAGATTCATAACTTCATCGCCTCCTTTCCACTCCGTCGAATGCAATTCTACAGAGTTGAGCGTGCAAATGTCAAGTCTATGAGTAGAAGATATGAGTCATTTATACTCATATCTGTAAACTACTGTACTGCCGGTATTTATTCCGTCAGTGGGGGTGTTAACGGTGCCGTGCGACGCTGGTCGGATCTGCCAAACCGGCTTCGCGAAACCCCTTTTCCCGAAGGAGGCAGGAGTCGCAGCGGCCGCATGGAGCTCCTTCCTCGGAGGGGTCGTAGCAGGATGAAGTCAGCCCGAAGTCGAGGCCGAGCTCGGCAGCCCGAGCGACAATCTCGGCTTTCGTCATCCGCAGCAGGGGAGCGTGGATTCGGAATGCGAGTCTGCCCTCGACGCCCGCCTTCGTTCCCAGGTTGGCCATCCTTTGAAAAGCCTTCAGATACTCGGGCCTGCAATCGGGATACCCGGAATAATCGAGCGCGTTCGCCCCGATGAAGATATCGCCCGCTCCGGCGGCCTCGCCCCAGGCCACGGCGTGGGCGAGAAAGAGCGTGTTGCGCGCCGGCACGTAGGTCACCGGGATGGCTTGCTTGCCGAGACTGTCCTTGGGAATGGCCTTCGAAGGATCCGTCAGCGCCGAAGCCGCGCGAGCCGGGAGATCGAGCGCGATCACGCGGTGCTCGAGCGCTCCGTAACGAGTGGCGAGCTGCCGCGCTCTTTCCAGTTCCACACGATGCCGCTGTCCGTAATCGAAGGACAACGCGAAGACCTCGAATCCTTCCTGCTTGGCGATCAGCAGACAGGTCGCCGAGTCCAACCCTCCGGAGAGAAGCACGATCGCCTTCTTCCTTCTCATCGTCCCGGCACGTCTCCCCACAGGATCTTATGCAGTTGGAGGCCGAGGCGGACCGGCCGCCCGCTGTCCCGGATCCATTCCGCGAGGTCCGATGCGGAGAGTCCTTCCCAGACCGGCGAGAACGTCACGACGTTGCTCGAGCCGAGGTCTCGTGTCCGCACGAATTCCAACGCCCAGTCAAAGTCCCTCCTGTCCGCGAGGACGAATTTCACCTCATCGCGTGGCGTCAGCCTGGCGAGATTCTCCGGCAGGTTTGCGTCCCGCATGCCGCTGCCCGGCGTTTTCACGTCCACGATCTTGATGACCCGCGGATCCACGCGATCGAGCGGCACGTGCCCGCCGGTCTCGAGGAGAACTGTTTTACCGGCTTCGAGCAACCGGTTCATCAGCGGATAGACGCCCTCCTGTTCGAGTGGCTCGCCGCCGGTGATCTCGACCAGCTCCGTGCCGAGAGTGAGGACCTTCTCGAACGCCTCCGACACCGCCATCTCCTGGCCGCCGTAAAACGCGTATGCCGAGTCACACCACACGCACCGCAGCGAACATCCCGTCAGCCGGATGAACGCGCACGGAAAACCGGCCCGCGTGGATTCCCCCTGGATCGATCGGAAGATCTCCGTGACCCGAATCGTCACTTCCACACAGCCGATTGTAGAGGGGTCCGAGGGCCAGACGCATCCTCCTTGTGCGTTTGATCAGTCTTGCGTTAGCGTGCAGGGATCGACGGGATCTGCGGACGCTTTCGCCCGGGAGGCACCAATGACTCTCGCTGGACTAATTCGATTTTGAAGGGCTGCAACTCGATGCTTCCTCGATGCTCGCACCTCTCCTCGGACAGGACGACAGAGTAGAGAGTCGGCTGAGCAGGACAGACGGAAATCGTGGGCCTGGTCTCGCCTCCCGGCGACCAACGGTAGGAAACGTAACTTGCCGGGACCGAGAGAACGTACCCGCCGCCGACGCAACTCTCTTCCGGCGAGGCATTGATTGCGGCATACGGCCCGCTGTCGAGAACGTCGAGCACGAAACTCCGCTCCGCGGCCGCCCCCGTGGCCTCGCGCGCGCGGACGACCAACGAAAAACTCCCCGGCCGCGAAGGCATGCCCGAAAGGTCTCCAGACAACGAGTCGAGGGCGATCCCGGGCGGGAGCTCGCCGGCGGAGATGTCCCACAGGAGCGGCGGCAGGGCGTTGGAGGCTTTGAGCGAGACATGAAATAGGGTCCCGCACAGGACCGGCGCTGGCGCCAGGTCCTCTTGAGACGTCATGATGCCGAGCGTTTGCGAGTATCCGACAGTCCGGGCGAGTCCTTCGGAAGTTCCGGAAAGGACCAAGTTGGATCCTGCGGACTTGATTAGCATGACCTTTTCGTCGCTCCCGGTGTCGTAGACATCCGGGCCGAAGAGGATGTCTCCTGTCGAGGAGTCGTATTCAACCAGCATCCATTCGTCGTTGGCTCGATTCCAGACGGTCCCTGCCACGGCCGGGTTTCCTCTCGAATCGATCGTCATCGAAACGGTATCCGAGCGAGTCGGAGCCGGAAAGTCCCGGGGCCCCCAGACGAGTTCGCCGGTGCGACCTCGGATCTTAATCGTGCTCCAGTACTGATTGGGAAACGGCGCCAAAGGATCCGCGACACGGCTGCCCGTAACGAAGATGTCGCCGGCTTGGTCCAGCGCGAGCGCGGACGGCGCGGGGCTGCTGATCAGTCCGGTTGCAACCTCGGAGGCGTCCCAGACCTGGGACCCGGTCTGGCCTGAATACTTGATCGTCTTCCTGAAGTTGCCGCGAACCGAATTCTCGATCCCCGTGACGATCGCGTCCCCGTTTCCGTCCACCGCCAGCTTTTTCGGAGAGCCGTTCCGGACGGAGAGAACCGGACCCCAGAGAACGTCTCCGGTCGCTCCCTTGTACTTGAAAGTGACCCAAACAGAGCCCGTCGTGTCCCGGTACCAGGAGCCGGCGACGAAAACGTCACCATTGGGGTCCACGGCGATGTCAGCCGGCGCGGCACCGGTCGGCGACGGCCGATAATCCGAAATCCACAGGAGATCTCCAGTGGTGGCGCCATATTTGAGCGTCTCCCAACCCGAGGAGGTCTGGCCTACTACCAGGACATCTCCGGCCGGATCTTTCGTTACCGCCGTCAGCGGGTAGTCGAGGTTTTCGATCCGGACCGGCCCCCAAAGAGGCGCTCCGTTGGTCCCCGAGAACTTGGATAGCAGCGAAGAGCCCGCGACGATGACGTCTCCGTTCGGGTCGAGGACCGCGGCCGTTGGCCAGCCGCCGTCGGGTTCGTCGCTCGGGAACTTGACGGGTCCCCAGAGATCGTGTCCGTCGCGGGCATACTTGACGATCGGGCCGGGCTGCTCACCAGATGCCGCGACCAGCACCGTGTCTCCGTTCGCATCCGCGAGCAGCGCGAGAGGATATGTGCCGGCGCCATGGCTCCGCGTCGAGACGGGCCCCCAGACGGTCGCGCCGGTTCCGCTGGCGGAGTTGACCACCTGCAACTCGGGGTGTTGAGACGTCCCGGATCCGATGTACGCGCTTGCGATGGTCGTGATGTTCCCGTCGGAACCGATCACAACAAAGCTCGGCGAAGAGAAAGAGTACGAGTCCTCGGATCCAACTTCCTTTGTCCAGAGTCTGGCCCCCGATCGACCATCAAACGTCGAGGTGCTCGCGGTCGTCCGCATCGGACCACCCGAGACGAGGGTGGATCCTGTGACAATCACATCTCCGGCGCCGTCGAAGGCGAGCATGGATATCGTGCTCGGCGCCGGCGCGGGTCCCCAAATCCTTGCCCCGGTTGCGCCGGTGTACTTGATTAGGTCTCTGGCCAGTTCTCCACCCTCGAAGTTTGCAGAGGGAATCGCCGATCCAGCGACGACGACGTCTCCGTTTCCGTTGACTCCGATCGCGCTCGGGACGTCGAGATTGTTTCCGCTCTTGTGTGACACGGGACCCCAGATGAGGTTTCCTGTGAGGCCGTCGTACTTCGCGGTCAGCCAGGCTTCTTCGTAGGGACCCGTGAAAGACGACGCCGTCAGAAAGACGTTGCCCTTCCGGTCGAAGGCGCATTTAGCGGCAGCCGGCGGACTGTAGCAGGCTCCAGGGCAGATCGTCGGGGGAGGCGCGGACGAGATCGCACCGAGCCGGATGGGGCCCCAGAGACGCTCCCCGGTCGCTCCCCGATACTTGATTGCCGCCCAGAGGGATCCGTCGGAAGGCGCAGCAAATCCAGTGACCACCAGATCGCCTGCCGGGTCGATGGCGAGGTCTACGGGACCCGCGAATTGCGGGTAGGCCTCAGAGTTTCCGTACAGTGCCGGCCCCCACAGGACGTTCCCGGTTCTTCCGTCGTAACACAGAGTGGTCCAGGAAACCGATCCGACCACAGCCCCGTAAACCGCCGCGGTAACGAACACATCTCCGGAGGGAGCAATCGCCGCGACGGACGGATATTGGAAGGGGACTCCGCAGATGCGAGCCGTCGCCGGCCATGCCTTTCTTCCGGTCAAGGCGTTGTACTTGATTACACCGAGGTCGTACGTTGGACCCGGCAAGGAGAGCTCCAGCACGAGGACTACGGAGCCGAAGGGATCGGCGGCAGCCGAGACGACGAGCCCCGACGGGTGAAAGCTCGATTCAGACAGAACCCTCCCTCCGGCGCCGTAGCGAATGGCGCTCGCTCCAAAACCCTCTCGGACGACGACCAGAAGCGACTCGTCGACGAGGCGACGGACGGAAAGAACTTGAAAAAAGTTGCGGTCTTCTCCTCCGGTGGAAAGTGTACGTACCCAGGTAGGGGCAGGCGGTGCGAGCGCCGTGGAAACTCCGGGAAGGACAGTTGTGACTGCTAGCGCGGAGGCGAGAATGATGGAGCGTATGGTCAAATCGTTCCCTGTTCTTCGGGGGACTTCAAGACGCTACGCTCCGCGAGAAGTGACGTCAATCCGGCGTATTCATCATCCGGCGGGCTGGAGGCCGGAAGCTCTCGGACACTTCGGGGGACTTGGACCTTGGACGAAGTCCGCTACGGGACGACTCTGATTTTGCCGTGGAGCATGTTCATGCCGCAGGAAAAGGGGAACTCGCCTTCGCGCTGCGGCGTGATCTCGATGACTGTTTTCTGGTGGGCGGGAAGGGCCCTGCGGATTTCAAACTCCGGAAGCATGACTTCATCGCTGCAGGGGTTCGTTTCCCGGCGATCAAAGATGAGCTTTAACGGCATGCCTTTCTTCGTGACGATGACGTCCGGCTTGTAGCCTCCGGCCACGACGACCGTGACCTCCTGCGGGCCGGCGGGGACAGGCCTGGCCACGACGGGGCGCTTTCCGAAGAAGAAGACATAGAGGAAGACGATGAGAGCCGCGCCCGTGACCACCGCGGCCATACGATCGGCGGTCCAGACGAAGGCGAGGAGAATCAAGTCAGTCTCCGGCGCGCCAGACGCAGGCTGTTCGTCACTACCGAGACGGAGGAAGCCGCCATCGCGGCTGAGGCGATCATCGGCGACAGGAGCCATCCCGTGAAGGGATAGAGGACGCCGGCGGCTACCGGGATGCCGATGACGTTGTAGAGGAAGGCGAAGAAGAGGTTCTGGCGGATCGTCGCGAGCGTCGCTCGGGACAGGGCGATCGCGTCGGCGACGGATTCGAGATTGCCTCCCACGAGCGTGATGTCCGCAGTTTCGATCGCGACGTCGGCGCCCGCGCCGATCGCGATCCCGACATCCGCCTGGGCCAGCGCCGGCGCGTCGTTGACTCCGTCGCCCACCATCGCGACGACCTCTCCGCGGCTCTGGAGCTCTTTGACCTTGGCCGCCTTGTCGGCGGGCAGGACCTCGGCGAAGACCTCTTCGATGCGGACTCT
>Ga0137369_10001128_pt1 | contig 26443 bp, 20 predicted proteins | sample SagtaG_12_FD_104918 | JGI IMG/M metagenome (GOLD analysis project Ga0137369, IMG submission 104918) | Vadose zone soil microbial communities from Sagehorn Ranch, Mendocino, California, USA - Sage1_L_113_16 metaG | ecosystem: Environmental > Terrestrial > Soil > Vadose zone | place: USA... | reverse complement strand
GCTGTACCGGCCGTAGGGCAACGGGACGTGGCGCAGCTTGGTAGCGCACTTGACTGGGGGTCAAGGGGTCGTGGGTTCAAATCCCGCCGTCCCGACAAGAGTTGCCAGGTCGGAGCCGGCTTCCTGAAGATCAGGAAGCCGGCTCTTGATCATTTGACCGTCATTTGACCGTGGATGGAGCCTCATCAGACCGCAGCACGACGCACTTGGGATGGACCGTTTGGGTCACAGCATCCTTCTTCTACGTGGCAGGTCGACGGGAAACAGTAGATCCGGCTATAGGAACGAGCCCCGACGGTTGGGTGGGAGCGAGAGAATGCCTACGCGCGAACCGCCAACAATCTCACTGGCAGTGTGGGGGTCAGGGGTTCGAGTCCCCTCGGCTCCACTTTAGGGCATATACTAAATATGTCCGAGTCTTCCGTGCCCAAAGGCGGGCAACCCGGGCAGATGCTGGTTCGTATTGCCTGACCCGCGCGGTCCGCGTCGTGTATTGGCTCGGGCATTGTCCCCGCGTCAACGAACTATGATCAACTGACGCGGGTACCGGGCTGTCCGCCTCCCAACTGTCCGCGGTGGCGTTGTACCGGGCCGGGCGCGACGATCGTGTAGATCGCCGACGATCTCGGAGCCAACCGGGGGACGCCGCGTAGCTAGGTCCGCGCTGGTGATCCGCGGCCGGCTCCACCATCCCGGACGGCCTGATCGCGATCACCGCAGGCGAACTCCGCCGGCTGTTCCATGTCCTGGTCATCGACTCCGTCCGGCGAGTCGCCGACGTCGCCACCTGGTCCACCTACCAGCGTCGACACCAAGACCACGCAAGAACCGGCCACTACGCCTGGCATGCCATCACCGAACACTGAAACAGACCCCATGCTGGTGTACTAGATTCGTTGCCATGCCGGAGCCGACCTTCGACGAGGCAACACTCCAGCGTCGCTTCGTCGGCGACCTTGATGGCCACTTCTTCGTTCCCGGATACCAACGCGGCTATCGATGGGGCGAGCACGAGGTCGGTCGACTGCTCGACGACATTCAGCAGGCCGGCAACGAGCCGTACTATCTTCAGCCCATCGTGGTGAAGAGGCTAGTCGACGGCAGGTGGGAACTCGTCGACGGGCAACAGCGCCTGACGACGCTCTTTCTCATCCTCCAGTACATCCGGCTCAACGCCCTTCCGGCCGCGCATCCACGCTATTCGCTGGAATATGAGACAAGGCCCGACAGTCAAGCCTATTTGTCGGAGCTGAACCCCGACGACCACACTCGCAACATTGACTTCTTCCACATCTACAAGGCTTACGTGTGCATTCGTGAGTGGTTCAAACTTCAACGCAACGAGCTTCAGGCGGCGATCGACTTCTACACCTCCATGTCCAAGTCCGTCCAGGTCATCTGGTACGAAGCACCCACGCAGGTGGACTCGAAGGAGCTCTTCCGGCGACTCAATGTCGGACGGATTCCACTGACCGACGCCGAGCTTGTAAAGGCGCTTCTCCTCGCGAGGGTACGGGACACGCCCGGACAGACCGACCAGGCTCACGAAGTGGCGGCCCGGTGGGATGTAATCGAACGGGACCTGCGCGCACCCGAGGTCTGGGCGTTCGTCACCAAGAAGGCCCACGGAGAGGCGACCCACATCCGCCTGATCCTCGACACGCTCGCAGACGCCATCTCGAAGCCATCGGTCCGGGGATCGCGACCCCTCTTCCATACCTTTGAGACCTTGCGCCCGCGCATCGAGGAGTCCGCGCGCTCGGTGTGGAACGACATCCAAGACATGCACTCCCTGCTCCTCGGCTGGTACGAGGACCGAGATCTCTACCATCGGATCGGTTTTCTCGTGGCGATCGGTGAGCCCTTCGAGAACGTTGTGAACCTCGCCCGAGGCCGGGCAAGGTCCGAATTCGAGGTCATCCTCACGGCGAGGATTCGCGCACGACTCGCCCGGACAGCCGACCAGATCAGAGAGTTGACCTACCCCTCCGAGAAATGCACCGAGGTTCTTCTCCTGATGAACGTGGAGTCCATCCGCCGGCGCTCCAGCTCCTCCGAACGGTACTCTTTTCAGGCCCACGCATCAGGAGCCTGGACGCTGGAACACATTCACGCCCAGAACGCAGAACCCCTCCGCAGAGCCGAGCAATGGACCGAATGGCTTCGGCTGCATCGCGAGGCGTTGTCCGCCGTTCCGACGGACAACGAGGCTGAGCGCGACGTGCTGATCGCGGACATTGATGGCGCACTGACGACCATCCCGCTACCCGAGAACAAGTTCCGTGAGCTGGAGGAACGCGTTGTCCGCAGCCTCTCGGCCGATGGCGAGACAGAGGACGAGATGCACTCGATCTCGAACCTCGCCCTGCTGGCAAGCGGCGACAACAGCGCACTGAACAACTCCGTTTTTGAGGTGAAACGGCAGGAGATCATCCGACGAGACAAGGCCGGTGCCTATATCCCCGCGTGTACTCGTGACGCGTTTCTGAAGTACTACACCGATGCGCACGCCCAGCAGACTCACTTCTGGGGTAGCAAAGATCGTGAAGGCTACCTCACCGAGATGCTCCGCCTGCTAGACCCTTATCTCACCGCTTCGAGCGCCGCATGAGTGGCATCGTCACGAGCTACGTCGGCCTCTTCCGTCCTCGCAGTGACGAGGCCGCCACCGTCGACCGTATCGAGATCCCATTGATCCAACGGGACTACGCCCAAGGGCGGGTGGACGCGACGGTCGCCGACATACGATCAGATTTCTTGGATGTCCTGCTCGGGGCGGCCGTCGGGGAAACCCGAGTGGGACTGGACTTCGTCTACGGCGACGTCCAGGGCGGAACACTGCGGCCGCTGGACGGTCAGCAGCGGCTCACGACGCTGTTCCTGCTTCACTGGTACCTCGCGTTTCGGACGGGTCGGCTTGAGGCCGGGCTGGACTGGACCCACTTCTCGTACGCGACCAGGGCCAGCGCAAGGCTCTTCTGCGAACGGCTCACCGACAACCCGCCGCCGTGCGCGGTGGGGACACCGTCCACCTGGATCAAGGATCAGTTCTGGTACCTGTACGTGTGGCGACACGATCCGACGATCCGGTCCATGCTCGTCATGATCGACGCCATCGACAGCCGCTTCCGGGGCATCGACATGGAGGCGGCGTGGTCGCGGCTGACCGACGAGGCTGACCCCGCGATCTCGTTCCACCTGCTCCCGATCGAGGAGATGGGGGCGGGCGACGAGCTCTACATCAAGATGAACTCGCGTGGTAAACCGCTCACGCCGTTCGAGAACTTCAAGGCGAGGTTCGAGAAAGCCCTGGAAGGCTCGCCGCGTGCGGCGGAGTTCGCCGAGCGTGTCGATGGTGCCTGGTCCGATGTCTTCTGGGCCTACCGGGGCACGGACGACATCGTCGACGACGAACTCATCCGCTACTTCACCTTCGTCACACAGATCGCCGAGTGGCAGAACGGAACGATTTCCCGGAACCGGCTGGAGACCAGAGCGGAGGAAGTCTTTGGCCCCGGCAGGCCAAACGGACCGCAGAACCTCGACTTCCTTTTCGACGCATTCAACGCGTGGCAGGACATGGAGGTCGCCCCCTTCTTCGCCGATCTCCTGACGACCAGCGCCTCGCAGAGCAGAGAGAAGGTTCTGCTGTTCGGCTCCAAGCCGATCGATCACTTCCGAGCTTGTTGCGAGGGCTACGCCTTCGGTGGGAGCCGCACGTTTGGCTGGGCGGAGACGCTCACGCTCTACGCCGTTCTCATCCACCGTATTTACCAGACCAACGACTTTCCCCGCCGACTCCGCGTGCTGCGCAACCTGCTCGAAGCTTCGGGCAACGAGCTTCGCCTAGAGAATATGCCCGCGCTCGTCCAGGAGGTCGCGTCCCTCGTCCGGGGCGCCTCACCGGAGGAGGCGTTGGTAGGTCTGTCAGCGTTCAACGAAGCTCAGATCGAGGATGAAAGAGCGAAGGCCACGTTTCTGACGGCGCATCCCGAGCTGACCGGCGTCGTGTTCGCCCTTGAGGATCACCGGCTTCTACGCGGATCCCTTGTCGCCATCGAGCTTGATGCCGATCGACTCGCCGCCCGTGCAGCGTCCTTCACGAAGGTCATGGCGGATCGGAGTCTCTGGCCGGCCTTGACAGGTGCCCTGCTGGTGAAGGGCGACTACTCCCGGCACCCCAATCCCCGTTCCTTCAGATTCGGATCTCCAGAGGATGATCTTTGGTGGCGTGGTCTGCTCACCGGCACGAGGCGCTCGAACCTGAGCCGCACGTCGAAGGTTCTTGCCGAACTGCTCGACGCCACCTCCGGGTCGGACGGAGACCTGCGCGACGTGCTGCGGGAGATCCGCCAACAGTGGATCGACGAGCAGGACGCCTTCGACTGGCGGTATTACCTCGTAAAGTACGACTCCATGCGCTCGGGCAAGTCCGGGATCTACTTCACCGTTGGCGGGGAGATGGGCTTCCAGTTATGCATGCTGGACAAGACTCAGTTGAACAGCTGGTACCGCGACCCATTCCTGCTAGCTGTTCGGAGAGCAACCGACAAGAAGGAAGCTGTCGAGGAGCCGTGGTTCAGGGGCTACGAAACCGCCGCGCGATGGATGAGCCTACGTGCCAGTAACACGAGGGTCAGATGCGTCAGACAGGGCTTCCAGCTTATGCCGCCGCCCGGCGAGGCAGATCGAGAAGCCTTCGACGCGGTTTGCGAGGCTTCAGGAATCGAGAAGGACCATCTGCTTCGGATCCCGCAAGTACAACGCGACGGCCAGCCGTTCGACGCCGAGGACCGCGTCGAACGAGGAGCCAGGCTGCTCACGGATCTCATCGCCGCCGGGCTATGACGCTGGCCGGCCATGAAGTCCCGGCCGGCAGCTCCCGGGCTTGTGCGTACCGCGCGGTACCCGATCGCACATGTCGGGCTGCGTCACCCACTGGCATGAGGCTGCGGACCTGTGGAACGCATAACCTGAGTCTGGTCACTGGCTGGCGGGGCGTTGCCGTATTACCCGACTGCGTGGCAGACGATGATTAAGAATCATGGTGCGGTGGAGGCTGCTCGACGGCTGGTGGTCAGCGGTGACATCCAGTCGGGTTTCCAGCGGCTGGTACGCGCTGGGCGTCCTGAGCTGACGATCGAGTGGGCGGTCACCGACCGTAATGGCGGCCGTTGTTCGGACACCAGCACGAGACGCCCGTGCAATGGCGGCTGAACCAAGCCGGCGTCGTATGTCAGTAGGAGACGGTCGGATCAACCCGGCCTGCGGTGACGGCATCCCCAACGCTGATCGGGTGTCCGCTCGTGCCGGCGACAAGCGCGGGGTTCCGCCACGCTCGTCACGCTACGTGCTTCCTTGGGGTGAGTGCCGTACGATTGTTCCGCCCGAAGGGAGACACCGGGCCGGGCTGTGCGCGGTGAGTTCCGGAGGTCTAAAATATCCATGTTAATGGATTTCTAATCTGCGGTTTCCGGCGCTCAGGCGGCTCGTAGGCGGCGCTCGCGAGCTAGCGGGAGCAAAAAAGCGCAGGTCACGGCCTTGGCGTAGCGGTTCGTATGCTGTAACCCACGGCCCACCCGGAAGTTCCTGGTAAACGCCTTGATCGTCGAAGTCGATGATCAAGGCGTTGATCATTTGCCCGTCACCCGTCCGTCCGACGGACCCCCACGACACGGACTCAAGCGGTACGCGGACGCACGCCGCGACCCCCTGGCGACGCGCGGGTTCTAGGTCGACATGGGGTCATCTTTCAGGCCCGTCGACAGGGGCCGCGTTATACCATGGCGGCCATGTGAGCTCGGCACACCGAGCCCCGACCGGCCAGGAGGCCGCCATGCGGATCCTTCCGCCTATCTCCCCGACCCCCGAGCAGTTGATCATCCTTGGGGACAGCAAGCCGGGCTTTCTTCTCATCCGTGGGGCCGCAGGCAGCGGGAAGACCACCACTGCGCTGTACCGGCTCCAACAACTATGTAGGTCTTGGCTCTCGCGGCGAGACCGCCTCGGTCTTGACACCCTCGTTCGGGTGCTGGTGCTGACCTACAACCGGACGCTTGAGGGGTACATCAGCGAGCTAGCCCGAACGCAGGTCACCGGTCACGTTGGCCTCGAACTCCAGGTGCTGACGTTCGGCAAGTGGGCCGTGGACCTGTTGGGTGGGGCCAACATTCTCGACCGAGACGGCTCGGCGGGGCTGCTGCGGCCGCTGATCAGACCGTTGTCCGGCAACACCGACTTCCTTATCGAGGAGGTCGAGTATGTCCTGGGCCGGTTCGAGCCAGACGACCTCGATGCGTATCTTCAGGCGCGCCGCGGCGGGCGCGGCACGACCCCCAGGGTGGACCAGGCGCTGCGGCGGCGCCTGCTAGAGGAGGTGGTCGCTCCGTACACCGAGAAGAAGAAGCAGTACGGCTCAATGGACTGGAACGACATCGCCGTCGCGGCCGGCCACGTCGACGACGTTCCACCCTGGGATGTCGTCATCGTCGACGAGGCGCAGGACTTCTCGGCCAACCAGGTACGCGCCGTGCTGCGGCACCTCGGCGGCCCCTTCTCCGTGACGTTCGTGATGGACGCGGCGCAACGGATCTACCCGCGGTACTTCACATGGAAGGAGGCGGGGGTCGACCCGTTTGCAAAGATCTATGCACTCACGAGGAACTACCCTAACACCAAGCAGATCGCCGCGATCGCCCACCCCTTGGTCGAAGGGCTCCCACTCGATGACGACGGCGCTCTGCCGGACTTCGACGCGTGCAGCACGGACGGACCTCTGCCCGTGGCGGTGTCGGGCAAGTACAGCCGGCAGGTGGACTTCATCCTCGCCAAGCTGCTGAACACAGTGGACCTCACCACGGAGTCCGTCGTGTTCCTCCAGCCCCGCGGCAACCGCTGGTTCGACTACCTGCGCTCGCGGCTGCGGGCCGCCGGGATTCCATGGACGGAGCTGACCCGCGCAAGCACCTGGCCAACGGGCCCTGAGCAGGTGGCGCTGTGCACCATCCACTCTGCCAAGGGCCTGGAGTTCGATCACGTCGTCATGCCTGGCCTCAACCAGGAGGTGACCCCTCACGGTGCCGACGACGGAGACGCTCAACTCGACCGACTCCGCCGGCTCATCGCGATGGGCGTTGGCCGTGCACGTAAGTCAGTCATCATCGGCTACAAGCCGGACGACCCTTCCACGGTCCTGAGCCTGCTCAAGCCCGACACCTATGAGTTGGTGACTCTGTGAGCACCGGGCCGGTGAAGATCAGCAACGAGATCACCGCGTACGCCACCACACGAGGGGTCACCGAGGTACTGCACTTCACAACGGGCAACGGCCTCATCGGCATCTTCGCCACTGGCGCAGTGCTATCCCGGGACCGGCTGGGCTCGAATCAGTACATCAAACACATTTACGCCCCGAATTGTACTGATCGCCTAAAGGATGAAGATTGGACTGACCACGTCAATCTTTCAATTAGCCACGTGAATGGGTACATGCTTGGCATATCGGCAAACAAGTGGCACAACGATGGTGAAACATGGTGGGCGGTGCTTGCCTTCGATGCCTCGATCCTTGCCGATCCCGGCATCTACTTCACGACGACAAACAACACCTATCACGGCTGTGTCAAACGCGGCACCGGCATCGAGGCTCTTCGTGAACTGTTTGCCGACTCCGTGGAGTGGGGGCACTACGGCTACCGAAAGACACGGTACCAAGGAATGCCGCCGTCCTGGACCACTGACCCCCAAGCGGAGGTACTATACCCCGGCCAATTGTCGATCAACAGGCTGACGGCCGTATACGTACGCGACGGCGAAAACCTAGACCACGTGAACGGGCTCCTTGAGGTCTTCCCGAATGTGCCACGAGTGCCGGTCACGGTGAAGCCGGAGGTATTCCAATGAGCCCGGCACAGGACCAGAAAGAGCATCAACAACGCGTCGTCTCCTCGATGCTGTGGGCCGCATGGGCAGATGCTGTCGGTTTCATTTCTGAACTTACCGACGAGAGCGGCCTTAACCGTCGCCTCAACGGTCGTCCGCTCATCGAGCCGGTCGGATGGGTACGTCGGGTGGGAGGAAAGTTCGGAGTCGAGGCCCCCCTCCCCGCCGGCTGCTATTCCGATGATACGCAGTTGCGCCTAGCCACCGCCAGAGCAATCTCCGGCCATGGGTTTGACGTGGAAGCATTTGCGCGAGTAGAACTGACGGTATGGCCGTGTTACGCCCTAGGCGGCGGCCGGGCAAGTAAGGCCGCCGCAGCGAACCTGGCAAAGCCGAACACTCCTTGGTTCGGCAACTTTTTTGACGGGTGGCATGAAGCCGGCGGCAATGGCGTGGCCATGCGCATTCAGCCACATGTTTGGTCCGCGCAACGTCCCGCCACCCTTGGACCGCACCTGCTCGATGTCATCGTCAACGGAACGACGACCCACGGGCATCCTCGCGCGCTGGTTGGCGCCGTCCTACATGCCGCCGCGCTGGGCGTCGCGATTGACTCCGGCGTCGTGCCCAAGCTCACCGATTTGCCGGAACTGCTCAACATGGTTGACAAGGCAGTGGAGCTGATTGATGGGCATGCTCAATTGGGGTCGTTGTGGCGGCCATCGTGGGAGAAAGCTACTGGTCGCCCATTCGCCGAGGTATGGCACGCTACCGTCGAGGAGTGTCGCGAGCTGCTAACGAGCGCACAACGTGCTACGCATTCGGCCGACAGCCCGGAGGCAATGTACGAACGGCTCGTTGCCGCTTTGAATCTGACAGATCCAGCACGGCGTGGGAGTGGGACAGCCACGACGATCGCAGCGCTCGCATTGGCTGCCGCTCTTCCGTCAGACCCGGCCGCCGTTAGCCTACTTGCGGCCCGCACGCTCGGCACCGACACCGACACCATCGCGACAATGGCAGCAGCGCTTGTCGGCGTATCAGACAATATGGCTGCTCCCACACCATTGCTCGATGCCGCGTATCTGCGAAGCGAGGCCATTCGGCTCGCAACGATCGCCACGAATGGCGTTACGCAAACATTCAGCTACCCCGACCTCTTGCACTGGTCGCCACCGCGGAGCCAGCTTGAAGCTGTCGGAGTAGCGGATAACCAGGTGGCCCTTGGCGGACTCGCCTGGCTCAAGCCCGTCGGGGAACTCGATCCCATCGAAGGAAAGGACGGCGTTTGGCAGTGGGTCTCCAGTGACTTCGGATCGTCGTTCCTCGTGAAGAGGCGCCGGCAGCTTCGGCCATTGCCAGAGGGGAATTGGCCCGTCCGGCGCAATCAAGTCGTGGACCCAGCTCGGGCCGGCCGACGTAGGTCCCTCGATCATGATCCGGCCGCGACGCTCCCCGGCCAAGATCGGCGACATCGGTCAACGGATCCCCCTCGCCGCGGGCAAGCAGGAGTCGCTTGGTCCGGCGGCGCAGTTGAACGCGACCGAGGCGATCTTGCAGTGCCCGGCATCCCCGCCCCTCGTAGACGTGCCGCGCCGAACCTCGTTGCCAACTTCCTACCCGTCCGGTTTATTGGTAGGAGTTTCCGGGCCGGGACGATGCCATTCGAGACGCGTGAGCAGCTTGCGTCTTTACGGGACGAGCTAAAGGGTACGCACGTGGCCTGGCGTGATGGTGACCGTCTTATCTGCGTTCCCTTGGTCCCGGACGCTCGGGAGGTGGGCGAGCAGGAGGAGTTCGCCGTCGGGGAGCATCGGTCGCTCACCATGCGTCTGGTTCAAGAGGCGCTCGTGCGCGAACTGACCGCTATGAAGTACAAGTTCAGGGAGTTCGCGCCACCGGCATTCGTGTCCAGGTACCGCGTCCAAGACCTGCTTGCCGAATGTGCCGGCGCATGGCGCGAGACCCTTGCCGCTCTTCATGTCTATCCGGAGTACAGGCTGGACGCGCGTGTGTCGGGACCGTCCGGGCAGCCCGGCATCATCGTGCATCTGAAGACCCGGTACGAGATCGACCTCACGGTGGCCGATCTCCTGCGGCACGGCGTCGCTGTTGAGGGTCGTTACGTCCTCGCCAGAACCGGTAAGGTGCCGTTCAGCCCTGACCGTCACGAATATGCCTACCGCCGGCTCGTCGGTGCGGTCGACTCCGTTCACGGTATGCGCCTTCGCCTTCGTGACGCTCGCGATCTCAAAGAGGTCGACGCGGATCAGGCGTGGTTGGAGTGTCGCCGGGAGACGTTCCACGAAGTGATCGCGACATTGACCGACGGACAACACATGGAGATCCTTGAACGACTCGATGAGGCCACGTTCGGCCTAATCGGAGCCGAGGGTCGCTTGGCGCGGATCATGTCGCTCGCGCGGCGGCTGAGCGAGGGCGGTCCGCTGACGATCGCCGACGGAGTGCAGGTCGAGGTGGGCCAGCTCATCGGCAGCGCCTCGCCAAGAAGGGGCTCACCTCGGGTAACGCCGACTGTCTTTGAGTCGCCGATCTTCGTGTTCGATCCTGGCGGGGACAAGACCAGCCGTTCCGTGGAGAAAGGGCTCACTGAGTTCGGTCCCTTCGACTCCCACTTCTTCACCCCCCGGCGTCCGCGAATTATGGTGTTGACGCCGCGGGCGTTCCAGGGCGCGGTCGAGATCTTCATGGACAGCTTTCGCCGGGGCGTCTCTGACGGGAAGGTCTACACCCAGGGTTTCGCGAGGAAGTACCGGCTTACCGACAGTGACGTAGTGATCGAGGCGTTCGACGCCGGTCCGCGGGATGCAACGGGGTATCGCAACGCGTGCCTCTCGTCGCTGAAGTCCCTCGGCAAGCCGCACCTGGCGATCGTCGTGACCAGCGAGGCACAGGAAGACCTTCAGGGCGACGAAAGCCCTTACCTCGTAGCCAAGTCCACGCTGATGGGGCAGGGGGTGCCAGTCCAGGAAGTCCAGATCGAAACGATCCGCAAAGGCAACCTCGCCTATCCGCTTGACAGCATGGCACTGGCCTGCTACGCCAAGTTGGGCGGCATACCCTTCGTTATCGCGGCGCCGCGCACGATCGCACACGAGCTGGTCATCGGTATCGGAAGCGCGCACGTCAAGCCCAGCAGGTTCAGCGATCCCGAACGTGTCGTGGGCATCACCACCGTCTTCTCCGCCGACGGCAACTACATCCTGTCCAGCACCTCCCAGGAAGCCGACTACGAGCACTACCAGGAGGAGCTGCGCCGGGCGCTGCGGGTCTGCATCGACGACGTGAAGAAACGCAACGCCTGGCAACCCGATGACGCGCTCCGGCTGATCTTCCACATCTTCAAGCCGCTCAAGGACGCCGAGGCGGAAGCCGTGAAGACGCTGGTGCAAGGGCTGCTCACGGAGTTCCGGTCGGTCGAGTTCGCATTCGTGCACATCAGCGACGAGCACGACTGGGCGCTGTTTGACACCAACAGCCCCGGGGTCGCCAACTGGTCGCTGCCGTCCGGGCACATGCAGCCCAAGGGCCGCTACGTCCCAGCCCGTGTGCACGCGGTGGAGGTCAGCCGCACCGAGATCCTCTTGACGGTGTCCGGCCCGTACGACATGAAGCTGCCCACGCAAGGACTGCCACGGCCCTTGCTGCTCAAGCTGCACCGTGCCTCGACATTCACCGACATCGACTACCTGGCTGGTCAAGCGTTCCGCTTCACCGCCATGTCATGGCGTCGGCCCTACCCTTCCAGCAAACCGGTCACGATCCTGTACTCGGACCTCATCGCGTCGCTGCTCGGCCAGCTACGGCACGTGCGCAACTGGAACGCCGACATCATCTCCACCGACCTGCGCACCAGCCGGTGGTTCCTGTGAACAACCTCGACACCGGCCCGTCGGGCCTGGTCTCCGGCCACCTTGCCGATCAGATGGTCGCCCTCGACGACCGGATTCTTTCGGCCAATACACCGGGAAGCCTCGATGGGCTCTTCGCCAATCACGTGATGAGGGGCCTCACGGCTGCTCCGTTCACCTGGAACGTCAATCCCATCACCGCTCGTTGGCTCGAACAGAACACCGACCGACTTGGTCATGCACCCCAGCTCGCCGCTTTAGGCTACGGCCTCACCCATTTCAGCTCGGACGCGAGCGGGGACGCCAGGAAGCACCTCGCTGCCGGCCTGAGCCGCCTCATGCTCCGGGATCCGTACCCCGCGGACGGCGTGACCTTCCTTCACGACCCACGCCAGCTCGTTGGCGTCACCCTGGGCTCGACCATCCTGCGGGAGGAACTCCCGCAGGTGTGCGAGTGGCTGCTCCGAGTTGTTCAAGACGAACGGCTCCGCACCGACACGGCACGCCAAGACCTCGTCCGCCACCACGTTCGAAGCGTGCTCGCCGACGAGGTAGCAACTTTGGGTGGCTTGTCCCAAACTCACGACGTTGCCAACCTGGCGCTTGCCCATTGGATGACGTCCGTCGGCACCGCTCGCCTGGCCGATCCAGCAGCCGATCTACCGCTCGTCCAGCGAGCAATCTTGAGTGGGCTAATGCAAACGCGCGCCAACGACCTTTCCGTTCCGGACGCCGCCCTGCTGCGTACCGCCGCCGGCCAGATCATCGCTGCTAGCATCGACGCCGCCGTCCTGAACCGCAGCCACGTCGGCGTTGTCCTTCGACGCTTCGAACCGGCTATGCGGCGTTGGCGCTGGGACGACCCCACCAAGGTCAAAGATCCCATCCAATGGCCGATCACCTCCGAGCGCGAGGTCCAAGACATCCTGTGGGCGCTACTGCGAACAGCATTCGACGACGTCGTAGACGAGGAACCCCTGCGAAAGGTCGGGCACAGCTCATACCGGCCCGACTTTGGCCTGCCACGCCTCGGAGTCCTCGTCGAGGTCAAGTACGTGCGGTCCGCCGCTGACTTCAAGAAGATCGAAAAAGAGGTCATGGAGGACTCGGTCGCCTACCTCAGAGAGGCCAGCACCTACAAGAAGATCGTCGTTTTCATCTACGACGAATCGGCATCCGTACAAGACCACGACATCACCGCCGCCGCGCTGCGAGAACTTGAGCACGTGATCGACGTAATCATCGTCTGCCGGCCCAGCCAGCTCCCAGCACCGGTCCAGGCTCCCACAAACCAAGCAGCAGGGCGAAGGCGACGAGGCGTAGTGTCATCAGCAGGTAGCTGACGCGACGACCGTCACGAGTACGATCCAGCCTTCGATGAAGATCATCGGCCTGGGTTGCCGCCGCGCAGGACCGCTGCGGCGAGCTGTTTGGTCTCCTCGACCTTGGCGATGGTGGCCGCGACGCCCGTGGGGGACGCCGCTCACCTGGTCCTGCACCGGGGACAGCCCGGCAACGGTCTGCTCCAGTGACATCTCCCTCGGTGCGGCCGCCGCCGCGGTCGCCGCCTCGGTGAGCGAGCCGCTGACGCCGGTCAGCCTTGTCCGGATCTCGGTTATCGCATCTCGCCGCAACGAAAATTGGACACGTCCGGCCGGCAGCGCGGCGACGAACACGGAGGACGACCCTGCGGTGTCGTCGGGGCAACTGCTGCCAAACCGTCGACGCCGCCGCACGGCCAAGGGGTCGCGCGTGCCGCGTCCGCCCGTGTGCCGACGAGCACCAGCGTGATCAGCCATCTAATCGCCCCGCACAGCCCACCCGAGTCGAGATCCTCACGAGGTCTCGCCGTACGGTCCTCGGGCTCAGCGGGCGAGTTCTTCGCCGGCGTCCAGTTTGGCCTGCACGGTGTCGTCCACCAGATCGTTCATCAAATCGCGCATCGCCGCGACTGCGTTGTACTCGGGTAGGTCCGCAGGGCTTAGTCCGCGAGCCTTCGCTCGGTCCCAGATGGCACCGACGTAGTTGTACAACAGTTGTCGGGCGGCGAGCTGCTCGATTCGTTGTTCGGTAGTCAGTTCGGCGAGGGCCGCGACGTCGTGTTCGTGGAAGTCTTTGATTGGGTCGATTGCGGCCATCTGGTGGCGCAGCCCTTCCTCGGCTTGCTCGGGCTCGTGCGAGTTGTTGCTACGTCGAGACAGGTCCATCGTTCACTCCAGAGATGTGCGAGGGGTCGTTGTCCGAGTAGGGCGGTGGCTACCGATCACGCGCGGTATTCGAGTGCCGGCCGCAGGGCGGGTCCGGCCGGTCAAGATGCGGCGCCATGTTCGTGATCCTCTGTCAGTTCGCGGTTCTGCCGGGTTGATGGCGACGCTCACCGGGCTGGCGTTGTTCCGGTGGGCACAGATAGCCGCCGGGCGCGGAGTAGTGGCGGCCGGCGTGGTCGGCGTACGGGGCCGTGTCGCAGCGGGCGCACCAGGCGACGGGGGTGCGGCCGGCTCGGTCCTCGCGGGCGGTTGGACGGTGGGCCCAGATCATCGTCGCCGCCGCGATGGCCGGTGGCAGCGCCAGGATCGTCCACTCTGCCCACGCCGGCAGGTCCGCGGCCGGCTGTCGGCCCCATGTGGCGATTGCACTGGTCATCAGGATCGTGACCGGCCCCGCATCGACCACGGCGGCCACTCTGAAGGTCCACTGTGGATCCGCACCGGTGTACGTGCTGATGAGGCACACGAGCACTGGCCCCAGCATTAGGGCGGTGAGCAGAACCCAGGTCGGCATCGGCGCCTACTCCTTCCCCGTGAACCGTCTCGGTCAGCGCACCCCCGCGCGCATGCGTTGCGGCATCAGGTCGCACAGCAGCCGGTAGGTGTCCTTGTCGAGGTCTTCGGGGACTTCGGCGTCGCGGGTGCGCATGAGGTCGCCGAGGAGTTGGTCGAGTTCTGCGGTGTTACCTTCCGCGGCGGCCACGCGCAGCAGGTCCCGCCAGGCGATGTCGCTGGCCCGGTCGGGGTCGGCCAGCCATGCTTGGTCGACCGCCCAGCGGGCACCGGCGATGTCGCCGCCGTCGAGGCATAGCTCGACGAGTCGGTGCGCGGTGTCCACGATGGCGGACGCGAGGTGGTGAGCCTGGATGTCGGATGTGGGCAGCCAGACGTAGGGGTTGCGGGCGCTCGACGAGTAAGCGATGTCGGCGCCGGCAAGGGGTGCGCCGCGGAGGAGCGCGAGGGCTTGACGGAGGTCGCTGGTTCCGGCGGGTCCTCGGCTTTCGCCGCGGCTGCGTAGCCGCCGGAACAGGTACCAGTCGAACAGGTACCCGTCACGCAGCCGGTAGCGGCGGTCGGCGGTGGCGTCGGGCAGCCACGGCTCGCCCTCTGCGGAATCGCCGAGCCAGCGGCGGGCTCGCGCGACGGCGACCCGGCGGCTGGTGGCCTTGACTTGCTGCCCAGGCCACATGGCCTCGTCGAACTGGTCGGTGGTGGCGCCACGGGAACCGCGGGCCGCAAGGTACACGATGATCTCGGCGTAGAAGCGCAGCCGTTCGGACGGCTGCTGGCCGGGGGCGTCGACGGTGACGGGTCCGAGGACGGCGATCCGCGGCCGGGCGGGGTCGGCGTCGTCCCAGGCACGTACGTCGGCGTCGAGGCTGGGGTCGCTGTGGCGGCGGCGGACCGCCGCGGTGACGCGCTTGCGCGTGGGCGCCTGCCGGCCGGTCAGGGCTACAACGGCTGGTATGCGGGTAGCGTCGTCGGTGGGCGGTTGGCTGTCGGTGGCGGGTCGGGGCAGCGGCGGTAGCGGTCTGGGGGCCGCGGGTTCAGCCTCGTGTAGTGCCGCGGCCGGCTCTGCGGACTGGACCGGCTCGGCGGGGGAATCGTCGTCGGTGGGATCGCGTCCGTCTTGCTGGTCTGGGTCGGCGCCGTCGCCAGGCTCGCCGGAAACGTCGTTCAGCAAGGCGCCGGCGGCGTCGGTGCCCTGTGCCCATGCCTCGGTTTCCGGGGCCGGCGGTACGCGGGGCCATTCCGTGGCCTGGTCAGGCTCGTGTTCGTCGGCGTCGGCGGTACCGCGTCGGGCGGTGTTGAGCAGGTCGGCGAGGTTGCCGAGTTCGGTGCGGGGTAGGCCGGCAGCGGTGAGGTGCGCGTCGTCGCCGGTCATGCCGAGGAACGCGATGGTGAGCCGGCCGTCCGCGTCGATGGTGACCGGCCACCTTCCGATCTCGTCGCGTCCGGTGATGGCGATGGCGACGGCGCAGCGGCCGGTGGCGGAAAGGTCATGGTCGAGGGCTTCGAGCGCCGCGATCTCATCCGGACCGGGGTTGCTGGCCAGAAGGACGTGCGGCATCCAGGCGTCGGCGGCGATGTCCGCGATGCGGCCGGTGAGGGGGTCGCCGGCACCGAGGTGGTCGAGGGATTGGACGACCTGCGAGGCACGGCGACGGATCCGGTCGATGGCGGCGGCGATGCTGGGGGCGGCGTCGATGCGGTCTCCGCCGAGCGCGATGAGTTCGCCGGTTTCGGTGGCGTCGAAGCCGGCGACGGTGATTTCGACGTGGTCGCTCCAGGCGTTGCAGGACAGCTCAGCGGCGAGGTAGCGCAGCAGGTCAGCGGCACGGCCGGGGTCGCCGGTGATGGTCAGCAGGCCGAGGCGTTCCAGGTCGAGCATCAGGTGCATGCCGGGTTGGGATCCGACGGCGATCAGTGTGGGCAGCGGCGCGAGTTGCCCGTCGACGTCTGGTAGCGCGGTGTCGCCGGGCAGCGTCCAGTTGAGTTCGTCGCCGGTCCAGGGTGCCGGCGGGTCCGGGCACGGCTGGGTGAGCAGCAGGTTGATCGTGTCGCCGTGCAGCCACGCACCGATGATGTCGGGCATCTGCTCTGAGGAACGGTCGACCAGTGCGGCGGCGAGCACGCGCATGGCGTGGTCGAGCCGGTCCACGGCGATTGGCTGGGCGACCACCCGCAGGTGCGTTTCGACCTTCGGTTCGCCTGGTTCGGGCAGCCGGCGCCCGACGGGGCGGTGCTGCTCCTGGCGGCGACGGCGCTGGCGCAGGCTGGTCAGCACCAGCGCGGCGAGCAGGCCGGCACCGAACAGCGGGACTCCGATCAGGAGCGCTTGGTCGAGCATGCTGTCGTCCTCAGCGGGTGGTTGAGCGTTGCCCGCGGTTGACGCCGGTGCCGGGGTCCGCGCAGGCGCGGATGGTGCGGCGCTCGCTGGGGCGGTGCTTGGGGTCGCCGCGGTGCTGCCGGTCGGGCTCGGGCTCGCGGTGCTCGGGCTGGCGCTAGGCGTAGAGCTTGGACTGGTTGAGGGGCCGCCGCTGGGGATTGCCGGGTCGTTGGGCGGGGTGCCGCCGGGCGGGGCTGCGTCGCCGGGCGCTGTGGGACCAGGCGGCGCAGACGTGACGACCTTTCCGGTGGCGTGGGCGCGGGGGCCGCGGTCATGAGCGTCGGCGGGCAGCACCACGCGCCAGGTGGCTTCGATGTGGTCGGGGAACCGGCGGTCGCGGATTTCGAGGCGGGGATTGAGCGCCTCGATCTCGGTGTATCGGTTGGGGTCGCCGAGGAACCGGCCGGCGATGTGCCACAGCCAGTCCCCGCGGGCCACCTCGTACACCGGCCCGCCGGCAGGCTGACTCGTCGTGGTGTGGGCGACGGTTGTGACGGCGGCCGGTGCGGCGCGAACGGGGACGCGGACGGTCCAGCCGGGGTAGACGCGGGTGTCGCCTGGGCGCAGGGTTCGTCCGTCCGGCTGGGGGACGCCGTAGGTGGCCTCGGCGATGGCGCGCCATTGGTACCGGTCGCCGAGGTACTGCTCGGCCAGGGCCGGCATTTGCTCGCCTGGCTGTACGGGATGCTCGATGTACCCGGTTGTCGGGGCGGTCGTGGCGACGGACCCAATGGGCGGTAGGGCTTGGGCCGGCGGATGGAACGTCGGGGCGGCCACCGTCGGGGCGGCGGGCACGGGCGAGGCGGCGCCGCTGGCGATTGCCGGGGAGCTGAGCATCAGGGCGATGGCGGCGACGAGACCGGCGGCCATGCGGCGCTGCCAACGCAATGCGGGCAGCCGCCACCCGAGCAGGTGCGCCACGACTTCGGCGAGTACCGACCAGGCGAAGGTGACCCACCCGGCCCAGCCGACGAGGCAGAGCACACGCACGAACAGGGTGCCGTCGTCGGGGCCGGTCAGCTCCTGCCACGAGGGCACCGGCGGGCCGAGGTAACGCCAGGCGGCGAGCAGCACCAGCGGCACGGCGACCAGCAGGACCGCCAACGTGAGCAGGGCGCCAAGGCCGAGGAGGATCCGGCCGGCGCGACGGCCGGCCGGGGAAGTGTGGCGCGTCACGCTCTGCTCCTTCCTCGCCCCGTGGCTTGGGTTCTATGTGGCGACCAGTACCGCTGTGGCCTGCCGGGTAGCGGGCAGCGTGTCGATGCCGACCAGACCGAGGAACTGGGTGGTGTAGACGATCGTCACGGTGACGGTGACCTGTTTGCGGTCGTTGGACACGGTCACGGTGCCGGTGACGCCGGCCGCGGTCAGGTAGTTCTGGGCGGCCTCGACCGCGGCGACCGGGTCGATCACCTTCTCCCCGCCTCGGATGGCCTGCGGGGCGACGATGGCCTGTCCGGCGGCGCGGGCGGCCTCGATGGCGAGGCGGTCGGCGCGTTGCAGAGCGCGCAGCTTGCCGCCACCGTCGACGGACAGCCCGATCATCGCGAGCACCGCGAGGGTCAACACGATCACCAGCAGCGCGATGCGGCCTTCATCGCGCTGCGCCTGGCGCCGCACGGTGATGCTCATGTGCGTGTCCTAAACGTGTCCAACGCGCTGACGAAACTCGCGGTCAACGTCTTGGAGCCGGGTAGGCCGTCGGCACCAGCCAGGTCGCTGAAGTCGACCACGCACGTGACGGTTGCCGACACGGTGGCCGGCTGCCCAACCGGCACGGCGAAGCCGGCGGTGTTGACGGCCACGGTGAGGCTCGCGCAGTGAAGGCCCTGCTGGCCGAGAGTGGCGCCCGCCGCGGCGAGGGCGTTGGCTTGCGCCTCGCCCGCGGTACGGGAGATCGACGCGGCTCGGGCGGCGTCGTGGGCGGCCCCCTCGATCGCGCCACCGGCGACCTGGATCCGGCCGCCGACGATGGCCAGTCCGATGAGGACCAGCAACGGCGGGGCCAGAATCGCAGCCTCAATAGCGGCCGATCCCCGCTCGTCGTGCCTCCGCCCCGACCGCCTGCGGATCATGGCTGGGTCACCCTCTCTACGGTTCCGTGCGCGGTTGCGCTGACGGGGAAGGCGCTGCAGAAGCCAGGAATGACCGACAGGCAGTACCCGGTCACGGTCACCTGCACGTGCTCGGCGTCGCTGGTGACGCTGACGGTGGTGCCGCTCAGGCCGTCGCCGGCTGACGCGGCGAACGCTGCGGCTCGGGTCTGGCCGATGCCGGGGGCGGCGTTGTAGGCGCGCTGCGCCTGGGCGCCTTCCTGGGCAGCGGCGAGCGCGATCGAGCGGGCCCAGAAGTAGGTGGCGGCCTGGATCGCGGCGAACATGATGGCCATCACGGCGACCGCGGTGATGGCGAACTCGATGGAGGCCGAACCGCGATCGTTACCGCGGCGACCGCGGTTGTTGCCAGGCCGACCCCGCCGGGCGGCGACCCGGCGGGGTGGCGGCGTGGCTGCGGCGCTCATTGGATGCCGGGCAGCCGGTTGTTGATGGCCAGGGTGATCGCGCCGGCGACCAGCCCGGCCACGGCCAGCGCCAACAGTGCGAAGATCGCCCACTCGATCGCGGTCGCGCCCCGATCGTCGGTATGGGCGGCGCGCCACCGCTCGCGCAGCAGCGCGATTGTCGACTCCATCAGTACGTACATCTTGCGGTGCTCCTTTCCCCCGTCCCCCGCGGGATGGGGCGTCGTCAGGTGGTGACCAGCCGCACCAGGAACGGGTAGGCGGCGATGATGAACAGCACGAACACCAGCAGGCTGGTGGGGATGTACAGCACGGTGGTGGCTGTGTTGGCCCGCTCCTCCTCCTTGGCCAGGATCGCCGCGCGCAGCGACTCGGCCCGGCTGCGCAGCGTGTCGTAGACCTGGGCGCCTTCGTCACCGACCAAGGTCATGATGTCCCCGACATCGCCGAGGTCGGGCACGCCGATCTCCGCGGCGACCTGCTTGAGCCCTTCCCACGGCGGTTCGAGCCGCAGCCGGGAGTTGTCCAGGCTTTCGCGGATGCGCTGCGAGACCCAGCCACCGCCAACAGCGGCGGCGCGTTCGAGGGCTTCGGTGGGGCCGCGGGAGGCGGCCAGCTCCAGCGCGATCAGGTCGAGGTAGACGGCGACGTGGCGGCTGAACTCCTCGCGGGCCTCGGCGGCGCGTTGGCGTACCGACACGTCGACGAGGAAGAAGAACAGCACGGCCAGCATCAGTCCGACCACGGCCGGGATCACGATGCCCAGCCGAATCCCGGTCAACGCCAGGATGAGCGAGAACACCGGCGGGAACAGCAGCCCGACCAACGCGAAGCCAACCTTCTCGGTGACGTAGCGCTCTGGGCTGTGCCCGATCAGGGAAAGCTCCCGTTGGGGTACCCGCAGCCGGCTGCCCAGCCACCCGAGCGGCCCGGTGGTGGGCGCCACCGGCCGGCCCGCGGGGGCGCCGACCGGGGCCTGCAACTGGCGCAGCGCAGGCCCGAGAGCGGGTACCCCGGGGGCGAACTCGCGCAGGATCAGGAACAGTCCCAGGCCCGCGCCGGCCCCGGTGAGAATGACCAGGATGACGGTCGGCTTCACCGCAGTGCCACCTCCGTCGGCCGGGCATCCGCCGGAGCCGGCATCTCCACCGGGCTCGCCGCTTCGGCGGGGGCGAGGAACCGCCGTCGCTGTGGCGGCAGGGTCAGCCGGCGGATCCACGCGAGCAGCCCGACCAGCATCAAAGTGGCGGCGAACAGGACCAGTTGTCCGACCACCTGACCGTAGGGGCGGGCGTAGGCGCTGTTAGAGAACACCACGACCAGCACGATGGCGATCAGTGCGGTCATGAACCGGGTGACGAAGCGCGGCTCGGCGCGTTTGGCGGCCACCCCGCGGCGCATGACGACCTCTGTGGCGGCCGAGCCAGCAACGGAGGTGAGCACGTCGGACAGCCGCTGGCCGCGGTCGCCTGCGTGCAGCTTGAGGGCGGCGATCACCTCGTCGGCCTTGAAGTCGGCAAGCTGATCGGCGAAGCGGTCCAGCGCGTGCTGCGGGTCGGCGCCTGCCTGTAACTCCGAGGCCAGATCGCCGACCTCCTCCGCGATCGGCGCCGGGGCGGTGCGGGCGCTGGTGACGATCCCGGAGATGAGGCCGTGTCCGGTGCGGACGAGGTCCTTCAGCCGCCGGGTCCAGGTCTCCACCGCCTCCAGCCGGATGATCATGTGGCGTTCGGCGGAGCCGACGGTGAGCAGCCACGGCAGGCCCACGACGGCCAGCCCGGCGATGAGGCCACCCACCGGCCATCCGGTGAACAGCCACGCCCCGGCGGTCACGGCGGCGGCCAACGCCAGGGTGGCCTGCCGGGTGCGGCGTTGCCGGGTGGACAGGCCCACACCGACCAGCGCGGCGAGCCGGGAGGTGCTCTGCACCGGCGGACCGGCTGGGCGTCGGGTGCCGACAAGGCCGGTGACGATCAGCAGCACTCCGGCGGCCAGAGCCGCGGCCGCGGCTGCGGCCAGCGCGGCGGGGTTCACGGCCGCCCTCCGGCCAGCGTGCGCAGCGGTTGCTGCCACATCCCGCCGGTTTGGTTGAGCCAATGCAGGTCGAATCCGGTGCGCAGCAGATCGGCCCGGGTGCGTTGGGGATGCACCTTCGGTAGCGCCCGGCCGTCGGCGCCAGGGCCGAAGATGGTCTGGGTGGCCGGTTTCGCGCCGTCACCGAGCCCATCGATCTCCACGACGTGGGAGACGAACCGGTGCCGCCCGCCACCGATCGCGGTCTCGTTAACCATGTCGACATACACGATGTAGTCCAACGCGTTGACCACAGTCAGCCAGGCACCGGTGAGGGTGTCGGCCGCGCCGTAGCGCATGAGCAGCTCGGCGAGCCGGTTGAGCACGCTGTCGGCGTGCCGGGCGTGCACGGTGCACATCGAGCCGCGCATGGTGTTCATGGCGTCGAACATCGGTGTGATCTCGGCCGAGCGGACCTCGCCGACAAGCACTCGGGTCATCGACAGCCGCAGCATGTCGGGGAACACCCGCTCCAGGGACACCTCGCCGGTCGGCCGCCCGTCGGGGCCGAGGTCGCCGTGGCCTTCACGGCTTTCGATGGGCACCACCCAGTCAAACTCGCCGGTCTCGTGCAGGCCCAGCTCGTACTCGGTCTCCATGGTGGCGAACCACTCGCCGCGGGGGATCTCGGTGGCCATCGCCCGCATCAGCGTGGTCTTCCCGGAGTTGGGCAGCCCGGCAATGATGACGTTGAGGTAGGCCCGGACCAACGCGGCGAGGAACTGGCGCAGCACCGCGTCGATGCCACCGAGGACCACCATGTCGTCGAGGTTGACCTTCTTGGTGCGGTGCCGGCGGGTCACCACCACCGGCGCTGGGGTCACCACATGCATGGCAGCGAGCCGGTTGCCGTTGGGCAGCCGCATGTTCAGCGTCGGCTTCGCCACCGTCAGGGCGCGTTCGTTGCGCTGCCCGATGACCGCGATCCGCTGGATCATCTGCAGCAGCTCACGGTCGTCGCCAGCGGCGGGCGGGCCCTCTTCGATCCGGCCGTCGGCGTACTCCACCCGGACCCGCTTGTAGCCGAGCACCATGACGTTCTCTACCTCGGCATCGTCGGTGATCTTCTGGAGCCGGCCCAGCCCGAACAGGTAGGCGAGCACCGCGTCGAGCAGCGCCTGCTCGTAGTCGTCGCCGACGCTGTCGCCGGCGACTCGCCGGTCGTCGACGTGCTGGCGTACCACGCGGGCGGTGATGTCCTCGCCGATGGCCCGCCGGTCGTCGGGGCCGATGTCCGGGGCTGCGCGGAACTCGGCGGCGAGCAGCCCGGCGGCCTGCTCGTGCAGGACCCGCACGACCGCGTCGTCGGGTTGCACGGCCCGTGGCCCGGCGAGGCGCACTTGCGGCACCGGCGGCACCGGCGGTTGCGTCGGCGGCCAGGTGTGGCCGTTGACCTGGGCGCGGACCGCGGCCGGGAGACCGCCGTGCGGCGGCTGGTGCGGTTGTCCCTGCCAAGGAGCCCAGGTGGGGTCAGTGGACACTGCGGACCTCCTTCACCTGGGCCGGTGGAGCGGGCCGGGCGGACCGGTTGCCGCGGTCGGCCCGGCCGGCGGTGATCATCTGCCAGACCTCGGTCTCGGCGCGGGCGGCGGCGCGCAGCAGCCGGCCGCGGTGGCGTTCCCCGCTGGTGCTGAGCACGGCGGCGGTGCCGGGGTCGTCGGGCAACGCGGCGACGACCGGGGCGCGCAACTCCAGGGCCACCTCATCGGCGGCGTAGTCGCCGTCCCCGACAGTCACCAGTGCGACCTGGTCGATGCCGTCGCGGCGCAGCGCGGCGAGGGCGGCGGCGCTGGAGCGGATCGACGGCAGGGTCAGCCGCAGCGCCAGTAGCACGATGTCCGCGGCGGCGAGGATCGGTTTGGGTGGGTACGCGGTGCTCAGCCGTCCGCAGTCGGCGAAGACGTCGTATCCGGGCGTGCCGGCTTCCAGGCTGCGGAATAGGTGGGCGAGTTGCTCCCAGCCGGGGGCCACGCCGGCGGCCTGGGCCGGGTCGGACAGGCCGGGCAGCACCAGTCGGGTCATCGCGGTGTCCTTGCCCGGGGTGAGGTCGACCAGTTGGGTCCACAGGTCTTGCGCCAGGCGCTGCCGGTGCGCGGAGGCGGTCAGTTGAGCCAGGCCGCGCTCGCCGAGGGGGACCTCGCGTAGGTACCCGGCGGCGATGTCTCCGCCGGCCGGGTCGCATTCGGCGAGGATGGTGCGGCGGGTCCAGGACAGGGTGCAGGCCAGGGCGGTGACGGTGGTGCCGGGCGATCCCTTGCCTGAGAGCATCGCGATGAGGGCCATCGTCAGCCCCCGCGTGTGGTGACGACGATGACGATGCGCCCGGCCGCGGCCATGGCCGCCACGGTGGGCCCATCGGCCTGGTTGACGGCGACATCGACACGGATGTTGCCGTTGGTCGCGGGCGGCGACGCGGCAGCGACGGTGGCCTGGATGCTTTCCGGTTTGGCCGGGGTGCTGGCCTTCGGATCGGGGACGCCGACCATGTTGGGCGACGGCACGATCACCAGGATGACTGCGTCGCCGGGTTTGAGGGTGCGGGCCGGGACCTGCGCGGGTTTGAGTTCGATGCCCACCAGTTGCTGGCCCGGTGCTGGAATGGCCAGGTCGGTGAGCTGTGCGCGGGTGAGCAGGGTGCCGGGGAACAGGTCGGCGGCGGCGTGCTTGCCGATGACCTGGTTGCGTTGGCTGGCCGGGATGGGTTGCAGCCCGGCGGCGGGGTTGACGTCGACCACCGTCAGGTCGTCGGCGCCGATGGTGGTGCCGTAGGGCACGTTGCGGTTCACCGCCAGGTACGGTCGGGTCACCCCGGCCGTGACGACCAACAGGTAGGCGGCGACGGCACCGACGGCGACCAGGACCACGCCGAGGGCCAGCAGCCCCCACCGGCGCCGGCGGGGCAGGCGCCCCACCGGCGCGGCGGCCGGGGCGGGGGCACCCCGGTTGGCGACGCTACGACTGGTGGTGGTGGTCATTGGCCGCCACCTACCACGGGGATCTCGCCGATCCTGACACTGGTTTGGGACTGGCTGGTCGGGTTGAGCACACCGCTCTGCCCGCCGCCGGACCAGTCGACCTTCCAGTAGGTGGTGGCAGTGACGGTGTACCGGCCGTTCGGATTGGCTGCGGTCGCGCTCGGGAAACCGTAGCGGTAGCCGCACGTGGGCGACATGCTGTTGCCGAAGCGATCCTCATACGGTGTACCCGGGTTGTCGCAGGTCTTGGTCTGGCCGTCGCCCATGTTCCACTCGATGCGTTGCGCCTTGGCGGTGATGGTGACGGTGATACCGCCGCCGGAGGCGCTGGCCGACAGCGGCCCCCACGTGCCAGGCGTGACCGCGGTCCACAGCCACACCGGCAGACCGGCCGCGCCGCTGCCGCTGGGGTCGGGCGTGATGCCGATCTGCGCACCCAACAGCTTGATCTTGGCGAGCGCCTGCTGCGCCAGCTCGGCCGGGGTCGGCCCGCCCGGCGGGTTGTCCATCCACATGAAGACTTGCGAGACCGCCCGACCCCCGCCGACGTCCCGGAGGCAGGACTCCACGCCCCAAGCGCCAGGTACGCCCGGCTTGTGGATAGCCGGGGGTGGGATCGGCGGCGGCGGCTCCGCGACCTTCCAGTAGCAGCCGTCGCGCACCCAGAATCCGAAGTCCGGATCCTGGCAGGGGATCGTCTGGCCCTTCCACGTGCAGCGACCTCCGCTGCCCCCGCTGCCTCCACCGTTGCCACCCCCACCGGGCCGGCCACCCTCGACGCGACAATCTGGGTTGGCCGCCTCATCGCAGCCGCCGCCGCCGGTGGGTTGTGGGATCGGGTCGGCCAGGCTCGGCGCGGGCACGGCCACGGTCCAACCACCGAACGCCGCAGCGAAGGTCAACACAACTAAGACGATCAATTTGCGACGACTCAGCATGGGTCACTCCCCTGTTTGACCTCGTTGACCAGCCACTGCCCGCTGGCGTATCGGACCACCTTGGACACCGCTGAGACCTTGGGTGTCTTGGGGCCGCTGTTGGGCACCTCCGACTGGTTCGACTTGTAGACCAGCTTCCGGTCGGTGTAGTCGAGGCAGGAGTTGATGGTGACGGTCGGTGGTGTGGCGTTCAGCTCGACCTGGACGCTGCGCACGGTGGCCTTCTGCGCGCCGACCTGCATCGCACCCATCTCCTTGATCCTGCGGATGTTGCTGCGGGTCAGGCTCAGTAGCGGGTCGGCGATGTAGCGGGCGAGATCCGGGCTGTCCGGGTCGGCGGCCTGTGACGCCAGTGCCCAGGTCTGGATGTAACCGGCGTAGGCCGCTCGGGCCTGCTGGTCCGCGTCGGCGACGCTCGGGTCCACGCTGGGCGTTGGCAAGGCGGAGGTTGGCGCCGCGGTCGGTGGCGTTCCTGTCGATTTCTTGTTCGTGCAGGCTGCGTTGAGGGCGAGCGCAAGCGCGAGCACGCCGGCGGTTGCAATGAGGCGCTGGCGCCTTCCGTGTACGTTCATGCGACCCCTCCAGGACCCGGCGGTGGATTCGACGCCGGGGTGCCGGTGGCCGGCGGACCCGACGTACTGCCTTCGTCCTGAGGATGCGCCGCCGACGGTCGGGCCATCGACCCTCACAGCCGGCGTGTCATCAATCGTCGACGCCTCATGCGGCTGCGGCGGGGCGGCGGAAGGCCCGAGCCGCGGCACTGACCGCGGACGACTCGACCGCCGCGGCGTCGTCCAGCCTTGAAGTCCTGGATGTGGTCGGCCGTCACGCTCAAACGACTGCGGCGCAACGTCTGGCAGCTTGACGGCAACCGTAGAAGCGTTAGACGTGCACCGATCCGACGTGTCCCGGGACGCTCAGGATGAGGACGTAGGCGTCGCTTGCGATGAGGACGTTGATGGTTGGGAAAGGCCCCGTCGGATGGTTCCGGCGGGGCCTTCGTGTGCGATGTGGCGGCTTGGTCGT
>Ga0137369_10001121_pt1 | contig 26502 bp, 25 predicted proteins | sample SagtaG_12_FD_104918 | JGI IMG/M metagenome (GOLD analysis project Ga0137369, IMG submission 104918) | Vadose zone soil microbial communities from Sagehorn Ranch, Mendocino, California, USA - Sage1_L_113_16 metaG | ecosystem: Environmental > Terrestrial > Soil > Vadose zone | place: USA... | reverse complement strand
CTTGGCGATGATCCGCGAGAAGCCCGCCGCGCCCGTCCACCCGCCGCCCGGGGCACACCAGCCCCCGCCGCCGCCCGCAGCGTACGACGGGCACCGTCACGGGAACGGTCACGGGAACGCCTAGAACCGTCATCGCGACATCACAGGAACGCCTAGAACCGTCATCGGGACATCACAATTTCGCGGCGCGTTGCTTATTCACGCCTGGCGCCGCGAGCGTCATCTTGCGAAGCCGACTCGCCAGGCTCGTTCAGGCCCGACCGCGGAACCGGTCCGATGCCAGCGGTCGTGAGGCCTGGCCGGGCGTGAGCCAACAAGCGCCTGGCGATGCAGGGAATCTTTTGCTTGTGCAGGCAAGCTGCATCGTCCCGTTTAGGGGACCGGTCCAGGGCGGGATGCTGAACCGCTTGCGATGCCCCACGGGGTCGCCAGGCCTGAGCGCGCTAGCGTCAATCGATCTGGAGGGGTGGTCTTCCCCTGGGCAGGCAGGAGCAGATCTGCAGTTCGCGACGCGGGTCCACGCGCGAAGGCCCGACCGCTGTGATGTCTCGCGCCGCAGGGGCAGTCTCAGGTGCCTGGTGGCGTCAATCGATTCGAAGCAGAGGGTTTGGGCCAACCGCCATCGGTTCGTCCGCGACGGATGCTTGGGCATGGCAGGGCAGGCGGCAGGCGGCCCGCCGCACAGTCACGATTGGCTCGCGCGCTCTGTCGAATATGCGGCAAGCGCAGGCGGCACAGCCAAGACGAAGGCCCAGGCGCGAAGTGTGCAGTTACGTGTTGCTCTGAGATGGCCGATCAAACACAGTCCGTGCTCAACGGCCGCTACGCGTTGCGCGAGGAGATCGCGCGCGGCGGCATGGCGGCTGTGTATCTGGCCGACGACCTGCGCCTTGGGCGCCAGGTCGCGGTGAAGGTTCTTACGCCTGAGGAGTCGCGGCAACCTCGCGCAGTCGAGCAGTTCCGACGCGAGGCCCAGGCGGCGGCAGCGCTCAGCCATCCGAACGTCGTGGCCGTCTACGACTGGGGCTGCGTCGACGACACGGCCTTTCTAGTCATGGAGCACGTCGACGGACCCGATCTGCGCCAGCTGCTGCGCGAGCATGGACCACTCCCCGAAGAGCTCGCTGTGCGACTTGCCGCGCAGCTGCTCGGCGCGCTCGAGATGGCGCATGGCCGCGGCATCGTCCATCGCGACATCAAGCCGCGCAACGTGCTGATCGATAGCCGTGGTTCGGCCAGGCTCGCGGATTTCGGCATCGCCGCGAGCGCCGAGGACGAGGACGATGCCGAAGTCGTCTACGGCACGGCGCTCTATGTCGCGCCGGAGCTGGTCCGGGGCCAGTCGGTCGATGGCCGCGCAGACCTGTATAGCCTCGGGGTGCTGTTGTACGAGGTGCTGACGGGTGAGCCGCCATTTTCGCGGCGGTTCGCCGGCCGATGTCGCTGCGCAGCACGTGCGGGCTACGCCCGTGCCGCCTCGGCAGGTGCGAGCCGACCTGTCGCCGGGGCTCGAAACCGTGGTGCTGCGGGCGCTCGAGAAAGATTCTCGGCGGCGGTATCAGACGGCGGACGAGATGCGCGCCGCGCTGCTGGGCGCAATGGACAGCGGTTCGACGGCGCCGCTCAGGCTCCCGGCCGCGCCTCCGAAGAGGATTCGAACTCGGCCGGGCATTTCGCGGATTCGAAGTCGCACGCCGATGGTTCCAAGTCGATTTCAACGGCAGCAGATCGGGAGACTGCTTCGAGCTCGGCCGACCTTTCCGCGGATTCGATGTCGCACGGCGATGGTTCGAAGTCGACCTCAGCAGCAGCGGATCGGGAGACCGCTTCGAAGTCGGCCGAGGGTTCCGCCAGTTTGACGTTGGCCTCGGCGGCTGGCGACCGGCAGGCGAATCCGAAGTCAGACCAGTACGCCTGGGATTCGACGTCGATGTCAGCGAGTGCTGGTCGTCTGCCGGAGTCGGACGGGTATGCCGTGGATTCGAGGTCGACGCAAGCGGGCCCGGACCGTCGGGTGGGTTCGAAGTCGGACGGGCACGGCTTGGATTCGAGGTCGACGCAAGTGGGTCCTGATCGTCTGGCGGATGCGGAGCCGACGGCCATTCCGTGGATTCGACGTCCACGGCAGTGCGCGCCGGCGGCCCGTAGTTCGCCCAGCGGATCAGTCCGCCGGCGATGCAGGCCGATTCACATGCGTTTTGGGCTGGTCAGCGCGTTCCTCGGGTGGCGCGGGTATCGCCGACCGGGTCTGGTGACGCGTCAGGCGTCCCACAATGAGGCCAGCAGCGCATCGACGCCGTGGCGGGATGCTGCGGCGCCGACGGGCGCTCGGCTCAGGTTGTCGGCCGCGGCGGTGAAGTCGCTGTCGAAGAGGCGCTGGACGGACTCGGGCAGGAAGCGCGTCAGCTGCGCGTAGTGGTGGGCGTCGTCGAGGCCGCGCGGACGGCGGTAGAAGCGCAGCGGGAAATAGACGTAGAGCATGTCGCGCGCTCGGGTCAGCGCGACGTAAAAGAGGCGCCGTTCCTCTTCGATCGACTCGGCGTCGCTGGTCGACATGTCTGAGGGGATCATGCCGTCGGCGGCGTGGATGACGTGCACGACGTCCCACTCGCCGCCTTTGGCGGAGTGGACGGTGCTCAGGATCAGGTAGTCCTCGTCGAGCAACGGCGGGCCCGCCAGGTCACTCGTCGAGGTTGGCGGATCGAGCGCGAGCTCACTCAGGAAGGGACCACGGCTGGAGTAGGCGCCCGCGACGCGCTCGAGTTGTTCGATGTCCTGGATGCGCGCGGCGGCGCTGTCGTAGCGGCGTTCGAAGATCGGCTCGAGGAGACGGCGGATCCTGGCCACCTCGGCGCTCGGCGGCAGCCCGGCGCCATTGGCGAGGCAGTCGGCGAGGGTGCTGCGCAGCGCATCGAGCGGTTCCTGGGCGGCTGGCGGCACACGCGGTGGCGCGTGGATTAACCGCTCTACTGGTGACACGCCCAACGCAGCCGCGTCTGGCGGCTCGGTGGCAGAGAGCAGTGGTGGGACGGAACCTGGCTGGGCGGCAGCGGTAGGCGCCTGTTCGGCGAGGGAACCTGACTGCGCGATCGCGGCTGGCGTTTCCGCGGCAAGGTAGCCAGGCTGGCCGCGCTGCAACCGCGGCTGCGCGGCGACGCCACTTAGCTCGGCGGCGGCTTGGCCGGCTGGCTGGACGGACGGGGCGCGCACGGCGGGGGAGTCTTGCTGTGGCGGGCGGGTCACGCCGAGGGCGGACATGATGCCGCGGGCGCTCGCTGGGCCGATGCCGTCTAGCAGCTGCAGGACTCTGAACCAGCTGACCTCGTCTCTCGGGTTTTCGAGGACGCGCAGGATGGCGAGGACATCCTTAATATGGGCGGCCTCCAGGAACTTCAGGCCGCCGTACTTGACGAATGGGATGTTGCGCCGCGTCAGCTCGAGCTCGAGCAGATCGCTGTGGTGGCTGGTGCGGAACAGGACGACCTGTCGGCGCAGCTCGGTGCCCTGCTCGCGATGCTCGAGCACATTGCGACACACCTGCTGGGTCTGCTCGACTTCGTCGGCGCAGGTGAGCAGACGCGGTCGTGCGCCGCCCGGGCGGACGGCCCACAGCTCCTTCGGGAAGCGCTCGCGGGCGAGCGCGATGACGGCGTTCGAGGCGTCTAGGATCGGCCGCGTCGAGCGGTAGTTCTGGTCCAATGTCACGAGCAGCGCGCTGGGAAAGTGCTGCGGAAAATCGAGGATGTTGCGCACGCTGGCGGCGCGGAAGCTGTAGATCGCCTGGGCGTCGTCGCCGACGACCATCACGTTGCGGTTCTCTGTGCGTAAGGCGAGCAGGATTTGCGCTTGCAGGGGATTGGTGTCCTGGTACTCGTCGACCAGAACGTGCTCGAACTGTCGCGCGGCGTGTTGGCCGAGCGGTGTCTCGGCCACGGCGCGCCAGAAAAGCAGCAGGTCGTCGTAGTCGAGCAGATTCTGGGCGCGCTTACGCAGAGTGAAATCGGCGAACAAACGCCGGATCGTCTCCAAGTCTTCACTGCACCAGGGAAGGAAGGTCTCGAGAATGGTGCTCAAGCCGACACCGCCGTTGACCATGCGCGAGTAGATCGCGGCCAGCGTGTCCTTCTTCGGAAAGCGTCGCTCGCGCGGTCCGCGACCTAACTGCAGCTCGCCGCGCACCAGATCCATCAGGTCAGCCGAGTCGGCCTGATCGAGGACCGTGAAGTCGGGCGCCAGGCCCAGCGCTCGACCGTACAGGCGCAGCCAGCGATTGGCGACGGCGTGAAAGGTGCCGCCCCAGACCTTGTGCGCTCGACCGTGGCCGACCAGTCGGTCGGCGCGCGACAGCATCTCGCGCGCGGCACGCCGCGAAAAGGTGAGGAGCAGGATGCGCTCGGGCGGCACGCCCTGTTCGATCAGGTGCGCGACGCGGCACGCCAGCGTCCACGTCTTGCCGCTGCCAGCGCCGGCGATAACCAGGACGGGGCCGTCCGCGGCGGTGACCGCCGCGCGCTGCGCGGGGTTAAGTGAGGCTCGCCAGCTCGTCGCTTGGACGGGCAGCGACTCGAACACGTGTTCGAGTATACGCGGCCGTGCGCTGTGGCGCGCTCACGAGTTCGTCTACAGCGATCCAATCGAAGCGGCGAAGGAGACGATTGGCGAGGGCGAGCTCATAAGCGCGATGGCCCAAGCTTCGAGTCCGCGGGTAGGTTTCGCACTGGTCAAGAGCGGCCCATAGAATTTCCGGAGCGCGATGCCTCCGGCGTTCGAGAAAACGGACGCGCTGCTGCTGGTCGATCCGCAGAACGACTTCTGTCCGGGCGGGTCGCTGCCGGTCGCCGAAGGCGACGCGATCATGCCTGTTCTCAATACGTGGGGCGCCGCGGCAGAGCAGAGCAACGTTCCGATCTTCGTCTCGCGCGACTGGCATCCGCCGCGCACGACGCACTTCTCTGAGTTCGGCGGCGCCTGGCCCGCCCACTGCGTTGCCGGCACCAAGGGCGCGGAGTTCCACGCCGACCTGCACGTCCCGGCAAGCGCGACAATCGTTTCGAAGGGAATGGGCGAAGACGAAGATGCCTATTCCGCGTTTCAGGCGCGGGACGGGACCGGGACCCCACTTGCGGCGTTGCTCCGCGCCCGGAACGTCCAGCGCCTGTACGTCATGGGCCTCGCCACCGACTATTGCGTGAAGGCCAGTGCCCTGGCCGGACTGGACGACGGCTTCGACGTGATCGTCATCAAAGACGGCGTCAGGGCGGTCAATCTCCAGCCTGACGACGGCGACAACGCCATGCGCGAAATGCGCGCCGCCGGCGCCGGCATCGCGTGAGCCGCTTCGCGCACTCTGCACGAAAAACGCTTTACGTGTTTCGGACTTCCTTTTGGTAGACGGCTAGACCAATAGCGCTTTAGGCTGTTTGCGAGGCTCTATTGACGCGTTATTTGCTGCGTCGACTCGTCCTCATGATTCCGGTGGCCTTCCTGGCCAGCCTGATCCTCTTTCTGCTGCTGAAGCTCACCCCTGGCGATCCAGTGCTGATCATGCTAGGCGAACGCGTCACCACGCAGAACTATGAGGCGGTCCGACGCGATCTCGGCCTCGACCAGCCCTATCCCATCCAATACCTGCGCTGGGTTGGGCACATTGTCCAGGGCGACCTGGGCAAGTCGCTGCGCAACGGCTCGCCCGTCAAGGACGAGATTGTCGAGCGCTTACCCGCGACGTTCCAGCTGGGCTTGATCGCGCTCGGCATCGGGCTGTGCATCGCGCTGCCGCTGGGCATCCTTTCGGCGGTGTTTCGACGCTCGTTTCTGGGCGTCGGGTCGACTGGCTTTACGCAGGTCGGCATTGCTTTGCCGCAATTCTTCATTGGCCTCTTGCTGCTCTATTTCGTCGCCTATCGACTGCGCTGGGTGCCGCCTGGCGGCTACACCGCGTTCGTCGAAAACCCCGGCGAGTGGCTGAAACGCATCATCTTGCCCGCGCTCACGCTGAGCTTCTTTCCCGCCGCGACCCAGACGCGCTTCATTCGCTCAGGGCTACTGGACACGCTGCACCAGGACTACATCCGCACCGCGCGCGCCAAGGGCTTCGCCGAGTCGACGGTGATCTTGCGCCACGCGCTGCGCAATGCGCTCATCCCGAGCGTCACGCTGCTCGGCATTCAGGTCGGCCTGATCCTCGAGGGCGCGTTCATCGTCGAGTTCGTCTTTGGCTGGCCTGGCGTGGGACGATTGGCGGTGCAGGCGCTCGGCGCGCGAGACTATCCGATTGTCCAGGCGGTTGTCATCCTGACCGTCTTCGTGGTGCTGCTGGCGAACCTCGTCGTCGACATCGCCTACGCATACCTGGATCCGCGCATCAGCTACACGCGGAAGAGCGCCTGAGTCAATGGCCACCGCACAAACGACTGCCCTGGCGCCACGCGTGGTTGCGGTGCCCGTGCAACCTACGCGCCTGGACCAGCTCGTCGTGGCGGGTCGACGCGAGCCGCGGCTGATCGTCTTCGGCGTCGTGATCGTGTTGCTGGCGCTGATCGCAATCTTCGCACCGTTCCTGGCGCCATACGACCCTTATCAGACCTCGCCCGCGTCGTCGCTGCAGCAGCCGTCGTTCACGCACTGGCTGGGCACCGACACGCTCGGACGCGATCAGCTCAGTCGAGTGATCTGGGGGACGCGCATCTCGTTTGCGGTCGCGGTGATCGCGGTCAGCATCTCGCTCGGCGGCGGCGTGTCACTCGGCCTGGCCGCGGGATACATCGGCGGCTGGCTCGACCAGGTGCTGAGTCGATTCATCGACGCGATGCTTGCGTTTCCAGGCATCCTGCTGGCCATCGCCGTGACCAGCGCACTGGGTCCGTCGCTGCGCAACGCGATGATCGCGGTTGGATTGATCGGTATTCCGCTCTATTTTCGACTTACCCGCGGTCAGACGCTGCAAGCGCGCGAGCAGGACTACATCACCGCGGCATCGGTGATTGGCTCGTCGCGGCCGCGGATTCTGCTGCGCCACATCCTGCCCAACATCATCAATCCGATGATCGTGGCCGCGTCCATCTCAAGCTCGACGTCGATCCTGGCGCTGGCCGCGCTCAGCTTCATCGGCATCGGCCCGCAGCCGCCAGATCCTGATTGGGGCTCGATGATCAACACCGCCTCGAGTTTGCTGGAACGATCGCCGTGGCTGTCGTTCGGGCCTGGCCTGGCGATCTTCCTGACGGTTTTTTCCTTCTCCATGCTGGGCGACGGGTTGCGGGATGTGCTCGACCCGCGACTCCGCAATCGGTGAGCGCCGACGTGCGCATCTTCGGCTCAAGGAAGGAGCCCGCAATGCGAAGACTCTCGCTCGTCTTTCCGCTCGCCGTCGCGGCGAGCCTGTTCATGGCCGCGTGCGGTCCGGCCTCTACGCCAGCGCCGACCACGGCGCCAGCAGCTCCAGCCGCGACCACTGCTCCCGCAGGGGCGCCAACGACCGCGCCGGCAGCCGCCGCCAAGCCGACGTCGGCGGCAGGCGCGCCCGCGGCGACGACGGCGCCCGCCGCTGCACCCACGACTGCACCAGCAGCCGCAGCCAAGCCGACGACGGCTCCAGCGGCCGCGGCCGCCGGTAAGCCAGTCAAGGGTGGCTCGCTGACGGTGGCGATGGAACGCGACGCGACGACCTTCGATCCGACCAAGTCGCAGGACGTCTACAGCAACGCCATCATCGGACTGACGGTCGACTCGCTGTACAAGGTCAACGAGAAGGGCGAGGTCGTGGGCATGCTGGTTGAGAAGACCGAGAACCCACAGCCCAATGAGTACGTGATGACCCTGCGCAAGGGCATCAAGTTCCAGGACGGCACCGACCTGAACGCCGAGGCAGTCAAGTTCAACCTCGATCGACACCGCAACGACGAGAAGGGCACGCGCATCCAGGACGTAAAGGACATCACCAACATCGAGACGCCGGATCCGTACACCGTCAAGATCACGCTCAAGGCGGCCTTCGCGCCGTTCACGAGCAAGCTCACCGGCGGCGCCGGGTACGTGCAGAGTCCAGCCGCGGTCCAGAAGCTCGGCGAGAACCTGCAGCGCGATCTGACCGGCGCCGGCAGCGGGCCCTACAAGTTCGTCTCCTGGCAGAAGGACACGTCGCTCGTCCTCGAACGCAACCCCGACTACTGGGACAAGGATGCCGACGGCACCCAGCTGCCGTACATGGACAAGATCACGTTCCGCCCGTTCCCCGATGAGAACACGCGCCTGACCAACGTCAAGACCGGCGACGCCGACGTCCTGATGGGCAACCCGCCCTTCAAAGACATCGAGGATCTGAAGAAGTCCAGCGACCTGACTTACAAGGAAATCGCCGGGCTCGGCTTCCAGTTCATCTTCGTCAACACTTCGAAGGAGCCGTTCAACAACCCCGCCATTCGCCGTGCGGTCTCATACGCGATCGATCGCGAGCAGATTCGCCAGGCCGTGTACTTCGGCGCCGGCAAGACTCTGCAGCTGCCCGTTCCCGAAGTGATTCCCTGGGCGATGGTCAAGGACGGTCTGCCGTATGGCCAGCGCGACGTCAACAAGGCGAAGCAAGAGCTGTCCTCAGCGGGCATCACCAATCCATCGTTCACGTTCCAGATCTCGAATGCGTCGCCGCAGCTGCAGCAAGCGGCCGAGCTGATCAAGGATCAGATCAAGGACGCTGGGATCAACATGGACATCCAGCTCATCGAATTCGCCACCGTGGTCCAGAACGGCAACACGGGCGAATACCAGGCGCTGAGCCTGGGCTGGAGCGGTGACGTCGATCCCGATGGCGACCTGTACTCGCTGTTCTATACGAAGGCGGGCTTCAACTTCGCCAAGTTCAGCAACGAGAAGTTCGACAAGCTGCTCGACGACGGGCGGCAAAACCTCGAACAGTCCAAGCGCGCCACCGCCTACCAGGATGCGCAGAAGATGCTGATCGAGGAGCAGCCGATGATCGTGCTGTACAACCCGCCGCAAATCTCGATCGTGCGCAAGGAGATTCAGAATTACCCGCAGACGTACGCTGGGTTCTGGGGCGCGCGCGATTACTCGAAGATCTGGCGGCAGAAATAGCTTTCAGCTCTCAGCAGTCAGCTGTCAGCAGCGCCTCCGCGAGGGGTCTGCTGATGGCTGAAAGCTGATCGCTGATGGCCCGCCGCTACGGCGGCGATACGGCGTCGAAATTGCGCTCGGCGACGTGGCGCGGCAGGCGGCCGCGTTCGAGGTGCCGCACCGGTACCGTGAAGGCGTACTCCTCGAGCATCTTGTCCAGCGCCGCTGCGTCTTGTAGATAACGCGCGCGGGCACGGTCGCGTTCCGGGCCCGGGCGCAAACGGCGTGCCGCGTCGAGTTGCTGGCGCAGGTGTTCTTGCGCCGCTTCGATGTCGCGGCCCAGGGTGATCCACGGCAGCGTTTCACCGGCCTGCTTCAAGACGTGGTGCGCCAGGCCCCACTCACCATCCCATTCCTCGTCGCGCAAGGGCTGGCCGAGTCCAGGCAGGCGATCGAAGTCGCCCCGCTCCTGAGCTTCGCGAATCTGCTGATCGATGGCGCTCTCCCACTGCGAGAGCTTGCGCGGCGGACGTTTTTCCTGCTGCGTCAAGGTGCGTCTACCTGAATCGACTCGGCCAGCACCTCGATCAATCCGCTGAGCTGCTGCTCAGTGCTGATCAACGGCGGCGCCATGCAGATCGTGTTGTTCAGTCGCCGCGGCAAGAAGCCGCGCTCGACACAGCGCTGGACCACGCGGCCCGTCGTCGCCACCGCATTGTCGTAGTAGGCGCTGCCCGTCGCGGCGGGATCGACCAGCTCGACCGCGGCCATCATGCCGATGCCGCGCACCTGGCCGACCGGCCCAAGCCCTCCGAGCTGCGTGCGCAGCTGCTGCTGGAACCAGCCGCCGATGGATGCGGCGCGCTCGACGAGTCCTTCGCGCTCGATGATCGCCAGGTTCGCCAGACCTACCGCGCAGCACGCCGCATGGCCGGAGTATGTCGCCGCGTGCATGTACTTCAGATCGGACGGCGCGGAATTGATCGCGTCCTGGATCTGCTGGCTGACCATGATCCCACCCAACGGCAGGTACGCGCTGGTGATGCCCTTGGCAAAGCTCATGATGTCGGGCTGCACGTTCCAGTGCTCGAGCGCGAACCACTTTCCGGTGCGGCCAAAGCCGGTGATGACCTCGTCGGCGATGAGCAGCACGTTGTGCTTATCGGCGATCTGGCGTAGCTTGGGCCAGTAGTCCTCGGGCGGCACGATCACGCCGCCGGCGCCCTGAATAGGCTCGCCGAGGATCGCCGCCACCGTCTCGGGGCCTTGTTCGATCAGGGTCTGTTCGAGTTCGGCGGCATAGTCGTGCTCGGCCGGGCTGGTGCACGGACGCGGTCCATCCTCGCCCTCGAGCTCGCACCGGAAGCGATACGGTCCGATGGCCTGAATGAAGTTGGGCACCAGCGGCGCGAACATCTTGTGGTACACGGGCAGGCCGGTCGCGCTAGCGGCGGCCATGGTCACGCCGTGGTACCCCCAGCGGCGCGAGATGATCTTGACCTTGTTCGGTTGGCCCTGCAGCTTCCAGTAGAAGCGCGCGGTCTTGAACGCCGATTCATTCGACTCGGCGCCGCTGGTCGTGAAGTACACCGCGTTGAGGTTCGGGTAGGCGATCTGGCTCAGCTTCTCGGCGAGCCTAATCGAGGGCACGTTCGTGAAGCCGACGTAGTTGTTGTTGAAGGCAAGCGTGCTCATCTGCTCGGCGGCGACCTGGGCGAGCTCGGCGCGGCCGTGGCCGACGTGCACGTTCCACAAGCCGGAGAGCGCGTCGAAGTAACGCTTGCCGTTGGCGTCGACGATCTCGGCGCCTTCGCCCTTGACCACGAGCAGTGGCTTGGCGTGGTCGGTCGGGTGATAGAGCGGATGGATCAGGTGCTCCCGATCGGCCTCGAGCAGGTGGGCGACATCGACACCCTGGGTGGCGGGTGAACCAGGAGCTTGAACCATGCTCGGAGTGTACGCTGCGTCCGCGATGACCTACGAGTCGAATACGTATGGCGACCGCATCGCGGCGGTGTACGACGCGTGGGTGGCGCCGAAGATCGATGCGTCTACCGCGGACGCCGTCGAATTCCTGGCATCGCTGGCTGGCGCTGGGGCCGCTCTGGAGCTCGGTATTGGCACGGGCCGCATCGCCCTGCCGCTGGCCGAACGCGGCGTCCGGGTTTCGGGCATCGACGCCTCCGAGGCCATGGTGGCGCGCATGCGCGAGAAGCCTGGCGGAGCTGAGATACCCGTGCTGATCGGCGACTTCGAAACGCTGCCCGTGGATGGCTCGTTTGCGCTGATCTATGTCACGTTCAATACGTTCTTCGGGCTGCTGTCCCAGGAGGCGCAGGTGCGCTGCTTCGCCTCGGTCGCTGGGCGGTTGGCGGCCGGTGGCGCATTCGTGATTGAGGCGTTCGTGCCCGACCCGACGCTCTTCGATCGCGGCCAGCGTGTCAGCACGACGCGCGTCGAGGTCGATCGCGTCCAGCTCGACGCGACGGTTCACGATCCCGTGTTGCAGCGAACCACCACCCAGCACGTGATGATCGGTCGCGAAGGCATCGTGCTGTTGCCGGTCCAATTGCGCTACGCGTGGCCGAGCGAGCTCGACCTGATGGCGCGCCTCGCCGGCTTGCGCCTGGAAGCCCGCTACGCCACCTGGCGCCGCCAGCCCTTCACCGCCACGTCGCCGAGCCACATTTCGGTCTACGTCGCGGGCAGTTAGTGCCAGCGGCCGAGGTGCTCGGCGTGGGTAGGCAGGTACGCGCCGGGTTTGAAGAAGCGGTCGTAGAACTCGGTGTCGATGTGCTGGGCCTGCACATAGTTCATGATGAACAGCGTCGGCACCGCGCCTGGAAACTTGCCGAAGGTGTCGAAGATGTACTGCGCCTGCGTGCTGACGCAGGCGTTGAACTCGGGCGTATGCGGCGCAGCGGCGCCGCGGACGCGCGGGCTGTCAAGCCAGGCGCCGGGCGTCTCGGGGTTGTAGACGCCGCCTGGGCCGAACTTGCGCGACGTGAACGCCTCGATCGCGTCGGCCATGGTCGCATAGTGCGGCGGGCAGAACGCCTCGAAGACGCCCGAGAGGCCGGTGGGGTTCGGCATCGACCAGCGCTCGTCGGTGTCAAACCGAAACCCTAGGCCAGGCACGTCAGGATCGCCAGAGGCGCCGAGCATCGTCAGCCGGTCGATGCCGTCGAACATCCAGCCGCCGAGGCCCATCGCCTGCAGCACCAGCGTCCCGGCGTACGCCGATGTGGCCAACTCTGCAGTCGCCTCGGTGATGGAGTACTGCTCGAGGAACGTCAGCGGCAACGGATTATCGACGTCGATCAGGCCGCGGAACTGCTCCAACCCAGGCAGCGAACGGTGATTGATGTCGTCAAAGACGCAGTAGCCGTTCTGGGTAAAGAAACACAGGTTGGCAATCGTGTGCTGGGCGATATCGGCCACCGGAATCACCAGCAAAGAGCCTGGCGCATTGGCGATCCAGGTGTTGTGGCCCTCCATGTACGGCTCGCGGCGCGGCAGGTGGATACGTGTGTCGGACAGGCGCCGCAGGCGCGAAGCGTGGCGCTCGAGCATCCGCTCGATGGTCACGGCTTCCTCGGCGGGATCGACCAGAGCACCAGCGTCGCGGGTCGGGAAGAAGTACGTGCCGCTCTCGTCGGTAAAGAACAACTCGACGGTGTGAAAGCCCGCTGCTGATGGAAACGTCCGGCCGGCGGCGCCCGCGGCGTAGTTGGCGAGCAAGGGCGCGTAGCGCTCGTGGCGCATGATCGCGTAGTGCCAGCCGGTCGTGCCGGCCATCGTGGTCAGCACCAACAATCGTTCGAGCTCAGTCAACGGCAGCGGGTCATGGCGCGACTTGAACGCGAGCACGCCGTCGGGAATCTCGCCGCCGAGCGGAAAGCGGCGTGAGCGGCGCCCGTACAGAGCGCTCATCAAGGGAAATGTGGCGAGGTCGGCCAGCGCCTCGTGCACATTGGCCGGCAGTTCGAGCATTGGCGTATTTTGGAGGCGGATGCCTGTCGAGTTCATCGGCATGATTGCGACCCAGGAGGCCTCAGAGGTCCTGCCGCCCCAAGGTCCGCTCGTCGATGCCGACTTTACGGCACGCTTCGCCCAGGTGCATGAGCAGGGCGGCTTCGACCGGATTTTGATCGGCTATGGGAGTCGCTGGCCCGATGGCTGGCAGGTGGCCAATCACGCCGTGCGTGCGACCGAGCGCCTCAAGATTCTCCTCGCGCACCGACCGGGCTTCGTGGCGCCGACGCTGACGGCGCGCCAGGCCGTCACCTTCGAGCACCTTGCCGGCGCCGGCAGGCTGGCGCTGCACATCATTACCGGCGGCGACGAAGCCGATCAGCGCCGCGAGGGCGATTTTCTCAGTCACGACGAGCGATACCGGCGCACTGCCGAGTACATGCACGCGTTGCGTCTGTTGTGGGAGTCGTCTTCGCCTGTGGAATTTTCGGGGGAGTTCTACCGGTTCGAAGATGCGCAGTTATTGGTGCGGCCGGCGGGGTCCGAGGGCATTCCATTGTTCTTCGGCGGTGCATCCGAGGCGGCGCTGGACGTCGGCGTCCGCTACGCCGACGTGTTCATGCTGTGGGGCGAGCCGCTCGCCTTCGCCGCCGAGCGCCTGGCGTCCATTCGTGCCGCGGCAGCTGCCCGTGGACGTCAGCTGCGTTTCAGCCTGTCGGTGCGACCGATCCTGGCGCCGACCGAGGCCGCGGCCTGGGCACGCGCCGAGGACATCGCCGAACGCGCCCTCGCCCAGCGCCAACGTTTCCTGGGTGCCCGCGGTCGCCGCGACAATTCGTCCGTGGGCTCCGAGCGCTTACTGGCAGCCGCGGCTGAGGCCGACGTGCACGACCAACGCCTGTGGACGCGCATCGCGGCGATTACCGGCGCCGCCGGCAACTCGACGGCACTCGTGGGCACACCCGAGCAAGTCGCCGAATCGCTCATGGCCTACGTCGATCTCGGCTTCGACGCGCTGCTGATTCGCGGCTTCCACCCGTTCCAGGACGCCATCGACTACGGCCGCGAGCTGATCCCCCTGGTGCGCGCCGAAGTCGCGCGCCGCGAAGGGCTTTGTCATCCTGAGGCGAGGCACGAGCCGAAGGATCCGCTTGCCGAAACGTCTGTGCCCGCGGATCCTTCGCTGCGCTCAGGATGACAAATCACCCTCGAGATCGCGCGAAAAGCGACCATCCCGGCCCGTCAGGCCGGTGCCGGGGCAGATGACGTTGAGCATGCGCGGCAGCACCGCCCACGTGCACAGAAAGACACGACGGCGAACGCGCTCGCGCAGCTTCATGCGAGTGCCTGACGGATCCAGCCCAGGTTCTCCAGGCGCATGAAGCCGTAGTGGTAGAAGCCCAGGTCGTGCGCGCCCGCCTCCCGCGCCGCGTGGACCCGGTCCGCAAGTTCCGCTGCTGAACGGGTGTCGGGATACATCGGCCGCAAGATCACTTCCAGCCTGGACTGCAGCGTGCCGTAGGCGGCGAGCTCACGCTGCAAGCGCGCCGTGTCGCGGAAGTAGCCGATGACGCCCAGGCCATCGACGGCTTGCGCGATGGCGGTCAGGTCGATGCCATCCCGCCAGCCAATGCTCATTGCCGTGCGTTCGGTACTCGGCACACCGCTCGCGTAGCCGAGTGTGGCGCCCGATGGATCCAGGTACGCCACTCTGGTCGTCGCCGCCACCTGGTGAACCGCTGCCGCGATGTCCGCCACCAAGGACGTTACGACCCGCTGCCGCACCGCGGCATAGCGCCCCAACTCGCCATCGGCCAGCGAACGCAGCCACTCGTCGTCGGCCTGGGTTTCATGCGTTTCCGCGGCGGCTGATGCGAACAGCGCCTCGAGTCGTTCACGGCACACCGCTCGGACACGCTCGGCATCCACGCCCTGCGCCTGCGCGGCCGCGACGCAGTGCCTGCAGAAGCACAGCCCGAGCAGGAAGCGTGCATTCGGACTCAGCGGCACGAAGCTGCGCTCGTGATGGTCGCCATGATCGAAACCCATGTAGTGCAGCGCTTCGAGCTTGATGGCCTCGAGGCCGTAGCGCGCGACGTCCTGTGCTAGCGCCACGGCGTACGCGCGCGCATCATGATGCGCTGGGCAGAGCGAGTTCAGCAGCGGGTCGCCAAATGCCGTCCGCGGGGCGCAATCGGGAAAGGCATGTGCCAGCCGTGAGTTGTGCAGCACCACAAGCCAGGCGCTGGCGCGCATGCCGCGCTCGTCGGCCGCCAGTCTCAGCACCTCGAGCGGATCGCAATCCTGGGTGACCGTGGACCGCACCGGCTGCACGCGGCCGTAGTGCTGGCCGCTGCGCGCGGTTCGAAAATACGCCACGCCGCCTTCGCGGTAGCCGACCCGGCGCTTCGGATTGTGTGGAAACACGTCGCGCGCATGGTGGTACGTCGCGGCCATGGTCGCGCCGTTCAGTCCCGCCTCGGCCAGGCGATCGAGCACCGTCGGCACCCCCTCGTCGAGCAGATCCTCGGCAAACAGATACGCCGAGCTCGTCACCCCTGTTCCAGGAACCAGTCGATCAACCGCCGCGCAATGCTCAACTTGCCCGGCAGCCGCGGCAGCTCGCCGTGGCGCGCAAACCACGCCGCGTGCACGATCTCGTCCGCTTGCGGCTGAATCTCACCGGCGGCATATGTAGTGGTGAAGCCAATCATCAATTGGTGTGGAAATGGCCAGGGCTGCGAGCCGAAGTAGCGCACGTCGCGCACTTCGAGCCCGACTTCCTCGCGAATCTCGCGCTGGACAGCCTCCTCGAGCGACTCGCCCGGCTCGACGAAGCCGGCCAGCACCGAATAGAACGCCTCAGGAAAGGCCGAGCCGCGCGCCAGCAACAGCTCGTCACCGCGCTGGACGAGCATGATCACCGCCGGGCTCAGTCGAGGAAAACTCAGCAGGCCGCACTTCGGGCACAGCTTGGCGCGCTCGCTGGGCGCGTGCACGGTCGGCTCGCCGCACCGCCCGCAGAAACGATGGGTCAGGTCCCAGTGCAGGATCTGGATGGCGCGGCCGGCGACGGTGTAGTACGCGTCGGGCAGGCGTCCGAAGAGCGCTCGTAAGCCCTCCAGGCTGGTTTCCGCGGGCGCCTCGACCGCTTCGTCGAGCGACACGGCGTAGCAGTCGACGTCGTCGAGTCGACCGAGGTAGTGGCCCGCTTCGAAGTCGGCGCCGAGGGCGGCGAGCTCCTCGTAGTCGAGCAGAGCTGCTGATTCGCCGTTCGGACGCACCAGCAGCCGATCGGCGCGAAACGCGAACCACGCCGCCGCGCGCGGCGCCTGAGCCGGCGGGCGCAGCCCCGGCACGAACTGCTGCCCGGTCAGCATTCCGCCTCGGCCGGCTGCAGCCGCCACGATGCCGACCACCCGACCACGTCCGGTCCCGTATGGACTTTCCGGATGGAAACGGGTGGCTGATCGGTCACCACCACGCGCTCAGCAGTACCCCGAAACGCAGGCCGGTCAGGCGGGAGCCGCGGCGAGCTTGCGATAGCCGTGCATGGTGATGAAGATGGAAGCCGGCCAGGACAGTGGCTGATCCGGCGACAACCCGAGCGCGTCCGCGACCGGCCTGAGCGACAGCGCCGTCGGCTCGTTGAGATCGCCGCCGATGATCTTGGCCAGGTCGGCGAGCTGATCGTGCAGCGCCAGGCTGTCGCGCAGCGCCTGTGCGACTTGCGGTCCGTCGACGACCGAGTCGAGCACGGTACCGTCGGCCAGGCGGAACCGATGGCCAGCGAAAAGCTTCTTAGGACGGACGTCGTCGAGGAGTCGCTTCTGGCTCGCGCTGTACGCGATCGGATCGACATACAACGGGAATCCGGCCGCCCCGCCGCCATGCACCTGGACGCCGTCGCCAGTGCACAGCCAGTCGACCCCATCAAGCAGGAAGCTGACCGAGCCGTGCGAATGGCCGGCGGTCGGCACGACCTCAATGGTGACGTCGCCGCCCAGGCTGATGCGTTCGCCACCCTGTAGCTCGCGATCGGCGGCAAGCTCGCCCGAGAGGTTCTCCATCAGCAGCGCGTCCTGGCGCGCGAGCGCCTCGGGATCGTCCAGGTAGCGGAAGCGCAGTGCCTGGTAACCGTCCTGCTCCATGTGCGCCCGACGCGAGCGCAGCAGTGGCGCGTCCGCGCTGTGCAGGGCGACCTGAACGTCGTCCGCGGCCATGGCTCGGGCGGCATGCGCCCCGCCGATGTGGTCCCAATGGCCGTGCGTGGCCAGGATCCACTTGACATTCTCGAGGCTGAAACCGAGGGCATTCAGGGCCGGCTCAATCGTCCCGCCAGGCGAGGCGGCGACGCCGGTATCGACCAATGCGGGCTGGGGTGCATCAATGTAATAGACGTAGACGATGCCGCTCGCAGTCCCGAACGGACAGGGGACCGGCACGATGCGCGGCTCGACAGGCATGGGCCCATACGATACCGCGTTGCAGGCTCGTATCATCGTTCGCCATGCCGCAGTCCGCCGCCGCTGCCGCGCGGGTCGCCGGCGCCTGTACCTGGTATATCCGCCACGTCGATTTGTTTCGCCGGCTCTCGGAGCGGGACGCGTCGGACCTGACGCGAGCGATGACCCCGCACCACTTCAAAGCGGGCCAGATGATCGTCGGTCCGAAGGACCAGGATTGCGTCTACGTCACTCGCAGCGGGCGAGTGCGCCTGTTCCAGCGCGCGGCCGACGGACACGAGGTCACGATCGAACGGCTCGATCCCGGGCATCTGTTCGGGGCGACGGCGATCCTCGGCAATAACGCGCCCGCCATGCTTGCCCAGGCCGAGACCGACGTCGAAGTATGTGTGGTCAAGCAACGCCAGTTCCTGGACATCGTCGGCAAGTGGCCCAAGGCGCTGCTGGAGCTGGCGATTCGACTGGGCGTGCGGGTCCTGAACGGCGAGGACGCGATTGGCAGGCTGAGCGCTCGGGGCGCCCGCGCCCGGCTCGCCCGCGTGCTCTTTGAGCTCGCCCGCGAAGCGAGCGAGAGCCAGCCCGGTGGCGGGCTGCGCCTGCGCGGCGTCCCGCGCCACTCTGACCTGGGCGAGCAGATCGGTGCGAGCCGCGAAACGGTCACGCGCATGTTGGCCAGGCTCGAAGAGGACGGCTACATTCGCAGGTTTGGCCGACAGATCGTGATCCCCGACCTACAGCGCCTGGTCGATGACTTCGACCTCGCCCGTTAGCGGCGGAACTACTCCACCAGCCGTCAACATTCCGCGCACAGCAAGCATCACCACCGCAGCGCCAACCCTCCAGCCACCCAGACACGTGCAGTCATGGAGTGTCGCAACAAGGTTGGTATGCTGCGCGCTGAGGTGCAGGCCACCCACGAACGTCAGATCCTCGAGCGCCCGGCGCCGGCGGCAGATCATCGCATTCCGTACGGCACCGAGCCATCGCAATTCGGCGATCTGCGCACGCCCATCGGGCCAGGCCCGCATCCCGTCGTGGTCGTGGTCCACGGCGGCTTCTGGCGCGCGCAGTACGACTTGCTCCATATAGGTCATCTGTGCGCCGCGCTGACCGAGGCGGGCCTGGCCACATGGAGCCTCGAGTATCGACGCATTGGCGAGACCGGTGGCGGCTGGCCCGGCACCCTGCAGGACGTCGCCGCGGGCACCGCTTACCTGACCGAGATCGCGCGCGATCACCCGCTCGACCTCGACCACGTGATCACGATCGGCCATTCCGCGGGCGGCCACCTCGCGTTATGGCTCGCCGCGCACGGGCACAGTCCGATCGAAGCCGCCGACGCCGCGCCCCTCGGCATCACCATCCGAGGCGCCGTCTCCCTCGCCGGAGTCGTCGATCTGCGGCGGGCAGCCGCCCTCGGTCTCGGCAATCGCGCTGCCGAGGCGCTGCTTGGCGGCACGCCCGACGCCGTGCCCGAGCGCTTCGTGGCCGCTTCGCCGCGCGAGCACCTGCCGCTCGGCATCCCCCAGGTACTCATCCACGGACAGAACGACGACATCGTCCCCATCGATCTCGCCAGAGCCTATTTCACCGCGGCCAGCCACAGCGGCGATCAGGTCCACTTCCACGCATTGCCCAGCACGGGCCACTTCGGCGTGATCGACCCCCTCACGTCCGCGTGGCCCGTGGTCGAGGCCGGCGTGCGCTCGCTGCGCTCGCCATGAGCACTCGGGCGGAGGCCAGCCTCACGTACACCAGCTACCTGCACCTGGACGAGGTGCTCGGCGCCCAGCACCCCGTCGCGCCCGATTCGCTCGCGCCGGGCGTCCGCGCCGCCGAACACTTTTTCATCGTCACCCACCAGGCATTCGAGCTGTGGTTCAAGCAACTGTTGCTCGATCTGAAGAGCGCCACCGAGCTGCTGCCGCCGCCGATCTCCGATATCGAATTGGCGCTCGATCACCTGCAGCGCTCGGCGTCGGTGCTTCGCCTGCTGGTCCAGCAGATGGTGCTGTTCGACAATCTGTCGCCGCGCAGTTTTCTGGCATTCCGGCCGTACCTGGGCAACGCCAGCGGCTCGGAATCGGCGCAATGGCGCGAGGTCCAGAAAGCGCTCGGCGTGCGCGGCCAGTCAGGCAGTCCGGTGTACCAGGCGTTCCTGGCGGCGATCGGACGCGCCGAGCTCGCCCTCGAGGACGTGTACCGCAGTCCGTCCGCCGCCGGCGCGCTGTATCGCGTGGCCGAAGGTCTGGTCGACATCTCCGAGCAGTTCTGGCAGCTCTGCGCCGTCCACGTCCAGATCGCCGAGCGCACCATCGGCCAGCGCCCTGGCACCGGCGGCACCTCCGGCGCCGCCTACCTCGCCGAAGTGCTCGACACGTCTAAAGCCTTTCCCGACCTGTGGGCGGTGCGCACTCGCTTGTAACGCCCGCACCCGCCCGTGACGCTTCGCGTGCCGTGCAGCCAACGGCCCCATTACCAGTTGTCAACTATCTCCGGCGGGAGATAGACCGACAGCCCGCTACCGGCCTCCACGACCTCAGGCTGCACCCGGCGAATGGCCTTCGTCCGAGCAAACTCAACCAGCTCGCCAACCTGCGCGAAGCCAGCGATCCGCCGCAGGTGCTGTGCTGTGGCGTAGACCACGTTGTACTCGCCATCGAGCAGTTGTCTAGGTGAAATCCAGATGCCCTCGGTGGTTTCAATGGTGCAGTGCAGGGCCGCCTGCCGAGGCGGCATCTCGCCGATAAAGAACCTGGTATCGAACCGCGCCGCGAGCACAGCGGGGGTGACCCAGTGCGAGAACGGCACCAGCGCATCGAACGCCGGCCGCCAATCCTGGTCGGCCAGCAGCGAGGACAAAGCAAGGTCACCAGCCTGGAGCGCCAGCCGAGCGCCAGCGAGGCGCTCCTGCAGCGCAACGTAAGCCTCGTCGACTTCGAGAAGCCGTCCGCCAGCGTCGCAGGCAAGTAGCACGCCGGCCTCCTCGAACAGCTCACGCACCGCGCTGACGTAATACGCAGCCGCATCGTCGGCGACAAGCTGCGTATCAGCGCGCGAACACAGCGCGCCAGCGAGCGTCTCACCATGCTCCGTGAACGCAGCGCGGTCGTCACCGCGCACGGTGCCACCGGGAAACACGTAGGCGCTCGGCGCCACCCGCGACCGAGCATGGCGCCGGACCATGAACGTCTCCAGCCCAGCGTCTCCGTCGCGCACCAGAATCACCGACGCGCTGGGCCGCGGGACGACCGGCTCGGCCATCGTTCAGCGCTCGCCCGGCGCGACGATCATCGACGGCGCGTGCTCCGCGCGCGGACGCGGCCAGCGCCAGTGCACGAGTGCCAGCACCGCGCCGACGACAGCACAGCACAGCGTGAGCACGCCAAGTGCGCCGAAACCAGCCACGGCAACAAGCCCAACTGCTGCCGCACGGCCCTGTCGCGCATCAGGTAATCGTAACGAGCCCGCCGCCAGCGCAAACCGTCGTGAAAATCAAGGCGGCCCCATGGCGCGCCCGCGCACGCGCGTTGTAGCCTCGGCGGCGCTGTGCCTTTTTCCCTCCAGGACGCTGCACTTACTCGCCGTATCGGCCTGATCGACTCCCACAACGACTTCGCGACGGCCATCGCCGCCCGCCGTGCCACCGGCGTTTGCGACTCCCTGGCGACGTACTGGCTGCCGCGCTTCCGCGACGGCGGCGTGTCGCTTGTCGTCGCGCCGATCTGGATCTCGTCGCTGTTCGTGCCCGAAGGCGCATTGCGCCGCGCCGTCCAGGTCGTCGATGGACTGCTGACTGAGATCGAGGCCTGCTCGGACGAGGTCGCCCTGGTCAGGTCATTCGCCGAGATCGAGCAGGCGCGCTCGAGCAGCAAGGTGGCGGTGCTGCTGGCGTTCGAGGGCGCCGAGCCACTTGGGCATGACCTGTCGGCGCTGCGGCTGTTCTATAGCGTCGGCCTGCGCATGATGTCGCTGGTCTGGAGCCGGCGCAACGCGTTTGGCGACGGCGCCTGGGAAAACGAGTCGCAGGGCGGCCTGACGCGGCTGGGCCGCAAGACCATCGCCGAGATGGATCGCCTGGGCATCGTGGTCGACGTCTCGCACGCGTCGGACCGCACGGCGCGCGACATACTCGACGTGGCGCGCGGACCACTCATCGCCAGTCACTCGAACGCACGCGCGCTGCGCGAGCATCCGCGCAATTTGACTGACGAGCTGCTCAAAGGGATCGCCGACACCGACGGGGTCATCGGCGTGACTGCCGTGCCGGGCTTCATTTCCGACCAGCCGGCGACGATCGAGAAGTGGGTCGATCACCTGCAGTACGTGATCGACCTCGTGGGCGTGGAGCACGTCGGGATCGGCGCCGACTTCATCCAGCACGTCGAGGAGTTGGGCGGCGTGCTCGAGATCAGCGGCTGGGGACCCGACTGGGGCAAGCACCTGCCGCGCTTCGAGGGCATGCTGTCGCCTGAAGACCTGCCCGCGCTCACCGCCGAGCTGTGTCGGCGAGGCTTCTCCGAAGCCGACATGCGGCGCATCTATCACGAAAACTATCTGCGCGTTTTCGAGCGCGTGCTGTCCTAGGCGCCGTCAGCCGACGTTCACTTTGCCGAGCCGAAGCTGGCGCGCCCGCAGGTAGCGCGCATAGCGGCTGACTTTTGGATCGCGATCGCCACAGTGCTCGGCGACTATCGCCAGGACACGATCGGCGAGGCTGTCAGGCGAGCCGTCGGTGAGCGCATGGAGCACGTCGATGCGCACGCCCGGCTCTGGATCGGCCGCCATCTCGATGAGGCGCTGCCAGACGTCGTCGCGCTGCCGGCGCACGTGGCACGGGCACAGGTTCTTGACGGCCACTCGCCGCACCCGTGGGTCACGGCTGCCCGACAGTGCCAGCAGCTCGCCGACTGCATCGGACGGCGTCTGCGAGCCAGTGGTCGGCACACCCCAGCCATAGGTGCTCACGATCCGATCGTATTGGCCCATGCCCGTACTGTACGAGGTGTCCTAGCGCCAGGCGAAGCGGGGCTGTTCGACCTCGGCGACCCGAATGCGGCGACCGTGCAGGGCGAGCTCGCGGAACTGGTAGAGGATCGCGGCGGTCGGCGCGTAGACGCTGCTGTTGGCGAGCGCAAAATGGAGCAGCGGCTCCAGGCGCGGGTTGCCGGAGCGCTCCAGGTCAGCGATCGGCAAACGGTAGGCCGCCTCGACTTCCTCGGGATTGACGACGAGCTCCGATTGCGACGTCCAGCAGACAATGGGCGTGATCAGGTGACCGGAGCGCGACGCAAAATCGTCTAACCGGCCCAGGACCGCCGACGGCGGCAAGGCAAGACCGATTTCTTCAGAGATCTCACGCAGGGCGGCGGCCTCGGGCGTTTCATCGGCTTCGAGCCGGCCGCCCGGCAGCGCGAACTGGCCAGCATGGCGGCGCAGGGTCGACGGACGGAGCGTGAGGACGAAGCACGTCTCGCCAGCACTATCAGGCAACAGCACCACGCCGACGGCCGCGCGGTGGTGGTCCGCAGGCATAAGTGACATCGCGGGCGCGCTGGCCACGTTGGCGACGATGCGCGCGCGCAGGTCGGGCGTGAAAGGGTAAGGCATCAGGCGCAGGGTGCTACCGTGGACCTCGACGAGTATGCGAGGAGTGGTGGTAGCGCCGCAGCCGTTGGCCGCGGAAGCAGGCGCGGCAATCCTGGCCGAAGGCGGCAACGCCTTCGACGCGGCCATCGGGGCCGCCTTGGTACAGATGGTGACCGATCCACAAATGTGCGGCCTGGGCGGCTTCGGCTGCGCCACATACCTGTCGAAGGCAGGCTGCGAACACGTCGCGTTCCACGCCCGCGCTGGCACGCGCACGAAACCCGACATGTGGGCCAGTGACTTCAGAGGCCGCACCGAGCTCGGCAACTACACGCTGTTTGACGATCATCGCAGCAACCTCGGCCATACCTCGGTCGGCACGCCCGGCGTGCTGGCAGGCTTGGCGCTCACCGAAGCACGGATTAGCCAGGCGACCCACGAGGCGCTGAGCGAGGCCGGATTCGATCTGCGCCCGATACCGCAGAACTACGCCGCCGGTTTCGGACGCAACCAGCTCATTTCGATCGGCGTCGGTGGGTCCTTCAGCGGCGCATCCGACCCGCGCCGCGACGGCGGCGTGGCGGCATACAGCAACCGATGAAGATCGCCGACGTGCGCCTGCGCCAGGTCGCGGGCACGATGGACTTCCCCGGCGAGTTCTGGGAGGAGCGATTGATTCGGCCAGTCGACCTGTACCCGCGCTTTCGGGCCCAGGGTCCTGGCTATTTACCCAAAGTCAGCGACGGTCGTTATCGCATCGAGACCGTATTCATCGAGATCGTCACCGACGATGGTGCGCTTGGCATCGGCGGTCCGATACCGCGCGAGCAGGCGTTCCTCGTCGACACGGAGCTGCGGCCACTGCTGCTCGGCGAGGATCCACTGGCGCATGAGGTGCTGTGGGACGTCATGTATCGCGCCTCGGTTCACGGCCGCAAAGGCGTCACGATGATGGCCATCAGCGCGCTCGACTGTGCGTTGTGGGACCTCAAGGGGCGGGTGCTCGGCCAGCCCGTGTACCGGCTCCTGGGCGGACCGAGTCGGACCGAGATTCCGGCGTACGCGAGCATGCTCGGCTATTCGATCGAGACCTCACGCGCCGCCGAGCGCGCGCGCGAGGTCGTACAGCAGGGGTTTCGAGCGATGAAGTGGTTCTTCCGCCATGGGCCGGCTGATGGCCGGGACGGCATGGTGCGCAACGCTCAGTTGGTGTCGGCGGTACGGGGTGCCGCCGGCGATGACGTGGACATCATGCTCGACTGCTGGATGAGCTGGGACGTGCCGTACACCGTGGTCATGGCGGAGCGGCTCGAGGATTACGAGCCGCGCTGGCTCGAGGAGCCGGTTCTGCCTGACAAGATCGCGCAGTACGCCGAAATTCGGCGCCAGGTGCGCATCCCGATCTCTGGCGGCGAGCACGAGTACACCCGCTTCGGCTTGAAGCAGCTGATGGATGCTGAAGCCGTCGACGTGCTGCAGCCCGACATCTATTGGGCGGGCGGCATCACCGAGATGCTCAAGATCCTGGCGCTGGCCTCGTGCTATGACTTACCGGTGATTCCGCACGGGCACTCCACGCCGGCCTCGGCGCATCTCATTGCGTCGCAGCCCGAGAACCTGTGCCCGCTACTCGAGTACCTGATCAAATGGAACGAAATTCACCAGTTCTTTCTTAAGTATCCTGTGAAGCCGGTAGGCGGCGTAGTGACGGTGCCCGAGACGCCTGGCCTCGGTATGGATCTGGATCCAGCGCGGATCGAGGAAGAGCAGGTGCTGACGTTCCGCTAATGGCCGCTGGAGGTCCCAACGCTCGGCGAAAGGCGCGGGACTTGCAAGGCGCATGGTTGAGTGCCAGTCGCATTGCAAGACCTTCATTGACCGCCTCATGGCTGACGAAGCACAATCCCGGCGATAGCGGGTCAACCTAGGACGGGGAGATTCAAGAACGATGGGTGACCGAAACGACCAGTCGAACGGCAGTTGGACGCAGCGCCGTCTCACGCGCCGCGTAATCCTGCGCTACAGCATTCTGTCGGCGGCCGCGCTAACGGTCTCGGCAGCTTGTCAGCAAGCGGCGACCCCAGCGCCGACGACTGCCCCAGCGGCGGCACCGAAGCCGACCACAGCGCCCGCGGCGGCGCCAACCACCGCCCCAGCGGCGGCAGCCAAGCCGACAACTGCGCCGGCGGCGGCAACCACTGCCCCAGCCGCGGCTGCCCAGCCGACCACTGCGCCCCAGGCCGCGCCGGCTGTCAGCAAAGTCAACATCAACGGCAAGTTTGTGGTCGTGCAATCGCGCGACTTCCATCCCGATCACAACGCCATGATCGAGGCCAAGATCAAAGAGTTCGGTACCCAGATGGGCTACCCGCTCGAACACTCGTACATCGAGGCCTATGCCGGTTCGGGCGACGTGGTCCAGAAACTGACGGCCGCCGTGCAGGCCGGCGATGCGCCAGACCTGCTGATCCACACCCTGCCAACCAGCACCCTGCACTTCCTGGACATCATCGAGGACGTCGACGCGCTCGAACAGGACATCGAGAAGGAGCACGGTAAGACGTTCAAGGGCACCCAGTTAGCAGCGCGCCTGGAAAACAAGTGGTGGTCCATCCCGCACTTCAGCCGTGCCGGTGGCTATTTCGTTCGCCAGAGCGCATTCAAAGATCTCGGTATCGATCCGCTGACGACCTCGTTCGACTACACGCAGTTGCGCGACGCCGCCCTGGCCATGTCCAAGCCCGATAAGGAGTTCTGGGGTTGGGGCATGACCGTCAACCGCTCGGGGGACGGGGACACCAACGTCCGCAACGCCATCTTCCAATGGGGCGGCCAGATCACGGAGGAGACGGGTCAGCTGGTCGTGCTCAACAAGGAGCCGTTCCGGACGAACGCCATCGCTGGCCTGAACTGGCTGAAGGAGACCTTCAGCGACCCGAAGTATGCGACGATGCTGCCGCCTGGCGTCGGCGGGTGGACCGACCCGTCGAACAACGAAGCGTGGCTCGGTGGCAAGATCGGCATCACCACCAACGCCGGCACCGTTTATGCGAAGGCCGTTGTGGATAAGAATCCGGTTGCCGATGACACCTTCATGATCCTGCAGCCCAAAGGCCTCGGCCCAGGCGGCCGGGCGCTGATGGGTGACCCGGCCACGATGAACTTCTACATCATGAAAGGCGCCAAGAACCGCGCGGCTTCAGAGCAGTTGATCAAGTTCCTGCACACCCAGGCCACCTACAAGGAAATGTTCAAGATCAGCACCGGCTACGTGTACCCGGCGCGCGAGTGGGGTTGGGATCAACCCGAGATCACCGAGAGCACCTACGCCAAGCATGTGACGGACAACTGGAAGAAGATCGCCAATGACCCCAGCGGCTACGGTATTGGCAGCTCCTAT
>Ga0137369_10001094_pt1 | contig 26679 bp, 24 predicted proteins | sample SagtaG_12_FD_104918 | JGI IMG/M metagenome (GOLD analysis project Ga0137369, IMG submission 104918) | Vadose zone soil microbial communities from Sagehorn Ranch, Mendocino, California, USA - Sage1_L_113_16 metaG | ecosystem: Environmental > Terrestrial > Soil > Vadose zone | place: USA... | reverse complement strand
GACCCGATGATCATCGTCACGTCCCGGCCGACGCCCTCGGCCGCGAGCGCCGCCGCGGTGAACGAGGTGGCCATCGAGAAGAAGTAGAGCGTCCCGCCCTCTTCGGTCAGCAGGATCGAGGCCCCCTCGGTCCCCGGCACGCTCACGCAGTTGATCACCAGGTCGGCCACGCCGCCCCCGCCGCCGCCGGTGGCCTCCCGGGCGGCCTCCAGCGAGCCCACCGGGTCCGTCGCGTCGGCCAGGAACGCGTCGAACCCGAGCGACCGCAGGAGGTCAAGTCCCTCGCGGTGATGGACCAGCCCGACGACCTCCTCGGACCGGCCGCGCGCCGCGTACAGGCAGAGGAGTCCGGACTTGCCCGCCCCGCCGATCACGAGCGTCCGCCGCCGCCCCTCGGCCAGCCGGACCGTCTGCGCAGGCGCCCCGGCGACATCCAGCACTGCCAGCGACAGCGCGTCCGGCAGGTCCTCCGGCAGCGGGGCGAAGATGCCCGACTCGAACAGGATGGCGTAGCCCTCGGCCGGCACCTGCTCGGACAGACCGTCCCATCCAGCGATCGAGTAGAGGACAAGCGGGGTCAGGGTGAGCGACACGAGCGTGGCGAGGCGCGTGCCGACCGCGACGTCCTGACGGCCGTCCCCGACCGCCGAGACGGTCCCGATCAGCATCCCGCCGGAGCCCGTCACGGGGTTGTGCATCTTCCCGCGCTCCCGGACGATGCCGATCACGCGGGCCTTCAGCTCGTCGGGATGGCCGCCGGTCTCCTCGACCAGCTGGTGGTACGAGGCGGCGTCCAGGTTCAGCCGCTCGACGTCGATCAGGATCTCGCCGCGACGGATCGGTAGCGACGTGTCGAGCTTCTCCGCCCGCTGCGGCAGCACGCCGGGCGGCCGGATGACGCGATGCAGGCCGTAGGGTGAATGGTCCATCGGCGAGCGGCCATGCTAGCCGAACGCCGGGTCCGGAACGAGCCACCCGGTCGGATATCATTCGGCCGGTGGACCGCAAGGACCTGGCGATCGTCGCCGCGCTGCAGGAGGACGCCCGGGCCACCTACGCCGAGGTCGGCAAGCGCGTCGGGCTGTCGGCCTCCTCGGTGCACGACCGGGTGCGCAAGCTCGAGGGGCGCGGCGTGAGCCGCGGGCACCGTGCCGTCGTCGACCCCCAGGCGCGCGGGCTGGCGGTCAGCGCGCTCGTCTCGGTGTCACCGCTCGACCCGAAGCAGCCCGACGACCTGCCGGAGCGGATCGAGGAGCTGCCCGAGGTCGAGGACTGCTACTCGGTGGCCGGCGCCGAGAACTACGTGCTGAAGGTGCGCACCCGCACCCCGGCCGACCTGGAGGACTTCCTGCGCCGCCTGCGCGAGAAGGCCGGCGTGCAGACCCGCACCACCGTGGTGCTCTCGATCCCCTTCGAGCACCGCCCGGTCCGGCCCTGACGCCGCGCGTCTTTCAGCGCGGCTTGGAGTCGCCGACCGCCACCGCCACACGGCCGGACGTGATCCGGTTCACACGGCGGGTCGCCAGGTGGGATCTGCCAGGCGGCGGCCGATGATCATCCGCTGGACCTGGTTGGTCCCCTCGACGATCTGCAGCGCCTTCGCCTCGCGCATGTAGCGCTCGACCGGGTACTCGCGCATGTACCCGTAGCCGCCGTGGATCTGCACGGCGTCGGTGGTCACCCGCATCGCCGTGTCGGAGGCGGCGAGCTTCGCGATGGAGGCCGCCAGGGTGGCGTCCTCCCCGGCGGCGCTGGCCCGGGCGGCGTCGCGGTACAGGCGCCGGGAGGCCTCCACCTGCACCAGCATGTCGGCGAGCATGAACTGGATGCCCTGGAAGTCGAGGACCGGCCGCCCGAACTGCGTGCGTTCGCGGGCGAAGCGCACGGCGGCGTCGAGGGCCCCCTCGGCCAGCCCCGTGGAGACGGCGGCGATCCCCAGACGCCCGCTCACGAGAGCGGCCAGCGCGATCCGGAACCCCTGGCCCTCCTCCCCGATCCGGTTCTCCTCCGGGACCGGGCAGGCCTGGAAGATCAGCTCGCGCATCGGCGAAGAGTGCCAGCCCATCTTGGCCTCGGGCGCGCCGAACGAGAAGCCCTCCCACCCTTTCTCCACCACGAACGCCGAGATCCCGGCCGCCCCCTCCTCCCCGGTGCGGGCCATCACGAGGTAGTACTCGGCCTCGCCCCCGTGGGTGATGAAGCGCTTGCCGCCGGTCAGCCGGTACCCGCCGTCGGAGCGGTGCGCGCGACACTCCAGCGCCGCGGCGTCCGAGCCGGCTGATGCCTCCGACAGCGCGTAGGCCCCGAGCCACTCCGAGGAGAACAGGCGTGGCAAGTAGCGCGTCTTCAGTGGCTCGGAGCCGAACTCGTGTAGGCCGAAGGCCGACAGGTGGTGCACCGACAGCCCGACAGCGAGCGCCAGGTAGGCCGTGGCCAGCTCCTCGAGGACCAACAGATAGGTCAGGAAGGGCTGGCCGCCGCCGCCGTACTCGGGGTCGTACGGGATCCCGCCGAGGCCCATCGCTCCGAGCTCCCGGAACAGCTCCCGCGGGAACGTCTTCGCTTCCTCGTGCGCCGGCGCCGCCGGCCCGGCGCGGTCGCGGGCGAACGCCCGGACCACCTTGACCAGCTCTCGCTGCTCCTCGTCGAGCCCGAAGTCCCGGTCCACCGCGAGCATCGTAGCCGAGCGGGGCGTGGCCGCCGCCGGCAGAGCGCCCGGCGACCGCCGCTATGCTCTCTCCGATGCGCCTGAACAACACGCTGACGAACCGCGTCGAGGATCTAGTCCCGGTCGAAGAGGGACGGGTCAGGATCTACGGCTGCGGGCCGACCGTCTACCGCTACGTCCACGTCGGCAACCTACGAACGTTCCTGCTCAGCGATGTGCTGCGGCGGGCGCTGCGACTGGAGGGGTACGACGTCACGCTCGTCATGAACATCACCGACGTCGGGCACATGACCGACGAGGTGAGCGACGCCGGGCGCGACCGGATGGAGCTGTCCGTCGAGGACGAGGGGCTCTCCCCCGCCGAGATCGCGCAGAAGTACACGCAGGCCTACCTCGAGGACACGGGGGCGATCGGAATCGAGCCGGCCGACGTGATGCCGAAGGCGACGGACCACATCCCCGAGATGCTCGAGCTGACCGCCGGACTGCTCGAGCGTGGGCACGCCTACGAGGTGAACGGGACGGTCTATTTCGACGTGCACTCGTTCCCCGGGTACGGCAAGCTCTCCGGGAACACGCTGGACAAGCTGCGCACCGGCCACCGCGAGATCGAGGTCGACCCGAACAAGCGCCACCCCGAGGACTTCGCGCTGTGGAAGCGCGCCGGGGCGAACCGGCTGATGCGCTGGGACAGCTCCTGGGGCCCGGGGTTCCCCGGCTGGCACATCGAGTGCTCGGCGATGTCGATGAAGTACCTCGGGGAGCGCTTCGACATCCACACCGGGGGCAACGACCTGAAGTTCCCCCACCACGAGGACGAGATCGCCCAGTCGGAGGGCGTGGTCGGCCACCAGGTCGTCAGCATCTGGGTGCACACGGGGTTCCTGAACATGTCCGGCGTGAAGATGTCGAAGTCCCGCAAGAACGTCGTCCGGATCGGCGACCTGGTCGAGGAGCTCGGGATCGACCCGCTGGCGTTCCGCTACCTCTGCTTCCAGACCCGGTACCGCAGCGAGATGGACCTCTCCCTCGAGGCGCTGAAGGCGGCCAACCACACGCTCCGCCGGCTGCGGGCGCGGATGGCGGACTGGGCCGGCGCGACCCGCGACGGACTCGGCGCCGCGGCGCGGGACCTGGACGGCCGGTTCCGGGCGGCCGTCGCCGACGACCTGGACCTCCCCGCCGCGGTGACGATCGTCTCCGAGGCCGTCTCGGCCGACGTCACCGACGGCGACCGCTACGCCCTGCTGGCCAGCTGGGACGGCGTGCTTGGGCTCGACTTGGAGCGCGAGGCGCGCGAGGGCGTCGAGGTGCCCGAGGAGGTGCGCGCGCTGGTCCGCGAGCGCGACGACGCCCGCGCCCGGAAGGACTTCGCCCGTTCCGACGCGCTCCGCGAGGAGATCCGCGCGCTCGGGTTCGAGGTACGCGACGGCGCCGGCGGGACCGAGGTCCGCCCCGGCACCTAGAGCGCGACCCTGGACGGAGGTTCGGCCGGGGCCTACGCTGTGCCGGTTCCCGTGTCCTCCGTCCCGCTCTCGCCGCGTTCCCGCGTTGGGCTCCTCGCCACGGCGGTGCTGCTCGTCGGCCTGGCGCTCGCAGGCCGGCCCGGCCCGGCCCGTTCGGCGGCTGAGGCACCTCTTCGGCCGAACATCGTGCTGATCGTCAGCGACGACCAGCGCTGGGACACGGTCGGGAAGTGCCTGGGCGGCTTCGACGGGGCGGACCTGGACGCCGGCGCGAGCGCCTGCATGCCGAGCCTGCAGTCACAGCTGATGGCGAACGGCACTACGTTCCCCGCCGCCCACGTCACGACGTCGCTGTGCTGCCCCAGCCGCTCGAGCATCCTGACAGGGCGCTACGCCCGGTACACGGGCGTGATCGACAACTTCTCCGGCGGCGAGCTCGACGTGACGAACACGCTGAACGTGTGGCTGGATGCGGCGGGCTACCGCACCGGCCTGGTCGGCAAGTGGCTGAACGAGTACGGCCAGCCCGACGGCCCGTGGCCGCAGGACTACCTGCCTCCGGGCTGGGACTGGTGGACGGCCTTCTGGGGGGACCTCGACTTCCGCGACTACCGGCTCGCGGAGTCCCGTGACGGCGGACCGGTCACGGCGCAGGAGCACGTCTGGGACCCGACCGATCCCACCGACGCCTGCGTCGAGGGGAACCGCCACGCCGACGACCTGCTGTGCGCCCGCGTGCTGCAGTTCCTGGCGCAGCCGTCGACCGACCCGTTCTTCCTGCTCTTAGCCTCCCACGCCCCGCACCCGCCCTTCACGCCACCGGTGCGCTGGGACGGCTGGGCCGACGGGATCGAGCGGCCGGAGTACCCGTCCCTGAACGCGGTTCCTACCCCGAACACGCCCGGCTACCTCGCCTCGCGGCAGCCCTACACGGCGGACCAGCTCGCCAGGTTCGAGCACCAGTTCCGCGACGCCCTGGAGTCCACCCGCGCGATCGACGACGGCATCGGCGCGATCCGCGCCGGGCTGGCCGCCGACGGACGGCTGCCGAACACGGTGTTCGTGTACGTCTCCGACAACGGCTACGCGTTCGGCGAGCACCGCAGCTCCGGCAAGGACTGCATCTACGAGGAATGCCACCGGGTCCCGATCGTGATCGACTGTCCGCCGGCGGTGTGCCCGGATGCCGTCCCTGGACGCGTGGTGAGCAGCCCGCTGGCCGCCCTGAACATCGACCTGGCGCCGACCATCTCCGAGCTCGCGGGGATCGCGCCGGGCGGGCCGGTGGACGGGCGCAGCCTGGTGCCGTGGTTGCGATCCGACGCCACGGATTGGCGGACGCACTGGCTGTTCGAGGACCGCGCGCTCGAGCGCAGCGGCGTCGTCGCCCTGCTCGGGGACGAGCACCTCTACAAGTACGCGCAGATCGAAACCGCCCCCGGCGAGGAGCTATACGACCTGACGGCCGATCCCTGGGAGCTGACGAACCTGTCGAAGAACTCGGCCTACGCCGACGAGCTCTCGCAGCTGCGGGCCATCTTCGCCTCCTACGACGAGCCGCCTCAGCCGAACGCGCCGCCGACGGCGTCGATCACCGCGCCGCCGCTCGACGCTCTCCTCTCGGCGAAGAAGGTCTCCGTGTTCTGGAGCGCCTCCGACGACGTGGCGGTCTTGCGCACCGACCTGTACGAGCGGATCCCGCCGTCGGGCACGGCCACCCGCGTCCAGTCCGGGACGGGCACCTCGTTCGTCCGCACTGGCACGCTCGGCAGGACGTACTGCTACGCGGTGACGGCGGTGGACGGTGAAGGGGCGACCGGAAGCTCCGGTGAGCACTGCGCGGCCGTCCCGTACGACGACCGCGCGACGCAGTTCACACGCTCGGGGACGCTCGACGCGCTCTCGGCGACAGGCGCGTACCAGGGCACCCTGATGCGGATGAACGCCGCCGGCGAGGCGATGACGCTGCCGTTCACCGGCCGCCGGGTGGGCGTCCTGGCCCGCACGACTTCGTCGTCGGGGAAGATGCGGGTGTGGGTGGACGGCGCGCTGGCGACGACGGTGGACCTGTACGCGGCCCAGACGGCGGACAGGGTCTACGTCTACACGGCGTCGCTCTCCCCCGCCTCCCACACGCTGCGCTTGGCCTGGGACGGGGGCAAGAACCCCGCGTCGTCCGGCAAGGTGGTGCTCGTGGACGGCGTGGCGGTGCTGCGGTGAGCCGGGTTCGTCCCGTCCTGGGAGCCCTGTTCGCGCTCGCCCTGGTCGCCGCGGCGTGCGTCGCCGGACCCGCTGGCGCGCCCACCGCCCGAGCCGGGGACGCACCGAAGCCGAACGTCGTGCTGATCCTGACCGACGACCAGCGCTTCGACACGATCGGGCGCTGCCTGAACGGCTTCGACCCGACCGACTACGACGCCGGGACCGACGCGTGCATGCCCAACCTGCAGTCCCTGCTGATGGCGAACGGGAGCACGTTCCAGCGCGGCTACGTCACCACGTCCCTCTGCTGCCCGAGCAGGTCGACGATCCTGTCCGGGCGCTACGCCCGCCACCACGGCGTGACGACCAACAACGACGGCGAGGACCTCGACGATGCGAACACGCTCCCGGTCTGGCTGGACGCCGCCGGCTACCGGACCGGCCTGTACGGGAAGTACCTCAACGGGTACGGCTACCCGGACATCCCGAAGTGGCCGGCCGGATACGTCCCGCCGGGGTGGGACTCGTTCCACGCCTTCACCGACGGGCAGGGGTACACCGACTACGACTTGACCGAGCGCGATCCGGGCGAACAGGTCTCGATCAACCACTACGCGCTCACCGGCGACGACGGCACCGGCGCGTGCGCCGCCGACAACGACTACTCCACCGACCGCCTCTGCGAGCTGGCGCTCCGGTTCCTGAACGACCCGTCAACGGATCCGTTCTTCCTCTTCTGGACGCCCGCATCCCCCCACGCGCCGTATGAGCCACCGGCGCGCTGGCAGGCCTACGCGAACCAGGTGACGATCCCTCCGGCCGGGAACCTGAACAAGGTGGCCACGCCGAACACGCCGGCCTGGATGAACCCAGAGCCGCTGACGGCCGGCGAGCTGGCCACCCAGTACCAGAACTTCCGGTCGCAGCTGGCGATGAACCGCGCCGTCGACGACGCGATCGGGCGGTTCAACACGGCATTGACGGACAACGGGAAGCTTGCGAACACCGTATGGGTCTTCCTGGGCGACAACGGCTACGCGCACGGCCACCACCGCCTGGTGGGCAAGAACTGCGAGATGGAGGAGTGCCACCGCGTGCCGTTCGTCGTGGCCTGCCCGCCTGCGGTCTGCCCCGGCGCCGTCCCCGACCGGGTGGTCCAGGAGGCCCTGGTCCTGAACCTCGACCTGGCGCCGACGATCGTCGAGCTCGCCGGGGCGACGCCGACCGTGCCCCTCGACGGGCGGAGCCTCATGCCGCTGCTGTCGAACCCCGCCGCGCCGTGGCGGGAGGCCTTCGTCATGGAGGACCGCAACCTGGAGACCACCGGCGTGACGGCCTGGGGCTCCGACGGGCACCTGTGGTCGTACGCGAAGCTCCCGCAGGGCCAGCAGGAGCTGTACGACCTCGACGTGAGCGCCGACCCCTGGCAGTTGCAGAACTTATGGAAGGACCCCGACTCGGCGACGGAGCTGGCGGACATGCAGGACCGGCTGGCGGCGCTGACGACGCCGCCGGTCGTGACGTTCACGCTGACGCCTCCGCCGACGACGGCCGAGACCGACGCCGACTTCGCCTGGTCGTCCTCGGAGCCCGCGGACTTCACCTGCGCGCTCGACGACGCCGTTCCCACGCCGTGCGGAAATGACAGCACGACCGGCTCCCGGTCGTTCGCGGCCCTGCCCGGCGGGCCGCACCGGTTCTCGGTCTCCGGGACCGACCCCGAACACAACCCCGGTCCGGCGGCGGTGTATCCGTGGATGATCGGCGAGAGCGGCACCCCGCCGAACGTCACCCTGACCAGGCCCGGCCCGACCGATCTCCTGAACGGCCCGGCCGTGAAGGTGACCTGGACCTCGTCGGACGACCAGGGCATCGCCCGGCACGACGTCTACGAGCGGGCCGGAGGTCCATCCGCGGCGCGGAGCCTGGTCGCCTCGACCTCCCCGACCGTGAAGACCTACTCTCGGTCGGGAACCCAGGGCACGACTTACTGCTACGACGTGACGGCGGTGGACGTCGGCGGGAACTCCACGACCTCCGGGTCGGGGTGCGCCGCGGTGCCGCTCGACGACGTCTCGCTGCAGCCGTTCGGCGCGGTGGACCGCCTGCGCGCCACGGACACGTACCTGTCCACCGTGACCAAGCTGAACGCGGCCGGGGAAGAGCTGCGGGCGACGGTGACCGGGCGCCGGCTGGGAGTCCTGGTCAAGCGGACGTCGTCGTCGGGGAAGCTCCAGCTCTGGCTGGACGGCGCGAAGGTCGCCACGATCGACCTGTACTCCGCGACCACGAAGTCCCGGGTGTACGTCGGCGTCCGCTCGATGACGGCGGGCCCGCACGTCGTCCGGTTGGTGTGGGACGGTGGCAAGAACGCCAGCTCGTCGGGGAGGACGGTCCTGATCGACGGCCTCGGCGTCGTCACCTAGTCGCGATCTCCGTTCCGCGTACGGCGCAGCGCCTCGACCGTCTGGCGCAGCCCCGTCTCGAGGTCGCGCGGCGCATACCCCAGCTCGCGCGCGGCGCGGTCCCAGGAGTAGGCCCACGACCGCTCGCCGGACAGCGAGCCGAGCGCCTCCGTCAGGGTGCGCGGCCCGAAGCCCGCCAGGCGCAGCACCGGCCCGGAGAGGGGTGCGACCGCGCGCAGGACCCCCCGGCGGGGATGCGCACCCGCGGCGGGCGATGGCCGGACAGGCGTGCCGCCCGGGCCAGGAAGGGGCCGACGGTGGCCGGCTCGCCGCGGAGGACGTAGTCGGCGCCGGGCGCGCCCCGCTCGAGGGTCAGCAGGTGCCCGCGGGCCACGTCGTCGACGTGGACCCAGCTGAACTCGGCGTCGTCGAGCGCCGTGGCCAGCATCCACCCCCGGACGACCACAGGACCCGGCCGACCACCGAGGGATCGCCGGCCCGTACACCCCGCCGGGCAAGTCCGAGCGGTGCCAGCCGAGCGCCCCCACGGTCGAGCAGTAGACGAGCTTCGGCAGCGACGTGGCCCGCGCCGCCTCGAGAACGTTCTCGGTCCCGCCGACGTTCGTCCGGAACATCCGGTCCCGCTCGGCCACGCCCACCTCGTACCACGCCGCGACGTGGAATCCGCCGTCGCAGCCCTCCATGGAGGCGGCCACCGAGGCCCGGTCCGTGACGTCGCCGACGGCGATCTCCGCTCCCAACGCCCGCAGGCGCCGGGTGTCGCTCGATACGCGGGCCAGCGCCACGACGTCGTGCGCCTCGTCGGGCAGCAGCGAGGCCAGCCGCCCGCCGACGAACCGGTCACCCCCGACAGCCACAGCCGCGCCATCAGGCACCCGCCAGGGCCTCGAGCGCTGCCTCGGCCGGGGCGGCCGCCGGAGGCCGCCCGGAGGTCACCACCGACGGGAGGGTCACGCCGGCGGCGCGGTACTCCTCGATCTTCGCCCGGGCCGCCCCGGCGTCTCCGACCGCGGCGTAGGCGTCGACGAACGCGTCCGACAGCGCCGCCATCGCGTCCGCCGGGCCGGCGGCCGCGAGCGTGCGGTCGAACGCTTCCAGGTCCTCCCCGAACCCGGCGGCGGCGATCTCCTTGCGGTAGTAGGGCAGCTGGACGTAGGCGTAGGCCGCGCGGCGGAAGGCGTTCCTTCCGGCCGCGAGGTCCTCGGAGAGCGCCACCGGAACCGGCGCGACCAGGTCGAACTCCTCCCAGGAGCGGCCGGCCTCCGCCAGCGCCGCATCGAGCACCGGCCGGATGTGCTCACGGACGTGCCCGGGTGAGCACATCCAGAGCACGACCCCGTCTGCCAGCCGCGCGGCCAGCCGCAGCATGCGCGGTCCCATCGCGGCGAACCAGATCGGAAGATCCCGCCGCGCCCGGTAGCGGACGAAGGTGAACCGCGCCGTGACGTGGCGGCCCTCGAACCCGACCGCGCCGTGCGCGAACAGCTCGCGCAGGACCGAGGCGTACTCCTCGAGCCACCCGACCGGGTCCTCGAGCGCCAGGCCGTACCACCCCTCGACGGTCAGGCGGTGGCTGACCCCGATGCCGAGCCGCAGGCGGCCCCCGGACGCCTCGTCGAGCGTGGCCGCCTCCATGGCCAGCTGGATCGGGTGCCGCGTGGCGATCGGCACCACCGCGGTTCCCAGGACGGCCCGCTCGGTGACGGCGGCGTACCGCGCCAGGACCTGCAGTGGGTCCCGGTCCACGGTCTGATAGGCCCAGATGCTCTCGTAGCCGAGCCGGTCGGCCAGCCGGGCGCACTCGATCGCCTCGTCCAGGGAACGGCCGGGCTGGAGGTGGCAGGCCAGCCGCCGGTCCAATGGGTCGGGCATGGGAGGGGCTATCCTACCGCCCGTGGATGGTCCGACCGCCGGCGGCGACCGCCCCGACGGCCGCCGGCCGCCCTCGCTCCCCTGGGTCCTGACGATCGTCTCCATCGCCGTGGCGGTGCTGGCGACCAGCGGATTCGTCTACCTGCTGCTGAAGCGCACCGTGGGCCCGGGCACCATCCTGCGAGACTTCTACCAGGCGGTGCACAACGGCGACTGCGACGCCTCCTACGACCTGCTCGCCCACACGGTCGCGGAGCGCGTCGAGCCGGGCGACTGGTGCTCGGCCATCCAGCAGGCGGGCTACCCCGCGACGTTCAGCATCGAGCAGACGCTCCTCGTCGACGACGTGGCGGTGCTGACGGTCGAGGAAGCGGGCGACGGCGCGACCCTCGACTGGGGCCTGGAGCGCGCCGGCCGCTCCTGGGTGGTCCGCGACTTCCCCGCGCAGCGCGACGTGCTGCGGGCCGCTCAGACCTTTAGGCCGAGCGTCTTGGCGATGTTCGCTCGCAGGATCTCCGACGTGCCCTCGTAGAGGCGCATCGCCCGGACCTCCCGATACCAGGCCTCGATCCCGAGCTCGGTCATGAAGCCGTTGCCGCCGTGCACCTGGATGGCGCGGTCGGCGATGCGGCCGACCGCCTCCGTGGCGACGAGCTTGGCCAGCGCGGCCTCGCGCCGCCCATCGGCCCCGTTGTCGATGTCGTCGGCGAGCTTGTAGACGAGCAGGCGCGCCTGCTCCAGCTCCGCGAACGAGTCCACCAGGTGCCCCTGCACGAACTGGTTCGCCGCGATCGGCCGCTCGAACGCCACGCGGTCGTTCGCGTACTCGAGCGAACGGTCGAGCAGGTGCTGTGCCACGCCGAGCGCGTTCGCCGAGATCTGCAGGCGCGCGCCGTTGATGCCCTTCACCGCGGAGTAGAAGCCGTAGCCGACCTCGCCGAGCACGTTCTCGTCCGGGACCTCGACGTTCTCGAACGTCAGCTCCACCGGGGTCTGGTACGGCGACATGGTCTTCTGCAGGCGGCTGACCGAGTAGCCGGGCGAGTCTGCGTCGACGAAGAACGCGGTGATCCCGCCGCGGGCACGCTTCTCGCTGTCGGTCACCGCGAACACCAGCGCGAAGTCCGCGTAGTCGCCGCCGGTGATGAAGTGCTTGCGGCCGTTCAGGATCCACCCGCCGTCGGACTTCTCCGCCCTGGTCTGGATCCGGATGGCGTCGGACCCGGCCCCCGGCTCGGTCAGCGCGAAGCACGTGGTCTTGTCCATCCGCATCAGCGGGTCGAGGTACTTCTCGCGCTGGTGCTCGGTGACGTCGAGGTAGATCGGCGTCGGCCCGGTGACGATCGGCAGGATCGATTCGCCGCCCGCGAGGATCAGGCCGCCCGTGTAGATCTCCTCGTGCAGCATCACCTGGCCGAGCAGCGACAGGCCGCCCCCACCGACCTCCTCGGGCATGTGCAGGGTGTAGAACCCGAGTTCGGCCGAGCGCTTGCGGACCTTCATCCGGTCCTCCCGGATCCCCTCCCAGGTGGCGCGCTCCAGGATCTCCTGGCGGTGCTCGTCCTCGACGGGGCGCACCTCGCGGTCGATGAACCGCCGCAGCGACGACCGCAGCTCGATCAGCTCGTCGGGGATGTTCAGCAGGGGCACGACCGGGCCTCCTTCGCTCGCCGTTCACCGGAACCGGGCACTAACCTACCGCTCCGTAGGTTACCCCTAGCCTACCGGATTCCTGCCGCGCCGTGCGTCGTCACGCGGTGATGCGGAGGTCCCGTGAGGCGTGGTTCAGGCGTTCCGCGCCGGTGTCGGTGACCGTGACGATGTCCTCGATGCGGACGCCGAAGGCGCCGTCGAGGTAGATGCCCGGCTCGATCGAGAAGCACATGCCGGCGGCGAGCGGGGTGGTGTTGCCGGCCACGATGTAGGGCTCCTCGTGCTCGTCCAGGCCGATGCCGTGGCCGGTCCGGTGGACGAACCGGTCGCCGTAGCCGGCGCGCTCGATGACCGCTCGCGCGGTGCGGTCCACCTCCTCCGCCGGGACGCCTGGGCGGACGGCGCGGAACGCGGCCTCCTGCGCCTCCTGGACCACGCGGTAGACATCCTCGAACTCGCGCGGGGTGCGCTCGACGGCCACCGTGCGGCTGATGTCCGAGCAGTAGCCACCGACCCGCCCGCCGAAGTCGAGTACCACCGCCTCCCCGCCCTGGATCGTCCGCCCGCCGGGCTCGTGGTGCGGCGAGGCGCCGTTCGGGCCGGAGGCGACGATGGTGAACGCCACCTGGTCGTGGCCGGTCTCGAGTAGCAGGTCGGCCAAGCGGGCAGCCACCTGCTCCTCGCGCAGTCCTTCCAGGCGCTCGTCGGCGATCCGCCCGAAGGCCTCGTCGGCGCCGCGCGCGGCCCGGCGCAGGAAATCGATCTCCGCCGCGTCCTTCACGGCCCGGAGCGCAGCGAGGACGCCGGCCGCGGGCTCGAAAGCCACCGACGGGGCCGCGCGCTGCAGGCCGAGCAGGTGGCGGGCCGGCATCCGGTCGGACACCGCGTAGCGGCCGCGCCGTCCGAGCAGCTTCGCCAGGCGCGCGTAGGGCTCCTGGCCGTCGCGCCAGGGGACGAGCTCGGCGAGCTTCCCGACCCCGTCGTGCTCGGCGCGGGGCTTCTCGAGTTCGGGGACCATCAGGATCGGGTCGCGGTCGGGGCGCAACACCAGGGCGGTCAGCCGCTCGAGCGGTGGTGGGTCGTAGCGCGTGAGGTAGATCAGGTCGGCGGAGGGCGTGACGATCAGACCCGAGAGGCCCGCCCGTGCGGCCTCCCGGCTGGCGCGCCGCAAGCGCGTTGCCCTGGCGGATGGCATCCGGGGATGATAAACGCCAGTCCGGACGGGCCGGTAGCATCGCCGACGTGGTCGAGTTCTCGGCCCGCACCCGCTCCGCCGCCATCGATCGGATGACCGACGGCCCGCTCGACGTCCTGGTGGTCGGGGGTGGCGCGACCGGCTGCGGGGTGGCGCTCGACGCCGCCGCCCGCGGCTTCCGGACCGCGCTCGTCGAGCGCGACGACTTCGCCAGCGGGACCTCTGGGCGGTCCTCCCGCCTGATCCACGGCGGGATCCGCTACCTCTCCAAGGGCGACGTCGGCGTGGTCTACGGGAGCCTGCGCGAGCGGCAGACGCTGCTCCGGCTGGCTCCCCACCTGGTGACGCCGCTCCCGTTCTTCGTCGTCGCGCCGCGAGGCCGCGCCCGCGTGCTGGTCCGGGCGGGGCTCGTCATGTACGAGGCGCTGGCGGCCGGGCGGGGCATCGGGCGGCACCGGGCGGTGCCGGAGGCGGAATCGGGACGGTACGCGCCGGGCCTGGCCCGTGCCTCGCGCGGCTACGTGTACCCGGACTGCCGCACCGACGACGCCCGGCTGACGCTCGAGGTCGCCCGGGCGGCCGCCGCGAAGGGGGCCTCCCTCGCAAACCACGTGGCGGCGGTATCCGTCGGGGCCGGCGCCGGCGGGTTCGAGGTCGACATCGCGGACAGCATGGAGGGCGAGCACCGGACCGTCCGGGCGCGGGCGGTGGTCAACGCCGGCGGGGTCTGGGCCCACGAGGTGCACGCGCTGGCGGGACCGTCCGACGTCCGCCTGCGGCCGAGCAAGGGCGTCCACCTGGTGTTCCGGGCCGCCGACCTGCCCGTCCGCGCCGCCACGCTCTTCCCGTCGGGCGCGCACGATCGCGCCTTCGTCTTCGCCATCCCGTGGGGCCCGCGCGTGTACGTCGGGACGACCGACAGTCCTTATCAGGGCTCGCTGGACGAGCCCGGGCTCGACGACCCCGACGCCGACTATCTGCTGGCCGCGGTGAACGGCGCGTTCGGGTGCTCGCTGGCGCGCTCGGACGTCACGGCCTGGTGGGCCGGGCTGCGGCCGCTGCTGGCGCGCGGGGACGCCTCCACTCGCGACCTCTCGCGCCGGCACGTGGTGATCGAGGACCCGCCAGGGTTCCTGACCGTGACCGGCGGGAAGCTCACCGCCTACCGCGCCATGTCCCAGGACGTGACGAACCGCTTGGCGAAGCTCTTCGGCTCGCGCGCTCGCTCGACCACACGGTCCATCCCGTTGGGGTTCACGGGAGACCTGACCGCCGCCCTGGGCGCCGGGGAGTACGAGGGCGCCGAGGCCGGGCTGGCGCCGGAGGCCGGGCGGCGGCTGGTGCGCCGCTACGGCGACGACTGGGGGGAAGCCCTCGACCGGATCCGCTCCGACCCCGCCCTCGGCGAGCCGCTCGTCGAGGGGCTGCCCGTGCTGCGCGTCGAGGCCTCACTGGCCCGCGACCGCGAGATGGCCCTCACCGACGACGACGTCCTGATCCGCCGCACCCGCCTGGCCACGATGGACGCCCGCGCCACGGAACTGGTCAAGGGCCGTTCGTAGGCCGGCCTGACCGGCGCGCGCGCTCAGGTCACCCAGGGGAAGCCGGGGTGGTGGAGCTCGTCGTTGCGGTCGATCGGTGGGGGCGGAGCCCCCGGCGCATCAGATCTTCAGCCGGACCGCCTCCGGGACGATCTCGAAGACGGCGGGGGTGGTGCCGAGGACCTCGCCGTCGGCCTCGATCTGCAGCGGGCGGTCGGCGTCGACCTCCACCCGGGCGCCGACGAACTCCTTGATGTGCGGGTGCGGGACGTGCTCTCCGCGGTAGATCTTCGGGATCATCGTGAACGAGTCCGACTTCGGCCCGGTCGAGACCTGGACGTCGAAGCGGCCGTCGGACGGCATCGAGCGCGGCGAGATCTTCATCCCGCCGCCTAAGAACTGGCCGTTGGCGATGACCACGTTGTTCGCCTGGCCGCTCCACTCCTTGCGGTCGGCCTTCAGCCGGAGGTCGGCGGCTCGGTGCCGGGTGAGGGTCAGCCAGAAGGCCCAGAAGTAGCGGGTCTGCCCGAGGAAGCGCGGGAGGCCCGCCGCGCGAGCGACGGTCTGGCCACCGAGCCCGGCCTCCGCGATGTTGGCGAACAGCCGCGTGGCCTCGCCGCCCCCGGCGTCGCGGTAGGTGATCGCCCCGACATCGATCGGGAACAGCGCGTCGCCGGTCAGGTGGCGTACGGCCTGGTCGATGTTCTGCGGCAGGCCGAACGTCTTGATGAAGTCGCAGCCCGAGCCCGCCGCCACGATCCCGAGCACCGCGTCGTCGGCGATCGGCCGTCGGTCGCGGAACATCCCGTTCACCACCTCGTGCACCGTGCCGTCCCCGCCGACCGCCACGAGGAACCGCTCGCCGCGCTCGAGGGCTTCCGTGGCCAGGCGGGTGGCGTCCCCGGGCCCCTCGGTGGGGGCGACACGGTACGACAGCCGGCGTGCCTGCAGGGCCCGCTCGATCTCCGCCAGCCGGTCCTGGGCGCCGGCGCGCCCGGAGCGCAGGTTGACGATCAGCACAAGGTCGCCGAAGGGACTCGTCACGACAGCAGCTTGCCAGGGTTCAGGAGGCCATCGGGGTCGAGGGCGTCCTTGACACGGCGCAGCACCGAGATGCCGCCCGCCCCGAGCTCCGCCTCGAGGGAGGAGGCCTTCAGCAGGCCGACGCCGTGATGGTGGGTCATGGTCCCCCCCGCAGCATGGCAGGCGGCCACGGCCTCGCGCCAGAGCGCCAGGTACCCTTCCTCTGCGGCCCGGTCGTCGGCGGCCCGGTAGAGGAACGTGTAGTAGAGGGAGGCCCCGGCCCGGTACGTGTGCGAAAGGTGGCACCCGACGGCCTCGGCCCGCGCCAGCAGCGCTTGGCGAACGCCCGGGTACAGCGCCGGCAGGTCCCGCCACAGCGCGGCCACCTCCATGGTGTCGACCACCACGCCCGGGCCGAACAGCCGCTCCTCCCCCATCACCCGCTCGTAGGTCCGTACGGCGTCGTTGCGATGCTCCCACCAGTGCGCCCCATAGGCGGCGTCGAGGTCCTCGGTGCCGCCGGCGCGCGCCCAGGACCGCACCGCGTCGCGCTGCGCGACGGCCCACGGCTGGGCGGCGTCCCAGCCGAACAGCAGCACCGGCCCACCCCTGTGCCCCAGCGAGCCGAATGACAGCGCCGCGTCGGGTTCGTCGTACAGGCGGACCACGAGGGGGTGAACGCGCCGCTGCGCCGCCGCCCGCGCGGTGGCGAACCCCTCCTCGAAGCCAGCCGGGCGGTAGGCGTCCCAGGCCCATCGCCCGGGCAGCGGAGAGGCCGACAAGACGGCCTCGACGACGACCCCGAGCGTCCCCTCCGACCCGATGAACCACCGCCGGAGATCGGGGCCGGCCGCCGAGCGCGGGCGGGGCGCCAGCCGGATCACCTCGCCGCCCGCGAGGACCGCGGTCATCCCGAGCACCAGGTCCTCGATCGCCCCGTACCCCGCCGAACTCTGGCCGGCAGAGAACGCCGCGATCCATCCGCCGACCGTCGAGATCGCCAGCGATTGCGGGTAATGCCCGAGCGTCAGCCCGGCCGTCCCCAGGGCCTCCTCCAGCCGGTTCCCGCGGGCGCCGGCCTGCACCGACACCGCCAGCGAGGTCTCGTCGATCTCCAGGACGCGATCCATCGCGGAGAGGTCGAGGAGGATCGCTCCCGCCGAGGCCTGCGCCCCGCCGGACACCCCCGAGCCCGCTCCGCGCGGCACCACCGCCGTGCGGGTCTCGCCGGCCCAGCGCAACGTCTCGGCGACCTCCTCGACCGAGCGCGGCGTGACGACGGCGAGGGCGGCCGGGGGCGGGTCCCCGCGAACGGCGCGCAGGAGGGCCAGCGCCCAGCGGTCGTGCGCCCGCGCGGCGATCACCGCGGGGTCCGTGGACACTGCGCCGTCCGGCAGCCGCCCCGCCAGCGCGTCGATGGGACCGGGCACGTCGCGAAGTCTAGGGGGGCTCTACAGGCCGGTGTAGGCGACCACGCCGCGGTTGACCGCGTCCTGCGCCATTCGGGCGGTCAGCGCGGCCGCGGGGGGCGCGGCCGCCTCGACCATCCGCAGGAGGTCGGTGAGCTGCTTGCACGTCCGGACGAAGTCGCCGGGCGCCATCTCCGTGCCGGACAGGACGGTCTCGAGGGGCTTGCCCTCGGCCCACAGGAACGCGGCCGGCGTGAACCCGGGATCCAGCTCGCGCACCAGCTCGACGCGGTGGCGGTCCTCGGCGGCGCGCACCCGGCGCCACAGGTCGCGCAGGTCCCGGAACCGTTCTCGCAAGGCCTCCGTCGGCAGCTCGGGCCGGGCGACCGGCCGCCGCTCTCGCGACTCGTAGACGATCGTCGAGACGAGCGCGGCCGTCTCCCCCGCCGACAGGCCGTCGAGCAGCCCCGCGTCGATCGCCTCCCCGACGAGCACGTCGCCCTCGCCGTAGATCCGGCAGAGGCGCTCCCCCTTCCGGGTCAGCGAGAACCCGTCCACGTACCCCAGGTCCCGCAGCACGCTCAGCACGCGGTCGAACTGGCGGGCCAGGGTCTCGGTCCGCGCCCGGATGCGCGCCTCCAGGCTCTCGGCCTGGCCGGCCAGGCGCGACCAGCGCTCCGCCCAGCGCTCGTGGGTGGCCCGGTCCGGGCAGTCGGCGCAGGGGTGCTCGTTGGCCTTGCGCTCCAGCGCCGCCGCCCGCGCCAGCGCCGTCGGGTCCGAGCGCGGCGGTGGGGGCTTCGGCGGGGGGACGTGCAGCGTGACCAGGCGGGCGGCGACGTCCCGGCGGAAGCGGGCGCTCCGCGCGCTCCCGGAACCCGGCAAGGGGATCCGCGCGACGGGGGCCGGCGGGTGCTGGAAGTCCTTCGCGGTCGCCCGGAAGTGCCGCCGGTCCTGCCCGAGCAAGGACGGCTTGCCGTCACGCACCGAGAGCACCACGGCCAGGCCGCGGCGCCGGGCGCGCGGCACGAACACCACGTCGCCGGGCTTCAGCTTCCGCAGCGCCCCACCCACCTCGGCGTCCAGGTCGCGCTGCGCGCGGCGGACGGCGTCCTCGCGCAGCTGCCGCGCCCGCTCCCGGAGTGACCAGTACGCCATGAAGTCGCCGCGGTCGCAGGCCATCTGCTCCTCGTACCCCGCCATCCCCGACCGCGCCCGCTCGAGCTGACGCTCGAGCGCGACGACGCCGCGGTCGGTCAGGAACTGGCCGAACGACGAGTTCAACAGGTGGTGGGCCTCCTCCGGCGAGTAGTTCCGCACCAGGTTGACGGCCATGTTGTATGAGGGCCGGAACGACGACGTCAGCTCGTACGTTCGCCGAGTGGCGAGCGCGGCAACCGTCTCGAACGAGACCTGCCGCTGGTGCAGCACCACCGCATAGCCGAGCTCGTCGATCCCCCGCCGGCCCGCCCGGCCGGTGAGCTGTGTGTACTCGCCCGGGGTGAGCAGCTCGTGGCGCTCGCCGGAGAACTTCCAGAGGTCCTCGATCACCACGGTGCGCGCCGGCATGTTGATCCCCAGCGACAGGGTCTCGGTGGCCAACGCAACCTTAACCAGAACGGCCTGGAACAGCTCCTCGACGGTCTCCTTGAAAACCGGGAGCATGCCGGCGTGGTGCGCGGCCACCCCGGCGGCGAGCGCCTCCCGGAACTCGCCGAAGCCGAGGGTGTCGAGGTCCTCGTCCGGGATCATCGCCGCCCGCATCTCCGCGAACTCGCGGATCCGCGCCTCCTCCTCAGGGGACGTCAGGCGGATCCCGGCCTCGAGCATCCACTGGACGCTGCGCTGGCAGCCGGCCCGGCTGAAGACGAAGTAGATCGCCGGGAGCATCTCGTGCCGGTGCAGGACCTCGACGACCTCCTCGCGCCGGGGCACGCGCATCCGCCGCGGCCGGCGGACGTAGCGGCCACGCTCCAGGTCGCGTTGCCGCCGGGCCTCGTCGCGCTCCAGCCTGACCAGCTCCGGGTTGGCGGTCGGCTCGCCGTCGCGCTCCACGTGGATCGGGTACAGGTCGCCCCCGGTCAGGTACAGGTGCTCCAGCGGGACCGGACGGCGCTCCTCGATCACCACCCGGGTCGGTCCGCGCAGGGTGCCGATCCACTCCCCGAACTCCTCGGCGTTCGACACGGTCGCTGAGAGGCACACCACCGACACCGAGAGCGGGAGGTGGATCAGGACCTCCTCCCATACCGCCCCGCGGTACGGGTCCTGCAGGTAATGGACCTCGTCCATGACCACGAAGCGCAGGCCCTCGAGGGTGTCGCTGCCCTCGTAGAGCATGTTGCGCAGCACCTCGGTGGTCATCACCACGATCGGGGCCTCGCCGTTGATGCTGTTGTCGCCGGTCAGGAGGCCAACACGGGCGGCACCGTAGCGGGCCACGAAGTCCCCGAACTTCTGGTTCGAGAGCGCCTTCAGGGGCGTCGTGTAGAAGGCCTTGGCGTCGGCGCCGAGGGCCCGCTCCACGGCGTACTCGGCGACGACGGTCTTCCCCGACCCGGTCGGGGCGGCCACGAGCACGGACTCTCCGGCCGCGAGCCCCTCGATCGCGTGGACCTGGAACTCGTCGAGTGGGAACGGATAGCGCGTGGCGAACCGCTCGATGTCCTGCACGTCCCTAGCGTAGGCGGTCGAGCCGAACCGCCGGCGTGCGGTTCCCGACGGCCCCTACAGGCCGCAGCGGTCCAGGAGGTCGGACAGGACGGCGTTGAAGGCGTCGGGGGCTTCGAGGTTGGAGATGTGGCCGGCGCCCTCGATCACCCGTAGGTCGGCGCCGATCGCGCCGGCCAGCGCCTCGGCGTTCGCCGGCGGGGTGATGGCGTCCTCGCTCCCGACGACGACGATCGTCGGGACATCGATCTCCGGCAGGATCGGCCGGGAGTCGGGGCGGGCGGCCATCCCGCGCGAGGCCGCGGCGATGGCCTCGGGCGACTGGCGGGCGATGATCGCCTTGACCTCGTCCCACAGCTCCGGCGGGGCGTTCGGCGAGAGCAGCGGCGGGGGGTTGTCCACCACCACCTCGATCCCGTTCGCTTCGACGTTCTCCGCGAGGGCCCGGCGTCGCTCGACGGCCGCCTCGTCGTCGGCCTCGGCCTTCGTGTCGGCCAGCAGCATCCCGGCGATGCGGTCGCGGAACCTCCGCCAGCAGGAGAACATCGCGTAGCCGCCCATGGAGACGCCGGCGAGCACCGCCCGGTCCATCGCCATCTGGTCAATGGCCAGCAGGACCCGGTCCGCGGCGTCGTCCATCGACATCACCGCGCCGGCGCCCGGGCTGTCGCCGAACCCCGGCAGGTCGGGGGCCGCGCCGGCGACCCGCCCGCCGAAGGCCTCGGTCTGCGGCTTCCACATCGAGGCGTCGAGCGGGAAGGCGTGCACGAGCACGAGGCCGGTGGTCATGTCGTCTCTCCTGTCTCCAGGCTCCCGGGCCTACTGAGCCCCGAGCGAGGTCGGGCTGTAGACGCCGAGCTCCGTCCGGATGTTGGTGAGCTTCTGGTACCCGTGGTCGAAGAGCTTCTGGCCGTCGGCGAGCGCGTCGGTGGCCGAGTCGAGCAGGTCGGCGCGGGCGTCACCATCGAGGTTCGTGGCCAGGAGCATGGAGGCGGCGACGTTCCCGTACGCCTTCAGCCCCTGGGACATCAGGAACAGCGCGTCGAGCAGGTCGGCCGTGTAGTCGTGGTTGCGCAGCTCGTCGGGAACCTCGATGCCGCCGATCGTCTCCGCGGCGCCCTGCATCGTCTTCGGGATGAGCCGCGTCGCGTCCCGGACCTTCTTGGCGGACAGGTCGCCGCTCTTGAACTGCTCCAGGTTCCCCGCCAGGTCGGGCAGGATCGAGAGGTTGCTCGGCGGGAGGGGCTGACTGATCCCCTGCAGGTTGTTCTGCACCTGGCTGTTGATCCGTGAGACCGACTCCCCCTGCCGGGCGCGGTCCTCGTTGACCCGCTGCTTGGCGAAGCCGATCCAGAGCGTGGCCCCGATCACCCCGAGCACCAGGAGCAGAGCCCCCATTCGGGTGCTCCGCCGCTGCAGGAACGGCTTCTTCTTGATCACGATCACCGGCCGGGGGGCGTTCCCGACACGGCCGCCCCGCGACCTGCTCTTGCCCTTGATCGCCATGCCTCGTTCTTCCTCTCCGATCCCGATATCCGTGGCCGGTCGCCCGCCGGTCAGCGCTTGAACAGTCGGGCGACGAGCACCGAAAGCTCGTAGAAGACTATCAACGGGACCATCATCGCGAGCATGGTGTAGGGGTCCTGGCTCGGGGTGAGCACGGCCGCGGCGATGGCCGACCCGAGCCACGCCCCCCGCCGCCACCGCCGCATCTGGGCGCTGGTGATCACCCGCGCGCCGGCCAGGAAGATCAGCAGCAGGGGGAACTCGAACGACAGCCCGAAGACGAGGATCAGGATCGTCACGAACCCGACGTAGCGGTCGACGGTCAGGAACGGGACCACCAGCTCGCCGCCGAACCCGAGCAGGAACTGCAGCCCCTTGGGCAGGGTCAGGAAGGCGAACCACGCGCCCAGGGCGAACAGCCCAACGGAGGACAGCACGAACGGAAGGGCCAGCCGCCGCTCGCGCTTGGTCAGCCCCGGGGTGATGAACATCCACAGCTCGTAGAGCACCACCGGCAGGGCGAAGGCGAACCCGGTGAACACGGCGAGCTTCAGTCGCATCAGGAACGCGTCGGGGATGCCGGTGAAGATCAGCGCGCACCCCTGCGGTGGGCGGACCGTGGCCGGCAGCTTCGCCAGCGCGTCGCAGTACGGGTCCCGGAACAGCCCGAAGGTCTGTTGGAACAGGAACCAGCCGGCGATCGAGCCCACGACGACCGCGGAGAGCGCGATCACCAGGCGGCGGCGCAGCTCGGTGAGGTGCTCGACCACCGTCATCGCCGAGGTCCGGCGGCGGCGGGAGGGGATCAGCGGCACGGGGGGGTTTGGGGTTGCTCGCCCTGTGGAGCGCGAGAGTCATGCACGTCCGGCGAGCGAACCCCCCAAGGGAGACGGGCCGAACTAGCCGTCCGGGTCGTCGTTCCCCGGGGGCTCGTTCCGGGGGCCGTTGCCGGACGGGCCGCCGGGAGTGGACCCGGGGGCCTGGCGGGGAGCCGCCGGGCGCGTCTTCTCCTCGCCGAGGTTCTCGAACTCGTCGCGCAGCTCGCTCGAGGCGCGGCGGAACTCACGCATGCTCTTGCCGATCGACCTCCCGATCTCGGGCAGGCGCTTCGGGCCGAAGATGAGGAGCGCGAGGACGAGGATGACGAGGATCTCGCCCGGTCCGAGGTTGAACACGGCACCCTCGATTCTAGCCACCACGGGGGGCTCCGCCCCCCGTGTCCACCTCAAACCCTAGCGGCGGCGCTTCCGTCCGGCGCCCCCCAGCCGCTCCGCCTCGGCGCGCAGGCGCTCCGCCCGCTCGCTGGTGGCGGCGAGCCGCTCCTGGGCGGCCTCGGCGTCCTCGCGGATCCGGGCGAGCGATGGCTCGATCTCGCGCTGGAAACGGGCCACGGCGGCCGCCAGCACCTTGACGTGGCGGACCAGGCCGACCACGAGCACGATCAGGGCCAGCGAGATCACGCCGACCAGCACGAAGACGACGGCGACGAACACGGCTGAAGGGTACCCCAGCCGCCGGAGGCTAGCGCTGCCCGGTCAGGCGGTCGACGAACCCCTGGTCGTCCAGCAGCGAGCGCAGCTCGAGCGCGTCGGCCGGCGTGAAGGCCGGCGGCAGGCCGTTCGCTTCCTCGAGGACGACCCCCGCCGACAGCAGCAGGGCCACCACCTTGCGGTCCGCCCGCTTCTCCACCTGCTCCTCGCACAGGGGGCAGTCGAAGCGGTACGCGGAACCCTCCGGGCGTATCGCCAGAACGATGCGCTCGGGCGTCATGTCCACCTCGCCGCAGGAGGGGCAGGTCGTCCGGATGGTGGTCATCAGCGTAGGTATCGGCCGGTCGCCCGGTCGAGTTGAGAGGGTTCAGCGATAGGCCTCGAGGGTCTGCTCCGCCAGGCGTCGAGCGGCCTCCGCCAGCTCGGGAGGGTGCAGCACGGAGGCCCGCCCCCCGAGGCGGAGCAGCAGCTTGGCCACCCAGGCCAGGTCCTTCGTCGGGAGCGTGACCTCCAGGGAACCGTCGTCTCGCTCCCGCTCGTCCTCGACCTCGTAGTACTCGGCCACCCAGCGCGCCTGGGGACGGAGCACCAGGCGGACCGGGATGTCGGCGTCGGTGCGCGAGTAGAGCGGCCGCCCCGCGCCGGCCAGCCCGCGCGGCTCGAACGTCTCGCCGGCCGGTTCGGTCCCGTGGATGCGATCCAGGCGGAAGAGGCGCTCGCCGCCCGCGTCGGGGTCCCATGCCGCCACGTACCAGTGCCCCAGGGCGGCGAAGACGTGTTCCGGGTCGATCCGTCGATTGGTCACCTCGTCCCGGCTGGCGCTGTAGTAGCGGATGGCGAGCCGCTCACGGTCGGCGACCGCCGCGCGAACGGCGTCGAGCACCGCACGCTCCCGCTCGGCGCTTGGTCCCGCGGCCACCTCCACCCCGCCGGCCAGCCCCCCGAGGGACTCCTGCAGCGCCGACTCGAGCTTCGCGAGCGCCGACGCCAGGTCGCCCGACTCGGCGAGCCCCGGCGCCCCGAGGAGGGCCTTCCCCTGCAGGTAGAGCGCCAGGGCCTCGTCGCGGGTCAAGCGGACCGGGTCGGACAGGTGGTCGGCCGCGGAGATCCAGACCCGCTCCTCGTCGATCTCCACGTCGACCATCTGGTGCGGGTAGAAGGGCGGCACGCCGGTGACCAGGAGGACGTTCAGGTCGCGGACCAGGTCCTCCCGGCCGACGCCGAACAGGCGCGACAGCTCGTCGAGCTCGGTCCCCGGGTGGCGCAGGACGTAGGGGACGATGGCCAGCAGCCTGCGCAGGCGCTCGCCGGTCCGGGAGGAGCCCCTCGCGCGGGCCGCGGATGCCCTAGCCGGCGTCACGGACGCGCTCCAGGTGGGCCACGAGGGCCGCCCGGAGCCGCTCGGGCTCCAGGAGGCGGGCGTCCGGCCCGAACGCCGCCACCCAGGCGATGAAGGCCTCGTCACCGGCCACCGGCACCTCGACCCGCGCCCACCCTCCGGACCGGCCGGTCTCCGACGCCGCGGGCACGGACGGGAGGACGGTCCAGGCCAGCCGCTCGGCGAAGGCCACCCGCGCCGTGCCGCCGTCGGAGGCGCCGGGCGTGGTGACGTGCCCGGCGGCCTGGAACCCGTCGGGGGGCGGCGCGCCCTCCCCGGCGTCCGCCACGTCCGAGGTGATCCGCGAGAGGCGGAACGCGCGGACGTCCTCCCGCGCGCGGTCGTGGCCGATGACGTACCAGGACGAACCGCGGAACACGAGCCCCCACGGGTCCAGGGTGCGCTCGTCCTCCGCGCCGTCCGCGCGCCGGTAGTCGAACCGGACCGCGCGGCGGCCGGCGACGGCGGCGGCCAGCGCGGTGAGGTGCGGGCCAGAGGCGTCCGCCCCCCCGACCGGCGCGGCGTCCAGCCAGCCGATCTCGGCCCCCTCGGCCCCCGTCGCGAGCTTCTGGAAGGCCGTCCGGGCCTCGCCGGACTCCCCGGTCCCGGTGGCGGCGACGAAGAGCGCCATGGCCTCCTCGGGCGTGAACGCCAGGTCGCGCAGGTACGTCCGGTCAGCGCGCAGGACGTAGCCCTGCTCGACGTCCCAGACGTCGGTGGCGGCCATCTCCAGGACCAGGCCGGCCTCCCGGAGCTGCTCCTTGTCGCGCTCGAACATCCGCTTCGCGCTCTCGTGGTCACCGTGGCCGTAGGCCTCGGGCATCTCGCGGCGGATCTCCTCGAACGTCACCGGGCGTTCGCGCGAGCGCAGCAGCGCGATCAGGTCGAGCAGGCGCTCGAGGGGGTTCACCGGCCGATGATAGGCCCGCGCCGGACCGCGATTCCCCTACGATCCGCGCGTGATCAGGCTGCGCGCGGGGCTGGTCCGGGCCGTGCTGGACGAGCGCCCCGGCCTGGTGGAGCTGTCCGTGGAGGTCGAGGGCGCCGAGGCGCGCGCCGTGGCCTACCCGGACCTGACCGGGCCCGTGGCGCCCGGGGACCGCGTCCAGCTGAACACCACCGCGGTCGATCTCGCCCTCGGCACCGGCGGCGTGCACTTCGTGCTGGCCGTCGAGGGCCAGCGCGACCTCGATCCCCCGCCCGAAGGCCACGTGATGAAGCTCCGCTACACGCCGCTGCAGGTGAAGGTCCGGGCGGCCGAGGAGCAGGGCGGTCCCGACCGGGAGGCGGTGGCCGGGAGCGCCGGGCTCGCCGGGCTGCCGGTGATCTGGGCGCCCCTGCACTCGATGGTCGGTGCCGCGACCGCCGGGGCGCGCGCCGCGGGCGCCGAGCGCGTCGTGCACGTGATGACCGACGGCGGGGCGCTCCCGGCGGCCTTCTCGCGCCAGCTCCACGAGCTGCGGGCCACCGGGCTGCTCGACGCCGTGGTCACCGCCGGCCAGGCCTTCGGCGGGGACCACGAGGCCGTGAACCTCTTCTCGGGGCTGCTCGTGGCGAAGGAGGTGGCCGGGGCCGAGGTGGTGGTCGTGGCCGACGGCCCGGGGAAGGTCGGTACCGGCACCACCTGGGGGACGAGCGACGTGGCCGGTGGCCTGGCGCTCGTGGCGGCGCACGTCCTCGGGGGCCGGCCGGTGGCGACGCTGCGCCTGAACTTCGCGGACCCGGACTACCGCCACTACGGCGTGTCCCCGCACTCGCTGACCGTTCTGCGCGAGGTCGCCGTGATCCCCGTGCACGTCGCGGTACCGGCGCTCGACGACGAGGAGCGGAGGGTGGTCTGGAACGCGCTCCGCGGCGCGGGCCTGGAGGACCGTCACCAGCTGGTCGAGGCCACAGGGCAGCCGGCGCTCGAGCTGCTCGAGGCGCGGGGCGTCTCCGCGGACACGATGGGCTGGACCCTGGCGGAGGAGCCGGCCTTCTTCCTGGCCGCCGGCGCGGCCGGGACGCTCGCCGGCCGGATGGCTGTACAGGACCGCCACTGGCGACCGGAACCGGCCTAGCTACATGTGGGCGATGAGCTGCTCGACCCGCTCGTCGTGGTGCTTGAAGGGGTCCTTGCAGAGCACGGTGCGCTGGGCCTGGTCGTTCAGCTTGAGGTGCACCCAGTCCACGGTGTAGTCGCG
>Ga0137369_10001091_pt1 | contig 26719 bp, 27 predicted proteins | sample SagtaG_12_FD_104918 | JGI IMG/M metagenome (GOLD analysis project Ga0137369, IMG submission 104918) | Vadose zone soil microbial communities from Sagehorn Ranch, Mendocino, California, USA - Sage1_L_113_16 metaG | ecosystem: Environmental > Terrestrial > Soil > Vadose zone | place: USA... | reverse complement strand
GAACCTGGGCGACGCCATCCCGATCCACCTGGTGATGCCGACCAAGGAGCCGTGGGTCCCCCTGCGGATCCTGGGCCTCGGGGCCCAGCCGAACGTCCGGATCCAGGCGGACGTGTTCCTGCTGACGGACCACGTCCCGAACATGCTGCCGGTCCCCACCCATTCCGCGGGCGTCGGACGGAAGGCCTCCGGGCTCCGCCTGGTCCGCAGCGAGGCCCCGTCACGGCTCCTGCTGTCCGACCTCCGGAAGGACAAGGGCATGGGCTGGTTGCCGAAGAAGGGCATGTGGTTGTCGTTCCTGTCGCTGAACGCGAGGGCGGGCGATCTCACGTACGACCTGGCCCTCAACGTCCACCACGGGGCGCCCTCGCCCGTGGACGCCGGGCTCTCGTCGGCGCCGGCGGCGTCCACCCCGTCGTCGGGAACGCAGGCCGGGCTGTGGGCCATCGTCGCGGCCGTGGCGCTGCTGGCCACCATGGTCGTCGTCGGGGCGCGGGAGCGCCGGGGCAGCGGGCGGATCGCGGTCTGATGATGTCGCGCGTCCGGAGGGTTCGGAGCGGGGCCGGTGGTGGGAACCGCCGGCCCCGCCCCGCCCTCCGCTCGCTCGCGGCCGCAGTCCTCCTGGCGCTCCTGGCCGCCTGCGGGCACGCCAGTGCGGAGGGCCGTTCGCACCTCACGGTCGACGTGACGATCCACCACTCCGCGTTCGACCCGGGGTCGTTCCGGTTCGACGCGGGGACCACGGTGACGTTCGTGATCCACAACACGGATCCCATCGAGCACGAGTTCATCGTGGGCGGCCCGGCGCTCCAGTACTACATCGAGCACACCGCCCACCCGAAGCACGACGGTTCGGTGCCGGGGCAGATCTCGGTGCCGCCGGGTACCACCCGGACCACGACCTACACGTTCACGCAGGCCACCCACGACGACGGCGACATGGAGTTCGCCTGTCACGTGTTCGGCCACTACAGGTACGGGATGCACGGCCCCATCACCGTCACCCAGTAGGTCGGGGCCCGAGGGCTACGCGGCCAGGACGTGGATGGTCCCGGTCATGCCCCGGGACCGATGGAAGCGGCAGAAGAACCGGTAGGTCCCCGGATCGATATCGCTTCGCTGGAGGGGAGCCTCGGTCGCGCGGTCCCCGGGCGCGACGTCCACGGACAGTCCAGTCCCGGCGATCGTGAGGTTGTGCCGGACCGAACCCCGGTTGGACAGCCGGAACCCGAACGCCCGGCTCACCGTGAGGCAGTCCGGCCGGAACCTGTAATCCAACATGACGAGCGTGAAGCCGTGCCGCGAGACCTGGTCGGAGCACGGAGGGGGGGACGACACGGCGGCCTGGGGGGTCGTGGGGGTGGGGGAGGCGGGACGGTGATCGGGGGTGGCTCCGCCGCACGCCGCGGCCAGCACGCACAGCACGGCCAGGCCGGCCACGGTCGAACGCATCGGGCCGTTCTACCAGAACGGGTCGCGGCGGAGGCCGGCACCGGTCGCGCCGGACCGGCTACGGGTGGGGGTTCGGGACCGGACGGGGGGAACGGATCCGGGATGCCTCCATGGCCTGCTCGGCCCGTTCCCGGCGCTCCCTGATCATGTCGAGGACCACCCGGCGGTCGGCGTGGCCCAGGGCGACCAGGATGTCGTCCATCAGCATGGCCCGACCGCGCGTGGTGGAGAGATCGTACTGGTCGAGGTCCTCGATCTCGGCGACGGACTCGCCGCCGTCGTTCACCAGCACCAGCTTCACTCGGGCCTCCGTGGCGAGCAGGGGGCCCGGGCAGTATGCCCCGAATCTCCCGGCGGCGCTCGCAAGCAGGCCAAGGGGGTGGCGCGCTACGGCTCGGGGCCCGCCGCCGCCGCGCGGGCCGCGGCGTCGGCCAGGGCCCCGTGCTCGTCCGAACCGTCGGGGTGGAGCGCCGCGGCCCGTTCGTACAGCGCCGCGGCCCGGGCCGGGTCGAGCGACGCCGCGCGGTCGCCGGCCAGCCGCAGGAACCGGCGAGCCCGTTCCGCGGCCTGTTCCGACCCCGTCAGCGTGGCCTGGAGCGAGTGGTGGGCCAGGAGCTCCGCGTGGTCGGCGACCCGGTCGCCCGCCAGTTGCTCGGCCCACCCCACCAGGGCCTCGTGGCGCTCCGGGCGCACCGACGACGGCATGCTCTCGTACGCGGCGTCGCGGAGGAGGAGGTGCCAGAACGCGAACTCCTGCTGTCCCTCCACGGAGGACCGCCGGGCCGGGCGGATCAGCTCCCGCCGGGCCAGCTCCCCGAGCCCCTCCTCCACGCCTCGAGCCGAGCGGTTCCCCATGGCGGCGAGCGCGTCGGGCCAGAACACCTTCCCCACCACGGCGGCGTCCCCCAGCAGGGCCCGGTGGTCGGGGTCCAGGGCGGCCACCCGCGCCGCCATGAGCGCATGCAGGGTCTCCGGCGGGCGGATGCCCGGGGACGCCGGGTCCGCCCCGAGGTCGGACATCAGCCCCAGGTAGGCCTCGACGAACAGCGGGTTGCCGCCGCAGGCCTCCAGCAGCGCGAGCCCCCCCGGCGTGGTGTCGCCCGGTCCTCCCAGCGACCCCACCAGGGTCCGGATGTCGCGGCCGGACATCGGGGTCAGGGTGATGGTGGTGGCGTTCCCGATCGCGCCTCCCCAGGTCCGGTCCCGTTCGAACAGCTCCAGGCGGGCGGTGGCCACGATGAGGATCGGGACCCCCCGGACCTCCTCCGCGAGATGCGTCACGAACGCGAGCGTCCCCGAGTCCGCCAGATGGAGGTCCTCGAACACCAGGACCATGGGGTGGGTCGCCGCGATCGCCTCCAGGAACCGCCGCCACGCCGCATGGTTCTCGGACGCCGGCACCGGATCGGGGCTGTCGGGGAGGAGCCCGATGAGCGGTTCCAGCCTGCGGCGGACGGCGTCGCGTTCCGGTTCGTCCAGGAAGTTCCGGACGGCCACCTCCAGCTTCTCGGCGGCCGTGGCGGCGTCGTCGGACTCCAGGATCGAGCTCTGTCCCTTCACGATCTCGCCGAGCGCCCACAGCGCGGCCCCGGCCCCGCCCCCCAGGCACCGTCCCTGCCGCCAGTACACGAGCTCGGGCCTGGCGTCGAGGTGGTTCCAGAACTCCGCGAGCAGGCGCGACTTCCCGATGCCGGCCTGCCCCACGATCGTCACCAGGTGGGGAGCCCCCTCCAGCAGGACACGGGCGTAGATGTCCGACAGGAGGGCGATCTCGTGCTCGCGACCGGTGAACGGCGCGGGCGGGCGGAGCTCCAGGTCGACGCCGAACCGACCGCGGGCCGCCCGGGCCAGCCACGTCCTGGGCTGGCCTCCGGCCGGGGGAACGGCCTGGTACTCGAACAGGCTGCCGGTGGCCTCGTGCGTGGCCTCGTCCACCACCACGCCGGGGCCGCCGTCCGGATGCAGCGCTCCGGCGGCCTCCACGGCCGCGGATGGCAGGAGGCGCTCCGCCCCGTCGGGATCGTGGTCGTCGGCCAGGGCGTAGGCGCCGGTCCGGACCGCGGCCCGAACCGCGATGCCCCCGGGGGCCTCCTCCTCGAGGTCCTCCACCGCCTCGGCCACCCGGAGCGCGGCGCGGACGGCCCGCTCCGCGGCGTCCACGCGCGGCACCGGAGCGCCGAACACGCCCACCGCGGCGTGCGTGCCCGGCGCGTCGAGGGTCCCGCCCAGCAGCCGGATCTGCCGCCGGGCCCGGTTCACGGCGTCGTCTGCGGCGGTTCGGCGGGCCGCGTCGGGCCCGGGACTGCCCGGCCCGCCGCCCTGGTCGGTCCCCACGATGTCGACCACCAGGACGGAGATCGGGGGCGCATCCGGGGGCATCCACGCAGTCTACGCGGCCACAGGAGCGCTCTTCCCGAGCCGCGTTCGGATCAGGAGGACCGGGGGGTCGCCCGGGCCAACAGGTCGTCGGCCTCGGTGTGGCCCCCCCGGGGTCGGGCGAGGGCGAGGCCGGGAGGCGGATTCCATCGAATCGCAAGAACTGATACGGGGAGCCGTCATGGCGCCGGAGTAGCATTCGGCTCGATGCCCCTCTATCACGAGCAGGGGGTCGTCCTCCGGCGCATCAAGTTGGCTGAGGCCGACCGTATCGTCACGATCCTCACGCAGGGGTCGGGCAAGGTCCGGGCCGTGGCCAAGGGAGCCCGCAAGACCCTCAGCCGCTTCGGCGGCCGTCTGGAGCCGTTCACGCACGTCAGCCTGCTGATGTACCGGGGGCGGGGGTCGCTCGACACCGTGACGCAGGTCGAGATCATCTCGGCCCACCGGGCCGTACGGGAGGACTACGCGCTGATCACGGCCGGGGAGGCCATGCTGGAGTCGGTGGACAAGGTCGCCGAGGAGCACGAGCGCAACGTCCGGCTGTTCCTGCTCCTGCTCCAGGGGCTGCGGGCCCTGGAGGGACGGCCGGCCGACCCGGCGGCCGTGGCGGAGTCGTTCCTGCTGAAGCTGCTGTCGCTTTCCGGGTTCCACCCGGCGCTCTCGGCGTGCGCGGTGTGCGGGGCGCTGGCGCCGGGGCTGTTCTCGAGCGACCAGGGCGGCGCGGTGTGCAGCGGGTGCGCCGAGTACGGGAGCGAGCCCGTTTCCTCGGAGTCGCTGTCGCTGCTGGCCTCGTACGCGGGGGCGGACCTCGGGGCCGTGGGCGGCGTGGCGGTGGACGGGCCGGTGCGCAAGGAGGCCCGGGCGATGCTCTACGGGTTCGCCGAGTACTACCTGGACCGCCGGATCCGCTCGCTGCCGCTCATGGCCAGGGGGGCGCCGGCGTGAGCAGCTACCTCCAGGACCTCGACCCGCAGGGGGTGCCGCGGCACGTCGGGATCGTCATGGACGGGAACGGGCGGTGGGCCAAGCAGCGCGGGCTCCCTCGGACCGAGGGCCACAAGCGCGGCGAGGAGGCCCTGTTCGACGTGGTGGAGGGGGCCATCGACGCCGGGGTGCGGTGGCTGACCGTCTACGCGTTCTCCACGGAGAACTGGCGCCGGCCCCCCTCGGAGGTGCGGTTCCTGCTGAACTACAACCGGGTCCTGCTGCGGCGGCGCCGCGACGACCTGCACTCGCGGAACGTCCGGATCCGGTTCCTCGGCCGGGTGGACTGGCGGATCCCGAAGAACGTCCTGCGCGACATGGAGGCCGCCGAGGAGCTGACGAGGCACAACACCGGGATGACGTTCACGATCGCGTTCAACTATGGCGGCCGGACCGAGATCGCCGACGCGGTGAAGCGCATCCTCGAGGACCACGACGCCGGCCGGTTGAAGGGCGAGCGCATCGGGGTGGACTCGATCACCTCACGGCTGTACCGGGCCGACATGCCCGACCCCGACCTCATCATCCGGAGCGCGGGGGAGCAGCGCCTGAGCAACTTCCTCCTGTGGCAGGCCGCCTACGCCGAACTCTGGTTCACCCCGGTCCTGTGGCCCGACTTCAACCGCGAACACCTCTTCGAAGCCATCCGCGACTTCCAGAAGCGCACCAGGAAGTTCGGCGCCGTCGAGTAGGGTCCGGGCGCGAGCGCCGGACCTCGTGGCAAGGTCCCCCGGCCACTCTGCGGCCGTGAACCCGCTCGCCTGAGCATCGAAACCGTAGGATCGGTCCCCGTTCGTCGTGGAGGTGTGCCGTGGCGGTCGATCCGCAGCTCGTGCAGCAGGCTCAGCAGGTCAGTGCGCAGGCCAATGCCATCCATGCAGGCCTCACGGGGCGCCCGATGGTGTTCAACGAGCTCGCCACGGTCGTGAACATGGCGACAGTCCTGGCTCAGCTGGCCGCCGTGGTCCAGGCACTCGCCCAGCAGGCCTGAGATCCGGCGGCTTCCTGCCCGAACGGGCGCGACCGGTACCATGGTCCCCACGCCAGCGGCCGGAGCCACCGGCCGGGTTCGGGAGGAGGTCGCATTCACATGGCCGATCTGATGGAGGCCATCACGTCCCTGGCCAAACGCCGGGGGATCGTGTTCCAGTCGAGCGAGATCTATGGCGGCTTGCGGTCCACGTGGGACTACGGGCCGCTCGGGGTGGAGCTCAAGCGCAACGTGAAGAATGCCTGGTGGCGTTCGATGGTCCAGTTGCGGGACGACGTGGTGGGGCTCGACGCCTCGATCCTGATGTCGCGGCGGGTGTGGGAGGCCTCCGGGCACGTCGAGTCGTTCTCGGATCCACTGGCCGAGTGCACGCAGTGCCACGAGCGGTGGCGCCTGGATCACCTGCCCGGGTGGGAGCCGGGCAAAGCCGTCGCGGAGCTGAAGTGCCCGAACGACGGCGGCACGCTCATGGACCCCCGCCAGTTCAACCTGATGTTCAAGACACACATGGGCCCGATCGAGGACGAGGGCGCGGTCGCGTACCTTCGACCGGAGACCGCGCAGGCCATGTTCGTCGACTTCGCCATCATCCAGTCGGCGGCCCGTAAGAAGATCCCGTTCGGGATCGCCCAGATCGGCAAGTCGTTCCGCAACGAGATCACGCCGGGCAACTTCATCTACCGGACCCGCGAGTTCGAGCAGATGGAGATGGAGTTCTTCGTGGAACCGGGCACGGACGTGCAGTGGCACGAGTACTGGATCGAACAGCGGCTGAGCTGGTACACGGACCTCGGCATCCGTCCGGAGAACCTCCGCCTCCGCGAGCACGCGGCCGACGAGCTCAGCCACTACTCCAAGCGGACCGTCGACGTCGAGTACGCGTTCCCGTTCACCGACTGGGGCGAGCTGGAGGGCATCGCGAACCGGACGAACTACGACCTGACCCAGCATTCGAAGTTCTCGGGCGAGGACCTGTCCTACTTCGACCAGGAGAAGGAGGAGCGGTACCTCCCATACGTGATCGAGCCGGCGGCCGGGGTGGATCGGGCCCTGCTGGCGTTCCTCGTCGATGCGTACACCGTGGACGAGGCTCGGTCGGCGAAGGGCGAAATGGAGAAGCGGACGGTGATGAAGCTGCATCGCGACCTGGCGCCGATGAAGGTGGCCGTCCTGCCCCTGTCGCGGAACGAGCGACTGGTTCCCGAGGCGAGGCGCGTGTTCGACGTGGTGAAGCCCCACTGGATGAGCGACTACGACGACGCGGGAGCCATCGGCCGCCGGTACCGGCGCCAGGACGAGGTCGGGACGCTGTACTGCGTGACGGTGGACTTCGATTCGCTGGAGGACCACCAGGTCACGGTCCGGGACCGGGATTCCATGCAGCAGGACCGCCTCCCCATGGACAACCTCGTGGGGTACCTGCGGGAACGCCTTCCGTGACGCCGGCGGCGGCCGCGGCGGCCGGCGACGGCGAGCGCGCTGAGCCCGGGGTCGATCGGGGGCCGAGGGGCCGCCTGTGGGTCTACGGACTGGCGTTCGCGCTGCTCCTCGTCTCCGGATACCTCCAGTTCCGGGGCAATCTCGACGTCCGGCTCACCCTGGTGTGGACCTCCATCGGGCTGTCCGGGGCGGCCCTGGTGGCGGCCGTCCTGTCGGTGGTGCTCCCGGGCCGCCGGATCCGACCGGCGCGGGTGGACTCGATCGAGGACGGGCCCGAGCCCGAGCCAGAGCCCGAACCGAGCACCGAACCCGACGCCGAAACCGACGCGGAGGGGCGCACCGCGGAGACGAGCGAGGGTCCCAAGGAGTGAGCCGGTTCCGAGCGGTGGCAGCGGTCGCGGCGGTGGTCCTGGTGGCGGCGGCCTGCTCCGGCTCGTCGCCGGAGCCGACACCGACCTCGAGCGCGTCCTCCCCCGGCGTTCCCACCTCGCCGCCACCGAGCTCCACGGTCACGCCGCAGCCCGGCGCGGCGGCGGCCTTCGCGCTGCCTCCGTCATCGACGGGAGAGCGGTCGGCCGCGGCCGTCCGGACCCGGCTGTGCGTCCGCCCGCCTGCCCCAACTCCGAGCCCCGCGCACGCGGCGACGCCGCCCGACGCCATCCTGGAGGTGGAGCACGAGGTCGAGAAGGTCCGTGACCTCGACTACATCCACCCGGTGGCCGTCGACGCGGTGACCCACGAGGAGCTGGTGGCCGGCCTCAACCTCGGGTTCGACCACTCCTACCCGCGGGACCTCATGGCCCGGCGCTCCAAGGTGTGGTCCACCATCGGGGTCATCCCCGACGGAACCAGCCTGCGGGATGCCTACCACTCGTTCCTGTCGAGCCAGGTCCTCGGGTACTACGACCCGGCCTCGAAGCAGCTCGTGTTCATCGGTGCCGACAACCTCTCACCGCTCCAGCGGGTGATCCTGGCCCACGAGCTGACCCACGCGGACGACGATCAGCACTTCGACCTGAACCGGCTCAACGACCTGGAGAACGCGTGCGACGACGAGGGCCTGTTCGCGTCGCTCGGGGCGGTGGAGGGGAGCGCCCAGTACTTCTCCCACCAGGTCCAGGCCCGGTTCCCGTCGCTGGTCGAGCAGTTCCGGATGGCGCTGGAGGCCGGCGCCGCCCTGCCGGGCGACGTCCCGCCGTTCGTGCAGGCCCTGGTGACCTGGCCCTACATCGAGGGCGAACGGTTCATCACGACCCTGGACGCCCGCGGGGGGATCGAAGCCGTGAACGCGGCCCTCCGGCAGTTCCCGGCCTCCACCGAGCAGGTCATCCATCCCGAGCGGTTCCCGGACGAGCGTCCGGTGCCGGTGGACGTCCCCGACCTCGGCCCGGCGCTGGGCCCCGGGTGGCGCGACCTCGACGTGATGGACGTCGGGGAGGAGTGGCTGAGGGAGATGCTGGCCCTCAAGGTGGACCTTTCCGTGGCCCAGGAGGCCTCCGACGGTTGGGGAGGCGCGCAGTACCGGGCCTGGACCGACGGCTCCCACGTGGCCGTCCTGGTGGACTCCGCGTGGGACTCGGGTGACGACGCCGACCAGTTCCTGTCGGCCGTCCGGACCTGGATCGGCGATCGGGACGACGCCGAGGCCGGCCCCACGCCGGATCCGACGACGACCGTGGCCCTGTTCGCCTCCGACGCCGGCACCCTCGGCCTCATGGACTCGGTGCTCCGGACCGGGTCCGACGCATGAGGAGCACCCGGGCGCTCACGACGCTGGTCGTCGCCGGGGCCCTGGTCGCCTGCTCCCCGAGCCCCGGACCCGCCGCGTCCGGATCGTCGGAGGCGGAGGGGCCGTCGGCGATGTCGCCGGCCCTCCCCGGCGTCTCCACGGACCCGCCCCCGTGGCCCGCGGAGCACGCCCACCTGGCCGCACTGCTGAAGGCCATCGGGCTCCCGCCGCCCGGGGCGGAGGTCGTCACCGTCCATTTCCACGTGAACCTCGTAGTCGTGGTGCGCGCCGAGCGGGTGCGGGTCCCGGCGGGCATCGGGTTCGACGACGACGAGCGGCTGGCCGAGATCCACACCCACGACGCCACCGGGACCATTCACCTGGAGGCGAGGCGGGATCGCGGCTTCACCCTCGGGATGGTCTTCGCCGTGTGGGGGGTCCGGTTCACACGCGATTGCCTCGGCGCGGAGTGCGCCTCCGGCGACGACCGCCTCAGGGTGTTCGTCAACGGGGAGGGACCGGTCCCCGGCGACCCCACCACCCTCCGACTCGAGGACGAGCAGGTGGTCGTGGTCACGCTCGGCACCGAGGACCAGGTCCCCGGCGTCCTCCCCGCCAGGTTCGTCTTCGGAGGCGAACCGAAACCCGCCTGATCTCACCGCGTGGGAGCCCGGGAATGCCCGGGGAACGTCACACCGCGATCGTGACGCACGTCAATGAGCTCGCGGAGTGTGCGGGTCGGCGGGTCCCGGGCGCGGGGGTGAGGCCGTCCGGCCGTCGAGGGTGAGGCCATCCGGCGGAACCGGCGGATGCCATCGCTCTCTAGACTGTTCGGAGACCATTCGCGAACGCACTCGCACCGGGGCTGGAGGCTTGCCATGACCAAGTACGTCTACGACTTCTCCGAAGGCAACAGGGACATGAAGGACCTGCTCGGCGGGAAGGGCGCCAATCTCGCCGAGATGACGAACATGAGCCTGCACGTCCCGCCGGGGTTCACCATCACCACCGAGGCCTGCCTGGCGTACCTCCGTGAGGACGCGTACCCCGCGGGCCTGGAGCCGGAGGTCGAGGAGCACCTCCAGCAGCTCGAGTCGGCCATGGGGAAGCGCCTCGGGGATTCCGACGACCCGCTGCTGGTCTCGGTGCGCTCCGGGGCCAAGTTCTCGATGCCCGGGATGATGGACACCGTCCTCAACCTCGGGCTGGGCGACGCCTCGATCCAGGGCCTGGCCAAGCAGTCCGACGGCGACTGGCGGTTCGCCTGGGACGCCTACCGGCGATTCATCCAGATGTTCGGCAAGATCGTGATGGGCATCCCCGGCGAGGCCTTCGAGGACCGTCTGGAGGAGGCGAAGCACCGCAAGGGACCGAACGCGCAGGACACCGACCTCGACGCCGACGACCTCCAGGCCCTGGTGGAGACGTTTCAGGGGGTCTACCGCGATCACGTCGGGAGCGACTTCCCCGCGGACCCCAGGGAGCAGCTCCGCCTGGCCATCGAGGCCGTGTTCGGGTCGTGGAACGGCAAGCGGGCCCGGGACTACCGGCGGCAGAACAAGATCTCCGACGACCTCGGCACCGCGGTCAACGTCGTGGCCATGGTGTTCGGCAACCGGGGCATGGACTCGGGCACCGGGGTGGCCTTCACGAGGAACCCCGCGGACGGCGAGCGAAAGCCGTACGGCGACTACCTGCCGAACGCCCAGGGCGAGGACGTGGTGGCCGGCATCCGCATCACGCTCCGGCTGGAGGAGCTCGAGCCGCTCGACCAGAAGTCCTACGGCGAGCTCCTGCAGACCATGGACACGCTCGAGCGCCACTACCGGGACATGTGCGACATCGAGTTCACCATCGAGAAGGGCACGCTGTGGATCCTGCAGACCCGGGTGGGGAAGCGGACGGCGTTCGCCGAGTGGATCATGGCCTCCGACATGCTCGACGAGGGCCTCATCACGGACGACGAGGCACTGCTCCGGGTCGACGCGAACCGCCTGATCGAGCTGTTCAAGCCCGTGATCGAGCAGGCCGCCAAGGCGACGGAGCGGCCGATCGCGCAGGGCCTGAACGCGTCGCCGGGGGCCGCCAAGGGCCGCGTGGTGTTCAGCGCCGACGAGGCCGAGGACCTCGGGGCCGCTCAGCCCGTCATCCTGGTTCGCCGCGAGACGACACCCGACGACTACCACGGCATGATCCGGTCCCAGGGGATCCTCACCAGCGCCGGGGGGACGAACTCCCACGCGGCCGTGGTGGCGCGGGGTGAGGGCATCCCCGCCGTGTGCGGAGCCGACACCATCCGCATCGACATGTCGACCCGTTCGTTCGTGGCGAACGGCACGGTGGTCGGGGAGGGGGATCCGATCACGATCGACGGCTTCGACGGAAAGGTGTACCTGGGGGAGCTCCCTCTGGAGGAGCCCCCGCTGGCCCGGGCCGTCCGGGGGGACGAGGACGCCCGCAAGGAGAAGATCTGGAAGGCCTTCAACGGGCTGATGGCCGCCGCGGACCACCGGCGCCGGCTGCGGGTCCGCGCGAACGCCGACACTCCCGACCAGGCCCGCAACGCGCGCGAGCGGGGCGCCGAGGGGATCGGCCTGTGCCGGACGGAGCACATGTTCCTGGGGGAGGAGCGGGTGCTCGCGGTGCGGAAGATGATCTTCGCCTCCAACGCCGAGGAGGAGGAGGATGCCTACGAGGCCCTGCTGCCGCTGCAGAAGGGGGACTTCATCGGGATCTTCGAGGCCATGGACGGGCTCCCGGTCACCGTTCGCCTCCTTGACCCGCCGCTGCACGAGTTCCTGCCGGATCAGGTGGATCTGGCGGTGAAGGTGGCCCGGATGGACGAGCGGCACGAGTACGGGCCGGAGATCGAGGAGCAGAAGACCCTCCTGGGCAAGGTGGGCGAGCTGCACGAGACGAACCCGATGCTGGGGCTGCGCGGAGTGCGGCTGGGGATCGTGAAGCCCGGGCTGTACGCCATGCAGGTCCGGGCCATCATCGAGGCCGCGGTGGAGGTGAAGAAAGCCGGCGGGGACCCGAGGGTCGAGATCATGATCCCGCTGGTGGCCGCCCGGGAGGAGCTCAGGCAGATGCGCGAGGAGCTCGAGCCCGTGGCGCGGGAGATCCTGGACCGGGAGGGCGTCGAGCTCGACCACCTGGAGTGGGGGACCATGATCGAGCTCCCCCGGGCCGCCGTGACCTCGGAGGAGATCGCCGAGGTGGCGGACTTCTTCTCGTTCGGCACGAACGACCTCACGCAGACCGCGTTCGGGTTCAGCCGGGACGACGTCGGGAAGTTCATGGCCATGTACGAGCAGCGCCGCCTGCTGCCCACGAACCCGTTCGTGTCGATCGACCGTCCCGGGACCGGGCGGCTCATGCGGATCTCGGCCGAGGAGGGCCGCCGGGGGAACGCCTCGCTGCACCTCGGCATCTGCGGGGAGCACGGCGGCGACCCCGCGAGCGTGGTGTTCTGCCACGAGATCGGCCTGGACTACGTCTCCTGCTCGCCGTTCCGGGTGGAGACGGCCCGCCTGGCCGCCGGCCAGGCCGCGGTGGGCGACGCCGAGTCGGCGTCGAAGTAGTCGCCGGGCTCAGCCGGGCGGCGGGGCCGGTTCCTCAGGGGGAGCCGGCGTCTCGCCCGGCACGCCCAGGGCGGCCAGGAAGCCGTCCGGATCCTCCAGCCCGAGTCCCGGGCCCCGGAGCCTCGTGGGGAACAGGACCGCCCTGGCGCGCGATCTGGGCTCTGGGAACCTCGGCCCGAGCCCGGCCGGGCGGGTCGGCGGGCGGTGCTAGCCTCGGCCTCCGTGGGGTTCGTGGGGTTCGTTCGGCGCCATCCGATCGTCTCCGCCGCGGTCATCGTGCTGGCCCTGACGTTCGGGCTGGTCACGGCGTCGGCGGTGGCGGTGTGGAACGCGGCGCACACCGACGACGCCCGGCGCATCGACCACGTGGACGCGATCCTCGTCCTGGGGGCGGCCCAGTACAACGGGACGCCCTCGCCCGTGCTCGAGGAGCGGCTGAACCACGCCAAGGTGCTGCTCGACCAGGGCCGGGCCCCGGTCATCGTCACCCTGGGGTCGAACGAGCCGGGGGACCGGACCACGGAGGCCCAGGCCGGCAAGGACTACCTGGTGGCGCAGGGGGTCCCCGCGGACGCCGTGGTGGCGGAGCCCGCCGGGAACAGCACGTGGGAGTCCCTCCGGGCGGCCGCCTCGTACATGCACGACCACGGGATGGGGTCGGCGTTCCTGGTCTCCGACCCCTGGCACAACCTCAGGATCAAGCGGATGGCCGGGGACCTGGGGATCACTCCGTACGCCTCGGCCACGTCCCACGCCGCGGCGCGCTCCAGCGGGACGCGGCTGTCCGGCTACGTCCGGGAGACGTTCGCGTACCTGTTCTACCGGCTGTTCGGCGGCCACTGACGTCGAGCGCAGCGCGACCGCCCGGTCCGTCAGGTAACCGTGATCGTGCCGGCCATCCCGGTGCCGTCGGGGTGGCCGTGGATGGTGCAGTAGAAGATGTGCTCGCCGGGGGCCAGGTCGATCGTGACGTCCTGCTGGCCGCCCTGGGAGTTCGTGACGTTGATCAACGAATCGGGGACCGTGAACGTGTGCGTGGTGGCGTCCTCGTTGGTCAGGGTGATCGTGTCGCACCGGGAGACGGACAGGGTCTTGGGGTCGAACGAGAAGTTGACCTGCTTGAGTGTGGCCACCGACGCACCGCCCTCGGGGCAGGCGCTAGATTCCGCGCTGGCACTGGTGGCCGGCGCGGTGGTCTGGTTGTCGTTCCCACCACCGCCATCGCACGCCGCGGCCACCAGCCCCAGCGCCAGCACACCGGCCGCCGCGGCCCACCTCCACTTGTTCGCCATGTCCCCTCTCCTTTCGACTCGGACTCGGACTCGGACTCGCGTGATTCAACCACTCGAAGTACGACCGGGTGCGCACTTCGGCCTTCGAGTCCGCCGGCCGCTCGCCCGGAGGCTGTCCGACCCGGGTGCTACGGTGAGCGCGGATGAGCTCGCCGAGGGATCGGATCGAGGAGATCGAGCACGCCGTGCTGTCGGAGCGTGCCGTGCTCAGCGTGGCCTCCAAGGGCCGGGAGCGACCGGAGGAGCCCCACCCGCTGCGCACGGCGTTCCAGCGCGACCGGGACCGCATCGTGAACTCGAAGGCCTTCCGCCGGCTCAAGCACAAGACCCAGGTGTTCCTGGCGCCGGAGGGCGACCACTACCGGGTCCGGCTGACGCACACCCTGGAGGTGGCCCAGATCGCCCGTACCGCCGCGCGGGCCCTGGCCCTGAACGAGGACCTCACGGAGGCCATCGCGCTCGGCCACGACCTGGGGCACACGCCGTTCGGCCACCTCGGCGAGGAGGCCCTGTCACCGTTCCTGGGCCGGCCCTTCCGCCACAACGAACAGAGCCTGCGGGTCGTCGACCACCTGGAGGACGACGGACGCGGCCTCAACCTGACCTGGGAGGTCCGCGACGGCATCGTGAACCACACCTGGACCATGCCCACCCCGGCCACGCTGGAGGCTCAGGTGGTCCGGTTCGCCGACCGGATCGCCTACGTGAACCATGACATCGACGACGCCATCCGGGCCGGGGTCCTCGCCGACGGGGAGCTCCCGCCGGGACCGGTGGCCGTCCTGGGGCCCACCCACGCCGAACGGGTGGACCAGCTGGTGATGGACCTCGTGGAGGCCAGCGACGACCTCACCGAGATCAGGCTGTCGGATCCGGTGGCCGGGGCCCTGGACGGGCTCCGCTCGTTCATGTTCGAGCGGGTCTACCTCCGGGACGACGCCGCGGACGAGCAGCGGAAGGCGGTCGGGGTGATCCGGGCGCTGTTCGCGTACTACCTCGACCGTCCCGAGGAGATCCCCGAGGAGTACCATCTGGCTCCGGGGGACACGCCGACCCGCATCGCCGACTACATCGCGGGGATGACGGACCGGTTCGCCCTCCGCACGTACGAGCGGCTCTTCCTTCCCCGGGGCTGGCTCCTCTAGGCGGGTTTCGGGAAAGGTGCGCCAGCAGGCCCTTGGCACGGTTCCGGGATGAGGACATCCAGGCGGTCCGGGAGCGGACCGACCTGGTCAAGGTGGTCGGCCAGTACCTCACGCTGAAGAAGGCCGGCCACGACTCCATGGTCGGGCTGTGCCCGTTCCACCCGGAGAAGACGCCGTCGTTCAGCGTCTCGCCGTCGAAGCAGGTCTACTACTGCTTCGGGTGCGGCGAGGGGGGCGATGCCGTGAAGTTCCTCACTCGCGTGGAGTCCCTGACGTTCCCGGAAGCCATCGAACGGCTGGCCCACGACGCGGGCATCCAGCTGCGGCTGGAGGCGGAGTCCCAGGCCGATCGCCGGGCGGCCTCCCGGCGGCAGTCGCTGCACCGGGCCAACGCCGAGGCCGCCGGGCTGTACCACCGCTTGCTGATGGACGGCAAGGAAGGGGCCGAGGCCCGGCAGTACCTGTCGTCGCGGGGCATCGACCGGGCCGCCGCCGAGGAGTTCGAGATCGGCTACTCCCCGATGTACAGCGACTTCCTGCTGCGCCGGCTGTCGCCGAACTTCTCGCCGGACCTCCTGGTGGAGGCGGGGCTCGCGTCGAAGGACGGGTCCGGGACGGTCCGGGACCGGTTCCGGGGCCGCATCACGTTCCCCATCCACGACCTGGCCGGACAGGCCGTCGCGTTCGGGGGCCGGCTCCTGGCGGGGGAGGGCGCGAAGTACGTGAACTCGGCGGAGTCGCCCGTCTACCGCAAGGGCCGGGTCCTGTACAACCTCCACCGGGCCCGGGTGGGGGTCACCCGCTCGGGGCGGGCCTTCGTGGTCGAGGGGTACACGGACGTGATCGCGCTGGCCCGGGGGGGCCTCCCCACCGCGGTGGCCACCTGCGGCACAGCGCTGGGGGAGGACCACTACGCGCTGCTGTCGCGGTTCGCCCAGGAGGTCGTGCTGACGTTCGACGCCGACGAGGCGGGAGCCCGGGCGGCCGAGCGGGCCTACGCGTTCCACGAGAAGTATCCGGTGCGAACCCGCGTCCTGGTGCTTCCCGAGGGCCTGGATCCGGCGGACTTCGTGAAGCAGCGGGGGGCTGAGGAGTTCCATGCCCTGGCCGAACGAGCCGTCCCGCTCGTGGAATACATGATCGGGCGGGCCGTCACCGGACACGACCTGTCCGGCGTCGAGGGCCGCGCGGGGGCGGTTCGGGCCGGCCTCCCCATCGTGGCGGGGCTCACCGACGAGGTCCGCCGGCAGGAGTACGCCGCGCTCCTGGCCGACCGGGCCGGGGTCGCCGCCTCATCGGTTCTGGTGGAGCTGGAGCGCATCGGGATCACGGCGCCGGCCGAGCCCGAGTCCCGCCGCCGGCCGGGCCGCGCGAGCGGCCCCGACGGAGGGAACGCCGGGCGGACCACGGCCCCAGGAGGCGACGGCGGCGTGCTGTCAGCGGGACCCGGCCGGACCCCCCAGCAGCGGGTGGAGTGGGACATGCTCAAGCTCCTGGCCCGGAGCGAGGAGGCCTTCGTGGGCACGGCCGACCGGCTCACCGACGAGCATTTCGAACGGGCGGGGCACCGGCGCCTGTTGCACCTGCTGCGCGACGCCCGCGGCGACGTCCGGGCTCTGGTGTCGAACGAGGACGAGGATCCGAAGCTGGCCGGCCTGCTGGCGGCGCTCGCCACCGAGCCCCTCGACGTCCCCTCCACGGCGGACAGCGCCCGAAAGGTGTGGGCCCGCCTGGAGGACTTCCGGCTGAAGCGCCGGATCGAGGAGGTCCGGCGGCGCCTCCAGAAGCTGAACCCGATCCGCGAGGCCGAGGACTACGACCGGCTGTTCGGCGAGCTGGCCGATCTGACCGGGGCGTGGAGACGGGTTCGAGAGCTGGTCTGAGCCGGGGCTCGGCCGCTGCCCTCCGTGGCGCCGGGGCGAACGGCCAGAAAGTGTCGCCGGGGATCGTGGCGAACACGGTCAAGATTCCCGGGGCGATCTGCCGATCCTCTCGTACACTTGCGACATTCCGCCCCCCCGCACCGAGGAGTCCCCTGAACACGATGAGCGAAGCGGTCACGGACATCGGTGGTCTCGAGGAAGCCAAGGAGGCGATCGCCGCTCGGGGCCGTGAGCGCGGATTCGTCACCTCCGAGGACCTCCTGGAGGGCCTGCCGGTCGACGACCTCACCCCGGAGCAGGTCGAGGAGTTCCTGACCCAGGTCGAGGAGCACCTCCGGAGCGAGGGCATCGAGGTCATCGAGGTCCCCGGGGAGGACCTCGAGGGCGAGCTGAAGAGCGCCGTCCGCGACGACGACGTCCTGAAGGCCCCCACGAACGACCCGGTCCGGATGTATCTGAAGGAGATCGGGAAGGTCCCCCTGCTGAACGCCGCGCAGGAGGTCGACCTGGCCCGCCGGATCGAGGCGGGCGAGTTCTCCACCGACCTCATCCGGGCCACCGACGACGGCGCGAAGGTGGACCAGAAGCGCCTCCGCCGGGTGGTCGAGGCCGTGGTCGAGATCCGGGAGCACCAGGAGGACAAGTTCGGCAAGGTCGAGGGGATCGGCCGCGAGCGCATCTCCCGGGCGTACCGGGCCAAGACCCGCGACGACCTGTTCGAGTTCCTGCGCCGGGTGGAGCGCGACGGCCAGCTGGCCAAGAAGAAGCTCATCGAGGCGAACCTCCGACTGGTGGTCTCCATCGCCAAGCGGTACGTGGGCCGGGGGATGCTGTTCCTCGACCTCATCCAGGAGGGGAACCTCGGGCTGATCCGCGCCGTGGAGAAGTTCGACTACTCGAAGGGCTACAAGTTCTCGACGTACGCCACGTGGTGGATCCGCCAGGCCATCACCCGCGCCATCGCCGACCAGGCCCGGACCATCCGGATCCCCGTGCACATGGTGGAGACCATCAACAAGCTGGTCCGGGTGCAGCGCCAGCTGCTGCAGGACCTCGGGCGCGAGCCCATGCCCGACGAGATCGGCAAGGTCATGGGGATCGGCGCCGACAAGGTCCGCGAGATCCTCAAGGTGTCCCAGGAGCCGGTGTCGCTGGAGACCCCGATCGGCGAGGAGGAGGACTCCCACCTCGGCGACTTCATCGAGGACTCCGACGCCGTGGTCCCCATCGATGCCGCGTCGTTCATCCTGCTCCAGGAGCAGCTGGAGTCGGTGCTGCACACGCTGTCGGAACGGGAGAAGAAGGTCATCCAGCTCCGGTTCGGCCTGGTGGACGGGCATCCCAGGACGCTGGAGGAGGTCGGCCGCGAGTTCGGTGTGACCCGCGAGCGCATCCGCCAGATCGAGTCGAAGACGCTGTCGAAGCTCCGCCACCCCTCACGCTCGCAGAAGCTCCGCGACTACCTGGAGTAGCCGCCCCCTCCCCTGGCGGCGCCGCGACTCAGCCCGAGGGGGATTCCAGCGGGGGAGAGGAGGGCGGCGGGGGACAGCCCACGGTCACCGAGATCGCCCGGTCGTCGAACTCCTCGTCCCACCGGAGCGCGCCGGCGCCGCCCGTCGGGCCGGAGGCGAAGTGGTAGAGGTCGTTGCCGATGAGGATGTACGCGTCCTGCGAGCCGTACCGGAAGTCGAGGTCGGTGTTCTCGGTGTAGGAGGCCTCGAAGTACTGCCCGGCACATCCAAGGGGACCCGAGTAGTCGAGCGGGGTCCCGGTGCCGCTCACCGTGATCGAGCCCGACTGGGAGACCGAGATCGTGGAATCGTCGATGACGAACGTGGCGGCGTCGCCGGAGCCCGGCGCGCCGAAGGACGGGATCTTCGGTGACGGGATGTGGACGCACCCGGAGAGCAGGGCCAGGGTGACGATGGTCGCCAGGTTCGCGACGGCGAACGGCCGGATGCGACGTCTGTCGGAACCCCCTCGCGACATGCCCGCAACCTATCCGATCGGGTCGTGTCGAGCCAGGCAGGAGGTCGGGGTACGAGGCTCGTGAGCTCGCGTCGCCCGGCTACGTGCCGGTAGCGTAGCCGGAGGTGGCGTCGCCGTCGCCATCGCCGTTGCCCAGCCGGTTCTTGACCGAGCTCGAGACCTTCGACACGCCGTCCTGGACGGCCTCCAGTCCCTTGCGGCCGGCGTCCCCGGCGAGCTGCTTCGCGTCCCCGGCGACCCTCTGCACGGTGGGGTTGCCGGTGAAGCCCGCCCACCACGACCGGATCTGCTCGTACCGCTCCCGTCCGGCCTTGGCGCCGAGGACGTATCCCACGCCGAACCCGATGATGAGGCCGGTCTTGGTGCTCATGGCTCGATCCTCCCTTGCTCCGGGGACCAGCTTCCCCGTTCGTAGATTTCCGGGCCGGACCGAGCCTAAACGGTCCGCCGTGTGCGGGTGATGGACCGGCGTGGGCCCGAGGGGCCGCTGGTAAGGTGAGGGCCGCCCGATCCGGGGTAGCTCAACTGGCAGAGCGGCGGACTGTTAATCCGTAGGTTGTGGGTTCGAGTCCCACCCCCGGAGCTGCAAAGCTGCAGGTAGAAGCCGGTTTCTGGCGGACGGGCTCACGCTCCGACCAAATGTGTCCCGCGGTGGTCCCGCGGCGGTATGAGAACGGTTCTCACCGTGTCTCGTCGCGCGACTGTTCGCCTCTTCCGAGTTGTCATTTTTCATGCCAAGTCGAGTTGTCAGTTCTCGTGCCAACTTCCAAGGATGAGACCCGTCGATCGGATCTTGGCGTCGGATCCCGATGCGATACTGCCATCCATAGCGGCTCGGGGATGAACGAGAGAACGGGCGGCGCCAGGTACCCGCCCAGGAACAGGACGGAAGCGATCGCGCACATCACCACGATCCCCCCGAACTCCGCGAGCAGGATAGAACGCGAACTTAAGTCACGTGTACTCGGTCAGCGCCCCGAAGATGATCTCCGAGTCCGCGATCGGCATGTCGAACGGCGGTCCCGTGAGCTCGGTGAGCGATGCCGTCATGAACAGCAGGAACCCGACCAGGTCCTCTGGACAGGAAGTCGAAGGATTGTCCGCAGGTAGAAGGCCATGCCCTCCGTCTGAGCGCTCGACACACGAACCTCCGCCGCTCCGGCTATCGCAAGGACGTGGGCCGGTGAGGGCGAGGCGGACCCGCTCTGCGCCCGCGACTAGTGGGCGCGGCGGAAGATCGTCACCGACATCAGTCGACTTGCGGCTCTCGCACTCCATGATTCCTCCCCGTTCTCACCCCCGCAGGGGGGGACCCGAGGACGCGGGCAGGCGTTGCCGTGTGTCTGGTTCCGACGCCGTTGTGCTGCCACGCACGTGGTTCAACGGTCCGGGGGGTTAGCCCGTGGCGGCCGTGGGATCCAGCGCTGGACCGTTCGTCGGTACTCCTCGTACATCGGTCCGAACCGCCGCGAGAGCGTCGGCTCTTCGTAGACGATCACGAACAGATGGAAGACCACCGCCGCGACGCAGCCGTACACCAGCAAGAGCAGCGACTGGAACAGCCAAGCCTCCCCGGCCACGACGATCAACGCGGCGATGTAGATCGGGTTGCGGACCCACCGATATGGACCGACGGCGACCACGCGCCGCGGCGCGTCCCACGGGCCGGGCGTCCCTCTCCCGACGGCCGCGAACCGCCACAAACACCAGAAGTACAGAGCGGCCCCCACGACGATCAGGCCGAGCGCTGGCCAGGCGACCGGCTCGGGCGTCGACCCACCCCGGGTCAGGAACCACCACGGGATCCACACGGCTCCCGAGCCGGGAACGACGATCGTGAAGAGGAGGCTCCGGATCGCCAGGCTCATCCCGCTGCGGTTCTCGCGTACGAGGCGGCGAACCCCTGCCGCCAGCTCGGGTAGCGGAGCGTCCATCCGAGCTCCCGCTTGGCCTTCGCGTTCGAGGCGCCTCGGCTCTCGGTCGCCAGCACGACGGGAGCCTCGCCGGCGACGACCCGCGCGAGCCAGACCGGAACGCGTCGGGGCGGCCTGCCGCCGATCACCCGTGCGAGCACCGGTAACCATTCGCGAATCGGTGCGGGCTCGTCGTCCACGACGTTGTAGATGCCGCGGGCGTTCTGCTCGAGGGCCAGCACGGTGGCCGCGGCCGCGTCCTCCAGGTGTACGAAGTCCCAGATGCCGCCGCCCTTGCCAACGATCGGGAAACGACGCTTCCTCACCGCGTCGACAAGCTCGTCGTCGGTCGAGCCGTAGAAGTTGCCGTACCGAAGCGCCACCCCGCCGGCCGCCGTGACGGCTCGATCCAGGTGCGTCATCGCCGCCTCGGTCTCGCGCATCGCGGGCACAGGGTCCGGATCGAGCGGGTCGTCCTCGGCCTTGACCGGGCCGCCTTCACGTGCGTACCGGTGGCCGGCGAAGCTCTGGGCCACGAACCGTGGGACGCGAGCTTCGCGCGCTGCGGCAAGGAGCGCGTCCGTCCCTTCGGTGCGGAGGCGGTTCGTCTGGGCGAAGCTCCGGTCGAAGTGCTTGAAATCGGTCACCCCGGCCAGCGCCGTCGCCTGATGGACGATGGCCTCGGGCTCGGCGGCGACGACGGCCTCGCGCACCGCGGGCGGGTCGAGCAGGTCGAGCACGACCGGCTCGGCCCCGAGCTCGCGCAGGCGCTCGGTCTTCTCCGGCGAGCGGCACGTACCGATTACCTCGTGGCCGCGGTCGACGAGCTGGCGAACCAGCCGGCTGCCGATGGCCCCGCTCGCTCCGGCCACGAAGACCCTCATGGCATCCTCCTCTCGAACGCACCGGTGGCGGCCACCGCCGTGCGACGACTGGGCGGTCGGAGTGCCCACGAAATCGTGGTCAGCGCGGTCAGGACGGCCAGCACCGGCACCTCGCCGAGGTCGTATCCGGTCGTCAGGTGGGAGACGATCGCCCCGGTGTAGACGAAGAAGGTGCCCGCGTAGGCCCATTCCTTGACCAGGGCGCGGCGCGGAACGAGCAGGGCGACTGCACCCAACACCTTCCAGGTCCCGAGCAGCACCAAGAAGTACGACGGGTACCCGAGCTGCGCCACGAGGTCACGGACGGATGGGATGCGCACGACGTCCCAGATGCCGCCGAGTGCCAGTTCGGTCACCACCAGGACGGTGGCGAGCCAGTAGGCGGCCGATCGCCAGCCGATGAGTCCGCGGCTCGAGACGGTTCCGTCGTGACGCGGTTCGATCGATACGTTCATCCCGGCATCCTCTTCCGGTCAGGTTGGTGTCCGAGCGGACCTCATCCGTCCCCCAGCTCGGCCAGGTCGAGCTGGGACAGGCGCGCCGGGTCCGCGAGGATGTCGATTTCGACGATCCTCCCGCGTGCGACCGTGAAGCCGAGCACCGCGGCCAACCGCCCACCGGGGGCGGCAACGATGCCCGCCGCTCCGTTCACCAGGGCCGGTCGTGCGAACGGACCGAGCCCGGCGAATGCGAGCGCCTGCTGTGCCACGGCCTCCGCGCCGCGGACCACCCTCGATGCGCCCGCAGGCACCGCACCGGCGTCGGCTCGGAGGACGACATCGGGGTCGAGCACGGCCACCAGCGCCTCGAAGTCACCGTCACGGGCCGCGGCCAGGAACGCTTCGACCACCTCTCGCTGACGGGTCAGATCGGCGTCCGGCACCGGAGCCGCCCCCTTGATGTGGCGCCGAGCGCGGCTCGCCAGCTGCCTCGCCGCGACGGGAGAGCGCCCAACGACGGGCCCGATCTCCTCGAAGGGCACGTCGAACATGTCGTGCAGCACGAAGGCGAGTCGCTCCGCCGGAGGCAAGGTGTCGAGGACCACGAGCAACGCCAAACCGACGGAGTCGGCGAGGAGCGCCTCCTCCTCGGGGTCGATCCCGCCCTCCGCGCTCACGATCGGGTCGGGCACGTGCCCGTCCAGCGGCTCCTCGCGTCGGGCCTTCCGCGACTGCAGCATGTTAAGGCACACGCGGGCGACGACCGTCGTCAGCCAGGCGTCCAGGTTCTCGATCCGGCCAGCATCCTGGCGGCTAAGCCGGAGCCAGGCTTCCTGCACGGCGTCCTCGGCCTCCGTAAGCGAACCGAGCATCCGGTAAGCCACCGCCCGAAGGCGAGCGCGATGGGCCTCGAACCGCTCCGCGAGCCATTCCGGCTCGTCCACAGGTCACACCCTTTCTCCGAACTCTGTCATATCTGTAGACCGGCGGGCACTCGATGATGTGACGCGCCGGGATCGGCGAGTGGTTACCCGTCCCGGTCTCCAACCCGCAATCAGACCGCGCCTCGGCCGAGCCGCAGCGAATCAACCAGCACGGACCCGAGGCGGACGACATGTCTGTGCCGTGACGGTAACCCCGCACCGTACGAAGGCGTGATGTGTCCCCGAGCGTGGGGGACAGGCATGACCCGGGAGCTCAGCGTGAGTTTCTGTTCAACCCGAACTGCTCGCCTCGACTACCAGCACGAACGCGCTCGCCTTCGCTGCACGCACCGTCCCGATCCAAGGGATTGGACAGGCTGGGTCTCGACGGCGTCCACCGGGCGCTGACCACCTGCTTCAGTTGCGGCATCCTCAGCCTCGGTCAGGAGACGCGAGTCGAGAGAGCGGGTATCCGAGGTGGCCTAGCTTGTCCGGATTGATGATCGAGCGAACCGTTTGAACGAGGCCATCGGCCACGTCGAGCGCGAAGACGTTGATCAACCGACCCTCCGAGTCGAAGAACAGAGCGCCCGGCTGACCGTTCACCTGTGCAAAGCGCATGTCAGCGTCGATCTGGCGGTATCGGACGAAGAAGCCTTGCAGGAGGCGGCTGACCCGAGTGACCCCATGCACGGGCTGTGGGAGACCGCGCCCCTTCCCGCCACCGTCGCCGTAGAAGATGACTTCCGCCGCAAGCAGATCGACAAGGGCCTCCGTGTCCCCCTCTCTGCAAGCGGCAAAGAATCGCCTGGCAAGTTCATCCCTTTGCGGGCGCGAGGACTCGAACCGCGGTCTGCGCTCCTCTAGGCGCTTGCGGGCACGGACGGCGAGCTGGCGACAGTTGTCTTCGCTCCTTTCGACGATCTCTGAAATATCGCCGTATCCGTAGTCGAAGACGTCACGAAGCAGGAAGACCGCTCGCTCGAGCGGAGACAGGTTCTCGAGCAGAACGAGGAAGGCGAGCGAGAGTGAGTCGACGGCGTCCGCGTCGTGACCCGCTTCCGGAACGACCTCAGTGAGGAGCGGCTCCGGGATCCAAGGACCCACGTACGTCTCCCGGCGGGCGCGCGCCGAGCGCAGGTAGTCGATAGCGAGCCTCGTAGTGACCGTGGATAGGTACGCCCGTGGCGACGTGATCTCGACCCTGTCTGACACACCCTGAAAGCGGATGAACGCCTCCTGCACGATATCCTCGGCCTCGCTGACGCTGCCCACCATCCGGTAGGCGATGGAGAACATGACGGCCCGCAGCTCCCGGAACTCGTCCCCTCCGGCGTCCTTGGCCCTCATCCACTCATCCGCTCATCCTCTAGGCGAACCGATGACGCTCTCGTGATCGTCGTCGGCGTGCGCCGTCTCACGTCCCGCGCTCCGTTCCCCGGTCGGAGGATACAGAGGTCGCTGTGGCCGGGTTGAGAGCGCCTCGAGATCTCGACCGAAGACTCCTCGGAGCAAGATCAGGGAGATCCGTGAATGGCTCGCAGGCTAACCCCGTTGCAGCTGTCACAGCCACGTGGGCCGCTTCGTCTTCCTGTAGAGGGGCGATCATCGACGTGGAAAGGAAGCGATGAGGGTATTCGTCGCGGGGGCCGCCGGTGTCGTGGGCAAGCCCCTCGTGCGCCAGCTCGTCGCCGCGGGTCACGACGTGGTTGGGATGACGCGCTCGCCCGAACAGGGGGGGACCGTTCGACAGGCGGGCGCCAAGCCGGTCTTCGCCGATGGCCTGGACCAGGCCGCGGTCACCGCGGCTGTGCTGGAGGCCAGGCCAGAGATCGTCGTGCATGAGATGACGGCTCTCAAGAACATGAGCAGCTTCAGGAGATTCGACGACGACTTCGCCCTCACGAACCGCCTGCGGACCGAGGGCCTCGACCATCTGATCGCCGCCGCCCGAGCCGCCGGTGCTCGCCGCATCATCGCGCAGAGCTATGGGAACTGGAACTACGAGCGGTCCGGCGGTCCCGTGAAGACGGAGGGTGACCCCCTCGACCCGGATCCTCCCCCCGTGATGAGCCGCACGCTTGAGGCGATCCGCTACCTCGAATCGACGTTGCTCGAGGCTCGCGACATCGAAGGGGTGGCGCTCCGCTACGGGAACCTCTACGGGCCTGGTACCGGCTTCAGCGAGAATGGCGCCCTGGTGGCATTGGTGCGACGGCGACGGCTCCCCATCATTGGGGACGGGGCCGGAGTGTGGTCGTTCGTGCACGTTGACGATGCGGCCGGTGCGGTGGTTGCGGCGATCACCCGAGGTGCGCCCGGGATCTACAACGCGGCCGATGACGAGCCCGCTCCGGTCTCGGTTTGGCTCCCCGAGCTGGCTACGGTACTCGGGGCCAAGCCTCCGAGGCGCGTTCCGGTGTGGCTGGGGAGGATTGCGGCGGGGGAAGCCGCGGTCTCGATGTTCACGAGGATTCGCGGCGCCAGCAACGAAAGGGCCAAGCATGAACTCGGGTTGCAGCTCGTCTATCCGAGCTGGCGGGACGGGTTCCGGCGCGGCCTTGCCGAGGGGCGAAGTGGATAGAGGAGCGAATCCGCACGAGCCAGCGGATGCTGAGCCGCGGATCTCTCAGTCGCAATTGGCCGAGCGCGCGGGCGTGACCGAGGCGGACGTCGATCGACTGGTCCGGCTTGGAATCCTCGTTCCTCGTAATAGCTCCGCTGCCTTCCTTGCAGGCGACCGGCATAAGGTCCGCCTGGCCAAGGCCTGTGAGGAGGCCGGCCTCCCCATGGACGGGATTGGCTCGGCCATCCGCGACGGGCGTCTCTCGTTCGCCTTCCTGGAGGCCCCTCCTTTTGAGCGATGGGCCGAGGACTCCGACCGAAGTTACCGGAGCGTCAGCGACGAGCTTGCTGTGCCCTTCGATGTGCTCCAGGGAGCCCTCGAGGCCATCGGATTCGCCCCCGCCCCTTCGGCGGACGACCGAATCCTGGATGTCGAGCTGGAGGTCATCCCGCTCTTGCGACTCGGTCTGTCCAGCGGCATGTTGGACGAAGCCTCGATCAGACGGGTCGGGCGCGCTTACGTCCAAGGACTGCGCATCATCGCCAAGGCGGAAAACGAGGTCTACCACGCGAGGTTCGAGGTCCCCATGTTCCAGTCCGGAGTGGACCGGCGTAAGGCCATGGAGTTGGCGGCGCAGGAGGCAGCGAACTACACGGCGCTCGTCGATCGGATGCTCATGGCCGCGTACCGTCGACAGCAGGAGCTGGCGTGGGTCGAGCATCTGGTGGAGCACGTCGAGGCAGAGCTGGACGTGGCGCTACCGCAGCAGCCGGACCGGGTACCTGCGATGTGCTTCCTCGACCTCGTCGGCTACGCGCGACTGACGGAATCGAGCGGGGACGAGGTGGCGGTCGAGCTTGCCTCGACGTTGGCCCGCTTGGTCGACCGGCTGGCTGGGCAACATCGCGGTTCCCCCGTGAAATGGGGGACTCCTCGGGTTCCCGTGGGTGAGCTGGAGCCCCCAGCAAGGCTCGGCACCATCCCTGAGCAGGGGACCTGAGTAACCTCGGGTCCTTCCCCTGACCTCCCAAGCTTGCACACATCCCACACCCCCATTTCTCCTTGGGCGCCGCTTCCGCCGTCGCCGAGGAGAGGGTCAACGTGGAGCGCCCGGAGCGAAGCGAG
>Ga0137369_10001090_pt1 | contig 26721 bp, 24 predicted proteins | sample SagtaG_12_FD_104918 | JGI IMG/M metagenome (GOLD analysis project Ga0137369, IMG submission 104918) | Vadose zone soil microbial communities from Sagehorn Ranch, Mendocino, California, USA - Sage1_L_113_16 metaG | ecosystem: Environmental > Terrestrial > Soil > Vadose zone | place: USA... | reverse complement strand
CGTGGCCATCGCGGTCGTGAACTGGGTCGGCATCGCGCGGCTGACGCGCGGCCAGGTGCTCTCGCTGAAGGAGAAGGAGTTCGTCGAGGCCGCCCGGTCCATCGGCGCGACGCCGTTCCGGATCATGACGAAGCATCTGTTCCCGAACGCGCTCGCTCCGCTCATCGTGGCCACGGCGTTCGCCGTGCCGCAGTACATCCTCTTCGAGGCTGGGCTGTCGTTCCTCGGGGTCGGCATCCGGCCGCCGACCCCGACGTGGGGCGTCATGATCAACGAAGGGTTCTCGGTGTTCGCCACGTCGGCGTGGCCGACGCTCCTCCCCGCGCTCTGCATCTCCATCGTCATGCTCTCGTTCACGTTCCTCGGCGACGGCCTGCGCGACGCGCTCGATCCGCGCATGAAGCTATGAACCGCCCTCGGCCGTCGTCGGTACGGTAGACAGACACAGAAGGAGGCCCTGCGCTATGGCGTCTGCGGCGCTGCATCTTCGTCCCCTCGTGGCCGTCCTCGTCACCGGCGGGCTCGTCCTCGGCGCCTGCTTCGGCGGCCCGTCGACCCCCCCGAACCAGACGACGACCGTCGGCGAGGGCCAGCCCGATCCGAACGGCGAGCTCATCACGAACCTTGGGTCCGAGCCGGACACGATCGACCCCCACAGGGCCTCCTTCGTCGGCGAGATCGCCGTCGTCATGTCCGTGTTCGAAGGGCTCATGACGCTCGACCCGAAGACGCTGAAGCCCGTGCCCGCGGTCGCGGCCAAGGAGCCCGAGGTCACGAACGGCGGCAAGACGTGGAAGTTCACGGTGCGCGACGGCGTCAAGTTCTCGGACGGCACACCGGTGACGGCGAAGGACTTCGAGCGCGGGTTCATGCGCACGTGCGACCCGAAGACGGCCGGCGACTACTCCTTCGTGCTCTACATCGTCGTCGGCTGCGAGAAGTGGAACCTCATGGATGTCCGCAAGTCCAGCACCGCCGAGCTCGACGCGGCGAAGAAGGCCGTCGGCATCCATGCGCTGAACGACAAGGACATCCAGTTCGACCTCACCGAGCCGGCCGCGTACTTCGGCTCCATCGCGTACATGTGGGTCGGCATGCCCGTGAAGCAGGAGTCGCTCGACAAGGGCGGCGAGCGCTGGACGGAGCCGGCGACGTACATCGGCAATGGCCCGTTCAAGCTGACGAGCTGGAAGCACAACGAGAACATGACGTTCGAGCGGAACGAGGGCTACTGGCGCGGGGCGCCGAAGCTCAAGAAGTGGACGCGCGTGATGCTGAACGAGGGCGCCGTCGCGTTCGCCGCGTACCGCGGCAACGAGATCGATATCCTCGGCGTCGCCGCCGAGGACCTGCGCACGATCGAGTCGGAGAGCGACCTCAAGGGGCAGCTCCAGGACGTGCCCGGGTCGTGCACGTACTACATCGGGTTCAACGCGAAGCGGCCGCCGATGGACGACCCGAACGTGCGGCTCGCGTTCGCGAAGTCGTTCGACCGCGAGGGGTACATCAAGGAGATCCAGAAGATCGGTGCCGCGGCGAGCGCCGGATTCATCCCGCCGGGCATCCCCGGCTACGACAAGGACGACCAGACCCAGAAGTACGACCCGGCAGCGGCGAAGGCGGCGCTCGCGAAGTCGAAGTACAGCGGCAGCGCCGAGCTGCGCAACGTGAAGTTCACCTACGCGTCGAACTCGCGCACGAAGACGCGCGTCGAATGGCTGCAGCAGCAGTGGAAGGCGAACATCGGCGTCGAGGTCGTCCCCGATCCTGTGGACTCGACCGCCTACACGCAGCTCGTGAAGAAGCAGGAGACGACGCCGCTCATGTTCATCCTCGGGTGGTGCGCGGACTTCCCCGACCAGCAGAACTGGCTGACGACGGTGTTCCACTCGAGCGGCATCGCGAAGACGGGCTGGAAGAACGACAAGTACGACGATCTCGTCCGGCAGGCCGACCAGGAGACCGACAAGGCGAAGCGCGACGGGATGTACCAGGAGGCCTCGCGCATGCTGTCGCAGGAGGCGCCCGCCGCATGGCTGTACTACGTGACGGGCAAGATCCTCATCAAGCCGTGGGTGAAGGGCGTGACGACCACGGCGCTCGACTCGGTGCTCTCGCAGTTCCGGCTCTGGGCGGTCTACGTCACGAAGAAGGGGTGATCGCCTCGCATGCTGAACTACGTCGCGCGGCGGATGCTCCTGCTCATCCCGACGCTCTTCTTCGTCGCGGTCATCACGTTCGCGCTCGCGCACGCGGCGCCGGGGTCGCCGTTCGACAAGAACCCTGATCGGCCGCTGCCGCAGGCGACCATCGCGCGCCTCGAGCGGCTGTACGGCGTGGACCGGCCCCTCCACGAGCAGTTCGTGCTCTATCTCGGGAACCTGCTCCGCTTCGATCTCGGCTCGAGCCTGGTGAAGGACCGCAGCGTCGCGGAGATCATCGGCTCGCAGTTCCCCGTGAGCGCGCAGCTCGGGCTGCAGGCGCTCTTCCTCGCGCTCGCGGTCTCGCTGCCGCTCGGCGTGATCAGCGCGCTGCGGCAGAACAGCGGCGTCGACTACGCGAGCATGGCCTTCGCGACGATCGGGACGACGATCCCCTCGTTCGTCATCGCCATCGTCGCCATCTACCTCTTCGCCGTGAACCTGAAGCTCGTCCCGATCGTCGGGTGGGGGACGCCGAGGCACATGATCCTGCCGACGCTGATCCTGTCGCTCGGCGCGATGGCGTTCCTCACCCGCGTCACGCGCGCGAGCATGCTCGAGGCGATCCGCCAGGACTACGTGCGCACGGCGCGCGGCAAAGGGCTGTCGGAGCAGATGGTGATCGTCGGGCACGTCCTCAAGAACGCGATGATCCCGATCGCCACGATCGTCGGGCCCGCGACGGCCGGGCTCATCACCGGGTCGTTCATCATCGAGGTCCTGTTCAACGTGCCCGGGCTCGGACGCGAGTTCGTCCTCAGCATCACCCGGCGCGACTACCCGCTCATCATGGGCGTCTACCTGCTGTACGCGTTCATCATCGCGGTCGCGAATCTCACCGTCGACATCCTCTACGGCCTCCTCGACCCGCGGATCCGTCTGAAGTGACGACCGCAGCCCGTCCTCCCGGCGCGCAGGCCGAGCGAAGACGAGGCCGAGCACCGGGACCCGAGCGAGGGGTCTCCCCGAGCGAGGGTCAGAATGGGCTGCGGACGCAGCGGTCGCTGTGGCGGGACGCCCTCCATCGGCTGCTCCGCAACCGCGCCGCGATGGCGGGGATCGTCGTGATCGCGCTCGCGGGGATCATGGCCATCCTCGCGCCCGTCATCGCGCCGTACGACCCGACGCTCACGTTCACGCCGGAGGGCAAGCAGGCGCCGCCGCTCGCCGACCCGTTCTGGGGCGACGCGCGCTACACCGACAGCCGCTACCTGCTCGGCACGGACGCGATCGGCCGCGACATCCTCAGCCGTCTCATCTGGAGCTCGCGGGTCAGCATGCTCGTCGGGTTCGTGCCGGTCGCGGTCATCTTCCTCATCGGGTCGACCGTCGGCCTCGTGTCGGGCTACTACGGCGGCTGGCTGGACCAGCTCCTCATGCGCTTCACCGACGTGATCTACGCGTTCCCGGACCTGCTCTTCCTCTTCATCATCATGGCGACGCTCCGGAACAACGAGGTCGGCGACATCATGGGCGGCCTGCTGCTCATGTTCGTCGGGATCGCCATCGTGAACTGGGTCGGCATGGCGCGCCTCGTCCGCGGCCAGGTCCTGTCACTGAAGGAGAAGGAATTCATCGAGGCGGCCCGGGCCATCGGCGTCCCGGCCCGCCGGATCATGATCCGGCACCTCCTGCCGAACGCGCTCGCGCCCGTCATCGTCGCCGTCGCGTTCGGCATCCCGAGCGCCATGCTGGCCGAGGCGACCCTGAGCTTCATCGGGATCGGCATCCGCCCGCCGACCGCCACCTGGGGGGTCATGATCAACGACGGCTACCAGGTGTTCTCGTCGTCGCCGTGGCCGGTGCTCCTGCCGGCGGTCTGCATCGGGGTCGTCATGCTCGCGTTCACGTTCGTCGGCGACGGCCTCCGCGACGCCCTCGACCCCCGGATGAAGCTGTGATGTCGTCCCCGGGCGCGCAGACCGAGGCGCGGAGCGACGAGGTCGAGCACCCGGGCCCGAGGGAGGGGTCCCCCCGACCGAGGGTCGGATTGGTCTTGTACGCTGACTTTCGTTAGGCTCCGCCGCTGGCCTGCGACGCTGGTAATGGGAGGGCCCGCTTGCCGCTGCTCGACGTAAAGGACCTGCACACCTTCTTCTACACGCGCGACGGAGTCGTGCGCGCGATGGACGGCGTGACCTTCGAGCTCAACGCCGGCGAGACGCTCGGCATCGTGGGCGAGTCCGGATGCGGTAAGTCCGTGACGGCGCTCTCCCTCATGCGCCTCATCCCGCAGCCGCCCGGCAAGATCACCCAGGGCGAGATCCTCTTCGACGGCCAGGACGTCCTGAAGATGGACGACGACGACGTCCGCGGGATCCGCGGCAACAACATCGCGATGATCTTCCAGGACCCGATGACCTCCCTCAATCCCGTGCTCACGATCAGCCGGCAGATCTCCGAGGCGCTCGAGCTGCACCTGAAGATGGACCGGTCGGAGGCGCGGAAGCGCACCGTCGAGCTCCTCGAGCTCGTCGGGATCCCGAGCGCGAAGAAGCGGCTCGACGACTACCCGCATCAGTTCTCCGGTGGCATGCGCCAGCGCGTGATGATCGCGATGGCGCTGTCGTGCAACCCGAAGCTCATCCTCGCCGACGAGCCGACGACGGCCCTCGACGTCACCATCCAGGCGCAGATCCTCGACCTCCTGAAGAACCTGGCGCGCGAGTTCCGCACCGCGTTCATCCTCATCACGCACGACCTCGGTGTCGTCGCGGGCATGACGCAGCGGATCCACGTCATGTACGCGGGACGGATCGTCGAGAAGGCCGACACCGGCGAGCTCTTCGCGAACCCGAAGATGCCATACACGTGGGGGCTCCTCCGTTCGATCCCGCGGCTCGACGAGCGGCGCAAGGAGAAGCTGGTCCCGATCGAGGGTCTGCCCCCCGACCTCATCGCGCCACCGCCGGGCTGCAAGTTCGAGCCGCGCTGCCAGTACCGCCACGACATCTGCCGCGAGAAGGAGCCGCCGCTCGAGGGCATCCCGAACGCGAAGCCGGATCACGAGTCCCGCTGCTGGGGCACGCAAAAGGGTGGCTGGCTCGTCGACGTCGACTATCGCCACGAGATCGGCGACGTCGAGGTGCTCGAGGAGATCAAGGCGGAGGTCGCGCAGGTGCCCGCGGAGGCCGTGCACGGCATCGGCGCCGATCTCCCGCCGGACGTGACCCAGAAGGAGGGGATGTAGGTGGCCGTCGGATTCGAAAAGGTCCGCTCGACCGCGGAGGCGGGCAGCGGCAAGAACATCCTCGAGGTCGCCGGTCTGAAGATGCACTTCCCGCTGACGCAGGGGATCATCTTCCAGCGCCAGGTCGGCGCGGTGCGCGCCGTGGACGGGATCGACTTCTTCGTCGAGAAGGGCGAGACCCTCGGCCTTGTCGGCGAGTCCGGCTGCGGCAAGTCGACGACCGGCCGCGCGATCCTCCAGCTCTACAAGCCGACCGCGGGGGCGGTGAAGTTCGAGGGCACCGAGCTCACCACGCTCGGCGGCGAGCAGATGCGGAAGATGCGGCGGAAGATGCAGATGATCTTCCAGGACCCGTACGCCTCGCTCAACCCACGCATGACGGTCGGGAACATCATCGGCGAGCCGCTCGAGGTCCACGACCTCGCGCGCGGGCGCGAGAAGACCGCGCGCGTCCAGGAGCTGCTCAAGGTCGTCGGGCTCAACCCGTACTTCACGAACCGCTATCCGCACGAGTTCTCGGGCGGGCAGCGGCAGCGCATCGGCGTCGCGCGCGCGCTCGCCGTCGAGCCCGAGTTCATCGTCGCCGACGAGCCGATCTCCGCGCTCGATGTCTCCATCCAGGCGCAGATCATCAACCTGCTCGAAGAGCTGCAGTCGAACTTCAAGCTGACCTACCTGTTCATCGCGCATGACCTTTCGGTCGTGCGCCACATCTCCGATCGCGTCGCCGTGATGTACCTCGGCAAGATCGTCGAGCTGGCGGACCGCCAGGAGCTGTACGAGAGGCCCCTGCACCCCTACACGCAGGCGCTGCTGTCGGCCGTGCCGATCCCCGACCCGACGGTGGAATCGAAGCGCAAGCGGATCATCCTCACCGGCGACGTCCCGAGCCCCGTCAACCCGCCGACCGGCTGCCGGTTCCACACGCGCTGCTGGAAGGCGCAGCAGATCTGCTCGGAGGTCGACCCGGAGTTCATCGAGCACAACGCGCGTCACTGGGCGGCCTGCCACTTCCCGGGTTAGCTGCCTTCGGCAGCTAACCCTCCCAAGTACGCTACGGAAGCGCGTGGCGCGCCTTGCCCTACGGCTCTAGATCCGCTGCTGCGCACGGCGGTCGATATGGGGTACAAAATGCCGGTCCTGAACCCCGAACGGCTGCGGAGCGTATCTAGATTCAGCCAGCCTGCGAGAACGTACGTGGAGGGATACATGATCAGACTCTGGCGCGCGGTGGCCCTGGTGGGGATGGTCTCGCTCGTGGCCGCCGCGTGCGCACCCAGCGCAACACCTGGCGGCACCGCCTCGCCTGCGGGCAGCGCGGCGCCGACGGCGGCCCAGCCGGTACCCGGCGGCCGCGTCGTCATCGGGACCTTCGTCGACATCCAGCGCCTCAACCCGTCGACCTCGAACGACACCGGCTCGTCCGACGTCAGCGGCAAGATCTACGACTCGCTCGTCACGATCGACCCGAAGACGGCCGAGGTCAAGCCGTGGCTCGGATCGTGGAAGGTCAGCGCGGACGGCCTGACGTTCGACTGGACCATCGACCCGAAGGCGAACTGGTCGGACGGGAAGCCCATCATCGCGAAGGACTTCCTCGCGCGCGTGAAGATGCAGGCGCGCAGCAAGGTGACCCCGAACAAGAGCACGTTCAACGACATCGAGGGCTACCAGGACTACTCGACCGGCAAGGCGACGGACATCTCCGGGATCAAGATCGACAGCGCCGACCCGAAGAAGTTCACCGTCAAGTTCACCCGCGTGTTCTGCCCCGCCATGGTCAGCGTCTTCGGCTCGGCCCCGATGCCGGACCACATCTTCGGCAAGTACACCGTCGACAACGACCCGACGAAGGTCGTCGATGACGCCGCAGAGAACAACAACCCGCCCGTCGCCAGCGGGCCGTTCAAGTTCAAGGAATGGCGCAAGGGCGACCAGACGATCCTCACCCGGAACGACGCGTACTTCAAGGGCGCGCCCCTCGTCGACGAGCTCGTCTTCAAGGTCGTCGCGGACACGAACGTCCTCGCGGCGCAGCTGAAGACCGGTGAGCTCTCGATCGGGAAGATCACGGCGACGGACGTCGCCGGCTTCCAGGGCGAGGACCGCCTGAAGCTGTACAAGTGGCAGGCGAACTCCTACACGTACATCGGCTGGCGTGGCAACAACCCGAACGTCGGGTTCCTCGCGGACAAGCGCGTCCGTCAGGCGCTCGCCTACGGCATCGACACCGCGGCCGTGGTGCAGTCCGTCCTCCTCGGCGAGGGCGCGAAGATGATCCAGCACCACCCGAACGTGTCGTGGGCCGCGGCCCCCGAGAAGGACCTGAACCCGTACAACTACGACAAGGCGAAGGCCGAGGACCTCCTGAAGGCCGCGGGCTTCGCCAAGGGCGGCGACGGCTTCTACGCCAAGGAGGGCAAGCCGCTCGCGATCACGATCGTCACGAACCAGGGGAACAAGCTCCGCGAGACGTTCCTCCAGGTGGCGACGGAGCAGTACAAGCAGATCGGCGTGAAGATCAACCCGAAGGTCGAGGCCTTCGAGTCCCTCGTGCCGAAGCTGACCGGTGGCTCGCCTGAGGTCGAGGCCGTGATCATCGGCTGGTCGCTCAGTGCGGACCCGGACCCGTTCACGATCTGGCACTCGAGCAACGTCGCGAGCCCGACCAAGGCTGGCAACAACTTCGTCGGCTACTCGAACCCCGAGGTCGACAAGCTGATCGAGGCCGGCCGCAACGGTCCGGACTGCTCGCAGGCGGCGCGTCAGAAGAACTACCAGGCGTTGAACAAGATCCTCAACGAGGACCAGCCGTACATGTTCGGCTACACCCCGAAGGAGATCCTCGTCGCCGACGCGAAGATCCAGGGCATCGACCCGGGCACGTTCAACCTGAACGGCCAGTGGAACATCGAGAAGTGGTGGTTCAAGAAGTAACCAGCGACCGATGATGGGAGCGGCGGCGGGGCGACCCGCCGCCGCTCTCGCGCGCGGAGGTCAGAGGGGTGCGGAACTACATCATCCGGCGGCTCCTGTACGCGATCCCCACCCTCATCGGCATCTCCATCCTCGTCTTCGCGATCACGCGCCTCGCGCCCGGTGATCCGGTCCGCCTGTACACGTTCGGAGCGCTGAACATCACCGAGGAGGACATCGCCGGGCTGCGCACGCACTGGGGCCTCGACAAGCCGCTCCCCCTGCAGTACGTCGACTGGGTCACCCTCGCGATCCAGGGGGACTTCGGCAGGTCGCTGCAGTACAACCGGCCGGCCCTCCCGCTGCTGCTCGAGCGGCTGCCCGCGACGCTGCAGCTCGCGACGGTCGCGCTGGTCCTCCAGCTCACTATCGGGATCCCGCTCGGCGTCATCGCGGCGTTGAAGCGCGGGACGTGGATCGACAACGTCATCCGCGTCTTCGCCGTGGCAGGTCACGCCATCCCGACGTTCTGGATCGGCCTGCTCTTCATCATCCTGTTCGCGGTCACGCTGCGGTGGCTGCCGAGCCAGGGCCTCCTCACGGTGGGGCACGACGTGTGGGACATCCCCGACCGCGTGACGCACATCATCATGCCCGCGTTCGTCCTCGCGCTCGGCGGCATCGCGAACTACAGCCGCTACTTACGCACCGAGACGCTCGACGTGATCTCGCAGGACTACATCCGGACGGCGCACGCGAAGGGTCTGCGCGAGCGCCGTGTCGTGTACGTGCACGCGCTCCGGAACGCGCTGATCCCGATGGTGACGGCGCTCGGGCCGCTCCTCGCGGTGCTCGTCGGCGGGGCGCTCGTCATCGAGCAGGTCTTCACGTGGCCGGGGGTCGGACAGTTCACCTACGCCGCGGCACGGAGCAAGGACTATCCCGTGATCATGGCCGGCGTCATGGTGGCGTCGGCGCTCCTGGTCATCAGCTACCTCATCCGCGACATCGCTTACGCGATCGTCGATCCGCGCATCAAGGTGCGTTAGTGGCGGCCGTCACCGCTCCCGCCGTCCGGCCCGCCGACCTCGCGCAGCGCAAGGTCGCGGCGGGCCTGTGGGAGAACGCCTGGTACCGGCTGCGCCGCGACCGGCTGACGATCGCGTCGGCGGTGATCCTCTTCACCCTCGTGATCCTCTCGGTCTCCGCGCCGCTCCTCGGCGAGCGTGTGTTCAACACCAACGAGTTCAGCCAGGACCTGCTGAAGACGTACCGGCAGCCGACGCTCGACCCGCCGAAGTATCTGTTCGGCTCCGACGAGCTCGGCCGCAGCCAGGTGCTCCGCCTCCTCTACGGCGGTCAGGTCTCGCTGTTCATCGGCTTCGTCGCCGCGTTCATGAACATCACCATCGGCGTCGGGCTCGGCCTCGTCGCGGGATACATGCGCGGCGCCATCGATGACGTCATCACGTGGTTCGTCACGACGCTGAACTCGGTGCCGACGATCTTCCTGCTCATCATCTTCAGCGCGCTCTTCTCACCGAGCGCGCTCCTGCTGACGGTCGTGATCGGGGTCCTCTTCTGGACCGGCGTGACGAACTTCGTCCGCGGTCAGACATTCGCGCTGCGGGAGCGCGAGTTCATCACCGCCGCGCGCACGATCGGCGCGTCGTCGACGCGGATCATGATCCGGCACATCCTGCCGAACGTCCTGCCGCTCATCTTCGTCCTGATGGCCATCGACGTCGGGACGATCATCCTCGTCGAGTCGGCGCTGTCGTACCTCGGCCTCGGGGTCCCGCCGGGGACGCCGAGCTGGGGGAGCATGCTCACGAACGCGGCGTCGTACTTCAGCCGCGCCCCGTGGCTCGTCGTCCCACCGGGCGCCGCGATCTTCCTGACGGTGCTATGCCTCTACCTGATCGGTGACGGTCTTCGGGACGCTTTGGACCCACGCCTCAAGCAGGGTTGATCCGAACGGCCATCGTGCAGGGACACGGATCCAAAGCGAGAGCGCACGTTCGGCCACGCGCTTCCGAAAACGTACCTGGCCTACAATACCTACCCAGATGATCGGAAATCCCCTGCAGGCCACGGCGTTCCACGTTTCGACGCGTGGCGAGTACGGCATGCGGCTCATGGTCGAGCTCGCGCGTCAGTGGGGCCGCGGCACCGTGAGCCTCCACGCCGTCGCGGAGCGCGAGGCGCTCCCCGAGGCGTACCTCGAGCAGCTCGTGGCCACGCTGCGGCGGGCCGGTCTCGTCACCGGGAAGCGCGGCGCGGGCGGTGGCTACATGCTCGCGAAGGACCCGAGCGGCATCACCGCGGGCGACGTCGTGCGCGCTCTCGAAGGCCCGATCGAGCCGCAGATCTGCACCGCGGAGGGCGAGGCCGTCCTCAACTGCGTCCACGAGCCCAGCTGCGGCACGCGCCTCGTGTGGGTGAAGCTCCAGGGCACGATCGCGAAGGCGCTCGACGCGCTCAGCCTCGCCGAGCTGGCCACCTGGCCGACCGGCACGACGCCGCAGCGGATGCTGGCGCGCTAGTGGCGACGCTCGAGGTCAAGGGCCTCCACGTCAACGTCGAGGGGAAGGAGATCCTCAAGGGGATCGACCTCACGGTCGGCACCGGCGAGGTGCACGCGGTGATGGGCCCGAACGGGTCGGGCAAGAGCACGCTCGCGCTCACGGTCATGGGCCATCCCCGCTACAAGGTGACCGCCGGATCCGTCACGTACGACGGACAGGACCTCCTCGCGCTGCCCGTGGACCAGCGGGCGCGCGCGGGGATGTTCCTCGCGTTCCAGTACCCGATCGCGATCCCCGGCGTCTCGGTCGCGAGCTTCCTGCGCACCGCGATCAACGCGCGGCGCGTGAAGGGCGACGAGAAGGACGACATGCCCATCCCGCAGTTCCGCAAGCTCCTGAAGGAGAAGACGGAGCTCCTCGAGGTGAACGACCAGTTCATCACGCGCTCGGTGAACGAGGGCTTCTCCGGCGGCGAGAAGAAGCGGCTCGAGATGCTGCAGATGCACATGTTCCAGCCGAAGTTCGCGCTGCTCGACGAGACGGACTCGGGCCTCGACATCGACGCGCTGCAGACCGTGGCGCACGGCATCGAGGCGCTGCGCTCGCCGGACGTCGGGATCGTGCTCATCACGCACTACGAGCGGATCCTCCGCTACGTCCAGCCCGACCGTGTCCACGTCCTCATCGACGGCCGTATCGTCCGCACCGGCGGGAAGGAGCTCGCCGCCGAGCTCGAGAGCAAGGGGTACGACTTCGTCCGCGAAGAGCTCTACGCCGGGAGGGCCTAGCTCGTGGCTGTCACCGCTCGCCCGTCCAGCGCTGAGAAGGCGCTCGATGTCGAGCGCATCCGCGCCGACTTCCCGGTCCTCTCGCAGACGGTGCACGGCCGGCCGCTCGTGTGGCTCGACAACGCGTCGACCAGCCAGAAGCCGCGCGCGGTGCTCGACGCGATGCGGCGCGTCTACGAGGAGCACAACGCGAACATCCACCGCGGCGTGTACGAGTTCTCCGAGCGCACGACGGCGGCGTTCGAGGAGGCCCGCGCCAAGGTCGCGCGCTTCATCAACGCGCCCGAGGCGCGCGAGATCGTCTTCGTCCGCAACGCGACGGAGGGATTGAACCTCGTCGCGTATGCCTGGGGGCGCGACAACGTGAAGGCGGGAGACCGCATCGTCACGACGGTGCTCGAGCACCACTCGAACTTCGTCCCGTGGCAGCAGCTGGCGAAGGACGCCGGCGCCGAGCTCGTCGTCATCGACGTCGACGACGAGGGCCGCCTGCGGCTCGACCAGCTCCGCCGCGAGCTGGAGCGCGGTGCGAGAGTGCTCGCGCTCACGCACACGAGCAATGGCCTCGGCGTGGTGAACCCGGTCGCCGAGATCGTGCGCTGGGCGAAGTCAGCGGGAGCGACCGTGATCGTCGACGCGGCGCAGTCCGCGCCGCACACGTCCGTTGACGTGCAGGCGCTCGGGTGCGACTTCCTCGCCTTCAGCGGGCACAAGATGCTCGGCCCCGTCGGCTCGGGCGTGGTGTGGGGGCGCGCGTCGCTGCTCGAGCGCATGCGTCCGTTCCTGTACGGCGGCGACATGATCAGCCGCGTGAGCATCGAGCGCTCCGAGTGGAACGAGCTGCCGTGGAAGTTCGAGGCCGGCACGTCGTCGTACGTCGACGCGATCGGGCTCGGCGCCGCGATCGACTACCTGAGCGACATCGGCATGGACCGGATCCACACGCATGAGCTCGCGCTCCTGCGGCACCTGCTGCCGAAGCTCCTCGCCGAGGACGGCCTGACCGTCTTCGGGCCGCACGGGCTTGAGGAACGCGTCGGCGTCGTGTCGTTCGACGTGAAGGGCATCCACCCGCACGACATGGCGACGCTGCTCGACCGCGAAGGCGTCGCGGTGCGAGCGGGCCATCACTGCAACCATCCGCTCATGACGCGGCTCGGCGTCCCCGCCACGACACGCGCGAGCATGTACCTGTACAACACGACCGAGGAGTGCGACGTCCTCGTGGACGCCGTGCAGAAGGCGAGGAAGGTGTTCGGCGTCTAGTGGACGACCTCTACCGCGACTACATCCTCGACCACTACAAGAATCCGCGGAACTACGGCGAGCTCGAAGGCGCGACGCATCACTACCACGACACGAACCCGCTCTGCGGCGACGAGATCACGATGTTCCTCCTCGTCGGCGAGGACGGTCGCGTCCAGGACGTCCACTTCACGGGCCGCGGATGCGCGATCTCGCAGGCCTCGGCGTCGATCCTCACCGACGAGGTGAAGGGCAAGACCCTCGACGAGCTGAAGGGCTTCGACCGCGATCACGTGCTGAACAATCTCGGCATCACGATCAGCCCCGCGCGCATCAAGTGCGCGCTGCTCTCGCTGAAGGCGCTCAAGGGCGCCGCCTGGGGCCTCACCGCGTGGCCCGGCGAAGAGGTCAAGCAGGCCGCGACGGAATAGGTCCGGCGCCGTCGGCGTTGCGCCGACAGAGATGCACGACTGGAACCGCAAGATGATCGACGAGTTCCGCGCGAAGGGCGGGAAGGGCGTCACGCACCCGTACAAGGACCAGCTCCTCCTGCTCACGGTGAAGGGCGCGAAGAGCGGGCACGAGATGACCGTGCCGCTCGCGTACCACCGCGACGGGGATCGCTACGTCGTGGCCGGGTCGAAAGGCGGCGCGCCGACGCATCCGGCCTGGTACCACAACCTCGTCGCACGTCGCGAGGCGACCGTCGAAGTGGGGACGGAGTCGTTCCGTGTACGAGCGACCCCGCTGCCGCGCGGTCCGGACCGCGATCGTCTCTACGCGGAGCACTCCCGGCAGATGCCTGGCTTCGGCGAGTATCCGGCGAAGACGAAGCGGATCATCCCGGTCGTCGTGCTGGAGCGCATCTAGGGCCTGGTCCCTCACGCGCGATCTGGTCGCAGGTCGCAAAATGGCGCATTCCTGGCACGTGATCCCAGGACTTGGATTTCCGACCTGGAAGGTAGAAAATAGGTCCATGGCAGTGAATGCGAAGGTCCAAGAGCAGCTCCCGCAGGGGTACGCCTACGGCTGGTACGACGACGCGAAGTACATCAACACGCTCAAGAAGGGCTTGAACGAGGACGTCGTCCGCGAGATCAGCCAGACCTATAAGCACGAGCCCGACTGGATGCTGCAGCGCCGGCTGAAGGCCCTCCGCCACTACCGCACCCGGGCGATGCCGACCTGGGGTGCCGATCTCTCGGGGATCGATTTCGAGGACATCTTCTACTACCTGCGCGCGACGGACCGGAGCGTGAAGAACTGGGAGGACGTCCCGGACTACATCAAGAAGACGTTCGACAAGCTCGGGATCCCCCAGGCAGAGCAGAAGTATCTCGCGGGTGCGGGCGCGCAATTCGACAGCGAGAGTGTGTACCACAACATCCGCAAGGACCTCGAGGCGAAGGGTGTCATCTTCATGGATACGGACACCGCGCTTCGCGAACACCCGGACATCGTCAAGGAATACTTCGGCACCGTCATCCCGGCGAACGACAACAAGCTCGCCGCGCTGAACACCGCGGTGTGGTCAGGTGGCTCGTTCGTGTGGGTCCCGCCCGGAGTGAAGGTCGAGATCCCGCTCCAGGCGTACTTCCGCATCAACAGCGAGAACGCCGGACAGTTCGAGCGCACGCTCATCATCGCGGAGCCGGGCTCGAGCGTGCACTACGTCGAAGGATGCACGGCGCCCGTGTTCACGACCGCGACGCTGCACAGCGCCGTCGTCGAGATCATCGTCAAGGAAGGCGCCGACGTCCGCTACACGACGATCCAGAACTGGAGCCACAACGTCTACAACCTCGTCACCAAGCGCGCCATGGTCCAGAAGGACGGGCGCATGACGTGGATCGACGCGAATCTCGGCAGCAAGGTCACCATGAAGTACCCGTCGGTGTACCTCGTCGGGGAGCGCGCGCACGGCGAGGTCCTCTCCGTCGCCTTCGCGGGCGACGCGCAGACGCAGGACGCCGGCGCGAAGATGGTCCACGCCGCGCCGAACACCACGAGCATCATCACGAGCAAGGGCATCAGCAAGGGCACCGGCAAGCAGAACTACCGCGGTCTCGTGAAGATCTACCCCGGCTGCCACGGCGCGAAGAGCACCGTGCGCTGCGACGCGCTCATGCTCGACGAGACGGCGCAGAGCCAGACCTTCCCGGTCATGGAGGTCGATGAGGACGACGTCACCATCGGCCACGAGGCGAGCGTGTCGAAGGTCGGCGAGGAGCAGCTCTTCTACCTGATGAGCCGCGGCCTCTCCGAGAGCGACGCGACCGCGATGGTCGTCAACGGGTTCATCGAGCCGATCGTGAAGACGCTGCCAATGGACTACGCCATCGAGATGAACCGTCTCATCCAGCTGCAGATGGCCGGCGCCATCGGGTGAGCCCGGCCGCGACCCTGCCGGCACTTCGCCAGCCGCTCGATCCGAACTGGGTCGAGCGGTCCGCTGTCGAGAGGGGTGAGCCCGACTTCCTGCGCCGCTCGCGCCGCGAGGCCGCAGAGCGTGCGGGCGAGATCCCCTGGCCGACCGGTCAGGAAGAGGAATGGCGGCGCTTCCCGCCCGCGCAGATCCCATCCGCACCGCTGAGCGGCGCGGTCGCGACCGCGACGTATCCCACGGAGCTCCCGAAGGGCGTGTACGTCGGCGACCTCGCCGCCGCGGTGCGCGAGCGGCCGGACCTCGTCGAGCGCTGGATCGGCGCCGGACGGGCCGTCCACACGCACGCGGCGCTCAGCGCCATCGCGGACGCGCTGTGGACCACAGGCACGTTCGTGTACGTCCCGCAGGGCGTCGCGCTGCGCGGGCCGCTCGTGTCCGAGCGCGTCTGGTCGGCCGGCGACGGGGCGTGCCTGTCGCGCACGATCGTCGTCGCGGAGCGCGACAGCAGCTTCACGTTCGTCGAGGATCTGCGCTCCGAGGCGAGCGCACAGCGCCGCGTCGCGATCCCGCACGTCGAGGTCCACGTCGGGCCCGGCGCCGACGTCCGGTACGTGCATCTCCAGGGGTACTCGGACGACGTCTGGGACCTGGGCGCGCAGTGGTACGGCTCGGACCGCGACAGCCGGCTCGCTAGCTACAACGTCCTCCTCGGCAGCACACGTACGAAGCTCGGCATCGTCTCGGACATGCTCGGCGACGGCGCCGAGGTGAAGCTCTACGGCCTCATCGCCGCCGGAGAGGAGCAGCGGATCGACGTGAACTCGCTCCAGCGTCTCGACGGACGCGGCGGCCAGTCGGACCTCCTGTACCTCTCGGCCCTCTACGGCGCGGCGCACGCGACGTACTACGGCGTCGTGCGCGTCGAGCCCACGAGCAAGGCGAGCGGGTCGTACCAGGAGTGCCGCAACCTGCTGCTCTCGGACAAGGCGGGCGCGAACCCGATCCCCGTGCTCGAGATCCTCACGAACGACGTCGCGCGGTGCGGCCACGGCGCGACCGCAGGGCGCATGGACGAGGAAGAGATCTTCTACGTGCTCTCGCGGGGGATCGACCGGAAGACCGCGGAGCAGCTCCTCGTGCGCGGCTCGTTCGCGCGCGTCATCGACCGGATCCCGGACGAGAGCGTGCGCGCGCGCGTCCTCGAGGCGCTCCGCCCGCGGATCGGCCGCGTCGCGGAGATCGAGATGGACGCCGCCGCGTGACCGAGGGCTTCATCGCCGTCGCGCGCGAGGACGAGGTCGCGCCGGGCGACGTGAAGGTCGTCGACGCGGACGGGAAGAGCATCGCCCTCGGCCACTGCGCCGACGGCTCGTGGGGCGCGATCGACAACGTGTGCACGCACGACGGCGGCATCCTCGGTGAGGGCGAGCTCGACGAGTGCACCGTGGAGTGCCCGCGCCACGGCGCGCGCTTCGACCTGCGCACCGGCGAGGTGCGCGCGCTGCCGGCGGTCTATCCCGTCAACGCCTATCCCGTGCGCGTCGTGGACGGCCGCGTCGAGGTGAAGCTCGACGTGCCCACGCGCGAGCTCGAGATCGGCTAGGGGACCGCCGCCCGCCCGAAGTCGCGCGCGAGCCGCGCCCAGCTGTCGCCGAGGACGATCTTCGGCTCGTTCACGGTGACGAACCGGTCCGCCGGCTCATCCCAGAGATGCAGCGTCCGCGTGCGCGGCTTGCCGCCGGTCACGCCCTGGATCTCGTGCACCGCCTCGACCACGCGGCGCGTGGGCGCTTCCCAGTCGCCGATCGAGCGGATGTACACGGCGAGCTGGATGCGCGCGGCCTGCTCGTCGGGCACCTCGCAGCCCTGACAGATCTGGGCGAAGGCGTCCTCCACGCTCGCGGCATGGAGCGACGCCGCGAGCGCGTAGCCGCGGTCCAGCGCGCCGAACACGCGTCGGACGGACGCGCCCCAGATGTACCCCTCGGCGACGGCGTACTGGGTGATCTCGGGGATGAGGACGTAGCCACGGCCGTCGCCGGACCGCAGCCGTGCCGCCTCAGCCGGCTCGCCGCGGACGCTGCGGATCGGTGTGTCGCTCCCCGCGTGCGCGAGCATCGCGTGCAGCACGGTGCTCTTGCCCGCGAGGCGCGGTCCCGCGAAGACGATGAACGACCGCCGCTCCGCGGCGGCGCCCGCGAGCGTCGCGGCGATCTCGGCCGACATCGTCCGGTTCCGGACGAGATCGGCGAGGCCGATCTCCATGTCCGGATGCTACGGCGCCCGCGGCATATGATCGAGGCTCAGCCACCGCCGGGAGGGAATGAGTGATCAGCAGCGCCGCGCGCGACCGGGTGAAGCTCTCCATCGACCAGCTCGAGGAGCTGTACCACGTCTTCGAAGAGCGCTCGTCCGGTGACGTGAACGATTCGTACGAGGCCGCGCTCGAGCGGGGCAAGGCCATCGCCTTCCAGGAGGCGGCGCATCTCGTCAAGTCGGCGCTCCACGACATCGACGTGAAGTCGCTCTAGCGATCTGACTCACTAGACTCCCCATATGCGCGCCGTCGTCATGGCCGGCGGCGAGGGGAGCCGGCTCCGGCCTCTCACGATCAACCGGCCGAAGCCGATGGTGCCCGTGGCCAACAAGGCCTGCCTCGGCCACATCTTCGACCTCCTGAAGCGCCACGGGATCGCCGACGCCTTCGTGACCCTCCAGTACCTCGCCACCGTCATCCAGGACGCGTACGGCGATGGCGGATCGGTCGGCATGCGCCTCCGGTACAGCATCGAGGAGACGCCGCTCGGTACCGGTGGATCCGTGCGCCAGATCGGCGATGCGCTCGGGACCGAGCCGTTCCTCGTCATCTCGGGCGACGCGCTGACGGACATCGACCTCACGAAGGTCATGGCGTTCCACCGCGAGAAGGGCGCCGCGGTGACGCTGTGCCTGAAGCACGTCCCCGACCCGCTCGAGTACGGCGTCGTCATCACGAACGGCGACGGCCGGATCACGAAGTTCCTCGAGAAGCCGTCGTGGGGCGAGGTCTTCTCGGACACGATCAACACCGGGATCTACGTCATCGACCCGCGCGTCCTCCGGCGCTACGACGTCGGCGCGAGCTTCGACTTCAGCAAGGACCTCTTCCCGCAGCTGCTCGCCGAGGGCGAGCCGCTCTACGGCCACATCGCCGACGGGTACTGGACCGACATCGGCAGCATCGCGGAGTACGCGCGCGCGAACGCCGACATCCTGCAGGGCAAGGTCCGCGTCGAGTCGCTCGGGCGCGAGGTCGTCCCGGGCGTGTGGTCGGACGGCGATCCCGAGATCGATCCGAGCGCGGTCCTCCTCGGACCGATCTTCCTCGGGACCGGCACGAAGATCGGCCCCGAGGCGCAGATCGTCGGGCCGACCGTCCTGCGCGATCACGTGATCGTCGAGCCCGGCGCGATCATCGACCGGTCGATCGTCTGGCGGAACACATACGTCGGTGAGCGCTCCGAGGTGCACGGATCGATCATCGGGCGGCAGTGCGCGCTGAAGGCACGCGTCGTCCTCGAGGAGGGGAGCGTGGTCGCGGACCATTCGATCGTCGGCGAGGGCGCGCGCATCCGCGCGCAGGTGAAGATCTGGCCCGACAAGCAGGTCGAGAGCGGGGCCGTCGTGCACACGAGCCTCATCTGGGGCGCCCAGGGCCGGCGCGCGCTCTTCGGTCGCTTCGGCGTCACCGGGCTCGTCAACGTCGACCTCACGCCCGAGCTCGCGGCCGGGCTCGGCGCCGCGTACGCGTCGACCCTTGCGCCGGGCGCGACCGTCACGCTGAACCGCGACCAGCACCGGACGAGCCGGATGCTGAAGCGCGCCCTCATGGCCGGCTGCGTCGGCGGCGGCGTGCACGTCGCCGACCTCGGCCAGGTGCCGCTCCCGATCGACCGCTACGAGACGCGGCGCATCGGCGCCGCGGGCGGGATCCACGTGCGCATCTCGCCGTTCGATGACCGCGTGTGCGACGTGAAGTTCTTCGACCAGCAGGCGCTCGACATGGGCAAGGCGCAGGAGCGCAAGGTCGAGAACGTGTACTTCCGCGAGGACTTCCGGCGCGTCACGTACGACGACGTCGGCCAGATCTACGACGTCCCTCGCGTCGGCGAGGCGTACAGCGAGGCCTTCATGAACGAGGTCGTCCATCGTCGCGAGCTCGCAACGACGAAGTTCAAGATCGTCGTCAACTACTCGCATGGCACCGGCGCGCAGTTCCTGCCGCAGCTGCTCTCCGCGCTCGGCGTCGACGTCATCGCGATCAACGCGGTCGTGTCGGAGAACGTCGGCTCGCGCTCGCTCGAGGAGTTCCAAGAGGAGATGCGCGAGCTCGCGTCGATCACCGCGACGCTGCGGGCGAGCTTCGGCGTCACCATCGACGCCGGCGGCGAGAAGGTGTTCTTCGCCGACGACCGCGGGCGGATCGCCGAGGATCGCCACTTCCTCACCGCGTTCATCGGCCTCGCCGCGCGCACGACGCCCGGCGTCGTCGCGGTGCCGGTGTTCGCGCCGGCCGCGATCGAGCAGATCGTGGCCGAGGCCGGCGGCCGCGTCCTTCGCGTTCGCAATTCGGCCGAGGCGCAGATGCGCTTCGCGGCTCGCGAGCACCCGCTCATCGTCGCCGATGGGCTCGGCGGCTTCATCTTCCCGCGGTTCCACCCGTCCTTCGACGGTCTCTTCGCGGTCGTGAAGCTCCTCGAGCTGCTCGCGATCACGCAGCGAACGCTCGCGGACGTCATCGACGCGACGCCGCCGCCGCGCATGGCGCGCCTGAAGGTCGCATGCCCGTGGGAGGAGAAGGGCCGCGTCATGCGCATGCTCGCGCAGGAGCCCGCGACCGAACGCACGAAGCAGGTCGACGGCGTGAAGCACGTGTACGACGGCGAGTGGGTGCTCGTGCTGCCGCACGCCGACCAGCCGCTGTTCGACGTGTGGGCCGAGGCCCGCGACGAGGGCCGCGCGTGGGCGCTCGCGCATCAGTACGCGGAGCGCGTCGGCTCTCTGCGGGGCGGCTCGTGACCGTGCGCGTCGCCCTCGCGCAGGTCGCGCCCGCGCTCGGGGCGTTCAAGCGGAACGTCGCGATGCACCTCGAGACCATCGAGCGGGCGCGGAGCGGCGGGGCGCGGCTCGTGGTCTTCCCCGAGCTGTCGCTCACGGGGTACTACGTGAAGGACCTCGCGCACGACCTCGCGTGCGCGCCGGACGACCCGCGCCTCGCGCCGATCGCGGACGCGTCTCGCGGCATCGACGTCCTCGCCGGCTTCGTGGAGCGCACGCCGGATGGCCGCATCCACATCGCCTCCGGGTACTGGTCGGGCGGCCGCGTGACCCACGTCCATCGCAAGGTCTACCTGCCGACCTATGGGATCTTCGACGACGGCCGCTACTTCGCGCCGGGCGAACGGTTCGACACGTTCGCGAGCGCGGCCGGCGACGCGGGGATCGCGATCTGCGAGGACATCTGGCACATGTCCACGCCGTACCTCTACGCGATCCGGGGCGCGAACGTCGTCTTCTATCCGTCCGCGAGCCCGGGGCGCGGCGTCGCCGAGGGCGGCGACCTCGGCACCGCCGAGTCGTGCCGCCTGATGGACCAGTTCTACGCGCAGTACCTCACGGTCTACGTGGTGTTCGTCAACCGCGTCGGGCACGAGGACGGGATCGGGTTCTGGGGCGGCTCCGAGATCCTCGCGCCGGACGGCACGGTCGTCGCGCGCGCGCCCGAGTTCGACGAGCACCTGCTGTTCGCCGAGATCGACCCCGCGCTCGCGGCGCGCGAGCGCGCGCGCAACCCGCTCCTGCGCGACGAACGACACGAGCTGGTCCTTCGTCACCTCGGTGAGCGCGTCGGCATCCCGGCCGCGCTGAAGGAGATCCCGGACTGACCGACCGGATCGGCGTCCGCCCACGACAAGAGCAACGCGTCGGCGCCATCCGTCCGGATCCGAAGGACCCATCTCCGCTGCGGATCGACGAAGCGCTGGTGCGCCGCATGCTCGTCTCGTTCCTGCGCGAGGAGATAGCGAAGGCCGGCCTGCGGCGCGCGGTCGTCGGCGTCTCTGGTGGCGTGGACAGCGCCGTCTCGGTGGCGCTCGCCGCCGAAGCGCTCGGGTCCGCGAACGTGCTTGCGGTCCACACGCCGTACCACACCAGCAGCGCGGCCTCGTTCGAGGATGCGCGCGCGGTCGCGACGCGGCTCGGTATCGAGCTGCGCGTCGTCCCCATCACGGCGCAGATCGATGGGTACCGCGAGCTCGTCGGCGCCGAGATGCACCAAGTCCGCCTCGGCAACAAGATGGCGCGCGAGCGGAAGTCGATCGAGTTCGACCTCGCGTGGCCCGACGGGGCGGTCATCGGCACGAGCAACAAGACCGAGCTGCTGCTCGGCTACGGCACCTGGTTCGGCGATATGGCGTCCTCGCTCAACCCCGTCGGGGACCTCTACAAGACGCAGCTGCGCGAGCTTGCCGTCCTCGTCGGGACCCCCGATCACATCGTGCGGAAAGCGCCGACCGCTGAGCTGTGGCCCGGGCAGACCGACGAAGAGGAGCTCGGGTTCAGCTATGCGGAGGCAGACCTCATCCTGTACTTCCTGGTCGACCGTCGAGCCCGTCCGGAGGAGCTCGTCACGGCGGGCTTCGATGCCCGGCTCGTCACCCGCATCCGCGAGATGGTCCGGAAGAGCCATTTCAAGCGCGTCACGCCGCTCATCGCGAAGGTCAGCCTGCGCACGATCGGCCACGACTTCCTCTACCCGCGCGACTGGGAAGCGGACTAGCGCTGAACGAGATCGCGGTGCCGGCGGAGGCAGTCGAGCCGGCGCCAACGCCGACCGATCGTTCTGTCCGGGTCGCTCTTGGCTACGGATTCGCGCTCGCCGGCGCGGCGCTGTACGCGCTCGGCGGCGTCATCGCGAAGGATGCGTTCACGGCGGGCATCGCGCCGTCCGAGATGGCGCAGTTCCGCGCGATCTTCTCGTTCGTCGTATTGCTCGTCGCGCTCGCGGTCTTCGGCCGTCGCCATCTGCGCGCCCGTCGTGCCGATCTGCCGTTGCTCGCGCTGTTCGGCGCGCTCGGCATCGCCGCGGTGAATGGGACGTACTACGAGGCGATCTCGCGCCTTCCCCTCGGCGTCGCGCTGGCGATCCAGTACACCGCGCCGCTGCTCCTGCTCGTGATCGCCCGAGCGACCGGGCGCGCCGTCGGCGGTCGGCTCTGGATCGCCGGCATGATGGCGCTCATCGGGTGCTACTTCGTGGTCGGGGCGTACGACGCGCGGCTCCGAGACGTGAACGCGGAGGGCGCGTTCGTCTCGGTCGTCGCGATGCTCACGTTCGCGGCGTACCTCCTCATGGCCGAGCGGATCCTGCGCACGTACACGCCGTGGACGCTGCTCGTGTACGGGCTCGGCTTCGCGACGGTCGCGTGGGCCATCTACCGCATCCCGACGCGCCTCCCGTGGGAGCTCGCCGCGTCGCAGTGGCCGCTCGTCGTCGGCGTCGTGTTCATCGCGACGCTGTTCCCGTACGTGCTGACGCTCGCGGCGGTGTCGCTGCTGCCCGCTGCGCGCGTCGGCCTCACCGCCACGTTCGAGCCGGTCGTCGGCGCGATCCTCGGCTTCGCGCTCCTCGGCGAGGTCCTGCAGCTGCCGCAGATCGCGGGCGGCGTGCTCGTCCTCGGGGGGATCGCGCTCGTGCAAACGGTGCGTCTCCGCAGCGGAGGCGTCTAGCGATCCTGGAGAGGCCGCGGCAGCCCGCGTTGAGTCTGTGCTGACGGCCATGGCCACCGCGTGTCCGTGGCGACCGAAGAGGCTTGCCACCGGTACTACGCTCGCTGCGCCGTGTTCCGTTTCGCGGGCCAGCTGCTGCTCCGGCCGGTCCTCGCGGCCGCAGCCGTCGCGCTCCTCATCGCGCTGCCGCTCGTCGTCCTCGGCGAGATCTCGGACGACCAGGCTCGTGCGCGCGCCGAGGCGGAGATGTTCGAGAGCGGCGCAGGTATCGCGGAGCGCGCGGGGTCCGCGATCGAGAAGCGCGCCGAGGAGTACGCCGCTGCCTTGTACCGCATGGCCGCGGGAGATCTCCGCCAGGCGGTCGTGAGGGACGACACGCGCGGCGTTGATGAGGCCGCGTTCCGCGCGATCGCCCTGACCTACCGCGACAAGACTTACCTGGCGCCACGCGTCGTGGTCACGGACGGGCAGGGAACCATCCTCACCGAGCTCAAGGGGGCGGACCAGCCGGGCCGTACGGGCACCATCCCGGGAGACGTGCTATTCGTGACCTCCGACGCGTCGCGTGGTCGCCGCGATGCGGTGGCGCTGGATCTGATGCCGGGACTGGTCTCCTCAGTCCAACGGACGACCGGCGTGACACCGCTGATCCCGTGCGAAGAACGTCGCTGCAGGTCGCGGCCGTATCTCGCCGATCGAGGGGACCGAGGGCAGCCGGTCATCGCGATCGCCGCTCCGATCTGGCCCACCGATACCCGCCGAACGTTGCTCGGTCTGCTTCTCTTGGAGCTACCGATCGACCTGCTCCGCGAGGAGGTCACACCTCTCCTTCGGGACGCCGACGACATCTATGTCGTCGACCAGAGCGGCGTCCTCGCGTTCAGTGTCCGACCCCCGGGGGCGACCCCACTGGCAGACATGACCGGCAGCGCGGTGGTCGCCAAGTCGATCCGGTCGCAGCCGGTCACGAGCCAAGCACGCGGACCTGTCACGCTGCGCGAGTACGCTCCCGATCCGCTGAGCGGCAATACACGCGCGTTCGCGACCGCCGTGATCGGCCCCTGGCACGTATTCGTCGTTCCGGATCGGACCGCCGTCCTGAACGTCGACGCGACGCTTGCGCAGCTGCGCTTGGCGCGCCTGGGGATCGCGGTGATCCTGGTCGTTGGCACGTTCGGGCTCGCGATGGCGCTGCGCGCCGTCCGCCGTCAGCGCGCGGCGCTGGCGGAGGCGCTCGAGCAGCAGACCGCAACAGCCGACGTGCTCAAGACGATCAGTCGAGCGGCCCTCGACCTCCCCGCGGTACTGCAGAGCGTTGTCGCCGCGGCCGCGAGGCTCTGCAACGCGGATGTCGGCTGGCTGAATCAGGCGGACGACCACGTTGGAAAGGTGCCTGGCGAGTCGCCAGATCCGGCGCGGTTCACGGGGCGCTGGTCGCGCGTGGGCGCCTATTACGGCCGGACGGAAGAGCTCGAAGGACAGGCGTACGCCGCATTCACCCGTGTGAAGCCGATCGGTGGTCTGTTCCCGATGTATCGCCAGACGGCGACGAGCCTCGCGATCCTCGATCGCAAGGTCATCAACGTCCCTGACTGGACCATGGAACCGGACCTGAGGGCGTCCGGCTTCGCCAGAGCGATGAACGTTCGGGCGCTGCTGGTGGTTCCGTTGATGCGCGAGAGCGACGCGATCGGAGCGATCGCGCTAGCGCGGCTCACGACACGACCGTTCACCGAACGCGAGGTAGCACTGGCGCAGACCTTTGCAGACCAGGCTGTGATCGCGATCGAGAACGCACGGCTGTTCAACGAGACGGTCGAGAAGTCACGGGAGCTCGAGGCCGCCTCCCGGCACAAGAGCGAGTTCCTCGCGAACATGAGTCATGAGCTCCGCACGCCGCTGAACGCGGTCATCGGCTTCAGCGACGTCCTCGAGCAGGGCATGGCCGGCGCGCTCAGCGACAAGCAGGCCGAGTACATCCGCGACATCTCGAGCTCGGGCAAGCATCTGCTCGACCTGGTGAACGAGATCCTCGACCTCAGCAAGGTCGAGGCGGGGCGCATGGAGCTCGAGCCGAGCGAGTTCTCGGCCACCGACGCCGTGCTCGGCACCTTCGCCTTCGTGCGCGAGCGCGCCGCGCGGCATGGCATCGAGCTCGCTGCCGACGTGCCAGCGGATCTCGGCACGCTCGTGGCCGATGAGCGCAAGGTGCGCCAGGTCCTCCTCAACCTGCTGTCGAACGCGGTGAAGTTCACCCCTGACGGCGGCTGGATCGGGGTCAGCGCGCGGCGCGAGAACGGCGAGATCACCGTGAGCGTGCGCGACACCGGCATCGGCATCGCGCCCGAGGATCAGGCGACGGTGTTCGAGGAGTTCCAACAGGTGGGCAAGCCCACCGACCGCTCACGCGAGGGCACCGGCCTCGGCCTCACGCTGGCCAAGCGCTTCGTCGAGCTGCACGACGGCCGCATCTGGTTCGAGAGCGAAGTGGGGAAGGGCACGACGTTCACGTTCGCGCTGCCCGCGGCTGCGAAGATCATCGTCTGAGGATCAGGATCCAGCTGCGGCGAGCAACTTCTCGGCGGCGCGTATCGCGTCGACCGCGAGCGCCTCTGGGACGGACCCGACCTCCTCATACTGCGCCGTGTTCCGCGCTCGGCGAGCCGCGCTCAAGAGACGGCGCTCCTGACCGAATTCCTCGGGAAGTTCCGGATACGCGAAGCGGGCCTCATGTGAGCCCGTCTTCCCGCGGAGCCGGTAGCCGTCGCGCGCAAGCACCGCATCGGCGGCATTCACCATCGCCGTCTCTGCGCTGATGACGGCTTGGTCAGCGTCACCGTTTCGCAGCGCGACGCGTGCGCGTTCCAGGTTCCGCCGCGCGAGCGCGAGCTTCTTTTCGCGCTCGTTCGGTCCGACGTCGAGCCGCTGGACGACGTCCGCGTACCTCTCGCTCCACTCCACTGATGAGTCGCTCGAACTCACGGTCATCTCCTCTGATCCAGATCTTCTCGCTCCGTTGGAGCGTGTCCAGGAATGGCGACCGGCCCTTGACGGCGCGCTCTAGGTCGTTCAGTCGCCACGCCACGAAGTTGACCTCCCGTCCGAGCTCGTCGAGGAGCTTCCTGGACTCGTCCTCGAGCGGTGCCCAGTCCGGCTCGCCGAGGACGAAGACATCGATATCGCTCGTCGGGTCGTCGTCGCCCCGCGCGTACGAACCGAAGATGAACGCGATCTCGGCACCGGGCTTCGTCTCGATGACCTGGCGCAGCCGCGCGCCGACCCCGATGGTCCGCGCGTACATCTCCCGCAGCGACCGGTACAGCGGGTGGGACGGCTCCATGCGCCAGAGCCGCAGCGGCCCCAGCCGTCTGCTCGCGATGAGACCCTGTCGCTCGAGCTTCTCCAGCGCGAGATGCACCGAGCGGGGGAGCCGACCGACGCGCCGCACCAGCTCGCGCGTGTGGAACTCCTGACCGGGCGTGCTCGTGAGCAGCGCGAGCAACTGGGCTTCCGTCGCGCTCCGGCGGATCTCGGGCACGGGGCGCATTATACAGCCGTATAACGATGTTATACGGCTGTATCAGTTCGAATCAGGCGAGCCAGCGGATCGCGCGGCGGACCGTTTCGAGCGTCAGTCCGTAGACGAGGTGGGATGCGAGCGCGTACGCGTGCGTCAGGCTCGGGAACGGGGGTTCTTCCT
>Ga0137369_10001089_pt1 | contig 26722 bp, 20 predicted proteins | sample SagtaG_12_FD_104918 | JGI IMG/M metagenome (GOLD analysis project Ga0137369, IMG submission 104918) | Vadose zone soil microbial communities from Sagehorn Ranch, Mendocino, California, USA - Sage1_L_113_16 metaG | ecosystem: Environmental > Terrestrial > Soil > Vadose zone | place: USA... | reverse complement strand
GTCGCGGCCGGCGCCAAGCGCGACCGATGCCCGCCCAATCAGCTCCGCGTCGAGTTGGGTGACGTAGCCGCGCCGATCGGCCGGAACCAGGTGCCGTCCGGGCACGGATGGCATCCGCGCGTAGTCGTCGACGACTCTCGGGTCCCCACCCTGGTTCTCGATGATCTGTCGGAACCGTTCGAGCCCGGCTCCCGATCGAATGGCACGGCGAACCTGTTGTTCGGCGTCGCCGATGTCGTCGGCCACCTGGCCGAGCACCAGCATTCGCGACGCCAATTCGACGGACACGTCGACGAGATCCTGCGGTCCGCCGCCCTTCAGCACGTCGAGGCACTCGACGACTTCGAGCGCGTTGCCCACGGCGCGGCCGAGCGGCGAGTCCATCGCGGTGATGACGGCCTCGGTTTTCACGCCCGATGCGTTGCCAATCGACACCAGCGACTCGGCGAGCCGCCGCGAGTCGGCCTCGGTTTTCATGAAGGCGCCGCTGCCGGTCTTCACGTCGAGCACCAGCGCATCGATCCCTTCCGCGATCTTCTTGCTCATGATCGACGCGCTGATGAGTGGGATGCTTTCGACCGTCGCGGTGACATCGCGCAGCGCGTAGAGCCTCTTGTCGGCCGGGGCGATCTGCGATGTCTGGCCGATCATCGCGCAGCGCGTGCGTGCGAGCGCCGCCTTCATTTCTTCGAGCGACAAATCGACCCGGAAGCCGGGAATCGATTCGAGTTTGTCCAGCGTGCCGCCGGTATGCCCGAGGCCGCGGCCCGACATCATCGGCACCGGCACGCCGCAGGCGGCAGCGAGCGGCGCGAGAATCAGCGAGGTCTTATCGCCGACGCCACCGGTGCTGTGCTTATCGACCTTGACGCCGGGAATGTCACGCAAGTCCACGCGCACACCGGAATGCACCATGGCATTCGTGAGCCACGCGGTCTCGTCCGCGTTCATGCCCCGGAGCAGAATCGCCATCAGGAGGGCCGAGGCCTGATAATCGGGAAGTGTGCCCGCTGTGACGCCGTCGACGAAGAAGCGGATCTCGTCGCGATCCAAGGCTCCGCCGTTCCGCTTCTTCATGATGACGTCGACTGCGCGCATGCGGTGGCGGCAGTATATCGGATCGAGAGCGGCCCTCTAGCCTCGACCCTCGGGCCTCCCGCATAATCGCAAGATGCGCCAGGTATCACAGCTGTCCCGGGAAGCGGCTCGGGGTCCGCTGCAAAGGTCTCGCGCGCTGTCAGTTGCGGCGGGCAACTGGACGTGGTGTCCGGCGAAGGCCGCACCGCTTCTGAGCGATCGCGATCGGTTGCACAGTTTGTTTCCGGGCGATGTGTCGTGCGGCGTGGGAAGTGATCGCGTCGAGGACTTCTGACGTGAAGCTCGTTATGGCCAGTGGTGAATTGGTGAATCGGTGAGTGTCGACGCGAAGGCGCCATTGAGCCCGGAAGAGGCCGCGCGTCTCGTCGATTTCGCGCGCGCGTGCAAGGCGGCGGCGCGGGCGGTGGTGCTCTACCCGGCCGGTCATCCCGCGATCGCGGTCACTCTGGGGCGGATTGTCGATATCACGTCGCCGGAGTCGCTGCGAACCTCGCTGCGGCTGACGGTCTCCCCTGAGGGCATGCTGCTCGACGATCGACCGGCCGCGCGACCGGATGCGGCGCTGACGGAGCTCGCGACCCTGCTTCATAGCCATCTGATCGGGCAGTTGACGGTACACGCCGGGGGCGATCTCGAAGCGTGGCGCAGCTTTCTGCTGCTGCTGGGACGCCCGCCCGAAACGATCCGGGCGGAGGGCGGCATAGCCCGCGTATGGACCACGATGGCCGCGCGACACGTGGAGCTGCGCGAAATCGACTACGTCGAGGTGCTGCGCGAACGCGCCGGCGGCGAAGCGGCCGTGTGGGATCGGGTGATCGCGAACTGTTTGCAGGGGCAGGCCTTCGACCTCGACGACGAGGCGATTCGTGAGCTGCTCGGGATTGCGGGCGATGCCGGGCGGCTCACGAGTCTCCTGTCGGCCGTTGAACAGGCGGCCGACTCGAGCGGCGCCATTGGTGGAAAAACCGTGGCCCTGCTGCGCATGCTGCATGGGATCGTCGACGCGGTTTCGAAGAGCGCGCCCGAACAGATGGAACCGCTGCTCCACAACATGGCGTCCGCCGTCGGCCAGCTGACTCCCGACATCCTCCTGGGCCTGATGCATCGACGCGATGACCCGAACGAGGGTCCGGAGCTGGTGCAGGCGGTTGTCAGCCGGATGTCGGACGGCACCATCGCGCAGTTCGTCGCGCGGCACGTCGTGTCCGAAGGCTCGGCGACCGACCGGCTGGCCCTCGCCTTTCAGGCGCTGGTGCGTGACCCGGATCACCGGCAACGGCTGCTGGCCTTCGCACGCGACGACGTGGCCGCCTCACCGCTGGGCAATACGGAAGGCTTCGAATCGGTCTGGAATCACATCTCCGAGCAGCTGTTGACATCGTATTCCGACGAGCCCTTCGTCTCTGACGAGTACGGGCGCGAGCTGTCCGCCACCTCCGCGCAGGCGCTCGAAGTCGAGCAGGTCAGCGACGATCCGCCGGAGCGCGTGAGCGGCTGGCTGGGAACGATCGCGACGACGGCGCTGCGGGCGCTCGATCTGACGCTGCTCGTCGACCTGCTGCGCATCGAAAGCGACGAGGAGCGCTGGGGCGAGCTGATGGTCCCGGTGGTCCGCCTGCTCGAAGATCTCCTGCTCGTCGGCGACTTCGACGCGGCGCAGCAGCTGACGGCGGTACTCGTGCGCGAGGCCACGGACGGTCAATCCGCTGATCGACGGCAGCACGCGATGGCGGCCATCGACATGCTCGTCTCAGGGCCGATGATGCACCACGTCACGACGCACCTCGCCACGATCGATGAAGCGCAGTTCGCCGTCGTGAAGGGGATGTGCGTCTCCCTCGGCGAGGCTCTCGTCCGCCCCCTGGCCGAAACCCTGTCGACCGAAGATCGGCCGCACACGCGCGAACGGCTCACCGCCATCCTGCTCGCGTTTGGATCCGTGGGCCGCCGGACGATCGAGCGGCTGAAGAGCTCCCCGAATCCCGCGGTCCGTCGCACCGCAGTCCACTTGATGCGCGCGTTCGGCGGCAGCGACGCGCTCCCGGATCTCACCGAGCTGCTCGACGACAACGAGCCTCAGGTGCAGCGCGAGGCGCTGCGCGCCATTCTCACCATCGGAACCGACCACGCGTACCGGATTCTCGAGCAGGCGCTCGTCACCGGCACGCCGCGCGCGCGTGAGGCGATCATGCAATCGATCAGCGTCGTGCGCGACGAACGCGCCACGCCGCTGTTCACGTACATTCTGCGCCACGCCGATCACCGCGGCGCCCTGGCCCAGATCTACGTGCGGGCAATCGAATCGCTCGGTGCGCTGCGTGATCCAGCCGGCATCGAGCCGCTCAAGGAGGTCCTCTACAACGGCGACTGGTGGGCGCCGCGCCGCACCGCGGCGCTGCGATCGGCCGCGGCCGCGGCGCTCGCGCGAATCGGCACGCCCGAGGCCGTCAGCGTCCTCGAAGAAGCCGCCGCGTGCCACTACCGGGGCGTGCGCCGGGCGGCACGCGGGCAGATTGCGCCGCGCCGCCGCCGCGCCGCCGCGCGAGGAACCAAAGCGTGAGCGCGCCCCGGTTCCAGCTCGCCGACGAACTGCTGCGCCGCTTCGCCGCCGCACTGCGCTCGGCGCAGCTGTATTCCAGCGGCCATCCCATCATCGGACGCAACCTCGAGTCGCTGTCGGCCGCCGTACAGTTGCTGCACGGCCTCCAGCCCACGACCGTCATCGGGCTCATCGGCGACGAAATCATCGTCGACGACATGCCCATGGCCAGGGCCGACACGCTCGGCCCCCTGATTCGCCGGCTGCAGCAGAGCAGCATCGAGCGAATCACGCTCGAGCGCGGTGTGGCGGTTGAGGAGCTGGCCGCGTTCATCGATGCCGTCATCGCCATCGAATCGCGCCAGCGCGACGACCCCGCTACCGCGTTTCCGGTCCTGCCGCACATTCGCGTCGGCCGTGTCACCGTCGAACAGCGCGTCGACGGCGCCGTCACCGACATGGCCACCATCAAGCGCCTGTACAACGACGCCGTCTCCGTGGCCGGCAGCATCTGGGACAGCGCACAAACCGAAGGCAAGCCAGACGCGACGATGGCGCGCATGATGATCGACGGGCTGGCGCAGGCCGTCGCGCAGAATCGGACGGCGCTGCTCGCCCTGACCACGCTCAAGAATTACGACAACTACACGTTCACGCACATGGTGAACGTGTCGATCCTCACCATGGGCCAGGCCCGCGGGCTCGGCGTCGACGGTCCGCTGCTGCGGGAATTCGGGCTCTCCGCGTTGATGCACGACATCGGCAAGGTCCGCACACCGCTCCACATCCTCAACAAGCCGGAGCAGCTGACCGACGCGGAGTTCGCCGTCATGAAGCGCCATACGATCGAAGGCGCGGAGATTCTCCGAGAGACGCCGGACGTGCCGGCCCTCGCGCCGGTCGTCGCCTTCGAGCATCACCTGCGACTCGACGGCACCGGATACCCGGCGGGGGTGACGCGTCCGTCGCTGAATATCGGCACGATGCTGTGCAGCATCGCGGATGTGTACGACGCGATGCGGTCGCAGCGTCGCTACCAGCAGGCGTTCCCCACCGATCGGATCCTTGCGGTGCTGAAGCAGAACGATAGCCGGCAATTCGATCAACATCTGGTTCGGCGGTTCGTGCAGCTGATCGGCATCTATCCGGCCGGCAATCTCGTGCGACTCAATACGGGCGACGTCGCGGTCGTGCTGAAGGTGTACGCGCCCGATCCGTACCGTCCGCAGGTACGAGTCGTGATAGGCCGCGACGGCAAACGGCTCGAGCGGCCCTACGACTTGAACCTCTGGGAATCGCGCGGCACGCCTTTGAGGCCGTCGGCGATCGTTGCGCCGCTCGACCCGGCCGACTACCAGTTCGACCCGCTGATGGTGATGTAGGATTCTCAGGTCAGAAGTCAGACGCACGAAGTACGAAGTCCGAAGTCCGAAGGATCAAGTACGAAGTATGGGTGTGAGCTCGAGCTGATGGATGTGCGGACCCAGAGTCTGAACAGAATCGCGGCGGTCGCGGCGATCCTGGTGGCCGTCGCGCATCCGCGCGCGGCCGATCCGCCGCCGAAGCTCGCCGTCATGATCGTCGTCGACCAGATGCGGGCCGATTACGTCGATCGGTTCAGGCCGGACTGGACCGGCGGCCTGAAGCGTCTTTTCGCCGAGGGCGCGTGGTTCACGAAGGCGGCGTATCCGTATCTGACCACCGTGACGTGCGCGGGTCATGCCACCGTGGCGACCGGCGCGTTCCCGCACGTGCACGGCATCTTTCAGAATACGTGGTGGGACCGCGGCAGCGGAACGACGACCGGCTGTACCGACGATGCCGGAGCGATCAACATCGCCTACGACGGAACGGCGAATGGCCGTCACAGCGCGAATCGGCTGCTCGTGCCGACGTTTGCCGACGAAATGCGCCGGCAGCGATCGGCGCACGTGGTGTCGGTGTCGCTGAAGGAACGCAGCGCCATCATGCCCTCGGGACACGGTGGCGACGCCGTCACGTGGCTCAGCACGGCGGTCGACGGGTGGGTGACCTCGTCGGCGTTCGCCGGAGCGCCAGTGCCCGAGGTGAAGGCGTTCGTCGACGCCAATCCGATCGACGCCGATTTCGGAAAGGCTTGGACGCTGCTGCTGCCGAAAGAGCGGTATCCGGAGCCGGACGCGGCCGAAGGCGAAGCGCCGCCAAACGGCTGGACGCCGTTGTTTCCCCATGTGCTCACGGGAACCACGAACAAGCCGGACGAAGACTTCCATGCGCAGTGGGAACGCAGCCCGTACGGCGACGCGTACCTGGGACGATTCGCCGCCGCCCTGGCCGCGTCGATGCGGCTCGGCAAGCATGAGGGGATCGATGTCCTCGCGGTCAGCTTCTCGAGTCCCGACCTGATCGGCCACGCCTACGGACCAGACAGTCTGGAAATCCACGACACGTATGCGCGCCTCGATCAGACGATTGGCGCGCTGCTCACGCGCCTCGACGTGCTCGTCGGACGCGGCCAGTATGTCGTCGCGCTGACGGCAGATCATGGCGTCACGCCAATCCCCGAGCAGCTCAAGGCGGCGGGACGGGATGGTGGACGCATCGACCCGGCGACAATTGTCGATGCCATCGAGCGGCGCGCGCGGGCGGCGCTCGGACCGGGGACGTACGTCGCAACCGTCAACACCAACGACGTGTACTTCGCTCCTGAGATGTACGACAGGGTCGCGACGGCTCCCGCCGTGCTCGCCGCCGTCATGAAGGGGATCGAGGAGATCCCGGGCATCGCGCGCGTATTTCGGAGCGAGGATCTGCGCGACGCGGCGAGAGCCACCGATCCGCTGATGCGCGCCGCGGCGCTCAGCTACGTGCCTGGACGGAGCGGCGATCTGATCCTGGCGAAAAAATCAGGCTGGATGATCGCGACGACCGGCACGACGCATGGCAACGCGACGCCTGAGGACCAACGCGTGCCGATCGTGTTCATGGGCCGGGGCATTCGTCCCGGCCGGTACGATCGGCCCGTGACGCCCGCCGACATCGCGCCGACGCTTGCCGTCCTCTGCCGCATTACGCTGCCGAAGGCGGAAGGGCAGGCGCTGCGCACGGCCATCCGATGAAGAACAGGTCGGCAAAAAAGGGGCCGGGAGCCTTTTTCACGCGCGTGCTGACGGTCGTCCGCCGCATTCCGCCCGGACGCGTCGCGACGTACGGCGACGTCGCGAAAATGGCCGGACGCCCGCGTGCGGCGCGCGCCGTCGGCAACATCATGCGCACCTGCCAGCGTCCCGATGTGCCGTGTCACCGTGTCATCGCCGCCGGCGGGCGCCTCGGTGGGTACGGCGGGAGCGAAGCCCTCAAACGGGCGTTGCTCGTCGCCGAAGGCGTTACGGTGTCGGGGTCGCGCGTGCGTGAGCTCGACCGCGTGGCCTGGCGCCGCTGAACATTTTCTGCAGTTTTCCTCGTATCTGCTTACGTGACCGCCCCAAAGCAACGCGCCACGATCCCCTTCCCGTCTAAGGGAGTGACGGTGACCGCGGGGGACGAGGATGCCGATCTCGTCGCCAGATGTCGGGCAGGCGAAACCGAGGCGTTCGAGAGGCTCTATCGCCACCATTCGCCTCGCATTTATTCGCTGGCGAGCCGCATGGCGGGCTCGGCCGAGGACGGCGAAGATCTTCTTCAGGAGATCTTCCTTCAGGCCTACCGGAAGCTCGGAAGCTTCAAAGGCGATGCGGCGCTCGGCACCTGGCTCTATCGTCTGGCTCTCAACCACTGCCTCGATTACGTGCGCAGCCGGCAGGCGAAGATGAACAAGCTCACCGAAACCCTCGACGCCGAGACATCGTTCGAACCGCTCGCGCGGCGCGACACGCCGATCGCGCGCCTCGATCTGGAACGGGCGCTCGAACGGCTGCCGGATGGGTGCCGCGAGGCGTTCGTGCTGCACGACATCGAGGGGTTCGATCACAAGGAGGTCGGCGGTCTGCTGGGAATCGCCGAAGGGACGTCGAAATCGCAGGTGTTCAAGGCACGCGCCCGCTTGCGGGCGCTGCTGGGCAGGAAACAGTAGGCCCGGACCTCCAACGAGGTCCGGGGAATGCTCATGCATCTATCCGAGACGGCGCTCAACGACTACATCGACGGGGCGCTCGATGCACGCGAGCGGGCCGGCGTCGAGCAGCATCTCGAGTCGTGCGCGGAATGCCGCCGGACGGTCGACGACCTCGGCGACATTCGGCGCGCGGCGGCGGGCCTCGAGCTGCGCGAGCCGCCGGTACGGGCGTGGACGCGCATCGAACGTGCGATCAAGCTCGAAGCGGAATTACGACCGTCAACGCAGAGTCCGCAGAACTCGCAGCACAACATTGCTCTGCGTGCTCGGCAGGCTCTGCGTTCAACGTCCGGAAAGGTGTGGCTCGCGGCGGCCGCCGTCCTCGCGCTTGCCACCGTCGTCGGCCTGCGCGTGATGCCGGGCCGCGACCGGGCGATCGGCCCGGCAGCCACATCCCCCGGCGCGTCGACAAGCGCCGCAACGTCGACCACGGCGGCGCAGTCGGTCGAAACCGAGCTGCGGCAGGCCGAAGACCACTACGAGAAAGCGATCAAAGGGCTGGAGCAGATCGCCAACGCCGAGCAGAACGTGTTCGATCCGCGGACGGCGGCGACGCTCCAGAAGAACCTCGCGGTCATCGATCAGGCGATCAGCGAAAGCCGCGCCGCGCTGCGGTCGGAACCGGCGAGCGAGCCGGCGCAGCAGAGCCTGATGGACAACTTCAAGACGAAGATGGCGCTGCTGCAGGACACGGTGGCGCTCATCAACGAAATGCGCAAAGGCAACGACGCCGGAGCGGCACGCATCGTGTCCGGACTCAAACAAAAAGGCGACTGACATGCTGCGATTTACACGTGACACGACGTTGAACGCCGCGCTCGCTGAGCTCGCAGAACAGATGCTCTCGGCGTGCTCTGCCGGCTCGGCGTTGATCCTCGTCGCGTTGACGGCGGTGCTGATGCTCGCGGCGCTCCCGGCCGCGGCGCAGAATCCCCACGATCCCGATCCGCGGCTCGTCATCCGCGAACGTGTGAGGGATGTGATCCGGGGCACTGCGCCGATCGAGGAACGATCGCGTGCGTATCAGGGACGCGACCGCGGCACCGAACAGACCGACCGCTTCTCGCGGAGGGCGAAGATCGGGCGCGACGGGCGCGTCACGATTCAGAACCTCGCCGGCAACATCACCGTGACGGCTGGATCGGGCGACGAGGTGTCGATCGAGGCCATCAAGCGCACGCGCGCCGATGCCAGCCAGCTCGCCACCGTGCACATCATCGTCGACGAGCGGCCGGGACGGGTGGAAGTGCGGACCGAACACACCGCCCGCAACGATCGCGTGTCGGTGGATTACACCGTGACGGTGCCAGCCTCGGCGAGCCTCGAACTCAAGTCCATCTCGGGCACGGTCAAGGTGACGGGCGTCCAGGGCGGCGTCCGCGCGGATACCATCAGCGGCAACATCGTGACGGCGTCGACGCCGAGGTTGGAGCTCGCGAAGTCGGTGTCGGGAGACGTGGACCTCGGCGATGTATCGACCGACACGGATGTCAGCGCCAGCAGCATCAGCGGCAGCGTCCGCGCGAAGGGGCTCAAGGCGCGGTCGCTCGACCTCGGCACGATCAGCGGCGATGTGACGCTCACCAACGTCACCTGCGATCGCTTGGGCGTGCGGTCCGTCAGCGGGAACGTCGATTTCTCCGGCGCGCTCGCGAGAAACGGCCGCTACGACGTCAACTCGCACTCCGGAACGATCCGCCTCACGATTCCCACCGACATCGGATTCGAGCTGACGGCCAATACGTTCAGCGGATCGATTCGCTCGGACATTCCGGTGACGCTCGGGCCGACCTCGGCGCGGGACGACCGCCGCCGTCCCGGCCCGGGTCGATCGACACGCGCGACGTTTGGCGACGGCAGCGCGTCGCTCACCGTCCGGACGTTCAGCGGCGACATCGTGATCACCAAGCGCTGAGGTAGCGTCGCCATCTCATGCGTGGCATCCGCTGTGCTCAACGTCTGTATAATTGGGCTGGAGGCCATGATGAAGCGATTGGTTCTCGTGGGAACTTTGATCGGTGCGCTGGCGGGCAGCGGCGCCTTCGCGCAGACGACGGAGCCCGCGAAAAAGGCACGCACGGGAGCAAAGGCGGCCGACCAGGGCGCTGGCCACACCGCGCCGAAGCCGCAGCCCGGAACCGAAGCGGCGCCCGCCGCGCCGGAAGGTCAGGTGCAGCTCGGATCGGTTCGCTTGACGAAGGCGGTGAAGGCGGACGGCAAATCGCTGCCGGCCGGCATGTATCAGGTGCGCGTCACGCCGCAAACCGCATCACCTGCTGCGAAGGGACAGACGTCAGCGCTCGAGCGCTGGGTCGAGTTCGTTCAGGGCGGACAGGTGAAAGGCCGCGAAGTGGTGACGATCATCCCGCAGGCCGACATCAGCAAGGTCCAGAAAGACGCGCCGCCGCGGCCCAACGGCTCAAAGGTCGAAACGCTGAAGGGCGGCGACTACATGCGCCTGTGGATCAACAAAGGCGGGAACCACTACCTGGTTCACTTCCCTGTTTAAGTACGAAGTACGAGGTACGAAGTACAAAGACTGAAGTCTCAAGGCACACGCGGCTCAGCCTTCGTACTTCGTACTTAGAACCCTCACCTATCTTTCGCGATCGTCCTTCCAACAGTCGAGCAGCCAGCCGCCGAACATGTCCGGCACCATGTCGGTCGTGACGGGCGTGCGCGGCGCCTCCGGCTCCCCTGATTTCCCGACAAGCGCCTTCGCGATCTGATCGCGGACATCGTCCAGGTGAAGCCGGGTGATGCGATCGATCGTCCTGGGGAGCCCGGCTTTGATCTCCGTGTCGACCGCGCGCAGCTCGCCTCGGAACAGCGCGCGCGAGTCGTCGGTCGCAGGGGTTTTCGCCGAAATCCGATCGCTCAGCGTCTGGATGTACGCGCGCTGCAGATTCCGGCGGTAGGGATCGATTCTCACCGTCGGCGCCTGGAGCTCGCGCCAGATCCCGACGCGAACGTCCCGCAGGAACTCAACCGCGGTGTATGCGGACTTGCCATCGAGCGTCTCCTGCTCCACGAGTCGTCCGAGGCGTGGTGCGCTCAACAGCGAGTTCAACACGCGCTGCTGATTCGTGCGGACGCGATCCAGCACGCCGACCGGCTCGATGCGGCGGAGGATCTCGGGCTTGATTGCCCAGGAAGGCGGCTGAAACGCAGTGTCGTTCAGGAACTTCACGGCTGCAGCCTGTCGATCGCGCGGCACCGGCTGAAAGAGCACGCCGTCCTGGCCGATATGCTTTTCCTGGGAATTGAACCCCCCGACGATCTGTGTGACGTGCGTGAGCTCGGTCGCCCACTGTCCGAGCATGCGGCCATAGAGCTCAGCGAGATCGTCGTACGGGTCGCCGGCCTGGGTGGTCGTCGCGGTCAACAGCATGTCCGACACACGCTGGAGGTTCTTGATGCCGAGTGTCGTGGCGGCCACGGCATCGCCGTCGCCGACCGCTTCGGTGAGGTCGCCCGGGTCGGTGCCGCGCGCGTCGGACGTCGAGAAGCGGTACCACGGCGTGCCGTCCTGCTGCCGCGCCCATTGATCCAGTGTCGGCTTCTCCGCGTCAGGAGTCTTCGCATCGGGAATCGGCTTGTAGCCCCACATCGTCGCGAACTTGTCGTACGGACCGACGCGCGGGATGAGGTCGGCGGGGGCGATGCGATCTTCCGGCTGCGCCACGTAGTTGAATCGCGAGTAATCCATGATGGACGGCGAGTGTCCCATCTCCTTCACCCACGACGCGTCGCGCACTTTTTCGATCGAGTAGGTGGAACTGGACTTCATGTTGTGCTGGAAGCCGAGCGTGTGGCCGATCTCGTGCGCGACGACGTACTCGAGCAGCCGGCCCATGAGATCGTCCGGCAACGGCAGTTTCTGCGCGCGCGGATCGAGCGGACCCGCCTGCACGACGTACCAGTCGCGGGCGAGGTTCATCACGTTGTGGTAGAACTGAATGTCGGCCTCGAGGATCTCTCCCGTTCGCGGATCGTGAATGCTCGGTCCTGACGCGTTCTCGGTCGTGGACGGCAGCCACCGAATCACCGAGTAGCGCGCGTCTTCCGCGCTCCAGTCAGGATCTTCCTGCGCCGACGGCGCCTCCTTTGCGATGATGGCGTTCTTGAACCCGGCCGCTTCGAACGCCGGCTGCCAGTCTTCGACGCCTTTTTTCAGCCAGGATACCCACTTGCTCGGCGTCGCCGGATCGATCCAGTACACGATCGGCTTCACGGGTTCCGAGAGCGCCGCCGATGGATCCTTCTTGTCGAGGCGGTACTTCACGACATAGCGCCGGCGCGACGCGCGATGCTCCTCCTGTCCGTAGTCCATCTGCGAGATCGAGAAATAGCCGACGCGCTCGTCGAAGAGCCGCGGCTGCATGGGTGTTTCCGGCAGGCGCAGCATGCTGTAGTGCATCAGCACGCTGGAGCTCCCGGGGCGAACGGGCGCGGCGCCTCGTCCGGGCACCGGGGCCGGGGGTGGAGCAGGCCCGCCTCGTCCGGCGCCGCCGCCGCCAGCGCGGTTGACGAACGTCTGCGTCGCCTCGATCTCGATGTTGGTCGGGAACGAGACGGCCCGCTCGATGAACGCCCGGGTCGTGTCGAACGTCCCGCCGCCCATCCGCTGCCCGACACTGAACTCGGGCACGTCGGTCGTGAAGAGACGCGTGACGTCGAGAACCACCGAGTCGTTCTTGCCAAAGGCCTCGACGTTGAAGGCCATGATGATGCTGTCGTAATTCGCCGCGTCGACGGCCTTGGCAATCGGCAGTTTCGGATCGGCCACGATGTCGAACGCGACGTTCTTGAGCAGGACGCGATTATCGCGGCGAACCCATTTCACGACGCGGTTGCCCGCGGCCTGGCCGCCCTGGCCCTGTCCGACTGTCGTCTTCGCGATCTGGGTGACCCACAGGAATTCCTTGCCGAGCTGATCCTTCGGAATCTCGTAGTACACGCGCTCGCGGATTCGGTGCACCGTGAACACACCGTCGTCGGACTTGGCGTCCTTCGTGATGACGCGATCGTAGGGACGCGGCTGCGGCTCGCGGAGTTGCGCGCCGCCGCGCCCGCCGGTCTGTTCCGCGTCCTGCGGCTCGCTGCCCGTTTGAGGCTCGCCCGGCGTGGGAGCGGGCGGCTGTTGCATCGCGAACCCGACCGCGGGTGCCGACTGCGCCGCTGGAAAAACCGCCGCGAGAATCAGTACGAGAAAGCCGCGCATCCACATCATCCGCATAACGCACTCCTCGGAAACCGCTGGCCGGCCAACACGGCGCAACTATATCGCCGAAACCTGAACGCTGACGTCTGAAATCCGAGCGCTGACACGCGACTGTTACACCGCCATCACGTCGAATTGCTCGTGATGGAGCTGAACGTCGGCCTTGATGGTGACGTCCTTGCCCAGCGAATCGCGCAAATCGCGCACGACGGCGCTTTCCTCTTCCTTGAGCGCGCGCGCGATGTCCGGGTTCACGCGGAGCAGGAGCCGGTGGCCGTTGAGATCGCTGCCGATTTTCCGCACCTCGCTCAGAATCTCATAGCAGATCGTCGAGCTCGACTTGATCACGCCCGTGCCGGAGCAGTACGGGCACGGCTCCGTCAGCACGCGCTCGAGACTCTGCTTCACGCGCTTGCGCGTGATGATGATCAAGCCGAAGTCCGACACCTGCAGCGCCTTCGACGGCGAGCGGTCCTTCCGCAGCTCCTGCTCCACCGCCTGGAGGACTTTCTGGCGGTTCTTCCTGTCCTCCATGTCGATGAGGTCGAGCACGATGATGCCGCCCAGATCGCGGAGCCGAACCTGCCGGACGATCTCCTTCACGGCCTCGAGGTTCGTCTTGACGATCGTGTCTTCCAGGCGTCCCGTCGACTTCTTGCCGACGTAGCGGCCGGTGTTCACGTCGATGGCGACGAGCGCCTCGGTCTGGTTGATGACAATCGATCCACCGGATTTCAGCCACACCTTGCTCTTGAGCGCCTTGTCGATTTCAGCCTGCACGCCGTACTCGTCGAAGATCGGATACGGCTTTGTGTAGAGCTTCACTTTCGGCGCGAGGTTCGGCATGATGCGCTCGACGAGCTCCATCACGCGCTGGAACTCCTGCTTGTTGTCGATGCGGATCGCCTGGAACTCCTCGGTCAGCAAATCGCGCAGCAGCTTGCTGACCAGGCTCTGTTCACGGTAGACGACCGCCGGCGCGCGCTGCGACTCGGTCTTCTGCCGGATCTCGGTCCAGATGGTGTGGAACGCCTCGAGGTCCGCGACGATGTCCTCTTTCGGGCGGCCGGACGCGGCGGTGCGGATGATGACGCCGCCCGTGAACCCGCGGCTTTCGCGGAACTCGCGCACGATGCCGCGCAGGCGGCTGCGCTCGTCGCGCGAGTCGATTTTTCTCGACACGCCGACGTGGTCCACCGTCGGCATGAACACCAGAAACCGCCCGGCCATCGTGACGTGCGACGTGAGCCGGGCGCCCTTGGTGCCGAGCGGCTCCTTGACGACCTGCACGAGGATTTCCTGGCCTTCCTTGAGCAGATCCTCGATCTTGGGCTGGGGCCGATCGGTCCTCGACTCGGCTCGTGCATCGACGGTCTCGGGACGTCCGGATCCTGCCGCCCCTCGGCCTGGCTCAGGACGACCCTGAGGTTCGCGAGGGGTCGACGGGCGGGGGCCGGTGTCTTCGTCAGCATCGAGCTTGTCGAACTCGTCCATCGTGTCGACGACATCGGCGACGTACAGGAAGCCGTCGCGCTCGAGGCCGAGATCGATGAACGAGGACTGCATGCCGGGGAGGACTTTCGAGACCCGTCCCTTGTAGACGTTGCCGACGACCCCGCGATGCCGCTCGCGTTCGACGAAGACTTCCGCCATGAGATCGTCTTCGAGGATGGCCACCATCGTCTCGTGGCCATTGCTCGAGACGATCATCTCCTTGGTCATTCACGAACTCCTTCAGCGTCGGGATTAGGGGTTGGCCCTAACCCTGCTAGTTCGTGAATCTGCGCATGCGTACGTTCAGCACCAGCCCGAAGCCTGCGAGCGTCGCGATCATCGACGACCCTCCATAGCTCATGAGCGGGAGCGTCAACCCTTTCACGGGCGCCAGCCCTGCCGACATGGTGATGTTGTAGACCACCTGGAACGTGAAGCTGGCGAGCACGCCGAGCACGAGGTACGAGCCAAGCCGGTCTTTCGACAGCCGGGCGGCCTCGAGCGCGCGCAGAATCACAAACAGATACAAGCCGAGCGCCACCAGGACGCCGGCAAACCCCTGCTCCTCGGCCAGCACCGAGAAGATGAAATCGTTATGGGCGACGGGCAGGAATCGCAACTGCCCCTGCGTGCCCTGCCTGAATCCTTTGCCTTTGAGCCCCCCCGATCCGACCGTGATGCGCGCCTGAATCTGCTGGTAGCCGGCGCCTTTCGCGTCCTGCGACGGATCGAGGAACGTGGAGATACGGGACTTCTGGTAATCCTTGAGCGCGAACTTCCACGCCACCGGTGACGCGAGAAGCAAGCAGACACACAGAATGCCGAGAATGCGCATGCGCATGCCGGCGAGAAACGCCACCGCGAGAAAGACTGGCACGAGCGTCACCGCCGTGCCGAGATCGGGCTCCTTCGCGATGAGCCCGATCGGGATCAAGGTCAGCACGCCGCCGACGGCGAGGTCGGTCCACGCCGCCGCGCCACGATTCTCGCCGAAGAACTTCGCCAGGACGAGCGCGACGCCCACCTTCGCGAATTCCGACGGCTGAAAGTTGAACACGCGGAGGGGAATCCACCGCCGCGCGCCCATCTGCACCATGCCGAAGAAGAGGACGTACAGCAGCAAGGCGCACAGCGCGATGTAAATCAAGTGCGATTTGTCCGCGAACGTTCGGTAGTCGAGCGTGAGCGTGAAGACCATCGCCACCAGTCCGAGGGCGATGGCGTACAGCTGCGTCACGTACATGTGCGAGGTGCCGCGCGTGGGATCCGACGTGGTGCTGTAGATCATGATCACACCCAGCCAGCACAGCGCCAGAATGGCGACGACCAGTGCCCAGTCGATGTGATAGTAGAGTCGGCGTTCAAACACGGCTCAAGAATTCCCGATTCTCAGGTTTCGATGGCTAGGGCACGAGATTCGCTTTGAACTCGGGCTTGGGCGGCAGCGGCCGCCCTTCCTTCTTGGCGAAATATGTGTCGAGCAGATGGTGCGCGATGAGCGCGGCGTTCGAGCCGTGCACACCATGCTCGAGCAGCACCACGCCTGCGATTTGTGGATTGTCGCGCGGCGCGAAGAAGACGAACCAGCCGTTGTCGCGCAAGTCCTTGTCCGTTTTGCCCGCGCGCTCCTTGCCCTGGTTCGAAATCACCTGCGCCGTGCCGGTCTTGCCCGAGACGTCGTACCCCTTCAGCTGCGCGTTATGCCCGGTCCCCGCGCCGTTGACGACCAGGAACAGGCCGTCGCGGATCGCCTGCAGTTTCTCCGGGTCGAAAGACGCCTTCGATCGCGGCGCCGGCGGCGCCACCGGTTTCCACCCGGTACCATCGTCGACCGCCTTCAGCAAATGCGGCGTCACTCGCGTGCCGCCGTTGGCCAGCGTCGACGCGTAGACCGCCATCGACACCGGCGTCACCGCCACGGAGCTCTGGCCGATGGACACCGACACCGTTTCGCCGGCGTACCACTTCTCCTTGAACCGCGCCTGCTTCCACTCCGGCGACGGCACCAGGCCGGTCAGTTCGTTCGGGAGATCGATGCCGCTCTTCTCGCCCAGACCGAGCAGCGTCGCCCACTTGTGAATCTTGTCGATCCCCGTCATGTTGCCGATCGTGTAGAAGTAGACGTTGCACGACTGCTCGATCGCGTGCCGCAGGTCCATCGTCCCGTGGCCGCCCTTCTTCCAGCACTTGAACGGACGGCCGTAGAACGTCGCGCCGCCGCTGCAGTGCACCTTGAAGTCGGGCGTGATGACGCTCTCCTGCAGCGCCGCCGTCGCCACCGCCATCTTGAAGGTCGACCCTGGTGAATACCTACCCTGGATCGCGCGATCGCTGAGCGGGAGATCCTCATCGCCGGTCAGTGATGCCCATGTGGCCCGATCGATCCCGGCTGCAAACGCGTTCGGGTCGTATGCCGGCCGGCTCGTGAAACCCAGCACGTCGCCATTTGACGGATCGAGAATCACCGCCGCGCCGTTGAACCCGAGCTGATCGAACCCGTCCTCGATCGCCTTCTGCACGTCGTAGTCGATCGTCAGCTGCAGGCGCTTCCCTTCCATCGGCTCGTCTTCGTCGAGCGTCCGGATTTCACGTCCCACGCTGTTGACGACGACCCGCTTCGCGCCGTCCTCCCCCATCAACATCGCGTTATAGACCTTCTCGATGCCCGCCTGGCCGACGACATCCCCGCTCTTGAGTCCTTCGGAATCCGACACCTGCGCGTCGCTCACTTCGCCGACGTAGCCGAACAGATGCGCGGCCATGGTTGCGGGATACTGCCGCGTCGGCACCTGTTCGACGACGACGTCCGGCAGCTCGAAGTCGAGCCGCCGGGCCGTGACCGCCGCCACTTGCTGCAGCGTCGCGTCCTGCACGATGGTGATGGGCCGGTACGACGGCTCGCGTCGGTGCCGATCGACGACCGCGCGGACGCCGGCCTCGTCGTAGCCGAGCACTTCGGCCAGCAGGCGAATCGTCCGATTCATGTCCTTCGTGTGCTCGCGCACGATCGAGATGCTGAACGACTGGCGGTTCACGACGAGCACCTTCATGTCCCGATCGAACACGAGGCCGCGCGGCGCCCGGAGCGCCAGCGTGCGCTGATGGTTGTTCTCGGCCAGCTCCTCGAACTTCGCATGCTCGACGATTTGGAGCACCCAGAAGCTCACCGCCAGCAGTGAGAACAGCACGACGATGAGGTATTGCAGGATCCCCAGGCGGGTCGTGACTCTGCGACGGTCTTCAACAGCCATGGACTCACCCAGCTTTCATCGGCGCACGCGGTGCTTGTCGGCGCGTCGCCGTTCGACGGCGCCCGGCAGCAGCTCGGCCAATTGAAACGCGACGACGCCAACGACGGCGTTCGTAATCCCCTGTCCCGCGACGGCGGCATACGGCGTGCCAAAATGCCGCAGGTCCAGCACGACGTACAGCCCCATGAACACGACAGCATGCAATACAGTCGCGGCAAAAAACACGACAAACCGCGGCAGCGGCTGCGCCACGATGAACTGCGTACCGATGATACCCGCCAGAAACCCGACAATCGTCTTCGCCAGCCCGCCGATGCCGATGATGCTCGTCGACAGCGCGTCCTGGGCGAGCCCGGCAACGGTTCCGGAGAGCAGGCCTACCGCTGGCCCCGACGTCAACGCCACGTAGACGACGACGACGAGCACGAGATCGACGGCAACGCTGCCGCGCGCGAGGTAGTGCGCCAGAGTGGTTTGCAGAGTGAGCGCCGCCGCAACCGCCAGGATCACCCCGGCGGCTTTCACTCCGAAACCCCTTGGGTCGCATCACGTGCCGGCATCGGCGTCAGCACGACGAGCACTTCCTCGAGCGACGAGAAGTCGACCGCGGGACGCACCGTAATCCGCTTGTAGCCGCCGCCGCTCCGCTCGACCGACTCGACGTGGCCGATGACGAAGCCCTTGGGGTAGATGCCGTCGATGCCGGACGTCATCACCACATCGCCGACGACGATGTCGAACGCCTCCGACACGTACTCCATCCGCAGGCGATCGTCACCCGCTCCCACGACCACACCCTGCGCACGCGTCCGCTCGATGAGCGCGCCGGCGGCCGCGTTGCGATCGATGAGCAGCTGCACCTTGGCCGATCGCGCGCTCGGCACGACAATGCGCCCGACGATGCCGGCGGGCGCGATTACCGCCATGTTCGACCGGACACCGCTGCCGGTACCCTTGTCGATGGTCAGCGTCCGGAAATCCGGCGCCGCGGCCGCGCCGATGATTTCCGCGGCCGCCGTTCGCAGCGTCAGGCGATCGCGCAACTCCAGGAGCTGCGCCAGCCCGCGCGCGCGGTCGGCCAGTGCGCGCTGCTCCTGCACCGTGATTTCCGACGCGGCGAGGCGCCGCTTCAAGTCGTCGTTTTCCTGCCGCACGTGCCGCAGGCCGACATACCCGTTCCACACGTGCAGCACACCCGACAAGCCGCCCGACACACCGCGCTGCACTTCCGAGAAGACGCCGAACGTCACCGCTTCGAGGATCGGTACTCCGGTTTTCGAGTTGACCTGTGCCGAGATGAGCAGCACGTGCCCTACTGTCACGGCGAGGAAGAGGTAGCCGGAGCGTTGACGGGTGTCGAGAAGCGCCACAACTAAAAGGCAACGGCCACAGTGATCATGGTTAGTCGATCGAGATCTTCCGCAAGAGATTGAAATCCGACAGCATCTTTCCGGCGCCGAGCACCACCGACGAGAGCGGGTCCTCGGCCATCGCGAGCGGCAGCCCCGTCTCTTCGCGCAGCCGCTTGTCGAGGTTCTTCAGCATCGATCCGCCGCCCGTCAGCACGATGCCGCGATCGACGATGTCGGCGGACAGCTCGGGAGGCGTGCGCTCCAGCGCGACGCGCACGGCGTCGACGATGACGTTCACGGTTTCGGCGAGCGCTTCGCGGATCTCTTCATCGGTAATCGTGATGGTCTTCGGCACGCCCTCAATCAAATGCCGTCCCTTGATCTCCATCGTCATGCGCTCTTCGAGCGGGAACGCGGAGCCCACTTCGATTTTGATCTGCTCGGCGGTGCGTTCGCCGATGAGCAGGTTGTACTGCTTCTTGATGTACTGGATGATCGCCTCGTCCATCTCGTTGCCGGCGACGCGCACGGCCTTGCTGTAGACGATGCCGGCGAGCGAGATCACGGCGATGTCCGTCGTGCCGCCGCCGATGTCCACGATCATGTTGCCCGACGGCTCGGTGATCGGCATGCCGGCGCCAATCGCGGCGGCCATCGCCTCCTCGACCAGATGCACCTCGCTGGCTTTCGCGCGATACGCGCTGTCCTTCACCGCCCGCTTCTCGACCTGCGTGATTTCCGACGGCACGCCGATGACGATGCGCGGGCGCACCCACACATTGCGGTTGTGCGCCTTCTTGATGAAGTAGGTCAGCATTTTCTCGGTGACCTCGAAGTCGGCGATGACGCCGTCCTTCATCGGCTTGATTGCGACGATGTTGCCTGGCGTGCGGCCGAGCATGTCCTTCGCGTCTTTGCCGACGGCTTCGACGCGGCCGTTCACCTTGTTGATGGCCACGATGGAGGGCTCGTTGACGACGATCCCCTTGCCGCGCGCGTAGACGCAGGTATTGGCCGTGCCAAGGTCGATGGCCAGATCACTCGAGAACAGCGAAAGCATCGAGCGGAGACTCAATCAGGGCTCCTTGCGGAACAGTCGACCGTCGACAGTCGACAGGTGAAGGTTCGACAGGTGACGGTCAACGGGTCACGGTCGGTGTCTGATGCACGGTGAACCCTGCCGTTTGTGCGCAACATCGTGCAAGCGTGTGAACTGCGGCTGTGAGCTGTCAACCTGTGAACAACGCAGTCGTCTCGGTTAGTTATCGGCAGGAGCGGTGGCGGCCTGAATGCCGTTTTTCCCGGCTTCCTTCACGTGGTACATGGCCTTGTCCGCTGCATGCAGCAGCTCGTCGGCCGAGGCGGCGACGTCTGGCAATGTGGCCACGCCGACCGACGCGGTGAGGTGCACGTCGAGGCCGTCTGCGGCCAGGAACCGATGCGCCGCAATCCGGTCGCGAATGCGCGCGCCGACCGCGAACGCCCCCTCGCTGCCCGTGTCGGGCAGCACGAGGGCGAACTCGTCGCCACCGAACCGCGCCACCACGTCGGTCTCGCGGGCGCTGCCGCGAATGACTCCGGCCGCCTCGACGAGCGCACGGCTGCCGAAGAGATGTCCGTGCGAATCGTTGACGCTCTTGAACCCGTCGAGATCCAGGAACAGCAGCGACAGCGGCCGGCCGCTGCGCGACGCGCGCTTGATCTCGCGCCGGAGGACCTGATTCAGGTACCGCGAGTTGTACAGGTGCGTCAGGTCGTCTGTCACCGACAACGCTTCGGCACGCTTCAACAGCAGTGCGCTGTCGAGCGCCACGGCGGCGGGCTCCAGCAGCATTCGGACCGACCGCAACATGCTCGCCGTCAATCGCGGTTCGCGCGACGAGGGCAGGCGATCCAGGCCCATGATCGCGCCCGCGCGTCGGCCGCGGCAATTGAGCGGAAATGCGATCGCCGCGCCGATGAGCGGGCTCTGAACGCGCGCGTCCTGCGACAGATCGGCCGCGACCAGCTCCTGGCCGCGATGCATCACCCACTCGCCGATCGCGTACACCGCCGGTTCCATGTCCGGCGCGAGGCCGCGATCAGAGAGGACCGACAATTGGCCGGACAGGTCCGCCGACACCAGCGCCCAACAGGGCGCGGGAATCCACGTGGCCGCGCGCTCGACGATTTGATCCGCCACCTTTGCCGGTTCGAGCGTCGCGTTGACGGCGCGCACCATGTCGAGCAGCGCGTCGCGCCGTTCGACGTGACTCCGCAACGTGCGTTGGAAGACGCGCAGCTTCGTTGCGAGGTCGATCCCTGGCGTCGTCAGCGAGAGCTCACTGGCGCGGCGCAGTTTCGATCCGCTGTGTCCAGACGGACCGACCGCTTGGTACGGGGCGATCGGCACATTGGTGGCACGACTGGCTGAAGGCATCCGCTAAGTAGTTCTATCCGCTGCAAATATACCATACGGTTGCCGGTAACTGCTTGCCACGCCGTAAGTTCATGGCATACGATCGAGGTTTCCCGGCACCTCTCGGACGCAGCGTTCCGCTCACAGGCTGACGGCTGAGAGCGAACCGCTGAGGGCTTCGGTGTTGTTATGACCATGTTAGACAGGATGCGCCGGCACAAGAACTGGCTCAAATGGAGCCTCGGTCTCGTGTGCCTGGCGTTCGTCATTTTCTACATCCCCGACTTCCTGCGCACATCGGGCGCGGACGCCGCCGCCGGCGACACGATTGCCACCGTGCAGGGGCACGACATCACCACCGGCGAGTTCCGGCGTACCTACCAAGCTCAGCTGCAGGCATATCGCACGGCGTACGGCGGCAACATGAGCGACCAGCTGCTCAAACAGCTTGGCATCGACCAGCAGATCCTCCAGCAGATGGTGGACGAGCGGGCCGCGCTGGCCGAGGCCGACCGGCTCGGCATCGGCGCCCGCGACGAGGAAGTACGCCAGCGGATCATCTCGATTCCCGCGTTTCAGGAGAACGGCGCATTCATCGGCGAGCAGCGCTATCAGCAGCTGCTCCGCATGCAGCGGCCTCCGATGACGCCCTCCGACTTCGAAGACAGCGTCCGGCGCCAGCTGGTGGTGGAAAAGCTGCGCGCGTCGCTGACCGACTGGCTGTCGGTGCCCGACAAGGAACTGGAACAGGAGTATCGGCGGCGCAACGACAAAGTGAAGCTCGCGGTCGTGAGCGTCACCGCCGACACCTTCCGCTCGCAGGCCACCGTGAGCGACGCGGAGGTGGCGAGCCATTTCGACGCCCATAAGGAAGACTTCAAGGTTTCCGAGAAACGGAAGATCCGCTACCTGCTCGTCGACGTGGACGCGTTGCGTTCGAAGGTCGTCGTGCCATCCGCGGACATCGAGCGGTCGTACAACAGCAGCATCGAACAGTACACGACGCCCGAACAGGTGCGGGCCAGCCACATCCTCCTCAAGACCGAGGGAAAAGACGATGCGGCGGTGAAGGCCAAGGCGGAGGACGTCCTCAAACAGGCGAAGGCCGGCGCCGACTTTGCCGCGCTCGCGAAGAAATACTCGGAGGACGAAGCGAGCGCGAAGAACGGCGGCGACCTCGATTACTTCGGGAAGGGCCGCATGGTGCCGGAGTTCGATCAAAAGGCCTTCACGATGGAGCCCGGGCAAATCAGCGATCTCGTCAAAACGCAGTACGGCTACCACGTGATCAAGCTCGTGGACAAAAAGCCGGCCGCGACGCGATCGCTCGCCGAAGTGCGCCAGCAGATCAGCGATCAGCTCGCCTACGAGCGCGCCCAGGCTCAGGGCGCCGATCTGGCCGAGAGCCTCGGCAAGCAAATCAGCAAGCCGGCCGATTTCGACAAGGTCGCAAAGGCGCAGAACCTGCCCGTGCAGGAATCCGGCTTCTTTACGCGCGATGAACCGATCCTTGGGCTGGGTCCGTCTCCGGAAGCGGCGTCACGCGCCTTCGAGATGAAGCAGGGCGACGTCGCCGGACCGCTTCGCGCGTCGCGCGGCTTCGTGTTCGAGACGCTCGTCGCCAGGCAGGATCCGTACGTCCCGAAGCTCGAGGAAGTGAAGGAGCGCGTGCGCGACGAGGTTACCAAACAGAAAGCGCGCGAGCTCAGCAAGCAGAAGGCGGCCGACCTCGCCGCGAAGCTGAAATCTGCCCCCGACTTCGAGAAGGCGGCCAAAGCCGCCGGCGTCGAGGCAAAAACCACCGAGCTCATTGCCCGCGATTCACCCATCCCCGACCTGGGTACCGCGCCCGCGGTCGAGGACGCGGCCTTCAAGCTTGCCGTGGGCGCCGTCAGCGATCCGATCGCCACCGACAACGGCACCGCGGTGATCAAAGTGCTCGAGAAGAAAGAAGTGACGCCGGAGGAGTGGACGAACAACAAGGATCGTTTCCGTGAGGAGCTGCTCTCCGATCGGCGGAATCGCTTCTTCAGCGCCTACATGGCGAAGGCGAAGCTGAAGATGAAGATCGGAGTGAATCGGGAAACGCTGCAGAAAGCGGTGTCGTAGCTAGGTGCTGGGTGCTGGGTGCTGGGTGCTAACTACCAGCCGCTAGCTTCTCGCGCCGTCAGCGCAAGAACGTAAACGGCATCAGCGCCAGCACTTCCCCGCGCCGAAACATCGCGAACGGACCGCGGATGGTTCGCAACGCTTCCAGCTCCCCGCTCGACAGGTTCGCGTTCAGCCACTCGCCGACGGCCATCGACTCGCTCGATCCGCTGAGTTGGTCGCTCACCAGCTCGTAAAAGCTCTTGCGCGGCGGATAGACCACCAGCTCGACGTCGCTCTCCGCCGGAATTTTCGCGCGCTGCTTCGCCAGCGCCACCGCGCGATCGAGGCCGCCCAGCTCGTCGACGAGGCGGTTCTGTTTCGCCTGCCGGCCGGTCCAGACGCGTCCCTGCGCCAGCGCGTCGATCTTCTCCGGCGTGCTGTGCCGCGACGCGGCGACCTTTTCGACGAACTCGTCGTAGAACGACTGCAGCTGCTCCTGCAGCTTCTTCAGCTCCTGCGAGTTGTAGGGCCGCGCGGGCGAGTTGATCTCGGCGTTCCGCCCGATGCTCGTCGACTCGATCCGCGCGCCGAGTTTCTCGTACACGCCGCCGGTGACGACCTTCCCGCCGAAAATGCCGATCGACCCCGTGAGCGTCGACGGCTGCGCCACGATGACCTGCGCCGGCATCGCGATGTAGTAGCCGCCCGACGCGGCCAGATCGGACATCGACGCGATGAGCGGCCGGTCGGCGCGCTCGTTCTTGGTGATCATCAGCTCGCGCCAGATCGCGTCCGAGGCGGTCGCCGATCCCCCGGGGCTGTCGATGCGCAGCACGATCGCCCGGACCGACCGATCGCGCCGCGCCTGGCGGATGTATTCGATCAGCGTGTCCGAGCCGGCAATGACGCCGTTCAGCGGATCGTAGCCGCTCTTGCCGCTGGCAATGGTTCCAGACGCATGAATGATCGCAATGCGGGGACCTCTGTTCAGCCCGAGCGACGAGGGGCTGATGCGGCCGTATTCATCGCCGTCCATCTGCCGACCCTCGTTACCGCCGCGCAGCTTCTCGTCAACCTGATCCTCGTACGCCACATCGTCCACGAGACCCGCGTGAACCGCGTCCTCCGGCAGAAACGGGCCATCGTCGAGGACGCGACGGACGTCGGCCTCGTTCATCTTCCGGCCGTCGGCGATGCCGCGCACGATCTGCTCGTACAAATCGCGGTTGAGCGATTCGTCCATCTCCTTGTGCGCGGCCGTGTAGCCCTTCTGGGTAAACGTGTTCGACGCGGTTTTGTAATCGCCGATGTGGTGCAGGTCCGGGTAGGCGCCGATCTTGTCGAGCGTGCCCCGCAGAAACAGCTCGTAAGTGGCGACGCCGGTCAGGTCGAGCGACGCCGACGGCATGAGGAACACCTTGTCGGCCGCCGTCGCGAGGTAGTACTCGCGATCCCCTCCGTACTCGACGTACGCATAGAGCGGCTTGCCCGATTTTCTGAAGTCGAGCATGGCGTCGCGGATTTCCTGGACCTTCCCCCAGAACGGCGATTCGAAGCCCGTCGGCTTCAGCAGCACGCCGCGGACGCGCGAATCGGCCTTGGCCTTCCTCAGGTTCTCGACGACTCCCTGGACGGTTGGCGCCCTCACGCCGCGCAGGTAACCGACGACATCGGCTGGCGCGATCTCGGTGAGGTTGCCGCCGACGCGCAGAACCAGCGTCGCGTTCGAGGGCACGGCCGGCGCGCGTCCGAAAAGAAAATAGAGCGCCGCAAACCCGACGAGCGAGAACAGGAACGCAACGCCGAGAAAGGTGAAGAGGATGGTCAAACCGCGGCGGGCCATAAGCACAACCTCGCTGAACCGTTACGTTTGAGTATAGTCCGTCCGCGATCGACACGCTCGGTCAGCAGAATCTGCGATGTGCACGTCGTTCCGGATCGCGAAAACCGCGACGTCGCATGGACGCCGAATCGGTTTCGCGCGAATTCAGGCGCAATTCTCTACTCGGCCATCCGGCATCGTCATGGCATCTTGACGATGCTATGATGCGGCGCTTTCGCATGATGGTGACCCACCTCAAGAAACAGATGGATGGCCGATTTACGCGCTTGGATCGGCGCATGAATGGTCGCTTCACCTCGATCGACAGACGCTTCGATTCCATCGACACCCGTTTCGATGCCGTGGACAGACGTCTCGATGCCACGGACAGCCGTTTCGAGGCCATGGATGCAAGTGTCCGTTCGCAAATCGGCCGCGTCGAACGGAAGATCGAGTCAGTCGATGAGAAGCTGGATCGCATTGCCCGAATTCTCAAACGACAAGTTCGACACTCATAACAGGGTGCTGCACGAACACCATGAGCGACTCCAAGACCTCGAGGATGCAACCGGCCTCACGCCCGGCCGCCAGGCCTGACGCCGTCTCCTCTCCGAACGCTCGTTCGCCGAACGTGGACAAGCGATGGTTCGACATTCTCGCGCCGCCCAAGGCGCGCGGGCGCAAGCGTAAAGCGCGTCGTTGGCTCGACATCCTCACGGCCCGATGCACGAACGGTATCCCACGCGAACGGCGGCCGGGAGCGCGCTATATCTCGTTCGACGAGAGCGTCCGGATCCGTCAGTCCAGCCTTGACGAGCTCGAGGTCCGCGACCCTTTGCTTTACCGAGCGGTCCGCGAAGTGATGTGGGACAATTTGATTAGCGATCTCGGCATTACGCGGGAGGAATGGCGTCTCCGCGCAACACGGCATATGCGGCGGATCGCCAAGATACGCGCGACGCTGCCTCTTGACGTCGCGACGTAACGTCCCGTTCGGCTATACTGAAGGTTCCTGCCAGCGGCGTTTTTCTCACCAGCCTTCGCTCGCGGACGGCGAGTTTCGGCTTGGCGAGCCACTGCGGAAGTGGCGGAACGGCAGACGCGCTAGCCTCAGGAGCTAGTCCGGGCAACCGGGTCGGGGTTCAAATCCCCGCTTCCGCACCAGCCTTCGCTCGCCGATGGCGAGCTTCGGCTGGCAAGCCAGCGAGTCATTTCACACGCGAAGGCTGTCCGCCGCAGCTGCGAAGTAGCGAAGGCGGACGTCACAACGTCTCCGTGAGCTACGGTTGGCAAGCCATGCGAAGGTTGTCCGCCGAAGCGCAACGCGCGAAGGCGGACCCCTGTCGCACGCTTCGGCTGG
>Ga0137369_10001085_pt1 | contig 26735 bp, 30 predicted proteins | sample SagtaG_12_FD_104918 | JGI IMG/M metagenome (GOLD analysis project Ga0137369, IMG submission 104918) | Vadose zone soil microbial communities from Sagehorn Ranch, Mendocino, California, USA - Sage1_L_113_16 metaG | ecosystem: Environmental > Terrestrial > Soil > Vadose zone | place: USA... | reverse complement strand
TGACCTGACCGAACCGCGGTCGACCGCCGCGCGCCGCCAGTCCGACGGACCACACACGGACCAAACGAGCCGCTGACCCACGTTGCCGTATGTCAGCGGCCGCTCGCTCTAGATGTCGTAGTAGAGCTGGAACTCGTACGGGTGGGGGCGGAGCCGGACAGCGTCGATCTCGCTGACGCGCTTGTACTCGATCCAGGTTTCGATGAGGTCGTCAGTGAACACGCCGCCGGCCTTCAGGAAGTCCTGGTCGGCCTCGAGCGCCCGGAGCGACTCGTCGAGCGAACTCGGCACCTGGGGCACCTTCGCCAGCTCCTCGGGCGGGAGGTCGTAGAGGTCCTTGTCGACGGGGTCGGGAGGCTCGGTGCGGTTGGCGATGCCGTCGAGGCCGGCCATGAGCATGGCCGCGAACGCCAAGTACGGGTTGCAGGACGGGTCCGGGCACCGGAACTCGAGCCGCTTCGCCTTCGGGCTCTTCGAGTAGAGGGGGATGCGCACCGACGCGGACCGGTTGCGTTGCGAGTACACGAGGTTCACGGGGGCCTCGTAGCCCGGCACGAGGCGCTTGTACGAGTTCGTGGTCGGCGCCGCGAAGGCGAGGATCGCGGCGGCGTGCTTCAGGAGCCCGCCGATGTACCAGCGGGCGATGTCCGACAAGCCGGCATAGCCGGTCTCCGAGAAGAACAGCGGTTCGCCGCCCTTCCAGAGGGACTGATGGCAGTGCATGCCCGACCCGTTGTCCTGAAACAGCGGCTTCGGCATGAACGTGGCGGTGCGGCCGGCCGCAGCGGCGACGTTCTTGACCACGTACTTGTAGACCATCAGCTTGTCGGCCATGCGCAGGAGCGTGTCGAAGCGCATGTCGATCTCAGCCTGGCCGGCGGTGCCGACCTCGTGGTGCTGGATCTCCACCTCGATGCCGAGGCGCTCCATCGTGAGGATCATCTCCGAGCGGAGGTCCTGGAACTGGTCCATCGGGGGGACCGGGAAGTACCCCTCCTTGTAGCGGATCTTGTAGCCGAGGTTGGGTCCCTCGTCCTTGGCCGTGTTCCACGCCGCCTCGATGGAGTCGACGGAGTACGACGCCGAGTGCTGGTCCTGATGGAAGCGCACGTCGTCGAAGATGAAGAACTCGGCCTCTGGCCCGAAGTAGGAGGTGTCGGCCACGCCGGTGGAGACGAGGTACTCCTCGGCCTTCTTGGCGACGTAGCGGGGATCGCGCGTGTACGACTCGCCCGTGACCGGGTCGCGCACCCAGCAGTTGATGTTCATCGTCTTGTGGGCCCGGAACGGGTCGACGTAGGCGGTGTTGGGGTCGGGCACGAGGATCATGTCCGATTCCTGGATCTCCTCGAACCCACGGATCTAGGATCCGTCGAAGCCGAGCCCGTCCTCAAAGACGTCCTCGGTCAACTCGTGCGTCGGCATCGAGAAGTGCTGCATGAGTCCAGGGAGATCGCAGAACCGAAAGTCGACGATCTCGATGCCCTCGTCCTGCATGAGGCTCAGCACTTCAGCCGGTGTGCGCTCCTGCACGCGTCCTCTCCCTCTCGCTGGGTTCCCCTACCGCCGCGCACACTACGCGCGGCACATCTCATCCCTCCAAAGCCGAGCAGCAGGTCTCGACGATCAGGCGGGTGACGACGTACGGATCGCAGTTGGCGTTGGGCCGGCGGTCTTCGATGTAGCCCTTCTGGTCCATGGCGACCTGCCACGGGATGCGCACCGACGCGCCCCGGTCGGACACGCCGTACTTGAACTCTGTCCAGGGCGCGGTCTCGTGCAGACCGGTGAGCCGGTGCTCGATGTCGGCGCCGTAGCTGTCGATGTGCTCGCTCGCCCGCTTCCCGAGCGCCTCGCACGCGGCGATGATCGGCTCGTAGGACTCGCGCATCTCCTTGGTCGAGAAGTTGGTGTGCGCGCCCGCGCCGTTCCAGTCGCCCTTGACCGGCTTCGGGTCGAGGGTGGCGGCCACCCCGAAGTTCTCGGCGATGCGATACAGCAGCCAACGGGCGGCCCACAGTTGGTCGGCGACGTCGACCGGCGGCAACGGCCCGACCTGGAACTCCCACTGGCCGGGCATGACCTCGGCGTTGATGCCCGAGATCGACAACCCGGCCTCGAGGCAGGCGTCGAGATGAGCTTCGACGATGTCACGCCCGTACACCTCGTCGGCGCCGACCCCGCAGTAGTAGAAGCCCTGCGGCGCAGGAAAGCCAGCGGTCGGGAAGCCGTACGGACGACCGTCCTTGAAGAACGTGTACTCCTGCTCGATCCCGAACAGTGACTCGTGGCCCGCGTACCGCTCGGCGACGGCCGTGAGCTCGGCCCGCGTGTTGGTGAGGTGCGGCGTCATGTCGGGCAGCAGGACCTCGGCCAGCACGAGGAGGTTGTCGCCACCGCGGATCGGGTCGGGACACGAGAACACCGGCTTCAGCACGCAGTCGGAGTTGCTGCCCGGCGCCTGGTTCGTGCTCGACCCGTCGAAGCCCCAGATCGGAAGGGTCGAGGCATCGGGGAGGACCTTCGTCTTGGACCGCAGGCGAGCAGTGGGCTCGGTGCCGTCGATCCAGATGTATTCAGCCTTGATCATGACGCGGAAGGTCCCAGGGCCCCGTTTCCCATCGGTTGCCCGTCCATGAACGGCGTGTGAACTGGTGGCGGCTGCCGGATGGGCACGCCATAGTGGCGCTCGTCATGGAACGAAAGCAGGACTACGTGCTCCGCACGGTCGAGGAGCGAGGGGTGCGGTTGATCCGCCTCTGGTTCACCGACGTGCTCGGCCAGCTCAAGTCATTCGCCATCGCGCCGGCGGAGCTCGAGAACTCGTTCGCCGAGGGCAAGGAGTTCGACGGCTCCTCGATCGACGGGTTCAGCCGCGTCCAGGAGAGCGACGTCCTCGCCCGCCCCGACCCAAACACGTTCGAGCTCCTGCCGTGGGCCGACGGCGAGGCCAGGATGTTCTGCGACATCCAGAACGTGGACGGGGCGCCGTTCGGTGGCGATCCGCGCCAGGTGCTGCGGCGCAACCTCGACCGGGCTCGGGAGCGGGGCTTCACCTTCTATGCCGCGCCCGAGATGGAGTTCTTCTACTTCTCCGACGGCAACACCACGGGCGCGCCCGTGCCGCTCGACACCGCGTCGTACTTCGACCTCACGACCGCCGACGTCGCCGGGAACCTCCGCAAGCGCACGATCCAGAGCCTCGAGGCGATGGGCATCCCGGTGGAGTACTCGTTCCACGAGGACGCCCCGAGCCAGCACGAGATCGACCTCCGCTACACCGACGCGCTGACGATGGCGGACAACGTCATGACCTTCAAGCTCGTCGTGAAGGAGATCGCCCTCGAGGCAGGCGTGCACGCGACGTTCATGCCCAAGCCGCTCGAAGGCGTCCAGGGCTCGGGCATGCACACGCACTTCTCGCTCTTCGAGGGCGACGTGAACGCGTTCCACGACCCGGGCGACGAGCACGGCCTGTCGAAGGTCGCACGCGGTTTCATCGCCGGGCTCCTCACCCACGCGCCCGAGATCACCGCGGTCACGAACCAGTGGGTGAACTCGTACAAGCGATTGGTGATCGGGTTCGAAGCACCCATCTACATCTCGTGGGCGCGCAACAATCGCTCCGTCGTCGTGAACGTACCCCACCCCAAGCGGGGCAAGGCGGAATCGACCCGGATCGAGTACCGCGCCTCCGACCCGAGCGCCAATCCGTACCTCGCGTTCTCGGTCGTACTCGCGGCCGGCCTGAAGGGCATCGAGGAGAACTACGAGCTGAGGCCCGGCACCGACGCCAACCTGTACGAGCTGTCCCGGGAGGAGCTGTTGGCGGAGGACATCACGACGCTGCCCAACTCGATGTCCGACGCGCTCGACGTGATGGAGAAGTCCGAGCTCGTGGCCGACGCTCTGGGCGAGCACGTCTTCGAGTGGTTCGTCCGCAACAAGCGGGCCGAGTGGAAGTCGTACAAGGCTCACGTCACCCAGTGGGAACGCGACCGCTACTTCCGCACGTTGTGATGGAACCGCTGCTGCTGTTCCCTGACCCGGCCCCGGTCGAGCTGGCGCAGGCGCTCGACCTGTCCGGCTATCCGTGGAAGTCGGTCGGCGACGAGCTGGGCGCGTCACGCCACGAGCCCGAGGACGGATGGGCCGGAGCGATCGTCTGCGCCGACCACGACCCCGAGGGCGCGTTCGCGGTATGCCGCGCCTTGCGTAAGCGCGACCTCCCGCTCGAGCCACTGCTACTCCTCGTGAGCGGTGCGCAGCTCGCCGACCTCGAGCTGCGTGACGACCTCTTCGACGACTTCTGCCTGACGCCGTTCCACCCTCGGGAGCTCGAGGCTCGGCTCAAGCACCTGTTCTGGCGCACCGGCCGCGGCACCCGCCCCGAGTTGGTGGAGTACGCCGCGCTGGTACTGAACCTCGAGACGTATCAGGCCGCGATCGGCGGGCGCCCCCTCGACCTCACGTACATGGAGTACGAGCTGCTGAAGTTCCTCGCTTCGCATCCCGGGAAGGTGTTCACGCGGGAGACGCTCCTCTCGCGCGTCTGGGGTTACGAGTACTACGGCGGCGCCCGCACCGTCGACGTCCACGTCCGGCGGCTGCGGGCCAAGCTCGGCGAGGAGCACGCGAACCTGATCCAGACGGTCCGCTCGGTCGGTTACCGCTTCGGCCAGTCCCGCTGGGGCATGTAGCCAACAAGTACCTTCCTGCCGCGAACATCCTTGCCGACCACGTGCGGAATCTCGTGGCGATGAACCGGCTCACGACATGATCTGGAAAGCCGGGGGCCTGACTAGACCGTTCGGATGGTTGAAAACGACCCGAACGGGCCATCGACGCCGGCGCCGATCGTTGCCACAGTGCGTAACGCATGTGACGGAGGAGGAGAGGGCAGCCGGGCGCACGGTTCGCATCGACCCCCAGCAGGTGCGGGGCGTCGCTACGGCGCTCTTCGCCTCGTCAAACTAGAAAGAGCCCCCTCACGGGGGCTCTTTCTTTCGTTCTGGGTTCGGTCGAGGGTTACTGGGCGGGGGGTTGGCCGGTCACGACGCGCACATCTTGCGCCTGCTTCCCCTTCTGCCCAGTGGTGACTTCGAACTCCACCTCCTGGCCTTCCTCGAGGGAGCGGTACCCGCTCCCTGAGATCGCGGAGAAGTGGACGAAGATGTCGTCACCGCCACCCTTGGGCGCGATGAAGCCATAGCCCTTCTCGTTGCTGAACCACTTGACGGTGCCGGTCTGAGTCGCCAAACCGATCCCTCCTTCTCCTGCCGGGGTCGGCTGACGCCTGCGCCCTGCTCTTCCAACAATTTGACGAGTCGAAACGTTAGCCGCGCGCGCGTCCACAATGCTGTGACGGACGCGCCACTAACGATTCAGGTCGATCAGCTCGCTGCCTTCGTGGGTCTTCTCGCCGTTGTCCTTCAGCCGCCAGCCGAGCAGCGCGGCGACGATCGCGCCCGACAGCATCAGCGCGATGGGGAGCACCACCACCACGACGAGCACGATGATCACTTGACCGAGCATCGCCGTCAGCTTCCCCCGGGCCGGGCCCAGGCTTCCACTTCGACCAGCGCGCCGAGCGGAAGCTCGGCCACCCCGATCGCCGAACGGGCCGGCCGATGGTCGCCGAACGCGGCGACGTACACCTCGTTCATCGCCGCGTAGTCACTCATGTGCCGCAGGAACACCGTGGTCTTCACGACGTCGGACAGCGACGCGCCTTGACCTTCGAGCAGCGCGGCCAGGTTCGTCAGCGCCTGGCGCAGTTCCGCCGCGACGCCGCCACCGACGAGCTTGCCGTCGCTGAGACCGACCTGGCCGGAGACCACCAACCACTCGCCGGCGCGCACGATTGGTGTGTACGGCCCTACCGGTGTGCTCATGGCGTGTGTCCTCCCGTCCGCCGATTCGTCGGCCAATCCTGAGGACAGCCTTGTGCAAGCCAGGTGGCCGCCGCCACCGCCGCGAACACCGCGTCGCTGCCGTTCACCGGTGGACGCGGGTCGTCGTCGATGCACACGGTGATCTCCGGCGTGTCGATGGCTCGCAGGATCCCGAACGACCGGATGGTGAGATCGACGACCTCACCGTCCTCGTCGACGGCGATGCCCTCCGACCGGACCCAGCTGTAGCCCATGTGGGCGGCGCCGACGCAGTACGACCGGAGCACCACGTCGTCGAGCGGTGCGCCGCACGCAACCCGCACCCGGATGCCGTCGGCATCGATCTGGGCCTCGGCCTCGGCGCCGTCGGGCGACGTGATCACGACGGGCGTCGTACCGCGGGCTGCGGCTTGCAGGATCACGGCCTCGGCCCACCCGGCCCCTCGGATCGCGGCTGAGGTCGGCGGGCCGGCGACGTCCACTTCGGCGACCTCGAGGTCGGGAGCGGCCATCCGGATGATGGCCGCGACGCCGGGAGTACGAGCGACTCGGGCGATCCCGGTACCGTCGCGGCGAATTCCCGCCGCGACCGGCGGGCGTTTCGGGCCGAGCCGCACCGCGTCCTCGCGTGACAGCAGCACGCGGACGGGGCGCCCGTGTTCGTCGGCCAGCCGGCGCGCCACGGCCGTCACCGGACTTGCGCCCTTTCCTCCGAACGCGCCGCCGTTGGCCGACGGCGATGCTGGCTCCTCGCCCGGGCGGCACCACGACGCGTCAAGCTCCAAGTAGGCGGGCTCGACCCAGGTGGTGCGCAACGTCACGTCCCACTCGCCCGCGGGCAAGTCGATCGGGTAGCGCAACGCGGTTGTCGACCGGCGGCCCTGCACCTTGCCCGCGGCGCGCCGCGCCTCCGTGAGCGTCTCGCCGACGACCCAGCCGCCGGCGCCGTCATGGACCGCGACGAGGGCGTCGGCTGGTGCGCCGTCGTCGGCGAAGCCACCGGACCCAAGTACCACGTCGCGGCCGACCCGTTGGTTGGTGTGGCCCTCGATCGCGGCGCGCCGGCCCGCGGCGTCGAGATCGCGACCCGCGGCGGGCGCCCGCTCGATGTCGCGCCACGCGTCGAGGATCGTGCGCCACCCGGTGCACCGGCACAGGTGCGCTTGCAGCGCGCGGCCGGCGGCGCCGGTGTCGCCGGGCGGTGTCCCCTTCGCTCGCAACGCGGCCAGCCGAACAATGATGCCCGGGGTGCAGAAGCCGCACTGGCTGGCGCCGGTGCTGCAGAACGCGTCGGCCCACTCGGTCCGCTCGCGCTCCGGGAGTCCGTCGAGGGTGGTGACCCGCCGGCCTGCGACACGCCGGGCGGGCGTCACGCACGCCACCCGCGGCGCGCCGTCGACGAGCACGGTGCAGCATCCGCACTGACCCTGCGGACTGCAGCCATCCTTCGCGGAGCGCAGCCCAAGACGATCCCGCAGGACCTCGAGCAACGACGCCCCGTCGTCGGGCACCGCGACGGCGCGGCCGTCCACCTCGAAGGCGAGAGGGGCCGGGTGACTGGGGCCGGTCATGCCTCGGAGGATACGGTCGACCGGGTGGCCGCCCCGACCGATCCCCGGCCGTCGCGCCGGGCGGTGCTCCTCGGCGGTGCCGGCGCGCTCGCGCTGGCCGCGTGCGGGGGCTCGTCGCCCACTACCGAACCGACGACGACCGCCGGCTCCGGACCCGCCGCGGTCGACGAGCTCGTCCTCGTCCAGTTCTTCGGCAACGATGCGCTTCGGCCGGGCCTCGAACAGCGCGCCACCTTCGGTTTGGCCGATGTGGGTGGCATCCTCACCTCGGGAGCGCCGGAATCGATCGACATCGCGATCACGCTCAACGGTGAGCCCGTCGGCGCGCCCACCACCGCGCCGAAGCACGCCCTCGGGCTGCCCCGCCCGTACTACCCGTTGCGGTTCACGCCTCCTGATCCCGGCGTCTACGAAGCGGTCGCCACCGTGGGGACGATCACCACCCGAGCCGCGGCGTTCCAGGTGGTTGCCGCCGACCAGGTCACCATCCCGCAGGTCGGTGAGCCCATGCGGGCCTTCGACACGCCCACCGTCGACGACGCCCGCGGCGTGAAGCCGATCTGCACCCGTGAGCCTCCGTGTCCCTTGCACGACGTCACCCTGACCGAAGCCCTCGCGGCGGCGGCACCGGTGGCGTTTCTCGTCTCGACTCCCAAGTTCTGCCAGGTCGCCATCTGCGGGCCGGTGCTCGAGCTGCTCCTCGCGGCGAAGGACCGCTATCCGACTGTCCACATGCTCCATGCGGAGCCGTACGCCGATCCCGAGCAGTCCCTGACCGTGTCCGCCCCCGTCGTGGACACGTACGGCCTCACGTTCGAGCCGGCCCTGTTCGTCGGCAAGGCCGACGGCACCCTCGCCGTTCGGCTCGACAACGTGTTCGACGAGAGCGAGCTCGACGACGCCCTCAGCGGCCTCGCGTCCTGAGTGACGCGCCCCTCGACACCACCGAGCGCAGAGACGCGGTGGACGGGGAGTTTGAGGGGGGAAGGCTCCGCGTTCCCCCCTCAACCGCAAGCCTTTCAGTGCCCGCCGTTAGGCGGGCGCCGTCAAGCTCGTAGGCGAACCTCTGGTTCGGCTACGAAAACGACTGACCGCAACCGCACGTGCGTTGCGCGTTGGGGTTGTCGATCGCGAAGCCGGCCTGCTGGAGGCCGTCCTTGAAGTCGAGGATGGCGCCGTCGAGGAGCGGGGCGCTGGACGGGTCGACGACGACCTTGACGCCGTGGAAGTCGGCCGTGACATCGTCGGCCGTGACATCGCTGTCGAAGAACATCTCGTAGCTGAACCCTGAGCAGCCGCCGGGCCGAACGGCCACGCGCAGCGCAAGGTCGGGCTCGCCCTCTTGCGCTATGAGGTCCTTGACCTTGTCGGCCGCAGCATCGGTCAGGGTGATCACGTCGGTCCTCCTCGACAAAACCGTCTGCACAAGCCTACCCGGACGTATCGTCGACCGATCCCACCAGCTCGACCTGGCACGGGTCGCGGTGCACGAGCGACCGGAACTCCACAACGGCGGCCCCGCCGACGGCATCGACGAACCCTTCGACGAGCCCCCGGTGCAGGCTGCACACCAGATCGGGGTTGGCTTCGGCCAGCTCGCGGAACGGGCAGTGGGTGAAGGCCACGGTGGCGGTGTCGGGCTGGTGCTCATCCGTGGCGACCGCGGGGTCGAAACCCAAGCGGGCGAGCTCGGCCGTGAGGGCGGTGAGACAGGGGCTGTCGGCGGGCCACGCGGTGGCGTCAGCCCGGCCTTGCTCCCGCCCGGCCTCGACTGCCTCCTCTGCCGTCGTGCCGGCCGCGGCCGCGGCCCGGAGCAGCATGCGGGCGAGCACCGGGAACGACGGGGGTTCGAGGCCGAGCGACGGCGCATCGGGGGCGAGCGAGTAACGGTGGTGGGGCCGCCCGACGCCGCCCCGCGGATCGGTGGCCATGTCCAGCAGGCCGACGTCGCGCATCCGCTCGAGATGGGGGCGCACGGTGTTGGCGTGAAGGCCGAGCGACTCGGCGATCTCACCGGTGGCCAGCGGCACCGCCGACCGGGCCAGCTCGAGGTAGATCGCGTACCGCGTGTTGTCCCCGAGCGCCTTGAGGATGTCGAGTCGTGATCTCCCGGGCGACGCACCGACATCCACGCCGTGGAGATTACACGGCCGACCCCGGTAAAATCGCCGACATGCCTCCGGCGTCGCCCGCGCTCCCCACGTCCGACGACGTCGTACAGCTCCTCCGTGGGGTTATCGACCCCGAGCTCGGGAGCGACATCGTCGACCTGGGGATGGTGCGCGCGGCTCACGTCGACAGCGACGGCGCCGTCACCGTCACCTTCGCCCTCACCACCGCCGGGTGCCCGCTCCGAGCGCAGCTCCAGCGCGATGTCCGCGCTCGGGTGGGGTCAATGACCGGAGTCACCGACGTCCGCATCGAGTGGACGGAGATGACCCAGGAGCAGAAGTCGTCGGCGATGGCGAAGGCCCGCTTCAACATCAGCCAGCGCGGGCAGGACACGTCAGTGCCGCCGACCGCGCGGGTCATCACCGTCGCGTCGGGCAAGGGTGGAGTGGGCAAGTCCTCGGTGACGGTGAACCTCGCGGTCGCGCTCGCGGCGCAGGGCTTCACCGTCGGCGTCCTCGACGCCGACATCTGGGGCTTCTCGATCCCGCGCATGCTCGGCTTCGACGAATTGCTGGCCGGGGTCAAGGATGGCGACCGCAAGCTCATCGTCCCCGGCGAGAAGCGAGTCGGCGACGGTGTTCTGCGCATCGTCTCGATGGGTCTCCTCGGCAACGTGCAGGAGGACTCCGCGCTCATGTGGCGAGGGCTCATGCTCAACCGCGGCGTGCAGCACTTCCTCCAAGACGTCCGCTGGGGCGACGACCTCGACTACCTACTGATCGACATGCCCCCCGGCACCGGTGACGTGCAGATGGGCGTGGCCAAGATGGTGCCCCACGCCGAAACTCTGATCGTCACGACCCCCGCGTTGGCGGCCCAGAAGGTCGCCATCCGCGCCGCGAGCATGGCCCGCAAGAGCTATGTGCGGATCGCCGGCGTGGTCGAGAACATGAGCGCGTTCACGTGCGAGCACGGCGTGACCTACTCGCTGTTCGGCGAGGGCGGCGGCGCGGCCTTGGCCCGCGACGCCGGCGTGCCGCTGCTCGGGTCGATCCCGCTCGAGACCGCGGTCGCCACCGGAGGCGACGAAGGCGTTCCCGTGGCCTTGGGCGACGGCCCCGCGGCCGGGGCCTTCCGGGCCCTGGCGGAGCGCATCGTGAGCGAAGCCGTACCGCCGGTCGCGATGGCGGGCTGCACCGCCCGGATGCTCGACGCCGCAACGGCGGCGCTCGACGCCCTCGACGCGAAGGACGCGGCCGCGTCGCCCGCCACGCCCTGAACCGGGCGTGAAACCCGGGGTGAACCTTTTGCGCCACTAGCGTGCGCGGGATGGCCGTCCAGGAGACGACCGCGCCGGAACCGGTGGCCGCGGGGCCCGCCACCGACCGACGGCTCGGCGCGTCCCGGTATCGAACCCTGCGCCGCACCGCCCTCGGTGGCTACGCGGTCGCCTTCATCACCGGCTGCGTCATCTCCGGCATCCCCCTCGATCGGCTGCGCGTCGTGCTCTGGGTGTGCGCCGCCCTCGCCTGTGTGTCGATCGGCCGGCCGTGGCGCGCGATCCCCCGCCTTATCGCCGACTGGCTCCCGTTCACGCTCGCCCTCGTCGTCTACGACTTCTCGCGGGGCGCGGCCGACACCCTCGGCGCGCCCATCCACTACACACCGCAACTCGAGTTCGACCGGTTCCTGTTCGGCGGGACGGTGCCCACGGTGTGGCTCCAGCAGCACCTGGTGACCGTCGACTACATCCGCTGGTACGAAGTGCCGCTCACCCTCGTGTACATGTCGCACTTCATCGCGCCGATCACGGTGGCCGGCGTGTTCTGGGCCAGGAACCGCCTTCGTTTCGTCGGCTACGCGAAACGGTTCGTCACCCTCGCCTTCGTCGGCTGCGCGACGTATATCGCGTTCCCAGCGGCGCCTCCGTGGCTGGCCGCCCAAGAGGGCTACCTGCCGGACCTGCTGCGCACGTCGGGCCGGGGGTTCGAGGTGCTGCACCTGTCCACCGCGTCCCGCCTCCTCGAACAGGGCCAAGCCACCGCGAACTCGGTGGCGGCGGTGCCGTCACTGCACGCGGCGTTCTCCGCGTTGGTGGCGTTGGCCTTGTGGCCGACGGCGTCGCGCCGGTGGCGGGCGGTGCTCGCGGCGTATCCGGTGGCGATGGGCTTCACGCTCGTGATCACGGGTGAGCACTACGTGTTCGACATCCTGCTCGGTTGGGTCTACGCCGCCGCCGTCATCGGATTCTGGCATTGGCTCGACCAGCGCCGGTCCGCGTAGCGGTCGACGAGCCCGCAGCCGGGGTGGGGGGTTACGGGGGCAGAGGCTCCTGCCGGAGCCCCCGTTTGGCAGTCGACCCGGCTCCGCCGGTCGACTGCGGAAAGCCCTCGAGCCGGCCGTCAGGCCGGCGCCGCCAAATTCGACCGGAAAGCCATCGCCGTTCCGGTCGACATCTCAACCGCGGCGGTTGGCGGTCAGGCGGACGAGGAAACAGGCGCCGCCCTCGTCGCCCGGCTCGTACCAGACCCGCCCTCCCATCGCCTCGACCAGGCCGCGGACGAGGGCGAGCCCGAGACCGGTGTCGGGCCGGCGGCGCCGCGGGACGCCGGTGAGGAGCCGCAGCTCCGAGAACAGGGTGGCCTCGACTCCCGGGTCGACGCCGGTGCCGTGATCGCGCACGACCAGCTCCACCTCGCCGCTCCCGTCCTGGTCGGCCTCGGCCTCGATGACGACCGGCGGCGCGCCGTGGGTGAGCGCGTTGTCGACGAGGTTGGCCACGACCTGTTCGAGCCGGCGGGGATCGGCGAGCACCTCGAGGCCGGCCGGGACGCGCACGTCGACGTCGCCGGCCGCCGGGATGGCCGTGAGCGCGGCGTCGACCGTCTTGCGGAGGTCGACCGCCCGAAGCGTCAGCAGCAGCGAGTCGTACTCGAGCCGGCTGATGTCGAACAGGTCGTCGGCCAACCGTGAGATGCGCTCCGCCTGTTGGTGGATCGCGCTTCCCATCGCGTGGATGCGGTCGGGTGAGAGACGCTCCGCGTACGAGTCGAGGGTGATGCCGAGGCCAAGGATCGTCGTCAGCGGCTGGCGTAGCTCGTGCGTGATAAGGGCGAGGAAGTCGTTCTTCTGCTCCTCGAGACGACGGGCCGCGGTGAGGTCGCGGACGACGGCGTCGTAGCCGACGATCGCGTCGCCGGTACGCCGCTCCACCGACCGCACGTCGAGCACCCGCACGACGCCGTCGGCGCGGCGGATCACGACCTCGGACTGCTCGGCGTCGAGCCGTATGGCGCTGTCGCCGTCGGCGGGCAAGAGCACGTCGGTGAGGCGGGAGCCCACGAGGTCGTCGACCCGCCGTCCCAACATCATCGCCAGCGACGGGTTCGCGTACCGGATGCGTCCGTCGAGGTCGATCTCGTAGACGCCGTCGGACGACTGCTCGACGATGTGCTCGTAACGAGCCTGCGTCTCCCGCTCCCGGTCGAGGAAGGCCGACCAGTAACCCCGGGCGATCGCATCGGTGAGCCGGTCGAGCACGGGCAGGACCCGAGTGAGGAGAAGCGAGAGCGCGAGGCCCCACCGGCGGCCGCGCTCCTCGGCGACCTCGACGGCGGTCTGCACCACGAGGTCGCGGGAGATCCGCAGGACGAGCAACACCTCGGGCAGCGACGAGCCCGACCATGCCGCCGAGCCACCGACCTCAGTCAGCTCCTCGATGAGGCTGGCGTCGACGTCCTCGCCCAGCGCGCTGACCGCGAGGATCGCCTCGAAACGCGCCTTGGCCCCCTCCACGAAGCGGGCCCGTTGGGTGAGCGACCAGCGCGACGCCTCGGGGACCGCGGCCACGAGGATGTCGAGCGCGCGCCGCGCCATGTCCTCCGAGCGCCCGTCGAGCGCGACGAGGAGCGCCTGAGGGTCGAGGTCCTCGAAGGCCTCGAGCGCGTCGAGCGGCGAGCGGGTGTCGTCGGTCCGCGCGTCCTCGCCGCCCGCGTTACGGGCCAGGAACGCCTTCAGGTCACCCATCGCGAATCGCGGCCCGTCGACGGCCTCGGCGGCGGGATGCAAGTAGCCGCTCCCGACCAACGCCGCGATGCTCTCGACGGGTAGCCGGAGGACCCGGGCCGCCTCGTCGGCGGTCAGCTCAGTTCGCGGTCCGCCGGGCGCGCCCATTCGACCCATTCTTTCGACATCGGCGTCATTGGTCCTGCGGAATCGCGCGCCATTCCCCATCGCGGCCGTCGCCCGCAACCTTGCCATCCCGCGCGAGCTTCAGCAGATGGGCGTGCACGGTGTGGGCCGCTTGGGGAACCAGCTCCGCGTCGAGGCCCGTGTAGATGTCGGCCACCAGTTGATCGATCGTCGCCTTGTCCGTCGCCGCGACGGCGCGCAGCACCTGCGCTTCACGGTCGAGTCGGTGCGAGACGTACTCGTCGATGATCTCCTTCGGCGTCTCGATCAGGTGACCGTGGCCGGGCGCGATCGCGCGCAACCGAAAGGATTTGAGGCGATCCAAGGACTTGAGATAGGCGGCCATGTCGCCGTCGGGCGGGCGAATCACGACCGTGGAGCCCTGCATGATGTGGTCGCCCGAGAACAGCATCCGCTCCTCCTCGAGCAGGAAGCACAAGTGGTTCGACGCGTGGCCGGGCGTGTGGACGGCGGTGAGCCGGAACTCGGTGGCTTCGATGCGGTCGCCGTCGGCCATCTCGCCGTCGATCTCGAGGCCGTCGCGTGCGGTGAACGCCCGCACCTCTGCGCCGGTTCGCTCCCGAAGGCCGGCCACGCCGGGCGAGTGGTCGCGATGGGTGTGGGTCACGAGGATCCACCGGATGCGGTCGCCGCCGCAGCCGGCAATCGCATCGAGATGGCTGTCCTCGGCGGGCCCCGGGTCGATCACCGCGATCTCGTCGATGCCGACGAGATACGTGTTGGTTCCGGGTCCCGTCATGCGGCCGGGGTTCGGCGCCAGTATCCGCCGCACGAGCGGACTGAGCGCGCTGGCGATGCCGGGGACGAGCGGGCGCCGCGACGGCGTCGCGGCATCAGATTCGCTCATGGCCGGGCCTCGCCGTCGCCCGGCAGCTGCACGCCGTGCATCGGGTGGAACGACACTGCCGGTCGGCGCATCGCGTCCTCGTACCCCGGATCGCCGGGCAACACGATGCGCGTGCCGCCGCCGTCCTGCACGACGCGGGGCAGGACGGTCGGCACGTCGGTGGCGGCCGCCGCGGCGGTGAGCAGCGCGTCGGCGTCGTCGAAGCGGCTGAGGGCGTGGAGGTTGCGAATGGTCGGAAAGATCAGCTCGAAGTCGCCTTGCTTGTGGCGCTCCAGCGCGGCGCCCGGCTGGATCCAGGTGTTGGCGATGGTCTCCCGGTCGTCGTGGAGCGGCACCTGCGCGGCGGGGGCGCGGGCCACGAAGAACCGGGTGTCGTAGCGCCGGGGCGCGCCCTCGGGCGTGATCCAGTGGCTGAAGTAATGAATCGCGTCGACCGCGAGCCGCAGTCCTTCGGTCGCGCACACTTCGACGAGGCGCCGGTCGCCCCGGTCGACGGCTCGGCGGTGCTCGACGAACCGGGCCTCGACCTCAGGGTCGTCGAGGCGGACGACGGCGCCGCCGGCGTCGTAGGCGAGAAGCACGCCCGCTTCCTCGAAGCTCTCGCGGATCGCCGCCACCCAGAACGCCAGGCCGCCGCCGTCGACACCGAGGAGCGCGGACGCCTCGTGGTCGGTGCGCCCCTCGCACAGCGGCTCGAGGTCGGCGTGGCGGTCGGCTTCGTCGACGGCGCCGCCGGGGAAGACGTAGGCCCCGCCGACAAAGTCGGAGTTGAGGTTGCGCCGGAGCATGAACACTTCGAGGCCGCCGTCGGTGTCCCGCACGAGCATCACGGTGGCGGCGTCGCGGACGGCGATCGGCGCCGCCGTCACGGTCGGTCGAGCTCGGGCCGGTCCCCCGGAGCACCGTCCGAGACGTCTTGGCCGCGGACGTCGTGGACCCGCCCCCAGCCCGCGCCGCCGGAGACGCCGGAGATCACCCGGACGTGCAACTGGCGCTTGAACCGGCCGAGGAGCGCGGTTCGGACCGCGAGCCGAGTGGGCGGAAACAGCAGCACGAGCCCGAGGACGTCGGTGACGAACCCGGGGGTGAGCATGAGCACGCCGGCGAGCAGGATGAGCGCGCCATCGAGCACCTCGCGGTGCGGCAGCTCACCCTGGTCGAGCGTCGCCCGCACGCGCCGGATCACGCCGATCCCCTCGCGCTTGACGAGCCACGCGCCGACGACGCTCACCGCGATGAGGAGGAGGAGGGTCGAGCCCAGCCCGAACACGCCCGCGACCTTGACGATGACCGCGAGCTCGACGATGGGGACGACTAGGAAGAGGATGGCCAGGACGGCGACCATTGGGTCATCGTAGTGCCGGGCTACCCGCGCCCCTCGTGGCGCAGAAGGTGACGTCCAGACGCGCCGTACGGTCACAGGGCGGGTTCAAGCCGGCCCGTCGCGGGTCAGGTGTCGCGCCGTGATCGCGCCCGCAGCGCCAGTCGATCCAAACGCCGGTCCCACGCACCGCCGACCTCGGCCATCCAGGCCATCGCGTCCGACAGCGGCTCCGGCGTCAGCTCATACCGCATCTCCCGTCCGGCGCGGTGGCTCATCACCAGGCCGGCGGCGGCGAGCGCATCGAGATGCTTGGCGACCGCCTGCCGGGTGACGGGGAGGCGGGCCGCGAGCTGGGTGGCGGTGACCGGGCCGTCCTCGGCGACGGACCGCATCACGGTCCGACGGGTCGGATCCGATAGCGCCTCGAACACCGCGCCGGCACGGTCGGCCTTCGGCGGCGTCACCCCCGGGCGACGACGACCAGCGCGGGCGCTGGCGCGTCGATGCACCGCCATTCGAGACCGAGGAGCCGGCTCGCCCACGCCACCGCCGCCGCGTTGGATCGATCCCGCGCCGAGGCCTCCGCCTCGAACGTTTCGGTGACGGTGAGCCGGGTGCCGTCGTCGGTTTCGGTGAGCGTGAAGGCCACGCGGCTGGCTGACTCTTCGTCGCCGTCGAGCCACCACCGGAAGGCCAGACGGCGGCCGGTGTCGACCTCCTCGACCACCGCGCGGCGCAACCGGCCGTCCTCCTCGAAGGTGCCCGCCCCGCCAGGCTGGGGGTCGAAGGTGACCGCATCGCCGAGCCAGGCCGACAGCTCGTCGTCGTCGGTGAGCAGCTCCCACACGTCGGCCAACGGAGCCTCGAGCTCGACCTCACGGATCACGTCCATGTCATGTCCTCCTAGTGCAACCATTCGGTTGCACATTTCTCGGGACTCCCGTACGATTCGCAACCTAGGAGTTGCACAATAGCGAGAGGAGCCGGGCATGACACAACTGCTCATCCCCACGGTGGTGGAGCAGACGAACCGAGGCGAGCGGGCCTTCGACATCTACTCGCGGCTCCTGCAGGACCGCATCGTGTTCTTCGGAACCGTGCTCGACGACAACGTCGCCAACCTGGTCATCGCCCAGCTCCTGCACCTCGAGTCCGAGAACGCCGACCGCGAGATCAACCTGTACATCAACTCGCCCGGCGGCGACATGACCGCGCTGTTCGCCATCTACGACACGATGCAGTTCATCCGGCCGGCGATCAGCACGATCTGCATCGGCCAGGCGGCCTCCGCGGCCGCGGTGCTTCTCGCCGCGGGCGCCCCCGGCAAGCGGTACACGCTCCCGAACTCGCGCGTGCTCATCCACCAGCCCCACGGCCAGGCACAGGGCCAGTCGGTCGACATCGAGCTCGCGGCCAAGGAGATGGCCTTCATGCGCGAGCGCATGACCGACATCCTCGCCGAGCACACCGGCCAGAGCCGCGATCGGATCCAGCAGGACATCGACCGCGACTACATCCTCCGCGGCGAGGACGCCGTGGCCTACGGGCTCGTCGACCACGTCATCACCCAGCGCGAGCTCCAGCTCGTCACCGCCGCCCACGCCACCGCGTGAACGGTCCAAAGTCCGTTCTGTCGGTAGTTATCCGCCTATAGACCCCACAACTACCGACAGAACGGTGGGGTGCTGACCCCGCTCCTAGGCTCGGGCCGTGCCGAGCCACCCGCCGTCGGTCGACCGCGTCGCCCGGTCGATCGCCGACGTCGCAATCCCGCATCCGCTCCTCGTGGACGCGGCGAGGGCCGCCATCGCCGCCGGCGCGAGCGACCCGGTCGCGGACGCCCGGCGGCGGGCCGACGAGGTGCGCCGGCTGCTCCTCCGGGCGGTGGTCAACGGGACCGGCGTCCTGTTGCACACCAACCTGGGACGAGCACCTCTCGCGGTCACGCAGCCGGCGACCTACACCAACCTCGAGTTCGACCTCGCGTCCGGCCACAGGGGATCGCGGCGCGCCCACGCCGGCACGCTGTTGGCCCGGGCGTGTGGCGCGGACGCCGCGCTGGTGGTGAACAACGGGGCCGCCGCCGTCCTGCTCTTGCTGGCGGCGTTGGCGCGGGGCCGCGGCGTCGCCGTGTCACGGGGCGAGCTGGTCGAGATCGGCGGTGGGTTCCGGGTTCCCGATGTGATGGCGGAGTCCGGGGCTCGCCTCGTCGAGGTCGGCACCACGAACCGCACTCGCCCGGCTGACTTCGAACGGGCCGTCGCCGATCCCGGGCTCGATGTCGCCCTCGTCCTCCGGGTCCATCGGTCCAACTACCGGATCACGGGGTTCACGGAGGACGCGTCGATCGCCGCCGTGGCCGCCGTCGGCCCACCAGTGGCCGTCGACCTCGGCTCAGGGCTGCTCGACGCCGCATGTCCGTGGCTGGCCGACGGTCCCCCGCCGTGGCTGCGCGACGAGCCCGCGGCCCGCCAGACGCTCGAAGCGGGCGCGGCGCTGGTGACGTTCTCAGGGGACAAGCTGCTCGGCGGACCGCAGGCCGGGGTCATCGCGGGGCGGGCCGATCTGGTCGACGCGTGTGGACGCCATCCGCTCTACCGCGCGCTCCGCCCCGGCGGGCTCGTGCTCCGTGCGCTGCAGGACGTCGCCCTCGCGTACCTCGACCGCGACGGTGCCGCGCTGCCGTTCTGGCGCATGGCGACCACGCCCCTCGAGGACCTGCGCACCCGGGCGGCGGCGCTCGGCGTCGGCACGATCGTCGAATGCGCGTCGGTGACTGGGGGCGGCACGCTCCCGGGCGTCGAGATCCCGTCGGTGGGCGTCGCCCTCGACGGTGACCGCACCGCCGCGCTCCGGAGCCATGACCCGCCCGTCATCGCGCGGGTCGCGGACGGGCGGACGATCATCGACCTCCGCACGGTCGACCCGGCCGAGGACACGGTGGTGGCGTCCGCCGTCGAGGGCGTGACCGCTAATGCCGCCAGAGCGATGACGCCGAACACCGCGCCCTGCGGGTCCCGCAGCACCGCGTAACGGCCGGGCGGGACGTCGATCGGCGGCACCAGCACCTCGCCGCCATGGGCGATGGCCTTCTCGACGGTCCCGTCGCAGTCGTTCACCGCGAAGTACGTGAGCCAATGCGAGTCACCGCTGCCCTCGCCGGACGAATCCGTCATCCCTGCGATCGTGCGGCCGCCGAGGTGGAATTCGGTGTACGGGGCCTGGTCGGCGGTGTCGTCGTGGCGCGCCGACCAGCCGAAGACCGTGCCGTAGAACTCCATGGCCGCCTTGGGGTCTGTAGTGCTCAGCTCGTTCCAGCACAGAGAGCCGGGCTCGTTCACCACCGCGGCGCCGGCGTGCGTGCCCGGCTGCCACACCGCGAACGCCGCGCCGCCTGAATCCTCGAAGAGCGCGGTCCGGCCCGCGTCGGAGACGTCCATCGGCGGGCGCAGCACCCGACCGCCGGCATTGGCCACCGCCAACGCCGTCGCATCGGTGTCGGCGACAGCGATGTGGGTCGTCCACGCCGGCGTCGCCCCGCGGGCCGCGGCATCGCTCGGCAGCGCGCCGAGCCCGGCCGCGTGCCGGCCGTGGAGGCGCAGCATCGTGTACACGAGCGTGTCGCCGTCGAAACGGTCCTCACAGTCCCATCCGAACAAGGACCTGTAGAACCGCCGTGCGGCGGCCGGATCGGTTGTCGATACGTCGACCCATGCGGGTACACCGACGTCCCAGCTGTCCGCCCGAGGCATTTGGGCGACCTCCTACTCCCACGCCGGAGGGCACGTTAGCGGGGGCATCGGCGACCGGCGTCGGTAACGTCGCCGCGTGCACGTCGTCGCCACGGGTGGGCATGTCGACCACGGCAAGTCGACGCTGGTGCTCGCGCTCACCGGCATGGACCCCGACCGCTTCGAAGAAGAGAAGCGGCGCGGCCTGACGATCGATCTCGGCTTCGCGTGGACCACGTTGCCGTCGGGGCGGGGCGTGGCGTTCGTGGACGTCCCCGGCCACGTCCGCTTCATCAAGAACATGCTGGCGGGCGTGGGCGGCGTCGACGCCTGCCTGTTCGTCGTGGCCGCGACGGAGGGATGGAAGCCGCAGTCCGAGGAACACCTCCGCATCCTCGAGTTGCTTGGCATCCGCCACGGTGTCGTCGCCCTGACGAAGGTCGGCCTCGTCGACGAGGACGATGTCGAGTTGGCCCGCCTCGACGTGCTCGACCATGTGGTCGGCACGTTTCTCGACGGCGCCGAGGTGGTGCCGGTCGACGCGCCCACCGGCGTGGGCGTCGCCGCGGTGCGGCTCGCGCTGGATCGCCTCCTCGACGCCACGCCCGCCGCCGTCGACCGCGACCGGCCCCGGCTGTGGGTCGACCGCTCGTTCGCGGCAAAAGGGTCGGGCACGGTCGTGACGGGCACGCTCACGGGCGGCGCCTTCGCCGTCGACGACGAGCTGGTGGTCCTCCCGGCGGCGCGCCAGGTACGCGTGCGCGCCCTCCAGAGTCTCCACGAGTCGCATCAGCGGGTCGGGCCGGGCCATCGGCTGGCGGTGAACCTCACGGGTGTGCATCACGACGACATCGTGCGGGGCGACGCGCTGGTGCGGCCGCACCAGTGGCATTCGACGGCGATGCTCGACGCGACGCTCGAGGTGCTCGCCGGGCTCGACCATGACGTCACCCGGCGCGGGGCCTATGCCGCGTACATCGGCGCGGGCGAGCATCCCGTGCGCGTGCGCGTGCTCGGCGGCCACAGCCGCATCGCGCCGGGTGCGCGCGGGCTCGTGCGGCTGCACCTACCGACGTCCCTGCCGTTGCTGCCGGGCGATCGCTACGTGCTCCGAGAGAGCGGGCGGTCCGAGACGGTCGGCGGGGGCGAGATCCTCGACGTCGCTCCCGTCCTGCCCGCGACGAAGGCCCGCCCCGACCGGTCGGTCGATCGCGTGATCGCCGAGCGCGGCTGGGTGGAGGCCAGCGAGTTGGCCCGGCTCACCGGCGAGCCGCGCGACGCCACCATCGGACGATGGGTGGTCGCGCCGGCCACCTTCGACGCCGCCGCCACGCGGCTGCGCGGTGCGGTCGTCGATGCCGCCGGGCTCGGTCTCGACGTGGCCACGCTCGACGACCGCGACCGAGCCGTCCTCGATGCCCTCGACGACGTGGTCGTCGCGGGCGGACGGGCGCGTCTCGTCGACGACGACCGCGACCCGCTCGCCGACCATCCCTTCGTCGCCGCCGTCGCCGCGGCCTGGTTCACTCCTCCGTCGCCCGGCGACCTGGGCGTGGATCGAGCCGAGCTGCGGGAGCTGGTCCGGCGGGGGCTCGTCGTCGAACAGGACGGTGTCTGGTTCGCACCGGCCGCCGTCGACCAGGCGGCCCGTATGGTCGCTCGCCTCCTCCGCGATCGACCCGACGGGGTGACGGTGGCGGAGGTCCGAGACGCGCTGGGTACGAGCCGCAAGCACGCGCTGCCGCTGCTGGCGCTCCTGGACGGGTCCGGCGTCACGCGCCGCCGCGGCGACCGCCGAGTTGCCGGCCCTCGGCTTCCCGCGGTCTAAGGGTCTATCTGCGGGCGAGCACCTGTTTGCGCTCGACCTCGTTGAGGCCGCCCCAGATCCCGTGGGGCTCACGGATGCGCAACGCGTAGTCGAGACACGGCTCCCGGACCGAGCAGGTGGCGCAGATCGCCTTCGCCCGGCCCTCGCGCTCGACCTTTTCGTCCTTGCGCTCGAAATGCGACGGCGGAAAGAAAACCGCGGCTTGCGGTCCCCGGCATGCGGCTTTGACTTGCCACACATCATCGGTACGAAGTGCGCTCAACCCCGTCCCCCTTACTCGATGCGACCCTACAACTCGTCTACCACGGCGAACAAGGGTGAACTTTCGCGAGCGGTCTGGGGATCACCCTGGTCAGCCCTGTGGACGACCACTCCGGGCCGACTCCCTGTAGTCGCGGGCGGCGCCCTCCAGCGGTTCGACCTGGAGCAGCAGGCCGTCGATCGCGGCCACCCGGACCGGGTCGCCGGCCGCGAGCGGGGTCGCCCGATTCGTACGCGCCTTCCACGGCGCGTCACGGACCATGACGACTCCTTCGGGCGCGATCGCCGTGCGCGCGGTCCCGACCTCGCCGACCATCCACTCGCGCCCGATGGTGGGTGTCGAGAACCGGGATCGCACCATCGCGGGCATCCCGCCGATCATCGCGAGCACCATGCCGACCACCGCGACCAGGAGGGTGATCCACGACAGCGTGATCCCGTCGTAGATCACGAGCGACCCCGCCGCGAACGCGATCGTGGCGATGCCCGTCCACACCCTCGGCACCCCGGTCTGCACGTCGACCGAGAAGCCGAACATGCCCAGCACCAGCAGGAAAATCCCGAGGGGACGGGTCGGCAGTACGGCCAAGCCATAGCAACCGAGGACGAACGAGCCGGCGCCAACGGCACCGGCCACCCCGACCCCCGCGGTGAACAACTCGAACACGATGAGCCCCAGGCCGATGACGAACAACAGATACGCGATGGCCGGGCTCGCCACGGTGTGCATCAGCCGCGGTAGAAGCGGCAGCTGCGCGAACCGAACCGTCGTCGAGCCCGCGAGCTCGCGCCGGGTCTCGTCGCCCTCCTCGACCTCGCGGATGTCGACGCCAGGGATGTTGACGACGAAGTCCCCGAGCGTGGGAGCCGCGAAGTCAGCGACGTGCTTGTCCAGCGCCTCGCTCGCGCCCATCCGGCGGCCGTCGATCTCGACGGTGCTCCCGGGCGCGACCCCGGCCAGCTCGGCCGCGGCGACGATCCGTCCGGCCGCGGCCGAGGCCTCCGCGCCCGACGGGCCGACCCACACCCCCACGAGCACCGACGCGTCCCGCACGTGGCTGACCAGGCGGTCCAGACGCGACCGGCTCACGAGGGCGCCCGGGCTGTCGAGCTGCAGGACGACCGCGAGTGATCCACCGTGTTCGGCGTCGGCGATGGCCTGTTCGACGTAGTCGACGAGCACCGGGTCGAGGTAACCGCTGACCTTCACGACATCGACGACCGTCGGCGCAGCCGCGGCGGCGGGCGCCGGTGTCGACGCGTGGGCCGTGGCCGCGCCGCCAACGAGCAGGCCCAACGCCATCAGGGTCGGTGCTCCTAGAGCCCGCACCGATAGTGTGCGCAACGGTCGCCTTTCACGAGGAAGCATGGATCCAGCGCGGTTCTTCGCCGCATCCCGCGTCGTCATCGTGGCCGGGAAGGGCGGCGTGGGCAAAACCACCGTCACCGCCGGCCTGGCGCGCGCCGCTGCGCTCGCTGGGCTTTCGTCGCTCATCATCGAGGTCGAGGGGAAGAGCGGACTCGCCGCGCTGTTCGGGCGCGAACCCCTCACCTATGAGCAGGTCGAGTTGTCGCCGGGCGGGGGCCGCGAGGGCGCGGCCGACATCCGGGGGCGGACCCTCACCCCCGACGACGCGCTCCTCGAGTACCTGCGCGACCACGGCCTGAGTCGCATCTCCCGTCGCCTGCTGTCCGGGGGTGCCCTCGACGTCGTCGCCACCGCGGCGCCGGGGATCAAGGACATCCTCATCCTCGGCAAGGTCAAGCAGCTCGAGCGCGAGAAGGTCGCCGACGTCATCCTGCTCGACGCCCCCGCCGCGGGCCACGCGATCACGTTCCTCTTGGCGGCCCGCGCGCTCCTGGACGCCGTCCGGGTCGGTCCCATCAACAGCCAGGCCCGCGACGTACTCGACATGCTCACCGATCCGACTCGCTGCCAGGTCGTGCTCGTGACCCTCCCCGAGGAGACCCCGGTCAACGAGCTCGTGGACACCGCGTACCACTTGGAGGACCGGGTGGGCGTGAGCCTGGGCCCCGTGGTGGTGAACGGCGTCTACCCGATCATCGCCGGGCTCGACGCCGATCCGGCGATGGCCACCGCGGCCGCCGCGGCCGCCGGCGCAGGCCTGCGCCGCGCGGAGGCCGACTCGCTCGCGGCCGCGGCCGGGTTCCGCCTGGAGCGCACCGCGCTTCAACGCGAGCAGGTGGCGCGCCTGGCCGACCGGCTGCCGCTCCCCCAGATCGAGCTGCCGTTCCTCTTCAGCGCGGACCTCGGTCCCCCGGACCTCGAGCTGCTGGCCGCATCGCTCACCGCGGGGATCGAGACGTTGTCCGATCTCCGGACGGACGTCCGTTCGTGACGTCGTTGCTCGAGCTGGCGACGACCGCACAAGTCGTCGTCTGCACCGGGTCGGGCGGCGTCGGCAAGACCACCACCGCGGCGGCGGTCGCGCTGGAAGGCGCGCGCCGCGGGCGGAAGGCGGTCGTCGTCACGATCGATCCCGCCAAGCGACTCGCCGACGCCCTCGGTCTCGAAGGCCTCACCAACACACCGACGCAGATCGCTGGCGAATGGCGGGGCGAGCTGTGGGCAATGATGCTCGACACCAAGTCGACGTTCGACGACCTCGTCGTGAAGTACTCGACCGACGCCCGCCAGGCGCAGCGAATCCTCGGCAACCGCTTCTACAAGAACATCTCCGGGGCGTTGTCGGGGACGCAGGAGTACATGGCCATGGAGAAGCTGTACGAGCTCCACGAGGAGACCGACTTCGACTTGGTGGTGGTCGACACACCTCCCACCCGCCACGCGTTGGACTTCCTCGACGCGCCCCGGCGCCTCACCCGATTCCTCGACCACCGCCTGTACCGCATCCTCATGGCGCCGACCCGCGGCTTCGTGAAGGCCGTCAACGTCGCCGCGCAGGCCTTCGTCCGGACGGTGTCCAAGGTGGTAGGCGGTGAGGTCATCGAGGACGCGATCACGTTCTTCTCCGCGTTCCAGGGGATGGAGGAGGGCTTCAAGACCCGAGCCAAGGTCGTGCTCGAACTGCTGTCGGACCCGAACACCGCGTTCGTCCTCGTCGCGTCGCCCCGCCGGGACACGGTCGAGGAGGCCGAGTACTTCGCCCGCCGGCTGGGTGAAGCCGGCATCGGCGTGCGGGCGTTGATCGTCAATCGGATGCATCCCACGTTCGGCACGGGCTTGGCGGAGGCCGCGCGCGAGCGCGCGCGGACATTGGCGGGCACCGACATCGGAGCGTTGTACGCCAACCTCGCCGACTTCCGCCTCGTTGCATCACGCGAGGAAGAGCACTTGAGCGGGCTGGCCGAGCTCGTGGCGCCCGCGCCGGTCGTGCGGGTGCCGTTCTTGCGCACCGACGTGCACGACATCGACGGCCTCACCGAGGTGGGTCGGCACCTTTTCGGATGACAAGGCCCGTTTGTCCTTGGGAAAATGGGCCGTTCTACTGCTTGTCGCTCAGGTGGCGCACACGGTGGCAGCCCTCGCCGCCGGGCCGGCCACGGCGCAACAGTTGGGCGCCGTTCCTCACCGGGCTCACCGGGGTGAGCGTCGCGGTCGGCTTCGTGCTTTACCACGCCATCCCCGTGCACTCGTGGTTCACCAACACCTACTGGGCCGGGCCGACGTCCTCGACTGGGCGATGGTGGCCGGCATCGGCCGTTCGAGGTAGAGGCCCTGCCTCAGCGCTTGGGCTCGCTCGCCGCGGCCGCCAGCGCCGAAGCCGCGCCCTCCACCGTCTCGGTGACCGGAACGATCCGGTCGAAGCCCGTGGTGTGCAGCAGGCGGGTCAGCGTCGGCCGGCTGCAGGCCACCGCCACGTCGCCGCCGGCCTCCCTCGCCCGCCGGATCCCTCCGATCAGGGCGCCCAGACCGGCCGAGTCCATGAACGGCACCGACGAGAGATCGATCAGCAAGCGATCGGTGGATGCCAACTCGGCAAGGGCCTCGCGAAACTGCCCCACGGTGTAGGCATCCAGTTCGCCCACAGGACGGCACACAGTGACGTCGTTGGACGCCTCAACTTGGATCTCGAGCACTCGTCCTCCTGGGGCGGCGCGGGATGCCAATCGCCGATCGTACCCGGGGCGCAGAAGGGGACAACTCGCGCGGTCACCGCTAGTGTCCCGACCGTGGCTGACATCGTGGTGGCGACGGATGCCGACTGGGTTTTTGCCGAGGTCGAGGCCGCCCTCGAAGGGTCCGACCAGTCCGTGACCCGCGCCCATTCCGGCCGCGAAGTGCTCACCGCGGTCGCCGCCTCACCGCCGGTGCTGGTCGTCCTCGACCTCCAGATCGGGAACATGGGCGGCATGGCAACGTGCCTCGCGCTGCGTCTCGAGGAGGGAGCCGGCCGCCTCCCCGGGGTGCCGATCCTGATGCTCCTCGACCGCGAACCGGACGTGTTCCTGGCCCGCCGGTCCAACGCCGACGGCTGGGTGATCAAGCCGCTCGACTCGTTCCGGTTGCGCAAGGCCGCCGCCGCGCTCATGGCCGGCGGCCGCTACGAAGAAGGCGTCCCCGCCCACGCCCCCGCGCCTCTACCGTCCTGACGGCTGTCGCTCCCCGACGACGTCAACTGGCAGCGCAGAGTGGGCGCTCACCGTCCGGCAGCTGTCAGTTGACAGCCCCGAACGGCTTGGGGAGCGGGCCGGGGCTTCCGCTACCATCGTCGCTCCACCGGGAAGTGGCGCAGCTTGGTTAGCGCGCAGCGTTCGGGACGCTGAGGTCGCGGGTTCGAATCCCGCCTTCCCGACCAGGTCAGGGGGTTGCGGTAGCCGCCAACTCGCCGCGCATCCCACATTCATCCCACATCGCGACTCTGTCAGCTCGGAGAGCCCGTCCTCAGCAGCTTTCCCCGCCAGAGCCCAGGCCTCGACGTGTCACACATGCTCGGTAACACGAGGGTGTGGGGCGCGAGTCGAGCCGTGAT